>Ga0114931_10003851_pt1 | contig 18887 bp, 17 predicted proteins | sample 2SBtaG_FD_89579 | JGI IMG/M metagenome (GOLD analysis project Ga0114931, IMG submission 89579) | Deep subsurface microbial communities from Kolumbo volcano to uncover new lineages of life (NeLLi) - 2SBTROV14_V59a metaG | ecosystem: Environmental > Aquatic > Marine > Volcanic | place: Kolumbo...
GATACGCAATACACCCCCTTCGGGCCGGCCATACAATGCGTCGAACAGGCGCATCCGGCAAGTCGGATAAAAAACGAACACGTCCCGTTTCCATGCAAACCCCCTGGCGGCAAACCGCGCCCGGTAAGTGAAGGTGGCCATATCCTCATCCATGGGAAAATGCAGAAACGGCAAGCGGGATAAAACGGCAATCAGGCTGACGGCCGCAATGTATGGAATTGACTGAAAATCCATGAGGAACAACCTTGGCTCGCCGGTTAAGTTTTGGACGGACAGTTCACGATATTTCTGGCAAGGATGGGAGAATCATCAATCTCCCACTTCGTAATCATCGGTTGCGAGGCAACATTTCTTTAGGTCCGGACGGGCGGGGGAAACCGTCGATTACAGCGAACGGTGAAAAGTATAATACTCCCGGCAGAGAGGGTCAACAGGCACCGGGCCGGCGCCTTATTTTCGCCTGAGTTTCGGGAGTTTCAAAAAAAGGAGTTTCCATTTCAAGGCCATGGAGTCGTCGGCGGTTTGCGGCGGCCGGCCGGCGAGGCGGCGGCCCGCGGATTTCAGCATCCCCAGGATGAAAGTGCCCCGGTACAAAAGTCTTAAAACCAGGTTCCAGGCAGGTGAGTAATGCTTGGCATAAAAATACAGGTTGCTCTTGTAGGTCTCGATGATAACCTTTTCGCGGATCTGCGGCAGGTGGGTGCTTTTGCCGCGGAGATGCACCAGGGTCGTTTCCGGGTAATAAAGAACTTTGTAACCGTGCCGGCGGGCGCGGCGGCAAAAATCGTCCTCCTCGTTGTACAAAAAATAGTTTTCGTCGAACGGGCCGACGGTCTCCAGGAGCGTCCGGCGCACAAAAAAACTGGGGCCGCCGATCGCTTCCACCTCCTTAATTTCCTCCTTGCCCATTTCCCGGGCCTCTTGGTCGCCATCATACTTCCCCAGGATTTTGCGGGCGGCGTCCCAAGGGGTGTCCTGCCGAAAGCGTATGGAACCGACATTATTGTTTTCGTCGACGACTCGCGGCGTGCAGATGGAAAATTCCGGGTGGCCGTCCAAATAATGGACGATTTTCAAAAAACTATTTTCGGTTAAAATGGTGTCGCTGTTGAGAAAGACCAGGTAACGGCCGCGAGACATCTTTATTCCCTGGTTGTACGCGGCGGACAGGCCGCGGTTTTCCGGATTTTTGACGAGGCGAACGCCGGGGAAACGCTCTCCGGCCGCGTCGGCGCTGCCGTCGGCGGAACCGTTGTCGATAACCAGGACCTCAAACGCCAGGTCCCGGGTGCAGGTATAAACGGATTCCAGGCATGCCAGCAAAATCTCCCGCGTATTGAAACTGACGACGATGATGGACAAGTCAAGGGATGCGGGTTGGGAAAACGGAACCGGTCGGTCCATTACCATCTGAGTTCCTCCGGCCACCGTGCTGCCGGATGCCAAGGGTTAAAGTTTGCGGGCGATGACTTCCTTGATTTTTGGCAGGGATTGCATTTCGATGACTTCATCAAGGGTGAGACTGATTCCATATTCTTTTTCGATGCTTGCCACCATATTCAAGTGGGCAAAGGAATCCCACTCCGGCATGGTGTCGGGCGAGGATTCGTCGGTCAATTCATGGGCTTCCACATCGATGGCTTGAGCCAGGATGGCGCGTAATTTATTGTCCATGATCGGTGTTCAATCGGATATGGGCCGGTAGCGGCACGGTCTTCCGCGCAAGATCGAGTTTAAAAACCGTCTCGTCTTCGGAACGTGAAATGATATCAAATTTTTCGTCGGTATAAAAATTTTCCGCGAGCCGGTTCTTGCGCGTCGGCAGGTAGTAACCGACCAGATGGTCCGCGGACTGCGCCTGCGCCTCGTTACAAATAAAATGCAAAAAAGCCTGCTCGATCCCCCGGCCGATCACCCGGCAACTCAACAAAAATGTGTCGATTTCCAAGGCGTTTTGCTTCTTTCGGGTGATGCAGGCGCCGACGATGCCGTGGTCGCCGAAGCGGTCCGAAGATTTGAGAAAGTATACACGGTGCGTCCGGGATGCGGCGAATTTTTTTATGTCGGCTTCATTGTACCTTCGGGTGGTCAGGTTGAATTGGTTGGTGCGCTGCGTTAGCTGGGCGATGCGGGGAATGGAAAACGGGTCCGCCGGACACACCTGCACGGCAATCTGCAAGGATTGCAGATACTGGGTGAGATCGGTGACTTGGCGTTTCAATTCCTTTCTCCTGGCTTCCGCGTGGTACAGATGTTTCCTTTTTTTGTCTTCCTCGGTAAGGTGCAGGACCTCGAAGGCGTCCAAGGCCAGAAGGGTTTGGGCAAACTCCGCGCAATCCTCCGGCAGGTCCACCGTCAAAACATCCGGCAGCTCTTGCCGGATCAGCAAGCGCTCGGCGGGGTGGTCGTCCACAAAGACCAGGCTGTCCAGGCCGATATTCAATTCCCCGGCAATCTCCCGCATGTTCTGCGCTTTATCCTGCCAATTGGCCCGGACGCAGGCAAAATCGTCAAGTTTGAGCTGCATATCGGGATGTTTCCGGAACGCTTCGCGCACCAAATCGAGGTCGTTCTTGCTGTTGATGGCAAGAAGAATGCCGCGATGTTGCAGGGACTTTATCGTTTTCTGAAATTCGTAAAAGGCGTTGCCGGGCGGTTCCAATCCCAGCTTGATGCCTTCTATCCCGTCTTCTCCAAGAACCCCTCCCCATAGCGTGTTGTCCAGGTCCAGCACCAGGCATTTTCGAGTCATCCCCATCGCCGGACGGATGTAACGCATGAGTTCCTGCGCCAGTGACGGCATGACCTTTGCCGGGATCGTCATTTTGGCAAGGTAACGCATCTTTTCATCGGCGGCGGCCGCCTTGCCGCAATTGGCAAGCAGCTTTTCGATATCGAGCACATGCAGTCTGCCGGGAACCGATCGAACATGATCGATCAGGCTCTGGTTCATCTTTTGCAAAATTTCCTTTTCGCCGGCGGGTGTTTTGGAGTCATGGATTCCCATCAGGTAATTTCGCGGAAACGGGAAATTGCCGAGCGCCAGGCCGGAATGGGAATGTTCCAGAAATTGATCCGCGAGAGCCAGCAACTGGTCCATTTTGCTTTCGACCATCTCCAGCCTCCGCCCGGGTTCAATGGCGAAAAAATCTTTATACAATTCGGGCAGCAGGGTTTGATTGTCGAGAATGAGAAAGGTGAAATGCGGGTTGAACTGGTACAGGCCGGATGCGAGGTCGGCAATTTCCTGGATGTACAGGTCGTAGCCGCCGAAAAAGGTTTCAAGCTCCAAACCCAGCTCGCCGCAGAGGGCCTTAAGATGAGGCTTGACGGGTTGAAGGGTGATATTGCCGATGAAGGCGATTCGCGTTTCTTTCGGTTGCTTGCCGGTGCGAGGACTTTTCGGTTCGGATGGGGTCATATCACATTATGTTGCCGCCGCAAACGGGGAGGTTCACGCCTGTAATAAAATCGGCAAGATCGGACACCAGAAACATAACGGCTTTGGATACGTCGCCGCAGGTTGCATTTTTTTTCATGGGCGTTTGTTGGGCAATGGCTTGCTTGAAGCTGTCCGGCAAGCCGCTCACCAGGCCGGTTTCCGTCAGGCCGGGGGAGACCATGTTGACCTGTACGCCAAAAGGCGCCAACTCCACCGCCAGGCTTTTTGAAAACCCGGCCAGAGCGTATTTGGCGGTCACATAGGTTGCCAGCGCCAGGGGCGGAACTCCTTGGGAGTATTGGGTGACCACATTGACGATTTTGCCTTTCCGGCTTTTTTTCATCGCCGGGGCGACGGCGGCGCAACACAGGTGAGACGATTTGACCGCCATTTCAAAGCAGGAAAGGAACTCGCTCCAGTCGGTCTGGGCAATCTTTTTGTGGATCATGGGTGAAGAAGCGTTGTTGATCAGGATGCTGGGGTTGCCGAATTCGCGGACGGCGGCCTCGATCATTTGCCGGACCGGCTCCGCTTCGGTGACGTCCGCCTGGAAGGAAATAGCTTTGCCGCCGGCTTGCCGAATTTCGTCAACAACCGCCTCGGCTTTCTCCCGGCTCCGATGATAATTGACGATCACCCGGCAACCGTGGGCGGCAAGCGTACGGGCGATATCCGCGCCGATTCCGCGGCTTGCCCCGGTGACGACCGCGATTTCGTTTTCCAGGTTGAGCATTATTTTCCTTCCATTATAAAGCCCACGTCACCTTGGCCGTCCCGTCCAGAACCACGTGGGAATGCTGATTGGACGCGGTGGTTTTCAGAACGATCATTCGGGTGCTTGCAACTTTCTGCATAACTTCCACCCTGGCCTGGATTATATCACCAACCATGACGGGTTTTTTAAAGTTCAGGTCCTGGCTGACATACAGTGAGCCATGGCCCGGCAGGCGGGTGCCGATGATGGCGGAGAACAGGGACGCCGTCAACATGCCATGGGCGATGGGTTGCTTGAACCGCGTCCGTTCCGCGAATTGCCTGTTCATGTGAATTGAATTGTCATCGCCGGAAATGGCGGCGTAGGCTTGTATGTCCTTTTCCGTAACCGTACGGGTGAGCGTGGCAGCATCGCCTACTTGAATGGAATCGAAGTCGGGCATGAATCCGGGTCACCTCCGCTTGACGATGGAAAGTTTTCGGCTGCCGCTGACGACCACCGAGTTTTCCGGGATTTTCGCGGAAATCACGCATCCGGCGCCGACAATACACCCGTTGCCGATTTCGGCTCCAGCCAACAAGGTGGAATTTGCTCCGATCCAAACGTGGTTGCCGACGACAATATTTTTTTCACTCATGGGTTCTTCCACATAAATTTTTCCTTTTGGGAACGAGTGGTTGGAGGACACCATCACGGTGCCGGGGCCAACGCCGGTATTGTCGCCCAGGGTGATTTTCGAGTTTTCCGAAGCCCACAGGCAACAGTGGGCGTCCAAAACAATGTTGTCGCCAAGCGCAATATTGTTTTCAAAACGAAAGGAAACCGTGGGATGAATTTCCGGATTGCTCCCTACCCGCAAAGTCTCCATGGGAAGAATGTGTTCATAAAGGTAATGGGTTCCGTTACGGAAAAGTTCACGGTAAAAAACGCCCTTGGCAAGAATACGCAACACGGTTTTTAGTTTTTCGAACATGGGGGTCAGGGAAGGATTTTATCCAAGTCATCGGGATTCAGCTTAAAAAAAGCTTCGCCGTACCGGTACCGGTTACCGGAATGAAGGGATCGAAACCGGTTCAACGATTTAATTTTTTCCGCGAACTCATCGATGCCTTTCTGAGAGCGGTACGTCTGCACGGCCTCCATTTTTTTTTCCATTGCCGATGTGATGTCCACGAGCAGGTTGGGAATCAGAGTGGTCCAAATCTCGTAAAACAAGATCGTTTTGACCGGGTGACGGCGAAGGGCGCCCAGGCCAATAGCCGCCGTTTCCATATGGTCGGGATGGTTGTCCAGATGAAACGGCAGATAGACCAGGTCCGGCGCAAATTTTTGCAGGATGTCATCGATCCGCGAAGCGGTTTCCGCCGTTCCCTGCAACCGCCTGTCAGGATAGCCGAGGAAGACACAACGGTTGACGCCGAGGATTTCGGCGGCGCGGCGCGCTTCCTGCATTCTGGTCTGAACGATTTTATCTTTAGTCAAGCCGCCGGCATCGCATTGGGACCCGTCGGTCATGAATACCACGGTAAGGTCATGTCCTGCAAGATGATGTTTGTACAGGGTACCGCCGCAACCCAGCGATTCGTCATCGCAGTGGGGGGCGAACACCAGGATATTGTTTCCCGGCGGGAGACCGGATATGAGTTCGGGCGACAGCGAGGAAAAAGAGTTTACAAAATCGTAGTACCGGCTGATAACTCGATTTTGTTTCCCGGCCAATAATCCTCTAAGGAGTTTTTTCAGCAACGTTTAACTGATGAAGTTTAAGTGATGGGACAAACTGCCGTCGGACTTGTAGCAGGTCTTTAAATAGTGCCAACCCAGGTGGAGGTCGCAGTCCTGGCAAATGGGGATTTCAAAGCGTTTTCTTTGGATCATTTTTTGTCGCAGTTGCGTGAGAACAGGCCCCGTCCATATTTCCTCGATGGTGTTGTCGTTCAGATTCCCCAGAATGGTGGAGGAAAACATGTCGACACAGCAAAGCACCACGCTGCCGTCCCAGTACACCACCATCCATTTCCACAACTGGTTGCAGGGCGCGGTATTGGTTTTGTTGAACTCCTTGGGATTATGGTTTTTTACAATGGCGCTACTTTTCATATGATCTTCATAAAAAGCCATTTTGTCGAACCGGCCCGCCCAGGAGGTGATACTGTCTTCGTCAATAGGGGTAAGCTCAATCGTGCAACGGTGTGCCGTGAGTTCGCGGAACAGTTCATGGGCCGCCGTGTTTTGCCTGGAAAGCGACGATTTGACGCGGAAGTTGACGTGCACCGGCTCCGCCGCCCGGTCGTTGAGTTTCAAGAACTCAAGAATATTGGCGCGCACGACGTCGTAACTCATTTTCTTGATTTCTTCGAACGTCTCTTTTTCCAGCTCGTCCAGGCTGATCTCGACATCCACTTTGTTTTCGATGAGTGTCGGGACGATTTTTTCGTTCAGGAAAAAGGCGTTGGTGACCACCTCGACCTTTTGTATGGAAGGATAGTTTTTCAAGTAGCGGACTTTCTCCGCAAACGTTTTGTCCATCAGCGGTTCGCCAAAGGTGCCGAAACGAATCACCCCGCCGCGGACGGCGTAGTCATCGATGATTTTCCGGTACAAAGGCATTTTCATGGCGCCGACATCCTCCAGTTGCGGTTGCGGGCACCACGAGCATTTGGCATTACATCGGTTGGTGATATCGAGAACCAGCGCCCGCGGCCACTCGGCCAAGGTGTCGGCCAGGGGTTTCACGGAAAAATCGAACAGGGGGGAGTCATAAATTTTGCGCCGATAATAATCGGCTTCCATAAAAAACGGCAGTTTTTTGATCCAACCTTTGACCATCTCCCGGACCGGGCCTTGGCCGCCGTTCTTTGACAGGGTTGCGGTGGGGGGTTCTTCTTGCCTGGGTTTTGTGGGTAAGGGTAAATTCATCTTGCTCCAAGGCGGTACGGCGGGACCATCGCCGCCGCTATTATACTTAACGGTTTATTCTAAACGATTTTTAAGCGAATCCAAATAATTTTTGATTCCACCGGGGAAACGGGTATTGGCCTGCAAGTCCCGTTTTGACCGCTTGCAATTCATGGCAGGATTAAAGACAATGATCTGACAAATCTATTCCATACTATACCGATAAGGAGTGCTATGCTGGAAGAATTGAAGAAAAAATATCAGGATGTGAGCCGGCGGGTGGAGCGGTTGCGAGGTTATCTTTGACGTCGCCGACAAGCTGAGCAAGCTGGAGGCTTTGGACCGGGAGGTGGCGCGGCCTGATTTCTGGAACGATAATATCGCGGCGCAAAAAATCCTTCAACAACGATCCGCCTGCCAACGCCCCGTCAACCTGTGGAAATCCCTGCACCGGGAATGCGAGGATGCCGGAGCGATGATCTCGCTCTGCGAGGAGGAAAACGAGGCGTCCCTGATTGCCGAATTGGACTCCTCGCTGACCGCTATCGAGCACGGCTTGGCGGATGCGGAGTTCAAGGCCATGCTCTCCGGGGAAAACGATTTTAACAATGCCATTCTGGCCATCAACTCCGGCGCCGGCGGCACCGAGTCGCAGGACTGGGCGCTGATGCTGATGCGCATGTATTCCCGCTGGGGCGAACGGCGCGGTTTCAAGTCCGATGTCCTGGATATGCAATACGGGGAGGAAGCCGGAATCAAAAGCGCCACGCTCCTGTTTACCGGCGACTATGCCTACGGTTATTTGAAAGCGGAGATCGGCGTTCACCGGCTGGTGCGAATTTCTCCCTTCGATGCCAACAAGCGCCGCCACACCTCCTTTGCCTCGGTGTTCGTTTACCCGGAGATCGATGAGGACGTCGAGGTGGAGATCAATGAGAGCGATCTCAAAATCGATGTGTTCCGGGCTTCCGGACCGGGCGGCCAGGGAGTCAATACAACCGACTCCGCCGTCCGCATGACGCATGTTCCATCCGGCATCACCGTCCAGTGCCAGAACGAACGCTCGCAGCACAAAAACAAGACGTCCTGTTTGAAAGTGCTGAAGGCCCGCCTGTATGAACTGGAACAGGAAAAACAACGGGAAGAGATCAAGGGCCTCGAAAAGGACAAAAAAAAGATCGAGTGGGGAAGCCAGATTCGCTCCTACGTCCTGCATCCCTACCGCATGGTGAAGGATTTGCGGACCCAGGTGGAAACCGGCAACGTCGACGCCGTCCTGGACGGCAACCTGGATCCATTTATCGAAGCTTACTTGCTGAAGGCGGTTAGCGGTTAACGGCCGCCAACCGACAACCGGCCATGAAACCTATTTTACATCCAAGACTGGTTAACGACCCGTTCGGCGATCCGGGGCTTCTGGTGCAGTTTTTATACGGGAACCGCGTCCTGTTGTTCGATCTGGGAAATTTGTCACGCCTTCCCAATAAAACTTTGCTGAACGTGACGCACGTTTTTGTCAGCCATACCCACATCGACCATTTCATCGGCTTCGATCAGTTGCTGCGGGTGTGTTTTGGCAGAAACAAAACGATTTGCTTGTACGGTCCCGAGAATTTCATCGCCAACGTACAGGGCAAACTGGCGGGGTTCACCTGGAACCTGGTGGACCGGTATAGCGAGTCGATCTCACTGCAAGTGGTGGAGGTGCGGCGGGAGGAATTGCTGCGGGCGAAGTTCCGGGCGATCGACAAGTTTAAAAAAACCGATGAGCGCCGGGAGCCGTTTGCGAACCATTTGTTACTGGACGAGCCGGCATTTGCCGTTCATGCGGCTATTTTGGAGCACCGCGTGCCTTGCCTGGGGTTCACGTTGACGGAGAAGTTTCACGTCAATGTCCGGAAAGAACGTCTGGAAGCCCGGAATTTCGCCCCCGGCGCCTGGTTGAACGAACTGAAGGACATGATCTACAACAAGCGGCCGGATGAGGCATGGGTGTCCGTGCCGGTGAGCGCCAACGGAAAAGTGGAGACGCGGCAATACACTCTGGCGGAATTGAAAGAGGATTTGCTTATCATTTCGTCCGGACAAAAGATCGGCTATGTTACGGATACGGTCTTTAACGGGGATAACAACCGGAGAATCGTGGACCTTGTCCGCGGCGCGGACCAGTTTTTTTGCGAATCGCCCTTTCTCGCCGAGGAAGAGGAGCGCGGCCGGGAGCGGTGTCATTTGACTTCAAAACAAGCCGGCACGCTGGCAAAAATGGCCGCGGTAAAAAACCTGACGGTCTTCCACTTTTCCGCCAAGCACACACACCGCCGGGAACAGTTGTACCGGGAAGCCCGCGAGGCGTTTCAAGGATAAGCGCCGGCCTCTATTTTCTCTGGATGATGCCGCCCACGATATATTTTTTGGCCAGATCGTAATCGGAGAGCGAATCGATTTCCAGCCAGCCGCCGGAAACCTTTACCGCGCGCAAACGTGTTCCTTCGAGAATAAGGCCTTGCAACAGGTCCGTCATATAGGCTCGTTCCACCGGCCTGGATTGCCCCCAGGCTTGCCCGCCCCCGGCAACGGCTTGAACGGCCTGGTGGTAAGAAGCGGTTAGCCTGCCAAGCCCGGCGGTTGTAAACTTCATCAAGCCAATGTACTGTGCTTCGATTTCCTCCAGGCTTTCCGGCGTTTGGCCGATGCTGGTGATACCGCCCCGGGAATCGATTTTGAGGCTTTCCGCATCCGACAGGGGATCGTCAAATCTTTCCCGCCAATAAGGTTTCCAGTTCACGTCAACCACAACGGATATATCCGCCGGGCTTTTGACCAAAGGCTCGAGAACATCGGTGTTGTAAATGATGTCCGCATAGGAGACAACGAGGTCTTCCGTAAATTCGCCGGCCGCGCACCACAGGCTGGCAACCATATTCGTGACGGCATAGCGGAGGTTTTCATAAAACGTCACATCCGTTCGCTTGATGTGGTCGGCGAGGTAGCCTCTAACCACAATGATGTCCCGAATACCGCACTGCCGGAGGGCATCGATTTGCCAGTCCAAAAGCGATTTACCTCCCAGCTCCACAAGGCATTTGGGTTGCGAGGCGGTAAGCGGGCGCAGCCGGGAACCCTCCCCCGCGGCCAGGATGATGGCTTTCATATCGATGCCAACAGTTTGTTGGCAAACAGGGTTCGAATGATCCTGATGTCCGTTTCACGGGACGGTGTGCGCCTTTCGGGGTGCCATTGCAGGCCCAGCCAGGGAAGGCGGGGATGGAACAGACCCTCCACAATGCCGTCTTCCTCGGATACGGCAAAGGGTTGCAAGTCGCTCGACAACGTGGCCGGGGTCACGCCTTGTGAGTGAAACGAGTTGACGGTGATGCTCTCGCGTTGCAAAAAAGCCGCGAAGCCGGGATGAATGATTTTAACCGGATGGTCGTGGGCAATATGGTTGACCTTGGAGCCGACTTGCCGGCAAATATTCTGAATCAAGGTGCCGCCGCAAAACGTGTTGATCAACTGCATCCCCCGGCAAGTCCCGATGACCGGAATTTTTGTTTCGCTGGCGTATTTCAGCAATTGAAATTCGGTTTGGTCCCTTTCCTTCGAAGGCGTGTCTCCCGATGCTGTCTCCGCGCGGCCGCCATAGGTCTGCGGCGAAATGTCATTGCCTCCGGTCAACAGCAGGGCTTCGATTCCCAGGTTTTGCACGTAGGTGTTGACGTCTTGCAGGGTGTTGGGAATCAGCACGGGGCAATAACCCAGGTTTTGCAGATAGGGAACCCATTCGTGGCTGATGGCATCGCGGGTTTCCTGATATTCCCGGGCGCTGGAGACTCGCAGGGTAAGTCCGATTTTCATGGGCAACTCAAATAATCCGGATTTGTTTTGAGGAACAGTTTAATTCCACCTTGCGGGCGTTGAGCAGGGAACGAAAAATGGAATCTCCGCAACCGATAGCCGCTGGCAATCCAAATTCCGCCGCCCGGATGGCCATATGGGACGCCGCGCCGCCGTACTTGGTGATCAAACCTTTCAGCTTGCGGCTGAAGACCCAGTCAAACCCCGGGTCGGCACTTTCGATCAAAATAATCTTACCGGACAGGGAAGGCAAGGTGTGAATGCTTCCCAGACAAAGGACTTCCGCTACAACGCTTTTTTGCGTGATGAAGTTCGGTTTGTTGGCGGTCGCCTCAAACGATTCAACGTCATCCGGATGTTGAATCAAGTCGGGCAGGCACAGCGCCTGAGTCATCTTATGTTTGTTGCGTCCCTGGGCGATCAGGTCGTGAAACTCCCTCTCAAAGTTGCTGGCCGGGTTTTCCGTCGCCAGCTTCAAAAAATGATGAATGGGAATGAACGAGATGTCCTCCCTCGAAAATCCATAATGGCCGGCGAAGCGAACCAGAAGCGAAAGGCAGGCGCTCAAATTTTTGGTGAATTCGAATTTTGCCCACTCACGAGCCTCAATGCTGGAGCGAATAAATGACACCAAGCTTTCGGCGGAACAGGCCAGCCGGCACTCTTTTAATTTTTTGCCGATTTGATTTAATTGGCCGGCAGAAAAATTAAACGCGGGCGGCGGAGCGGATTGCAGGGATCCTTTACACTCGAAACTCAGGTACAGTTCCGGCAACTCGTCATACCGGGGAGAGAGGATGTCATACGTTCCCGGACGCAAATGACCGTACCGGAATAAAAACTCCTCCCGGGAGAGTTTGTTCGCCTGGACTTGAGACAGGTCGCGGAGAAAGTCGGTTGTCACGGTGTGGATGGAATTCATAAACCGGCCGCAGTCGTCTTTGGAAACAATTCCCGCGGAAACAAATGAATTAAGAAATGCGGTTCCAATAAAAGCATACCGGGCAAGGGCGCCGAACGGCAGGGTGCCGAATCGGATGCAGTCATTGAGAAGCGCGTAAACCGTTCGGGGAATACTCCCACCACCGCTTTTATCGGCAAGAAGAACGTCGCGCCGCTTTTCCAGCAGGTTGACCTGATCCCGCAACCGGGATAGAGAGGCCGCTTTCTCCACCAAAATATTTTCCGTCAGCGTTAACAAGGCATCCGCAAGACAATCCAGCTCCTGTTCGGTGAAACCCTGGTTTTTCATGGCGCTCAGTTGTTTTTGCGTCTCCAAGGTGAAACAGGTGCGGACGATTTCAAATTCTATTTTGTCATGGAGTTCCGGCCGCTCTTGCAGGCGCCGCGTATAGTGATCGACCAGTTTTTCGCAAAGGGGGTCCGGCAAATCCGCCGGCAAAAAGGAATTGAAACTGGCGCGGGTGTCGATGTAGGGCCTGCCGCCGATCGAGACCAGAAGCGGTTCGGGGAATGTGTCTTTATAGCCGATCATCGCCCTGGATTTGCCCCAGGTGAGGTCGGTGATCAGGTATTGATACAGGGAAAGCGCCAGGGGCCTGGGACTCAGCCCGACGATCTCCGCGGGGTTCCAGTCGGGCATGACCCCTAGTACCGTCGTTTGCCCGCGGCTGTTGGGCCGGGGGCTGAATTTTTGGGCGGCAAATTTTTTGATTTCCGAGATTTCCTTGAAAAAGTCGTCGTCGTGAACGTGGTGTGTTTTTTTGTGAGCCGCAATGGGGCGCACTTGCAGGATATAAAGTTTGTCCCCGGCGGTCAGCGCAAATTCAATATCCAACGAATCGTATCCTAAAACCTGCTCCAGTTCCCCGGCCATCTCAACCAGTGTCCGCATGCGATCGTCCGCAAGGTTTTGAACGGCGCTCTTTAAAATGTAATGCGTTTTCAAGTGCTCAACGGAACCGGAGGTTACGGTATCGGTTAGTGAGGAATGGTCGTCGTAGTTGATAACGAAATAAGGCGCCCCCGATTCCAGCGAGCGGGTAAACAGAACTCCACCCATAGCAACATTTTCAATTTGCGGTTGTATCAAAACCTGGTGGCGGGAATTGATTTCATCCGGTGAAGACTTGTAGCTTTCTATTACTTGTTCGATGGAGGAAGTGATGGCGCAGGAGTCGGAAGTTTCGACACCCAGAATACTGCAATACCTGCCGGCGTTGGACTCCCCCCAGGAATCTTCATCCAGGGCGCTGCTGCGAACGACAATACGGCCCGGCTGAAACGCGGTTTGAATTTGACGGACCCAGTCTTCTTTACGACCCTGCCATTGGTCGATAGTAAACAAAATTTGGTCGCAGATATGGGCTTTCTTGACGATAGGTTGCAAACGCTCCAGGGTTTCCGCCTTGGTGCCGAAAACATATTGCGCGAGGTCTTGCGGGGCGTCCAATTCGGCCCAGTCGCCAAAAATCGGCACGGCTTCCACAGCCGTTCCGGAGTTGATTAATTCTTGCAACAAATCGGTTAGCGTGGCCTTGGAACTATCGGGAGCCTCGTGAAAAGGACGACCCTTATAAAATTCTTTTATCTTTATGAAGCTTTCACTCAAGGCGCGGGCGCCTTTTTCATTGAACAGCGCGAGGCCCGTAAACTCCCCCGAGATCGCTTCCCGCAGGTCGATGCGTTTGCCGATTTTGGCAACGCGTTGTCCTTCAACAATTACTTTTTCAGCCTCCGTCAACAGGTCATCCATTCTGCCCGCGTACCGCTCCTTCCAGTTTTTATCCACCGCAAGGGCAATATCGGCTTTGTTGTTCAATAAATTCTTCACGACCCCGGGGCGGTAAACTACGTCCGAATAGGAAACCAAAAACGGGCCGGTCAGTTCGGGCTGCGCGCAAGAGAGGGATTCCACCATACTGGTGTGGTCCCAGTTAGGGTTGATATAATATTTAAGGTCGGGGTAATTCGGCATGACCTTTTCCAAATGAAACCCGCCGACGAAAACAACGCGGTGAATGCCCGCCTGTTTCAGGGAGTCGAGAATCCAATCCAAAACCCGCTGGCCGAAGGGGTCGGTGATAAGGCATTTGGGAATGCTGTCTTCTTCGTTTTGCCGGACGATGCCCTGCCCGGCGCCCAGGATAATGGCTTTCATATGCGCTTCGGAAATGGATGAGAGCGTTTTTTTAATGGAAATCTTGCCGGAAACCGTAAAGTCATTTTGGTTTGGGAAGGATTTCCATTTCTTTCCGGTAATCCTTCAACTGCAAAACGTTAAAACAGATAAAACCCAATACCATAAACCAAATGGTTGACAGCAGGCGGTCCAGCGCCGTGGCAATGACTCCATAATCGAAACTGTGACTGAAGTACGCCGCCGATAAGCCGACGACGGTTTCCTGCACGCCGATGCCGCCGGGAACCAGATTGATCATCATCGATAATTTGGACATCAACGACATGACGAAGCATTCAAAAAGAGCGACATCCTGATTCAGGATATTGAAAGCAATATAATACCGCGCTCCCAAGGCGATGACTTTTAAAAATTCGAGTAAAAAAAAGGAGGCGATCACTGCCCGGTTGCTTTTAAAGTCATTCCAGATGGCCAGAGTTTTTCTGATCAGTTGGATGAAGCGGTTGTCCCGGTCAGGGATGGGAAAAGAAAATACCAGGACAAAGGTGACGACCAGCCATGCCGCGCCGAAAAATATTATGATGTAAGGTTCCATGGATTTATAAAAAAACAGCCCCAGGCTGAATAGAAGCCCCAAAGAACTGAACGTAAAAATATCCACGACTCTCTCCGCGGTCAGGGCGATGACATATCTGGGGTAGGACAGGAGGTGATTGTTTTTGAGATAATACGCCGTGGAGATGGTGCCGCTTTTGAGGAACAGCAGATTGCCCAGTTTGCGGACCATGGGAAGCCCCCACCATTCCTTAAAACTCAGGTCGACCTTGAAAGTCTTAAACAATATCTTGAATTTTACCGCCGCGATATGAAAATTAGAAATGATGATGAGGGAAGCGGCGGCCACCTGCCAGGAGGATATGTCGGCAAGTTGCTTTAATTCCTCCCCCTTTTTAGAAAAGTAGTAGGCGCCAAAACCCAGGATGACCAGGGTAAGGATAGCTTGAATTTTCTTTTTCATCTTGGTTTTGTAAGGTTTTGGGCAGCCGTCCCGGCTCACGAAAATTTTTTACCGTATGGGATCCCCGTTGCGTTCTATCGTCCTTGTCCAAAACTTTCAATAGGGTAAAACATGCCCGGATTGGGCACCCCCAACGATTTTCTGAGACGAATAAGTTGTTGGAATTTTCTTAAATTTTTTCTGGCGTAGCAATAATCTTTCAAAGTTACTCCATATGATTTTTTTCCTATGAAAAGATTTTGATTTTCCAGGTAAGCAGGATCTATTTTTTTTGAACATAGGCTTTCCAAATGTTTCAGGTAAAGCCCGATACAATGGTCCTTCCCTCTCAATCTCAAAGTGCCCCATGTGTCAAACTCTTCCAGAGGGAAGACAACCCGGTCTATTATTTTCCCTGTATCAATACCCGGATCGATAAAATGGAGTGTTGCACCAAGGTTTAAACCATAATACATTGCCCAAACTTCCGCGCTAGCGCCCCTTAAATAAGGTAAATAAGCGGGGTGAGCGTTTATAAATCTGCCGTTGGATCGTGTGATTGTTTTCCTGGATAATAGTTTAGGCGCTCCTATTATCACATCAATTTTATTCTGATTGATATAACTTATAGTTTCTTCGGAGTTGTTATCGCAATAAACCACGTCAATGCCTCTATCTTCCAAAGTCAGAGATTGAAGTTCCAAACCGAATTCAAAATAATCTAGATGGGAAGAGGCAATCTTATACGTTTTGTACGACGCCCATTCGTCCATGAGATGAAGCCTGCCCATCACATGGATGGTTTTCCTTGAAAATTTATCAAAAACGCCCCGGACGCCCTTTTTTTTATAGGCCTTAACCATTTCATCTTTGAGCTCCTTGAGGAGACCTGAAGAAGACCGGGATCGTTTTTCAATTAATACGGCTTTTGGGACATAATTATTTTTTAATAATGAACTGATAATGTTGAGGCCGTAATAATTGCTTTCCCCATGCATTATAACGACCAAATTATTTAGGCTTATCATGTTTGTTCTGAGTTAAAGCGGCTCGGTTTATAGTTAAGGATAAAAGAATCGATTACTTTTCAGCATAGGAGGCGGGGCAAAGGAACCAATCCTTATATCCCGCAGACTTCCCTTGCGGATGATATTTGCAGCTGCTTTCATCCCACTTTGCATACGTTACTTTGTAAATATTGTCGCCTTTGATCTTGGACCAATTCAAAGGCACACGATTTTCACTCCCCCAGTATAGAGTTCGTGGATAAAGAACGTCATAAGCTTGAAAGACTCCGAGAGAATCGTAAGGTTTTTTTTCAGAGATGAAAGCGGAATAAGGATACGGCATGAGAATTATGGAATTTTTTGGCGTCGCCCTCGATATAGCCTGGGCGATTTGATAGGTTATCCTGTAAGTATTATAACTGTCTTTAGGGCCCGTGGTGACTCGCAAAGCTTCCAAAGGTTCCCCAATATGGTTTACCAGGAAGAGCATGCGGGGCCCCAGTAAAAAAACAATGAGAATGATTAAATTCCCCAGAATAAAAATATTTAATCCATTGAAGACCTTGTGTTTGAATAAAATCCGTTGAAAGAAACGAGCCGTACCCGATGCGATTTTATCATTGGAAAGCATTGTTCCCGAAAGAAATAATAAGGCCGGGAAAAAGTAAAAGAACTGTCGGGGAGAGGATTTGTTTACTATCGCGCCGGGGTTATGGAAAAAGTATTTGACCTTGGCCATTATAGAACTTCCCAAAAGGGTGCTGTCTGGATTATATGCCGCCATGAGCAGAGCCACGCCGAAATAAAGAAAAACCAAATGGGCCAGCAAATATTTTTGCGAAAAGCTGGAAAATGAATAATAAATGGGAATCAGCAAGGCCAGCGATATCCCCAGTCCCCAGCCGACTTGGGTCAGGACATTCCATGTGAGCTTTGAGATGATGACGGAATATAGAACTTCGATGTCTGGCTTTATGGGATCGATAAAAGCCAGAGCTAATGACGCGCCCACGATAAATAAAACTATTATACCGATCAAAGTCTTTGCCTTAATTCTGGTTTGCCCAAACAGGGCAAAGACAATGCCGACGGCCATAAGGGAGATAAAAACAACTTGATATTGAAAGGCCTGCGCCAGACCGGGAGAAAAGGAGTAATAAATGGAACTGTAAAATGCCCACAATCCGGAAAAGATTAGCGGAAAAACCAGTAAATATATGGGCGCTTTAAAATCCCTATTTTTAATGGACAGGAGACAAGTTAAACCGAGTGGTATTGCAAAATAGATGATGGATTCATATCGTATCCATGCGGCGAACATAAAAGCCAAAGAGGCGATTAACAGGTAACTCCGTCGATTATAGTGAATGGAGTAAAACCAATAAACCGTCCCGCAAAAGAAATAAAAGCCTGCCGACAAATTGTTCAGGTATAAAAACGAATGCCAGAAAACTCTTGGCGAGGTTGCCAATAGCAGCGTGAAGCCTGTTGCCGCTGTGGAGCTTACAAAACGGCGAATGGAAACATGAAAGAACCCTATCAGGGAAATGTAATAAATAGATTGAACAACCTTTGGATGACTGAAACCGAACAGGTAAAAATACCCGGAAATCAGATGGAACCCCAGTGTGCGGTTTTGGTTCTCAAACGGAAACCAGTTTTCGCGGGTTAAAATTTCCTGTTCGCCGACCATCAACTTGCCGATGATTTTGTAACCGACACCGTCGGAAACTGTTATGGGATAGAAGATGTCGAAAACCAATCCTGCAGCAAACAGGAAAAGAAGGATCAACCACCCGAAATGAAATTTGAATTCTCCAAGGACAATGGACTCGGAGCCGGCTTTCAGCGCGCCTTTTCGACGAACATGGAGGAGAAGGCCTGTCGCCGTCACGGCTTGAAGGAGTGTCAGGGAGCCTTTTGAAACAGCCAGACCGAGGGACAACAAGCCAAAAATCATCAGCGTGGTCATTCCCATGCCAAAAGGGAACGCCAGGAAAACCCTCTCCCCGGTATGCGAGGACGGCAACAGGGATGCGGAAAGCAGGTACCCCATCACAAGGGTAAGGACTAAGCTGATTAGGAGCATTGAGTTTTGGGATAGGCCTTTCGGTTATTTGGATGCGTTATAAACGTTTAATATCTGCTTGATCCAAATAAAACCAAAAGTGGATAGGAAAGCCAGGGGAAACCAAAGCTGGTTAGTCAGCCCCCCAAGGGTAATGATCCAGTAAATTATCATGCTCGCCGGAAAAAATGAGGTGCTGGTCTCAGGCATGATGGTCCGGTCTTTCGCCCCGGGGACCTCTTTTTTGAGTTGCGAGATAAAAGCGCTGTAGGTGAAATTAAAAATGGCGACGGATCCCAAGACCAGCATCAGCGGCTGGCCGGTTTGCTGGTAAGCGCCGAAGGACATTCCCAGAAGCGGAAAAAACTTTATCAGCTTGTTGGCCATTGCGTCCCACCACTGGCCGAATGCCGTCAAATTGCCGGTGTAACGCGCCAGTGAACCGTCCACGTGGTCCGAAAGTATTCCCAATTGCAAAAACAAGGCTCCCAAGGCCGAGTATTTCCATTCTCCTGAAATAAAAAACACTCCCGACAGCAAAGCAAAAATGATGCTGATCAGCGTGACCTGGTTGGGCGTGACGCCAAAACGGGATACGAAAATGGCGATGGGTTCGGAGAGTGGGCGGTAAAACCTCTTGGCTATAAAATTTTCACGTGTTTTTTTTATGGACCCGGGCGATGCCGGCCGGTTGGGATCTGTCCAGATTGTTTTCGGCATGGAATCTTTCAGGAAAGTTCTTAAAAGTCCGGTTTGGGGCTAAACAAGCCATCGGGGCGGTTGCGTTGACTCAAGCGCCGGA
>Ga0114931_10003852_pt1 | contig 18887 bp, 32 predicted proteins | sample 2SBtaG_FD_89579 | JGI IMG/M metagenome (GOLD analysis project Ga0114931, IMG submission 89579) | Deep subsurface microbial communities from Kolumbo volcano to uncover new lineages of life (NeLLi) - 2SBTROV14_V59a metaG | ecosystem: Environmental > Aquatic > Marine > Volcanic | place: Kolumbo...
CCCGCCACGCCACGCGCGTGACGAAGGACGCATCTCGCCACCGGCCCGACTCCACCCGCTCGGCCGTCCAGAAGCCGCGGGCGTCGTAGAGCAGGCGTGCACCGAAACGGCGACGGGCCGGCAGCGCCATGAGCCCGGCCATGACGCTACGGGCGTGCACGACCAGACCCGGCCGGCGCCGCGCCCTGCGGGCGACGATTCGCCTGCCCCGCCAGACGTCCCAGGCGGTGGCCGGAAGCGTCGGCGTGCCGTGGTACCGCTCGCGCACCCACCCGACCCCGGCGGCCGCGAGCCGCGCGGCCATCGCCCCTGCCCGCTCCCCGCCGAGGTCGGCCGGCTTCTCGAAGGACAGCACGTCGAGCGCGAAGCCACGGCGGCCGAGCGCTTCGACGTACGGCACGACCTGCGAGGCGCCGACGGGCTCGAGGAGCCCGTCGTAGGAGACGTACAGGACGTCGGCGGGACGTGCGGCGGGCCGCTCCATCTTCAAGCCCGCCGGGGCGGAGCGCATCACGGGTTACGCCGCACCACTTTCCTCCGAGCGGCTGCATCCGCCCGCTCCAGTCGGCGCGCGCGCACCAGCTCGATGCCGACCGCGCCCAGGATCAGCATGAACATCACGATCTGGGCACGGTGCCGGTACGCGGTTCCCGCGTTTCCCTCGACGAGCGCGTAGATGACAGACGTGACCAGCACGAACAGCAGCACCGGTTCCGCCAGAGCAAAGTAATGGCGGATCAGGTACATGCTGCCGATCCCGACGAACGGAAGCAGCCCGTACCAGATGATCTGCTCCGGCAGTGACATGACTGACAGCACGCTGCCGAACTGCCAGGGAAAGGGAGCGAGAATGAAGAACGCCATCCCGATCGGCAGGAACTGGATGCCGCGCAGCGGGTCGGAGATGTCGACCCCGGGCTGGAAGGCGGTGCCGCCGACCGCGAGGTTCCTCCGCGTGACGTTGAGGGTTTCGAAGTCGGCCGACGTCAGCCACCGGTCGCCGAGTCCGAGCTGCCGATAGGCGAGCACGGCCAATCCCAGGATCGCCAGCCCGAGCATGAGGTTGAGCACCACCTGGCGCCGAGAGGAGATGAAGAACGAGCCGACCAGGGTAAAGACCATCATCACGGCCATGTAGTCGCGCAGGAGGCCCAGCAACACGAGCACCGCCGCGATCAGGAGGATGCGGGGAAAGGAGGGATGCTTGCGCAACCGGATCGTCAGCAGCATGGCCACCGCGATGACGAAAAGCACCATGGTATCGCGGATGTTGTGGGCCGACCATAGGATGAGCGACGGAAAGAACGTGACCAGCACCGCCGAGCTCCTGCCCACCTGGAGACCGGCCAGCTCCGCCCCGATCCGGTAGGCCAGCACACCCAGCCACGCACCCAGAAAGCAGTTGACGATCTTCGGTGCCAGGGGAGCGAACCCGAAGAGGTCGAACAGAAACGCGTTCCAGTAGAAGTAGCCGACCTCACCCCCACCCACGATCTGCGCGGGCTGAGGTCCAAGCCCCTGAAACCACTGCAGCGTTCGCCATCCCACGTCCTGATACGTGAACTGATCCGGCGCGAAGAAGCCCGCCGGGAACTGGGTATGGATCAGCACCGCCAACCCCAACCGGATGAGAATACCGGCCACCAGAATTCGTCTGAGGAACTTGAGGTCAGGCGCCGGAACGAGCGCACGCAGGAGGAGCACGGAGACCAACGCCAGCAACGGCACCAGCGCGAACGCCGCGAGCCGATCCTCCACGGACGCCGTCATCAGCAGGAAGAGTCCTCCCAGCGCGGCCGCCAGGCCGGCCCACCAGAAGACCTCCACGACCGGGTCGTACCAGTGGCGCTCGCGGTGATCCGCACCGCGCTTCTCGGCCGAGGCCGAGGACGAGACTCGGCGCCGCGGGATCATCGTTCCTTACCACCCATGGCGACGACCCCCGCGAGTCCGATGAGCACCCACACGTGCCTGAGATCCTCCGACGCAGAGCAGATAGAGCTCAATCATGCGGACCAGCCGCGTCGGCCGCGCCCGCACGACTCCCGCCCCCTCGCCACTCATCCGAACGGCCCCGCCGCCGATCCGCCGTACGTCGCCATGCCGTCTCCTTGCCCGAGGCGCCCGACCCCCCCGCCACCACACCCACGCTAACCTACTCCGCAGCGCCCGGGATTTCTATGCGGAGACGGCCGGGCAGAGGCGCGGACCACCCGGTCCACCCGGCGAACCACAAAAGCCCCCGCGGCGCATCTCGCACCGCGGGGGCTCTCTCCTTCTCCATCCGCATATGCCGGCTCGACCCGGCGCACTCCCGCGGCGATCCGCGCCTGCAGCGCTCAGACCGGCACGGCCGACGGCAGGGCGCCGGGCGCTACCCCTCCGCCCCCACCTTCAGCGGTGGCGCCTTCGTGATCTTCCCGGACGAGATGCACGACGTGCACACCCGCACGCGCCGCCGCACGCCCTTCGCGTCGACAATCTTCACAGGCTGCAGATTCGGCAACCACCTGCGCCGCGTCTTGTTATGGGCGTGGCTGACGTTGTTTCCCGTGGAGGGACCCTTGCCACACACGTAGCACACTCGAGCCATCGTTCTATGTCCCGCGCTCTGTTTCGTTCGTCCGTGGGGCTGCGGCGGCCCCCTCAGGACCCGTCCGCCGACGCGCCCGCCTGCCCGGTGACCTCGACGCGCTGCGCTTCCACGAAATGCGTCGCGAACTCCGCGGCGAGCCTGTCGCCCTCTCCGATCGTACCCGCGTCCGTCCAGGCCGTGAGCACGGAGTCGCCCATCGCGTAAATGGTTCCGATCACGGTGACCATCTCGCCCGGCTGAACCGTGAGCCCTTGCTCCCGAAGCCCCTGCGACAGCGACACCAGGAACGGGTTCCGGTTCGGGAGTTGCAGCCAGAATCCCTGTTGCCCCAGCATGCTGGCGACGGAGAGCCCGGCAATCCGGACCATCTGCCCCTCGAACTTCGAGGGGTCGGTCTGGAGGTCCATCGCCTCGACGCTCACGGCGTTCGATATGTCACCGCTGTTCACGGTCGTGGTGTCTTCCACGACCTCCATGGCCTTCTGTGCCGACGCCTGGATCTCCAGCCAGTAGAGGAACCCCGCCATGGCCAGAAAGGCCACGATCATGAGGGGAATTCCCACGTTGGCCGCGCCACGCCGAGAATGGTTCTGCGCCATCTCCCGTCCCTTGTCGGTTTGGATTCGTTTGCCCAGACGCCCGTCTCCCGGGCGCCACGAGGACAGCAAACTAATCGACCAACTCGATGAGCGACATCTCCGCCGCATCACCCCGCCGGTTTCCGAGTTTCAGGATCCGCGTATACCCGCCGGGACGCTCGGAAAAACGGGGTCCGATGTCGTCGAAAAGCTTACCCAGGACCTCACGATCCTCGATTTTCGTCCGCGCCAGACGCCGCGCATGCACGTCTCCCCGCTTCGCCAGCGTGATGAGCCGCTCGGCGTACGGGCGCAGCTCCTTGGCCTTGGCGGTCGTCGTCTCGATCCGCTCATGCCGGAACAGCGAAGTGGCCATGTTGCGCAACGTCGCGCGGCGATGGCTGGCGCTCCGGCTGAGCTTCCTGCCCTTCTTACGGTGCCGCATCGTTACTCCTCACCGCTTCCCGCCGGCCCCGCCTCCTGCATGAAGAAGAGGCGGCCGTCGTCACCTTCCTCCACCGTCATCCCGAAGCGGAGTCCATGCTGCTCCAGGAAGTCGGAGATCTCCTTGAGCGACTTCTTTCCGAAGTTCTCGATCTTGAGCATCTGCTCTTCGGTCCGCCGCACCAGGTCGCCGAGCGTGCGGATGTTCTCCTTCTGCAGGGAGTTTCGCGACCGGACCGACAGCTCCGCCAGATCCTCGATCGGGCTGTTGAACAGATCCTGAAGCTGCTGCGGGATGGCCACCGCACCCGGTGGGGTAACCTCCTGGATGCCGCCCTCTCCGAAGTACAGCATGTACTCCAGGTGCTTGCGCAGAAGCTCAGCGGCGTAGGCCACCGCGTCTTCGGGCGTGATCGAGCCGTCGGTCTCGACGGTCAGCGTCAGACGGTCGAAATCCGTGCGTTGCCCGACCCGCGTCTCCTCGACGGTGAAGTTGGCCCGCCGAACAGGGTTGTAGATGGCGTCGATGCGCACGAGGTCCACCGGGGCGCCGCGTGGAATCGGATGTTGGGCCGACAGGACGAATCCCCGGCCCTTGTTGACGTGCAACTCGATATGGAGAGACCGGTCTTCCTGGAGCGTCAGGATGTGATGCTCCGGATCCGTCGCGGTCGCGCCCGAGGTGGGCTGGATGTCGCCGGCCGTGACCGGACCCGCATGCTCGGCATGAATCTCGAGCACGGCCTCGTCGACGTCGTCGTCGAGGCCGACCACCAGCGCCTTCAGGTTCTGAATGACCTGATGGACGTCCTCGACCACGCCCGGGATCGTCTGGTGCTCATGCACCACGCCGTCGATCCGAAACGCCCACACCGCGGCACCCCTGAGCGAGGAGAGCAGCACCCTGCGCACCGAGTTGCCCAGCGTATGGCCGAAGCCACGCTCCAACGGCTCGATGATGAACTGGGCCGAACGTCCGTCGGGGCTGGTCTCGATGCCCTCGACCCGCTCCGGAAGCACCAATCCGGTCAGATCTATCTCCACAGTTTCCTCCTGCCTATTCTGGACCTGGCGAGCCGTCGGGGTCCCGGACGCGCCTTCTGGAGCCGTCACTTCGAGTAGAGCTCGACGATGAGCTGTTCCTGCGCCGCCAACGGAATGTCTTCGCGGGTCGGCTCGCGCACCATGCGACCGACACGACCCTTCTCATCGAGCGCCAGCCACTCCATCAGGCTCGGGCGTGTGCGGGCCTCCAGGCTCTCCTGGACGACCGCGAGATCGCGCGACGCCGCCGTGATGGCCACCTCGTCCCCCGGCTTCACCCGGTAGCTGGGGATGTCGACGGTGCGGCCGTTGACGGCCACGTGCCGGTGCCGCACCAACTGCCTGGCCTGCCTCCGACTGGCCGAGAAGCCCATGCGGAACACGATGTTGTCGAGCCGCGACTCCAGCGCCACGATGAGGTTCTCACCCGTGATGCCGGGCTCGTGGGCAGCCCTCTGGAACAGGTTCCGGAACTGTTGCTCGTGCAGACCGTAGATCCTCTTCACCTTCTGCTTTTCGCGGAGCTGGACCGCGTAGTCCGACTGCTTGCGCCGCCGTGCCTGCGCGGGCCCATGCTGCCCCGGAGGATAGGCCCGGCGCTCGACCGGACACTTCTCCGTGTAGCACTTCTGGCCCTTCAGGAAAAGCTTCTGACCTTCGCGTCGGCACAGCTTGCAGACGGGACCGGTGTAACGAGCCATTTGTATTCCCTACCTCAGACCCGGCGCTTCTTCGGAGGACGACACCCGTTGTGCGGGAGCGGCGTCACATCCTGGATGGACTTGATATGGAGCCCTGCGGTGGCGAGCGCCTGAATGGCGGATTCGCGCCCCGACCCCGGCCCCTGAACCTTCACGTCGACTCGGCGCACGCCCATGCTGACCGCTTCGCGGCCCGCCTGCTCGGCGGCCACGGTGGCGGCGAACGGCGTGGACTTCTTCGAGCCCTTGAATCCGGCCTTACCGGCGCTGGCCCAGACCACCGTGTTCCCCGCGCGGTCGGTGATCGTGATGATCGTGTTGTTGAACGTCGCCTTGATGTGGGCGAGGCCCTCGGCTTCCACGACCTTCTTCGAGCGTTTCTTCGACGTCTTCGGCTTGGCCACGTTCCCTTCCTGATTCCGTCTGAACCGATAATGGCGATGCGGCGAGTGGCGGAGATCTTCACCGTCCCGGACGCCGCATCATGGCTCCGGCGCCCTCGGGCCCGGACCGGCTTCTCGATCTTCCAGGCGCTACTTCTTCGGCGCCTTCTTCTTACCGGCGATCGCGCGCCGGTGACCCTTGTGGGTCCGCGCGTTCGTATGCGTGCGCTGCCCGCGCACCGGCAGCCCCCTGCGGTGGCGCAGCCCGCGGTAGCACCCGATGTCCATGAGCCGCTTGATGTTCATGGACACCTCCGTGCGGAGGGCGCCTTCCACCTTGTAGTTGCCCTCGATGGCGCGCCGCAGGCGGTTCACGTCGTCGTCGGAGAGCTCGTGCGTCCGGCGGTCGGGATCGACGCCGCACGACTCGATGATCTTGCGTGCCCGCGTACGTCCGATGCCGTAGATGTATGTGATCGCGACCTCGATCCGCTTCGCGCGCGGAAGATCGACACCAGCAATTCGTGCCATGAGCTACCTGTCCATTCCCCGGCCGGGTCGTGGGTGTCCGAGCCGCCGCGCGAGGTCGATGCCATCGCCCCGAGAAGCCGCTACGGGCATCCTCACCCCTGGCGCTGCTTGTGCTTGGGGTTTCTGCTGCAGATGATCCGGACGACACCACGGCGACGGATCACCTTGCAGTGCTCACAGATCGGCTTGACGCTGCTTCTGACCTTCACTCCGGACCCTCCCCGTGCGTTTGTTGCAGAGCTTTATAGTATAACCATGACCCTACAAGCCTTCAACTCACCCCACCGCCAGACCCCCTCCACCGACGGTGCCCGCATCGCCCGGGGCCGGGCGCGTCGTCAGCGTGCGGGGGCCCTCGTGGGTCACCGCCACCGTGTGCTCGAAGTGTGCCGACAAGGCGCCGTCGGCCGGCACAACCGTCCACCCGTCCGGGAGCGTCCGGATCTCGGGCGAGCCCGCCGAGAGCATCGGTTCGATGGCCAGCACCATGCCGCTCCTGAGCAGTGGCCCTTGCCCGGCCCGCCCCACGTTCGGCACCTGCGGCTCCTCGTGCACGTCACGCCCCACGCCGTGACCCACCAGGTCACGAATGATCCCGTAGCCCGTCCCCCGTACCGTCTCGACCACGGCGGCGCCGATGTCGCCCACGTGGTGGCCGGGCACCGCCGCGGCGATCGCCGCCCACAGCGCCCGCTCGGTCACCTCCATGAGCGCGCGCGCCTCTTCGCCGATGTCACCGACCGCGAACGTCCAGGCGGAGTCGGAGCACCACCCGTCGAGCTTCACCCCCACGTCGACCGATACGATGTCTCCCTCGTTGAGGATCCGGGCCGGGCTGGGAATGCCGTGGACGACCTCCTCATTCAGGGAAACGCACACGCTGCCCGGAAAGCCGTAGAGCCCCTTGAAGGCCGGCGTGGCCCCGTCGTGATCGCGGATGAACTCCTCGCAGAACGCATCGAGCGCGCCCGTGCTGACGCCCGGATGGATCCGGCCCGGCAGCGCCGCCAGCAAGTCGGCGATGATCGCGCCCCCTCGCGCGATGGCTTCGATCTCTTCGGCGGTACGGAGGTGGATCACGGCGCGGTCGACTCCAGCCCCAGCGCAGCGCGGAATGCATGCTGCACCTCGTCGACGCTCCGGTCGGCGGCCACGTGCATCACCGGCTCGCCGGCGTCCTCGTAGTACGAGACGAGCGGAGCCGTCTGTTCCTCGTAGACGCGCAGCCGCCGCCGCACCGTGTCGGGCTCGTCGTCGGAGCGGTGCACCAGCTTTGCCCCGCAGCGGTCGCAGATCTCGTCGCGCGCCGGCGGGTTGAAGTAGACGTTGTAGACCGCGCCGCACACCGGACACGTCCTGCGCCCCGAGAGCCGCTTGACCAGATCTTCCTCCGGAGCCTCGAACACGACGACCCGATCGACGCGCCGGCCCGTCTCGTGGAGCACGCCATCGAGCCCTTCCGCCTGTGCGGTGGTCCGCGGAAAGCCGTCGAAGAGGATGCCTGCCTCGGGCGCCAACCCGGACAGCCGCTCCCGCACGAGATTCATGATGAGGCCGTCGGGCACCAGCTCGCCGGCGTCCATGAAGGTGCGCGCCTCGTCTCCGAGTGGGGTGCCGTCACGCAGCGCGGCACGCAGCAGATCTCCCGTGGAGAGGTGTTCCCAGCCGACGCGGTCGGCCAGGCGAATCGCCTGGGTGCCTTTCCCGACTCCGGGAGGCCCCAGCAGGATCACGACCATGAGATTCGATTCCGGCAGGAAGTCCAGGATTGCGCGACGCGCGCCACGGGCCGGTCCACCATCACATGTAGCGCTGTCGGCCCCGCATCTTCACCCTGCCCTTCTTCATGAAGCCGTCGTAGTGGCGCAGCAGGAGAAGCTGCTGGGCCTGCTGGACGGTATCGAGCCCCACACCCACCACGATGAGCAGGCTGGTTCCCCCGAAGAAGAAGGTCTGGATGTTGAAGATGTCGAAGATCCAGAACGGCAGCATGGCAATGAGCGCCAGGTAGATCGCGCCCGGAAGCGTGACGCGGGTCAGGACCCGGTCGATGTACTCGGCGGTGCGCGTACCCGGCTTGACCCCGGGGATGAACGCGCCCTGCTTCTTCAGGTTCTCCGCCAGGTCGATCGGGTTGAAGATGATGGCGGTATAGAAGTACGTGAAGAACAGGATCAGAAGCCCGTACGTCACGTAGTACGGCCACGTCTGCGGTGTGAAGATCTCGGCCAGGTTCGTCAGGATCGGGATGTCCACGAACGCGGCGGCGGTGCCGGGCACCACGATGAACGACTGCGCGAAGATGATCGGCATGACGCCCGCCGAGTTGATGCGCAGCGGAATGAAGCTCTTCTGCCCCTCCTGGATCCGCCCGCGCCCCACGACCTTGCGGGGTATCTGCACGGGAATCTTGCGGGCCGCCATCGTCATCGCCACGACGCCCGCGCTGACGCCGACGATCACCGCCAGCAGCGCGAGCAGCGAGAAGGCGCCGATCTCTCCCAGCATCATCGACTCCCACGTGCGGCCGACCGCGGCGGGAAAGCTCTCGATGATCGAGAAGAAGATCAGGAGCGACATGCCGTTGCCGATGCCCTGATCCGTGATCTGCTCACCCAGCCACATCACGAAGACCGCGCCCACGGTCAGCGTGATCACGGTGGTGGCCGTGAAGACGAAGCCGGACGTGTGGACCGCTCCGGTGATCGACTGCAGGAACACCGCGTACCCGTACGCCTGGACCGCCGCGAGCGCGACGGTCACGTAGCGCGTCCACTGGGTCAGCTTCTTCCGGCCGTCCTCGTCCTTCTGGAGCTTCTCGACGGTGGGAATGACCGCCGCCAGCAACTGGAACATGATGCTGGCGGAGATATAGGGCATGATGCCCAGCGCGAAGACGGTGGCGCGTGACAGTCCGCCGCCCACGAACATGTCGTAGATGCCGAAGAACGTCCCCTGGAGCTGCCCGAACTGCTGCTGGAGCACCCCGACGTCGAGGCCCGGAACGGTGATGTGCGCGCCGATTCGGTAGATGAAGAGCATCAGGAGCGTGAAGAGGATCTTGTCCTTCAGCTCCGGAACCCGGAACAGGTTCGCGATGGGGTTAGTTGCCATAGGGCTTACGCATCGTCGCCCGAGCCGACGAGGCCCACCGAGCCTCCCGCCGCCTCGATCTTCTCCCGTGCGCTCTTGCTGAAGGCGTGCGCCTCCACAATGAGCGCCTTCGTCAGCTCACCGTTGCCCAGGATCTTCACGGGCTTGCGGGTGGAGCGCACCAGCCCCGCCCGCTTCAGGGCGGCCGGATCGACGTCGGCGTCGAAGCGATCCAGGTCACGGACGTTCACGACCTGGTACTCGATGCGCGTGAGCGGAGTGAATCCCCTCTTGGGGATGCGTCGCACGAGCGGCATCTGCCCGCCCTCGAAGTACGCGGGAATACTCGCGCCGGAGCGAGACTTCTGCCCCTTCTGTCCCCGGCCCGCGGTCTTGCCGTTGCCCGATCCCGGGCCCCGCCCCTTGCGCTTCCGGTCTCGGTGCGAGCCCCGTGTGGGGCTCAGGTCATGCAGTTCGGCCATGGTCCTCTCTCCGACCCCTCCCCGCGGGGAAGACGGTTACTCTTCGATTTCCCGCACCGTCACGAGGTGCGGGATCTTGGCGATCATGCCCCGGATCGCGGGCGTGTCGTTGTGCACCACGCTCTGCTGGTGACGCTTGATGCCCAGCGCTTCGAGCGTGGCGCGCTGCTTCCTCTGTCTCCCAATGCCGCTGCGGACCTGCGTAATCTCGAGCTTCCTGACCGTCTTCTTCTTAGCCACGCCGCACCCCCAGCGCCTCGACGGGAACGCCCCGCTCCGCCGCGACCCGCTCGGCCGTGACCAGGTGGGTCAGCCCGTCCATCGTTGCGCGGACCACATTGATCGGGTTGTTCGTGCCCAGGCTCTTGGTCAGCACGTCGCGGACGCCCGCGGCGTCCAGAACCGCGCGCACGGGGCCGCCGGCGATGACGCCGGTGCCCGGAGCGGCCGGGCGCATCAGCACCCTGCCCGCCCCCCAGTGGCCCACGATCTCGTGGGGCAACGTGCCGTTGACCACCGGAATCGTAACCATGTCACCCTTGGCCCGTTCGAACGCTTTGCGGATGGCCTCGGCCACCTCGTTGGCCTTGGCCAGCGCGACCCCCACCTTGCCCTTCTGGTCGCCCACAGACACCAGGGCGGAGAAGGAAAACCGCCGGCCACCCTTGACCACCTTGGCTACGCGGTTGATGTAGATGACGTTCTCGATGAGATCGGACTCGCGTCCCCGTCGCCGGTCCTGCCTCTTGTCTCTGGCCATCAGAACTTCAGCCCTCCCTCGCGGGCGCCGTCGGCAAACGCCTTGACCCGACCGTGATACCTGTAGCCACCGCGGTCGAAGACCACGGTCTCGATTCCCCGGGCGGCGGCGCGCTCCGCCAGGAGCTTCCCGGCCGCACGCGCCTGCTCCGTGCGACGCCTATCGCCCTCGGGGACGAAATCGCGCAGCTCCGGAGCCAGCGTGGATAGTCCCATGATCGTGCGCCCGGCCTCGTCGTCGACGAGTTGACCCTCGACGTTTCTGAGGGAGCGGAACACCACCAGACGCGGGCGCTCGGCCGTGCCGCGCACCTTCTTGCGTACCCGTAGATGCCGGCGCTGGCGCTGCAGCCTGCGGCTCTTCCTGAGTTGCCTCTGCTTGATCATGCTCTATGCCCCGGCCGTCTTTCCAGCCTTGCGGCGGACGTGTTCACCCCTGTAGCGGATCCCCTTGCCCTTGTACGGCTCAGGGGGACGAAACCCTCGGATCTCGGCGGCGGTCTGACCCACCTTCTGCTTGTCGGCACCCGACACCACCACGGTCGTCTGGTTGGGGCACTCCAGCGTCACGCCCTCCGGCGCCTCGTACTCGATCGTGTGCGAGTAGCCGAGATTCAGCGTAATGCCTCTGCCCTTCGGGTCCGCCCGGTAGCCCACGCCGATGATCTCGAGCGTCTTGGAGAACCCCTCCGTGACGCCCGTGACCATGTTGGCGATCAGCGACCGCGTCAGTCCGTGAAGCGCGCGGTGGCGCGGCTCGTCGGTGGGCCGCTGCACCCGGACCTCTCCGTTCTCGACCGTCACCGTCATGTCGGGATGGACGTCGAGGCTCAACTGGCCCTTGGGGCCCTTGACCGCCAGCGTCGCCCCACTCAGGCGTACGTCCACCCCGCTGGGGACGATCACCGGCTGCTTTCCGATTCGCGACATCGTTCGTTCCGCCTTACCAGACCACAGCCATGAGCTCTCCGCCCACGCCCTGATCTCGCGCGGCGCGGTCGGAGAGGACTCCGGCAGAAGTTGACAGGATGGCCATCCCCAGGCCGTTGCGGACACGGGGGATGTCGGACACGGGCACGTAGTGCCTCCGGCCCGGACGCGACACCCGCTCGAGGTGGCGGATGACAGGCCTGCCTTCGTGGTACTTCAGATAGATGCGGAGCACCCCGAACCTGCCGTCGTCGAGCACCTTGTGGTCGTGGACGAAATGGTTCTGCTTGAGGAGCTCGGCAATCTCGATCTTCGCCTTCGATACGGGCATGTCCACCCACTTGTGGCCGGCGGCTCCGGCATTGCGCAGGCGCGTGAGCATGTCCGCGATAGGATCGGTCATCATGTCTGTCTGCTTCCCCTTACCAACTTGCCTTGCGCACGCCCGGGATCTCCCCACGAAGGGACATCTCCCTGAAGCAGATGCGGCAGATCCCGAACTTGCGGATGTACGCGCGCGGCCGCCCGCACCGCTGGCACCGGTTGCGGCGACGCACCTCGAACTTCGGGGGGCGTTTCGACCTCTCGATGAGTGCCTTCCTGGCCATTCAAAAACCTCTCGGAGTGTGTGGCTCGCGACGCGCTACGCCCCCGCGCCCACCGGCACGGGAACCTCGCCGCGGAACGGGAAGCCCAGCTCGCGCAGCAGCGCGAAGGCCTCGTCGTCCTTGTCGGTGCTCGTGACCACGGTAATGTCCATGCCGTGGATCCGGTTGACCCGGTCGTAGTCGATTTCCGGAAAGATAATCTGCTCGCGGATACCGATCGTGTAGTTGCCGCGGCCGTCGAACGACCGCGTGTTGAGCCCCCGGAAATCGCGAACCCGGGGAATCGCGGTGCTGATGAGCCGGTCCAGGAAATACCACATTCTGTCCTGCCGCAGCGTGACCGACGCCCCAACGGGCATGCCTTCGCGAAGCGAAAAGTTCGAGATCGACTTCTTCGCCCGGTTGACCACCGGCCGCTGGCCGGTGATGGTCGCCAGCTCCTCGACGACCGAATCCAGGAGCTTCTGGTCCTTCGATGCCTCACCCACGCCGACGTTGACAACGATCTTTTCGAGTCCGGAATCTGGTGCGGGTTGACGTACCCGAACTGTTCCTGGAGCCGCGGCTTGACGTGGTTGTGGTAGTGGGTCTTGAGTCTCGGTTCCATCGTGGTCGTCCGTCTTTACTGTGGCCTGGGAATCGGATTGCCGCTCTTGACCGCGATCCGCTCCTTGGTACCGTCCGGCTCGATGCGCGTCCGGATCCTGCTGGGCTCGCCCGTCGCGGGGTCGATCAGCATCACGTTCGAGATGTCGATCGGCGCCTCGAACGTGACGATGCCGCCCTCGGGGTTCGCCTGGCTCGGTCGCTGGTGGCGCTTGCGCATCGCCACGCCCTCGACCCGGACCCGGCCCGAATCCTTCAGGACCTCGAGTACCGTGCCCTCCATGTCGCGGAAGTTGCCCCGGATCACGCGGACCCGGTCTCCCTTCATGATCTGGTACTTCCGCGGGGTCTTCTTCTTCCCGGCGCGCATCAGAGCACCTCGGGCGCAAGGGACACGATCTTCATGTACCTCTTCTCGCGGAGCTCCCGGGCCACCGGCCCGAAGATCCGTGTGCCGCGGGGCTCGCCCTGCGGGTTGAGGATGACGGCGGCGTTGTCGTCGAAGCGGATGTACGTCCCGTCGCGGCGCCGCGTCTCCTTGGCTGTGCGGACCACCACCGCCTTGACCACGTCTCCCTTCTTCACGCCCGCGTTGGGAATCGCGTCCTTGACCGTCGCAACGATCACGTCACCGACCCCGGCATAGCGGCGCCTCGAACCGCCGAGCACGCGGATGCACAGCGCCGACTTGGCGCCGGTGTTGTCCGCGATCCGGAGGATGGACTCCTGCTGAATCATCTCGGTCTCCGATTCCTGTCCGCGCTACGCGGGCCGCTCGATGAGCTCGACCACACGCCAGCGCTTGGTCTTCGAGATGGGGCGGGTTTCCACGATCCGCACGGTATCGCCCACCCTGTACTCGTTGCCCTCGTCATGGGCGTGGTATCTCTTCGTACGCTTCACCTGCTTGCCGTACAGGGGATGCGGAAACTGCCGTCGCACCTGCACGACCACGGTCTTGTCGGCCACGTCGCTCACCACGACGCCGACCCGCGTCTTGCGCTGCTTCCGCCCCTCCAGAGCCTCCTCGGCCCGACTCGCTCCGGCCCGGGCATCTTCGCCCTGAGTCTCCGTATTCTGCGCCACCCGCGTTTCGGCCATGTCACTCACGGTCAGTTCTCCCGGGCGAGCTCGCGCTCGCGAAGGATCGTCTTCAGACGCGCGATGTCGCGCCGGATCGTCTTCCTCAGGCTGGGATTCTCCAGCTCCATCATCGAGCCCTGGAACCGGAGTCTGAACTGCTCCTCCCTGAGCTCGGCCATGCGCGCGAGAATCTCCGTGTCATCCCACTCGCGAATATCTTCAGGCTTCATACGTTCTCCGCTCTCTCCCGCCGGTTAGAGCTGCCGCTCGCGAATCACGAAGCGGCACTTGATGGGAAGCTTGGCGGCGGCCAGCTCCATGGCACGATGGGCCACGCTCTCCGAGACGCCCTCCAGCTCGAACATCATCCGGCCCGGCTTGACCACGGCCACCCAGCCTTCCGGGTTGCCCTTGCCCTTGCCCATGCGGGTTTCGGCAGGCTTCTGCGTAATCGGCTTGTCCGGAAAGATCCGGATCCAGACCTTGCCGCTACGCTTGATGTGGCGCGTCATGGCCACACGGGCCGACTCGATCTGCCGGTTGGTGATCCACGCCGGCTCCGTGGCCTGGAGGCCGAACTCACCGAAGGAAACCTTGTTTCCGCGGTGGGCGACGCCCCTCATCCGGCCCTTGTGCGTCTTCCGGTGCTTGACCCGCTTTGGCGCTAGCATGATTCAGTCGTTCCTTCGTCAGGAGGATCGGCCGCCGGCGGAATACGTCCGGCCCCAGCGCTCCTCGACAATCTCACCCTTGAAGATCCAGCACTTGACGCCCACGGCGCCGTATGTCGTGAAGGCCGGAACCTGCGCATAGTCGATGTCGGCCCTCAAGGTGTGCAGCGGCACCCGACCCTCGTTGTAGCCTTCGGTGCGCGCGATCTCCGCTCCACCCAGCCGGCCCGCGCACTGGATCTTGATGCCCTTGGCGCCGGCTCGGACCGCGGCCTGCACCGCACGCTTCATCGCGCGACGAAACGAGATCCGCTGCCGGAGCTGGTGCGCCACATTGTCCGCCACGAGCGCCGCGTCGATCTCGGGCCGCTTGATCTCCTCCACGTTCACCGAGATCTCGGCATTGGTGATCGTGGCGAGCTCATCGCGCAGCCGGTCCACCTCGGCCCCCCGCTTGCCGATCACCACCCCGGGTCGTGCCGTATGGAGCGTGACGACCACCTTGCTCGGCTTCCGCTCGATTTCCACGTGCGAGAGCGCGGCGTGCGACAGACGCCGCTTCAGGTATTTGCGGATGGTCTCGTCTTCCTTGAGAAGACGAGGGAAATCCTTCTCCGCGTACCAGCGCGACCTCCAGTCCTTCACGATCCCCAGGCGAAAGCCGTAGGGGTGAGTCTTCTGTCCCATCTTACTCCCTGGTATCCACCACGACGGTGATATGACTGGTGCGTTTGCGGATCGGCGCCGCCCGGCCCATGGCCGCGGCCCTCCACCGCCGGAGCGTCGGACCCTCGTCCACATACGCTTCGCGGACGAACAACTCGTCGACGTCCAGCACGTCTCCCCCATCCAGAGCCTTGACCTGCGCGTTCGCGACGGCCGACCGCAGCGTCTTGCCGACCGGCTCGGCCGCGCTCTTCTTGGAAAACTGCAGCAGTGCGTACGCTTCGTTCACGGACTTGCCGCGGATCTGATCCACCACGAGGCGCACCTTCCGTGCGCTCATGCGGACGTGTCGGGCAATCGCTCTGGCTTCCATGGACATTCCTCGCTGCACCTCTAGCGTCCCCGGGACCGCTTGTCCGCAAGCTTGCCGCCGTGCCCCCGGAAGAGCCGGGTCGGGGCAAACTCACCGAGCTTGTGGCCCACCATGTTCTCGGTGATGTAGACCGGAATGAACTTGTTGCCGTTGTGCACGGCCACCGTGTGCCCCACGAACTCCGGAGAGATCGTGGATGCACGCGCCCACGTCTTGATGACCTTCTTCTCGCCGCGGGAGTTCATCATCTCGACGCGCTCCAGGAGCTTGGCGTCGATGTACGGACCCTTCTTTACCGAACGTGGCATAAGAGCAGACCTTGGTAACCGCTACACGCGATGGCTAACGCCGGCCCTGCCGCCGGCGCCGCACGATGTACTTGTTCGAATGCTTTCTCTTCTTCCGTGTCTTGCGTCCCTCGGGCTTGCCCCAGGGAGAAACCGGAGGGCGCCCGCCCGAGGCACGGCCTTCGCCGCCGCCGAGCGGGTGGTCGACCGGGTTCATGGCCACACCCCGCACCTTCGGGCGCCTTCCGCGCCAGCGGTTGGCGCCGGCCTTACCCAGCACCGTCAGCTCGTGATCCACGTTGCCCACCTGACCCACGGTGGCCATGCACTCCTTACGCACCCGCCGCATCTCGGTCGACGGCAGGCGGAGCGTCACGTAATCGCCCTCCTTGGCCACGACCTGCACCCCCGCACCCGCGGAGCGCGCCATCTGACCACCCTTGCCGGGCTTGAGCTCCACGTTGTGGACCGTGGTTCCCAGGGGAACCAGCTCCAACGGAAGCGCACACCCGATCCGCACGTCGGCGTCGGGGCCCGCCATGACCTGATCTCCGACCTGGAGGTCGCGCGGATGGAGGATGTAGCGCTTCTCGCCATCCGCGTAGTGGATCAGCGCGATGTTGGCGGAGCGGTTCGGATCGTACTCGATTTCGGCCACCACGCCCGGCACCCCGAACTTGTTGCGCCTGAAATCGACGCGGCGGTACCGGCGCTTGTGGCCGCCACCCCGGCGGCGCACCGTGATGTGGCCGTGATGGTTGCGCCCGCCGCTCGAGCTCAGCGACTCCGTCAGCGATTTCTCGGGCCCCTTCCGCGTAATCACCTCGCCGTCGAGAATCGACTTGAAACGCGTTCCGGGCGTAACCGGCTTGAACTTCTTGATGGCCATGGGTCCGTCCTTTCTCCTAGCCGACCTCGTAGAGCTCGATATGCTCACCTTCGGCGAGCTGGACCACCGCCTTCTTGAAGGCCGCGCGGCGTCCCTTGGCGTAGTTCCGGTTCAGCCTGGCCATCGGTGACCGCCTGGCCTTCCCGGCGTACCGCATCGTCCGCACGTCCAGGACCTTCACGTCCCAGATCCGCTCGACAGCGTCTCCGATCTCGATCTTGTTCGCGTCCTTGGCAACCACGAAGGTGTAGACGCCCTGCTCCATCTGGTCGGCCGTCTTCTCGGTCACGACCGGACTGATGATGATCTCGTGCGCCTCACGCATCGTCGCCCTCCTCGGCTTCCGCGGCGGGGGTGTCCTCGACCGTGGTCTCCTCGGTGGCCGTGTCCTCGGCGGCGGCCGTGTCCTCGCCGGTGGCCGTGTCCTCGGCGGTGGAGTCCTCCACGGCGGTGTCCTCCGCGGCCGCTCCCGCTCCGGTGGTGTCCACACCGTCCAGCGCGGAGCGCTCGAGGAGCACCGTGCCGGCCCAGAGCAGATCGTAGACGGACTCCGTGCCGAAGGCGCGCACCTCGACGTTCGGCACGTTACGCGCCGAGAGCACGATGTTCCTTTCCACGCCGTCGGTCAGCAGCAGCACTTTCCCCTCGGCCTCCACGGCCGAGAGGAAGCGCACCATGTCGCGGGTCTTCGGCACCTCGAAGGAGGGCAGATCCACGAGCACCACCGAGCCCTTCTCGGCCCGGGCGTTCAGCGCGGAGCGCCGGGCCAGCGCCTTGACCTTGCGGGGCAGGCGCTGCCTCCACCCGTGCGGCACGGGAGGAAACGCCACGCCTCCGCCGGTCCACTGGGCGGCCCGTGTGGTGCCCTGCCGCGCGCGGCCGGTCCCCTTCTGCCTCCAGGGCTTACGGCTGCCGCCGGCGACCGGCGAACGGTTCTTGGCGGCCGACGTGCCCTGGCGCTGGTTGGCCAGGTACGTCTTCACCGCCTGGTGCAGAACACCCTCGTTCACGACGCCGTCGAAGAGTGCGTCGGGCAGTTGCCGCGCCCGCCCCTTCTTGCCGTCTTTCCTGTAGTAGCGCGCCTTATACATGGCTCACTTCGAGATCAGAACGTAGCCGTCACGGGCGCCCGGAACGCCACCCTTCACGAAGATCAGGTTCCGGTCGCCATCGACCCGCACCACCTGGAAGTTGCGGATCGTCGTCCGAGTGCCGCCCATCTGGCCGGGCAGCTTCTTCCCTTTGATGACCCGGGACGGATCCGTGCCCGGTCCCAGCGAGCCGGGAGTGCGGGACATGGGATGTCCATGAGACGCGGGACGCCCGGCGAAGCCGTGCCGCTTGACCACGCCCTGGAAGCCCCGTCCCTTGGAGTGCCCGGTCACCTTCACACGGTCGCCCGGCTCGAACAGCTCGACCGTGAGCTGCTGCCCGAGCTCGTAGTCCTCGCCGTCGCCCACGCGGAACTCGCGCAGCACCCGGGGAGCGAGCTCGAGCCCGGCGCGGGCGGCATGCCCGGCCTCGGGCCGGGACATCCGCTTCGCCTTCTGAGAGCCGAAACCGACCTGCACCGCGCGGTACCCGTCCACCCCGTCGGTCTTGACCTGAACGACGGGACACGGGCCGGCCTCGATGACGGTCACGGGAATCTGGATTCCCGCGTCATCGAAGATCCGCGTCATGCCAATCTTCTTTCCGATCAATCCGGGCATCTCCGGATATCCTCCCTCAATCGACCTTGATCTCGACGTCGACGCCTGCCGGCAGATCTAGCTTCGTCAATGCGTCGACCGTCTGCGGGCGGCTGTCCACGATGTCGATGAGCCGCTTGTGTGTCCGGAGCTCGAACTGCTCTCGGCTCTTCTTGTCGATGTGCGGTGAGCGCAGCACCGTCCACCGCTGGCGTCGCGTGGGCAGCGGGATGGGGCCGCGCACGGTCGCACCGGTCTTCTGGGCCGTCCGCACGATGTCCGCGGCGGTCTGATCGACCACCCAGTGGTCAAACGCCTTCAGTCGAATTCGAATTCTGTCAGCCATCTCATGCCCTCTGGTTCGCGCGACGCGCGCGCGTCGTTACGCGACTTCCGGTCCGTTCGGGTGCTCGGCGGGACGCCGCGTGGAGCGGGTGTCCGCCGCGCGTAGCGGCGGAGCGAGGCGAGCGGA
>Ga0114931_10003853_pt1 | contig 18887 bp, 18 predicted proteins | sample 2SBtaG_FD_89579 | JGI IMG/M metagenome (GOLD analysis project Ga0114931, IMG submission 89579) | Deep subsurface microbial communities from Kolumbo volcano to uncover new lineages of life (NeLLi) - 2SBTROV14_V59a metaG | ecosystem: Environmental > Aquatic > Marine > Volcanic | place: Kolumbo...
CACCCCCGGTGGCAGCGGGGGACCCGTGACCTATGCCTGGCTGCTGCGCCGCGAGGGGCTGCCGGGCCCGCTGGGGGTGGCCTTGTACGCGGTCGATCAGCTTTTCGACATGCTGTTTTTCCTGGTTGCCCTCCTGGCCCTCCTGCTGTACTGGCTGCTGGTGCCGGCGGAGTGGCATCCGGGTTGGCAGGTGGGGGGCCTGGGCGGGCTGCTGCTGGGCGGGCTGGGGGTGGTGTTCCTGTTCATGCGCTACTACCGGCGTCTGCTGCTGCGGGGCGGGCGGCTGCTCGATCGGCTGCGTGTTTCGCCGAGAACCCGCCGGCGGTTGGCGCGTTGGGTGATCGAGTTTCGCCGCTCACTGCGTTTGGTGCAGACTTACCCCTGGCCCCGCCTGCTGGCGGTCGCCGGCCTGTGCGGGCTGCATTGGCTGCTGCGCTATAGCGTGCTCTATCTCGCCGTGCTGGGGGTGGGCGGGGCGATTCCGTGGAGCTATACCTTCGTTGTGCAGATGATCGCCCTGAGCGCCGGGCAGGCAACCCTGCTGCCGGGCGGCAGCGGTGGTGCCGAGGCCAGCGGTAGCATCCTGCTGGCGCCCTACCTCGAACCGGCCACCGCCGCCGCTGCCATCCTGGTCTGGCGTTTCGCCACCTTTTACTGGTACCTCATCGCCGGTGCACCGGTATTCACCCTGATGGCCGGTCGGCCACTGTGGGGGCGTTTGTATTGCAATGCCGAGTCGTCCTGAGGTCTGGTGGCACGCCGAGGAAGGACGGTCCGGAAAGGACATCCTCCGGTGCCTCCTGCAGTATCTTGAGCCCGCTGGTCTTGTAATAGCCCGCTGTCTCCATCCTCGGATCAGCGACCGGCACCGAAGCGCCTTTCACCACCATGCCGGTCTGGAAACGGTGTTTCTCCTGGGCGGCCTTACCCACGGCGATCAGAAATTCGCCGGGCTCCTCTCCGATGGTGCCCTCGATGCGCAGCACTTAGCCCAGGTAGCTGTGGGTGCGTTCATCGAAGGAACGCAGCAGGCGGATACGTGGCTGGACGCCGAGGATGCGCCCCTGCCAAGTGAGCTTGGCGGTCGAGGGTTTCTTCATTTCGGGTTCATACGCTCGGATTTCGTGAGCCTGCGGTGAGAGTGTACCCTCCGGGTAGCCATTCATGCCATCCAACTTTCCGTTTCGTCCGCGTATAACCTATTGATTATACACCTTATCCAGTTGCGGACTTCGCCTCATGCTCACCCGCTCGAAAACAGAGAGGAATGGCGCTGTTAGAGAGAAATCCCTGGCTGGAGATGTCGGAAGGGCGGCTCTCGAAGTCCGCAACTTTCCGCAGGAACCCACGAGAATACAAAGCCTTCCGCAACGAAAAAGGCCAACCCGTCTGGGTTGGCCTGGTGGTATTGGTGGAGGCGGGCGGATTCGAACCGCCGTCCGCGGGTCCTCTGCCATAGGTTCTACATGCTTAGTCGCGCCTATTCTATTTAACCGGCCACGGCCCGACGGACAGGGCCTGTAGCAGGCGGTTTCGGTCAGGTTTTAACGACGCCGCCCCGAACAAGCTTTGTCGCGATCTTATGAGATATGACGCCTGATAAGCTGGACGCATAAGCACGGCTCCAGTCAGACGGCACCCTACTGGGTATTAAGCAGCGAGTGCGTAGTTGTCGTCGTTGGCAACTATAAGTTTGCAGCTGGATTTACGAGGTTCTCTGCCCCTCGGCATGCACCTAAGGTTTTGCAACCCCCGTCGAAGCCTACGTCGCCCCCGGATTCGGTGTCTCAAGTAGGACAGTATAGAGGAGGTGGGAGTTCCCCACCAGGGGGGGTGCCTCAGCGGTGCTTGAAGAGCCGCTCCTTTTCCCGCTTCCAGTCCCGGTCCTTGTCGGTGGCGCGCTTGTCGTGCAGTTTCTTGCCCTTGGCCAGGCCGATCTCCAGTTTGGCGTAGCCTTTCTTCCAGTAGAGGGCAGTGGGCACCAGGGTGTAGCCCTTGCGTTCCACCAGGCCGATCAGTTTGCTCAGCTCGCGCCGGTGCAGCAGCAGCTTGCGGGTGCGGGTGGGGTCGGGGTGGACATGGGTGGAGGCGGTAGTGAGGGGGGTGATGTGGGCGCCGAACAGGTAGGCCTCGCCCTCCTTGAGGGTGACGTAGCTCTCCTTGATCTGCACCCGGCGCTCGCGCAGGCTCTTGACCTCCCAGCCCTGCAGGGCGATGCCGGCCTCGAAGCGCTCTTCGATGAAGAAGTCGTGTCCGGCCTTCTTGTTGAGGGCGATGGTCGATCCGCTGTTGCTGGGTTTTTTGATTTTTTTGGCCATTCCATCATTCTAAACGTCCAGCCGGATGGCGGCCAGTACCACCTTGTTATTGCGGGTAATTTTGCGCAGAATAGCCAGCTTGCCGGCAGATGGGCCGATTCCCGGGAGCAAAATAAGAAATGACCGAAAAGATATCGATCCATGGCCAGTGGTCTTCCCGCCTGGCCTTTATCCTGGCGGCCACTGGTTCGGCGGTGGGCCTGGGCAATATCTGGAAGTTCCCCTATATCACCGGTGAAAACGGCGGCGGGGCCTTTGTCGCGGTCTATCTGGTCTGCATCGCCATCGTCGGTATCCCGGTGATGATGGCGGAGATCATGCTGGGGCGGCGCGGACGTCAGAGCCCGATCAACACCATGACGTCCCTGGCCCGGGAGGAGGGGGTGAGTCGTGCCTGGTCACTCATCGGCTGGGGCGGGGTGCTGGCCGGTTTCTTCATCCTCTCCTACTACAGCGTCATCGCCGGCTGGGCCCTGGCCTATGTGATGCGGGCCCTCGGCGGGGCCTTCAATGGTCTCGACGCCAAGGGGGTCCAGGGGCTGTTTGGCGCCCTGGTGGGGGACCCGGAGCGTCTGCTGGCCTGGCACACCCTGTTCATGCTGATGAGCATGATGGTGGTGGCGCGCGGGGTGCGCGCCGGGCTGGAGAAGGCGGTGACCTATCTGATGCCGATGCTGTTCATTCTGCTGCTGGTGCTGGTGGGTTTCGCCATGACCACGGGGTACTTCATGAAGGGGCTGGATTTTCTCTTCCACCCCGACTTCAACCGGGTCTTCCACGAGTGCAAGACGGTGGCCGGGATCGAGCAGTGTGAACTCAGCGGCAGCCCGGTACTGGTGGCCCTGGGGCACGCCTTCTTCACCCTCAGCCTGGGCATGGGGGCGATCATGGTCTATTGCTCCTACATGCCCCGGCAGGCCTCGATCGCCCGCTCCGCGATCCTGATTGCGGTCCTGGATACCCTGGTGGCGCTGCTCGCGGGCATGGCGATCTTTCCCATTGTCTTCGCCAATGGGCTGGAACCGGGTTCCGGTCCCGGGCTGATCTTCCAGACCCTGCCCCTGGCCTTCGGCACCATGCCCTGGGGGCAGCTGGTGGGCACCCTGTTCTTCGTCCTGCTGGTGTTCGCCGCCTGGACCTCGGCCATCTCCCTGATCGAGCCTGCGGTGGCCTGGCTAGTGGAGAACCAGGGCATGACCCGGGTGCGTGCATCCGCCTGGATCGGAGTGACCACCTGGCTGCTGGGGTTGGGCAGCATCTTCTCATTCAACCTCTGGTCAGGGGATGGCTACAAACTGTTTGGCAAGACCTTCTTCGATCTGTTGGACTACCTGGCCGCCAACATCATGCTGCCCCTGGGTGGTCTGCTGATCGCCATCTTTGCCGGTTGGGCCATGCGCCGACAATCGAGTGAGGACGAGTTCTCCATGCAGCCAGGGCCCTATAGACTGTGGCGCTGGCTGATCCGCTATGTCTCCCCATTGGCAGTGATCCTGGTGTTTCTGAATGCGACCGGCATCCTGGCGTTGGTGGTGACCAGGCTCAAATTCGTGTCGGGCGGTTACTGAACATGCCGGTGGTCTCCAAGAGCGCCCTGGTCCACCACTCGGCCGCCGAGATGTATGAGCTGGTGTGCGATTTCGAGTCCTACCCGGACTTTCTCCCCTGGTGCAGCAATAGCCGCCTGATCTCGCGCAGCGAGCATGAGATCTGTGGTGAACTGGAGGTGTCGCGGGTGGGTATTCGGCAGCGTTTCTCGACTTGCAACACCCTGGTCAAGAACAGGCGGATGGATATCAGCCTGCGGGAGGGCCCCTTTCGCAAGCTGGAGGGTGGATGGCGTTTTACCCCCTTGCGGGAGGATGCCAGCAAGGTGGAACTGGTGCTGGAGTTCGAGTTCTCCGGTAAGCTGATCGATGCGGCCTTCGGACGGGTCTTCAACCATATCGCCAATACCCTGGTTGATGCCTTCTGTAAACGGGCGGATGAGGTGTACAGTGAGTGACAAGATTCAGGTCGAAGTGGCCTACGCCAAGATGGACGAACAGACCCTGCTGCAGCTGGAGGTCGATGCTGACGCGACCATCGAACAGGCGGTGCGGCAGTCGGGAATACTGGAGCGTTACCCCGAGATCGACCTGGGCAAGAACAAGCTGGGTATCTTCGGCAAACTGGCGAAGCTCGATACCCGTCTCAAGGCGGGTGACCGGGTGGAGATCTACCGCCCCCTGATCGCCGACCCCAAGGAGCAGCGCAAGAAACGCGCCGCCCAAGGCAAACAGATGAAAAAGGGTGCGCGATGAGCGCAGGTTCCAGTGAACAAAAAACTGCCGGGAGTGGTTTTGAACAACGAAGTTGGCCCGCAGGGTGGAAACCAGGGAGAGTTTCCATAGACACGGCATCGCGCACGAACCCGTCCCGGCAACTCCCGGATCTGCCGGCACTGTTTGGGGTGTAGGGCGCTGCCGAGCCTGCGAAGCGCGGCGGGGGCATCAGGGAACCTTTGGGCAGGTACATCGCGGCTAAGCCCGCTTCCACCAAATCAAGTGGTTGCTGGTGCCGATGAGCTGTGGTCAGGCCTGAAGGGATACACCCAGGCCAGACCTGTGCTACTCGATCCCGGTGCCCAGTCCCAGCCCCTTCATGGCACGTTCGAAGAGGCCGTCTTCCCCTTCGTAGTCGGGGACACTGACCACGATCTCTTTTTTATCCTTGAGCTTCTCCAGGTCTTTCGCGGGTTTGATGTCACCCTGGAAATGGACCAACTGGTCCCCCTCGAAGAAGAGGCTGTAGAGCTTCAGCTGCATGGGCTGGTTGCGCCGCTTCATGGTGTAGGGGTAGTCCCAGCGCTCCTGGTGGAAGGCATCGACCAGCAGGGGGGTTCCCATGAGGAAACGCACCTGCCGCTTGCTCATGCCGGGATGGAGCTGGGCAACCATCTCAGGGGTGATCTTGTTGCCCTGCTGGATGTCGGGGGTGTAGACGAGGGAGAAGTCCCGCAGGCTGCTACAGCCGGCCAGGGCAAGCGTGGCGCCACACACAAGGGAGATGAGAATTCGTCGCATTTTGCGTACAATCCGAACCATCGCGGGATTCTACCCCAAACAGATTGATAAAACACTGAGCCTGGAGGCGTGGTTTGGACAATCAGGAAATCAGGAAGGCGGGCCTGAAGGTGACCCTGCCCAGGGTCAAGATCCTCGAGTTACTCGAGAAGAGCAAACAGCGCCATGTCAGTGCAGAGGATGTCTACAAGATGCTGCTCGAGAACGATGAAGAGATCGGACTGGCCACCGTCTACCGCGTGTTGACCCAGTTCGAGTCGGCGGGCCTGGTGGTAAGACACAACTTCGAGGGCGGCCATGCGGTCTTCGAACTCGACCGGGGTGGGCACCACGACCATATCGTCTGTGTCAACTGTGGCAAGGTCGAGGAGTTCATGGACGATACCATCGAAAAGCGCCAGCAGGAGATTGCCAAGGAGCGGGGTTATGCCATGGACGATCATTCGCTGATCATCTACGGGCGTTGTCAGGATCCCAACTGCCCAGGTAAGAAGCGGTAGTTATGGGATCGAGTAAAGATACCATGCACTATTTATGGGTATAGCCTAGAAGGCTGACCGATAGCCGGGCCTTTCTGTGGCACAATATCCTATCCAACCTTCCCTGACCGACGATCGGGGCCCGATCGGTCATGCTGTGGGTTCATTTTCGATGGGTTCACGCTGAAACGGGATTCGGCGCTCAGCCGAGTAGGTTTCTCGTCTGCTTATTGGTAGAAACCGCACGTCGATGCGGGGTTAGCTGCGGTTGTCGGAAGTGGTTTCTGAAGGTATAACTCTTCCAAGTTCGGGGGGCTTCTGTCCTCCATCCATCGATCATTCTGGAGCTGGTAGGTCTTTGATAATGCATATGTCGTATCGCCGTTTCCTCGTCTTCACGGCCTCTCTGTTCAGTCTTTCCGGTGTGGCCTTTTCCGAGGGTGATGCGACCAAGGGGGCGCCGGCCCCCACTCCAGAGACGATCATTGTTCAGCAGGGCTCGGGGGCGGGCGTGATCACCCTGGGGGGGACCGTGATGCCGGCGAAGATGGTCACCCTGTCGGCGCAGATGCCTGGGGATGTGGAGTTCATCGCGGGCGAGGAGGGCGACCGTTTCCATAAAGGGGCGGCCCTGGTCAAGCTGGATACCAAGGCCCTGCTGGACAAGCGCAAGCAGGCCCTCGCACAGTTGGCGAGCGCCCAGGCCGGTTATCGCAACGCCATTGCCCAATACCGCCAGGAGGCGATCAACCCCAATGCCCAGTCCAACAGCATGATGGGGGGGGTGCCTGGGATGATGAGCATGTTCACCGATCCCATGCGCTCGTTCAGCGGACAGGGCAGCCCGGGGGTCGATCGGCAGACCAACATGGTGGGCCGGGGGGTCCAGGTGGAGACCGCCAGGAACCAGATCGCCCAGGCCCGGGCCGCGATCGCAGAACTGGACGAGTCCCTGGAAAATGCCGTCAGCCGTGCGCCCTTCAACGGGGTAATCGTGAAGAAGATGGTGGAGGTGGGGGATATAGTGCAGCCGGGGATGCCGCTCATCACCTTTGCCGATACCCACCAGATGCAGATTCGCGTCGAGGTGCCTTCCAGGCTGATCAGTTCCCTGCACGTGGGGATGAAAGTCATGGCCCACCTGTAGGAGCTGCCCGATCCGGTTCCGGTCAGGGTGGCACGTATATTCCCCATGGCCCAGGAGGGTGGTCACACCACCACCGTCAAGTTCGATATTCCTCTCAATGTCCACGCCCACTCTGGCACCTATGGAGAAGTGCAGATACCCGACCCCACCAGTCATGGCAGGGGCTTCCCTGTCATTCCGCGCTCCGCCATGGTCTGGCGCGGCAGCCTGCCGGCGGTCTTCCTGGTGAAGCCGAACGGGGATATCAAGTTGCGCACCCTGCGTATCGGCTCCGCGGTCAGCGCCGACAGGGTGAGCGTCGTGTCGGGGATCAAGGCGGGAGACCGGATCCTCAAACACCCCCTGGCTTCGACCCGCTCCCACCCCGCCAGGTAGCGGCATGCCTGTCCAGGAACGGTTGCAGGGAGCGGTGCTCCCGCAACCCACCATGCCTTTGAATACCTTATCCGCGGGGAGTCGGACCAGGCACTTGGTCTGGCCCCACCCGGCAGGATGATCAGTCAACTCTACTAATAAGATGCTACTCAGATGGGCACCGCCAGAAAAAAAGAACTCATAACGAAAGAAGAACTGGGCTTCGCGGGGCGCCTTGCGGATTCCTTCATCCATTCACCCCTCTCGCCACTGCTCTTTCTGGTCTTCATGCTGGTGGGGATCTATGGCCTGATGGAGACTCCGCGCCAGGAGGACCCGCAGATCTCTGTGCCCATGGTCGATATCATGCTGCGCATGCCCGGGGCCTCGTCCCAGGAGGTCTCGCGGCTGGCGATCAGCCCGCTCGAACGTATCGTCAGCGAGATTCCCGGGGTCAAGCACGTCTACTCGGTCAGTGACGAGGAGATGGGTATCATCACCCTGGAGTTTCACGTGGGCGAAGAGGTGGAACGGGCGATCGTACGCACCCACAGCAAGGTACAGCAGAATCTGGATCTGATGCCGCCTGGGGTGGAGATGCCACTGATCAAGATCAAGGAGGTCGACGATGTGCCGGTGGTCACCCTCACCCTCTGGTCGCACGAGCAGGACGACGCTATGCTGCGCACCCTGTCGGTGAGCGTCCTGCAGGCCCTCAAGGCGCTGCCGAAGACGGGTACCGCCTTCATCTCGGGTGGACGCGCCGAGCAGGTGAAGATCGATGTCCTGCCCCAACGGCTCTCGGGGTATGGCATCAGTCTTGGGCAGATCGCCAAGACCATCAAGGGCTTCAATTCGGAGCAGACGGTCGGCACCATGGAGCGCAATGGCCGGGAGTTCTTCGTCAAGAGCGGCAAGTTCCTCTAGACCGTGGACGACTTCAAGCGCCTGGTGGTGGGCAGCCACAACGGCCTGCCCGTCTACCTCAGTGACGTGGCGAAGGTCAGCAAGGGGGCCGAAGACCCCCACAGCATGGTATTGCACTACACGGGCCCGGCCCACGAGGGGGAGGCGGTGGATGGTGCGCCGGCGGTGACCATCGCCATTGCCAAGCAGCGTGGCACCAACGGGGTGGAGGTGGTCAACGAAGTGCTGGACAAGATGGAGGACCTGAAGGGCACCCTGATCCCGGACGATGTACATGTTGTGGTCACCCGCAACTATGGCAAGACCGCCAACGAAAAGGTCAACGCCCTGCTGTTCAAGCTGATAGTGGCCACCGCCGCGGTCACCTTTCTGGTCTGGATCTCGCTCGGCCTGCGCCCGGCCATCGTGGTGCTGGTGACCATCCCGGTGGTGCTGGTGGTCACCGTCTTCGTCGCCATGCTGATGGGTTACACCATCGACCGGGTGAGCCTGTTCGCGCTGATTTTCTCGATCGGCTTTCTGGTGGACAACGCCATCGTCATCGTTGAGAACATCTATGCCCGCTGGCTCAAGGCTGGCAAGACCTCCACCGAGATCGCGGTGGATGCGGTGCGCGAGGTCGGTAATCCGACGGTACTGGCCACCTTTACCGTGGTGGCGGCGCTGCTGCCCATGGGTTTCGTGCGCGGCATGATGGGCCCCTACATGGAGCCCATCCCCGCCCTGGGATCGGTGGCCATGATCTTTTCACTCATCGCCGCGGTGGTGTTCGCGCCCTGGTTGGCGATGCGCATGATCCCGAACATGAAGAAGCTGGAGAAGATGGAGAAGCGGGATCAGAAGGTTGACGCCTTCCTGGAACCCATCTATCGCAAGAGCATCGGCGCGCTCTGGAACCACCGCCTCCTCGGCTGGTTCTTCCTGGGGGGACTGGTGGTGGCGTTTGTCCTCTCTGCCTCCATGTTCTATACCCGGGCGGTGACGGTGAAGATGCTGCCCTTCGACAACAAGTCCGAGTTCGCCCTCACCATCGACATGCCGGATGGCACGGCCCTGCCCAATACCGTGAGCATTACCGAGGACCTGGTGGACGCCCTGCGCACTATTCCGGAGGTCGTCGACCTGCAGACCTACGTGGGCACGGCGCGGCCCTTCGATTTCAACGGGCTGGTGCGCCACTACTACCTGCGCCAGTTCCCCTGGCAGGCGGAGATCCAGATCAAGCTGCTGGACAAGCATGAGCGAAAGCGTACCAGCCATGAGATCGCCGAATATGCTCGCGACCTGCTGACGCCGATCACCAGTGCCCAGGGGGCGGTACTGACGGTGGTGGAGATGCCCCCCGGCCCGCCCGTGCTGCAGACCGTGGTCGCCGAGATTCGAGGCCACGACGACGTCACCCGGCGCCAGGTGGCGGCAGACATGACCCGTATCTTCAAGGAGTCCGACTACCTGGCGGACGTGGACAACTTCATGCGCGAGGGGCTCGAGACCTGGCGTTTTGTAGTGGACCTCGACAAGGCGGCGCTGCAGGGGGTGCCGGTGGAGACCATCAACCAGCACCTGGCCATGGCCATGGGTCGGTTCAAGGTGGGAGACATCAAGCAACAACTGGTCTACGAGCCGACCTACATCCTGTTGCAGATCCCCCTGGAGATCCGCTCGCGCCTCTCCTCCCTGAGCGATATGCCGGTGATGACCAGTGATGGGCGGGCCATCCCCCTGTCGCAGCTGGGCCACTTCGAGAAGGGGCTGCGCGATCCACTGTTGTTTCATAAGGACCTGACCCCGGTGGAGTTCGTGGTCGGGGACTCGGTGGGCAAGTACCCGGCGCCGGTCTATGCCATGCTGGACGTGGAGAAGCGCCTGCGGGACTATACCACTCCGGACGGGGTGGTCATGCAGGGGACCTGGACCGGGCCACCCAAGTCGGATTTCCAGTCGGGATTCGAGTGGTCCGGTGAATGGACCGTCACCTACGAGACCTTCCGCGACATGGGCATGGCCTTCGGGGTCGCGCTGGTGGCCATCTACATGCTGGTGGTCTGGCAGTTCGGCAACTTTTCCATCCCGGCCGTGATCATGGCCCCGATCCCCCTTACCATGCTGGGTATCATTCCGGGGCACTGGCTGCTAGGGGCCGCCTTCACCGCCACCTCGATGATCGGCTGGATCGCCCTGGCCGGTATCATCGTGCGTAACTCCATCCTGCTCATCGACTTCACCATCATCCAGGTGAACCAGGGCAAGGAGTTGTTCGATGCGGTGATCACCGCGGTCAAGGGACGTACCCGGCCGATCATGATCACCGCCCTGGCGCTGGTGCTGGGTTCCATGGTGATCCTCACCGATCCGACCTTTCAGGGGATGGCGATCTCCCTGTTGTTCGGGGTCTTCGTTTCCACCCTCCTGACCCTGATCGTCATCCCGCTGGGGTGCCTGAGTCTCGGCCGGGATATCTTCCTGCGCAGTGGCGGTGGGTACGATGACCCGGCGGGCGAGGAGGATGCCCCATCCAGCCTGGATGCCCCAAAGGGCAAGACCTGATGGTCAAGCCCCGGCCAGTGCCAGCCTGACCATCTCGCTGGCGTGGGCCAGGGTCTGGGGGGTGATCTCCACGCCACCGAGCATGCGCGCGATCTCCTGGATCCGGGCCGCCTCGTCCAGGGCTTCGATTCCGGTGCGGGTCTGTTCACCGCGAGTGTGTTTCTGCACCCGCAGATGGTGCTCGGCCTGGGCCGCCACCTGGGGCAGGTGGGTGACGCAGAGGATCTGCCGGCTCCCGCCCAGTTGGCGCAGCATCTGACCGACGATCTCCGCGGTGCCACCACCGATCCCCACGTCCACCTCATCGAAGATCAGCGTCGGGGTCTGGCCATAGCGGATGGTGGCGACCTGGATCGCCAGGCTGATGCGTGACAGTTCGCCGCCGGAGGCTACCTTGTTCAGGGGTTGCAGGGGCATGCCCGGGTTGGCGGAGACCATGAACTCCACCTGTTCTAACCCCTCGGCAGTGGCCTGCCCCTGTTCCAGCGGGCGCAACTCGGCCTGGAAGACCCCGCCGGGCATGGCCAGCTGCTGCATCGCCTCGCTGATCTCCCGGTTCAGGCGGCTGGCGGCCTGGGCGCGGCATTCGCTCAACTGCCCGGCCAGCTGCAGATAGTCGCTCCACTCCTGCTCCACCTGTGCCTGGAGGTCGGCGAGGGTGATGTCGGCCCGCTCCAGCTCACCCAGCTCCCGCTGGATCGCCTCCAGGCGTTGCGGCAGTTCGGCTGCCGGCACCCGGTATTTGCGCGCCAGGTCGTGAAGTCCCTGCAACTGTTGGCCCAGCTCCTGGATGCCGCTCGGATCCAGCTCCAGGCCGCTCAGGTGGTTACGCAGGAAGGTCAGGGTCTCGTCCACCTGGATCAGGGCGTTGTCGAGCATCTCACGGGGCTCGGTGAGACCCTCGTCCAGCGCCTCCAGGCCGCTCAGGAGTTCGCTGCAGCCCACCAGCAGGCCCCGCCCAGAGGGTTCGTTCTCGTCCAGCTGGTTGAGGACTTCGGCGCAGCCCTGACGCAGTTGATCCAGGTGGCTGAGGCGTCGGTGTTCCTGCTCCAGCGCCTCCAGTTGTTGCGGGCTGAGGGCGTGTTCGCTCAGTTCACCGGCCTGGAAGCGCAACAGGTCGAGGCGGGAGGCCCGGTCGGCGGCCGCCGCGCTGAGCCCTTCCAGCTGGTCACGGCTGGCACGATAGCGCTTGAAGCTGGCCACCACCCGCCCGGCCAGGGGCTGGTGTCCCCCATAGGCGTCCAGCAGCTGACGCTGCCGCTGGCGCTTGAGCAGGGATTGGTGGGCATGCTGGCCGTGGATCTCCACCAGCAGGCCACCCAGGGTCTGTACCTGCTGCAGGGCCACCGGGCGGCCGTTGATGTAGGCCCGGGAGCGCCCCTCCCGGGAGAGTACACGGCGCACCAGACACTCGTCTTCGCCCTCGTCCAGGGCCTGGGACTCGAGCCAGGCCTGGGTGCGGGGCTGGGTGCGCAGGTCGAAACCGGCGGTGACCTCGGCGCGTTCGCTGCCGGCGCGGATCATGCTGTTGTCGGCGCGCCCCCCCAGGGCCAGTCCCAGGGCGTCGATGAGGATCGACTTGCCGGCCCCGGTCTCGCCGGTAAGCACCGTCAGGCCCGGTCGAAGCTCCAGGCTCAGGGCCGAGACGATGGCCAGGTCGCGGATGTGGAGCTGGGTCAGCATCGGTCCGGGCGCGGGATCAGCGCCAGCCCAGCTTGGCGCGCAGGATACTGAAGTGGTCGTGTCCCACCGGATGGATCAGCCGCACCCGCTGCGGGTCCTTGCGGATGCGTACCGTCTCACCCTCCATCACCGGCAGCGCCACCTGACCGTCACAGGTCAGTTGGACGCTTTCGGCGTGTTCCCGGGAGAGGCGGATCTCGATCTCGCTGGTGCCGTCCACCACCAGGGGGCGGTTGCTCAGGGTGTGGGGGCAGATCGGCACCAGCAGCATGGCATCGAGGGAGGGCATCAGCAGGGGGCCGCCACCGGACAGGGCATAGGCGGTGGAGCCGGTGGGGGTGGAGACGATCAGCCCATCCGAGCGCTGGCCGTTCACCAGCTTGCCGTCGATGTAGGTCTCGAATTCGATCATGCGCGCGATGTTCCACTTGTGCAGGACCACATCGTTGAAGGCGCGAATCTGGCCATTGTGGAGTGATTCGTCACCCATGCTGGCGCGCAGCAGGAAGCGTTCCTCCTCCACGTACTCGCCGCGCAGGATCTGCTCCAGGCGCGGCAGCATCTCGTTGGGGGAGATGTCGGTGAGGAATCCCAGCCTACCCAGGTTGACCCCCAGCAGCGGGGTGTCCTGGTCCGCCAGGGCCCGCGCGGCATGCAGCAGGGTGCCATCCCCACCCACCACGATGAGCAGATCGACCCCTGTGGGCAGGTCGATCTCCGGGATACTGGGCAGGGGCTCACCCACCAGCAGGCGGGCGGTGGTCTCCTCCAGCACGACCTCCCTGTCCAGTCCCCTGAGATGGTCGCAGAGGAGGTGGAGGGTGGCATTGATGGTGGGGTCGCCATGCTTGCCAATGAGTCCAATGCGTTGAAAAGGGGTGGCCATTGAGCGGATTTCCCGGGCTGTCAGGGAGGTGGGTCAAGTTAGCATGCCGTCTGGACTAATCCAAGGATCTCCTTGATCCAGGCGGGTCTAATTGCTATCGTTAGCGCCCTGGCACTCATCTATAAAGAGTGCTAACGAACCCTATTCCAGGAGTCGAATTGGCAAGTAACAAAGGTCTCAGCGAGAATCAGGTCAGCGAGCGCGCCCAGCACTTTCTCAAGGTGCTGATCGAACGCTATATCCGTGACGGCCAGCCGGTGGGCTCCCGTACCCTGGCCCGGGATGCCGGGCTGGAACTGAGCCCTGCGACCATTCGAAATGTCATGGCGGACCTGGAGGAGATGGGGTTGGTGGCCTCCCCTCACACCTCTGCCGGGCGCATCCCCACCGTGACCGGGTTTCGCATGTTCATCGATTCCCTGCTCACCGTGCGGGACCTGCAAGCCAGCGAGGTGGAGCGCATCCGCCTTGATCTGACCCAGAGCAGCGATCCCGCCGATGTCCTGGCCTCGGCCTCACAGCTGCTCTCAGGGGTCACCCAGATGGCGGGGGTGGTGACCATCCCCAGGCGCGAGCGCACCAGTTTCCGCCAGATCGAGTTCCTGCCACTCTCCAGCAATCGGGTGTTGGCGATCCTGATCACCGAAGATGGGGAGGTGCACAACCGCATCCTGCATACCCACCGCACCTTCTCCCGGTCGGAGTTGGATCAGGCCGCCAACTTTCTCAACCGCTCTTTCTCCGGGCAGGAGATACGCAAGGTGCGTACGCGGGTGTTGCAGGAGCTCAACGAGGCACGGGCCCATCTGGATCAGACCCTGGCCCAGGCCCTGAAGATGGCAGGGGAGGTGGTGGATGCCAGCGACCCGGCCGAGGACTGCCTGATCGCCGGACAGACCAACCTGATGGATTTTGCCGATCTTGCCAGCCTGGAACGCCTGCGCCGGCTGTTCGACGCCTTTACCGAGAAGCGGGAGATCCTCCACCTGCTCGATCAGTTCCACCATGCGGAGGGGGTGCAGATCTTCATTGGAGAGGAGTCGGGCTATCAACTGCTCAACGGCTGTTCTGTAGTCACTGCCCCCTACCGGGTCGGCAACGAAGTGGTCGGCATGCTGGGTGTGATCGGACCCACCCGCATGCACTATGAGCAGGTCATACCGATCGTGGATGTGACGGCAAAAATTCTCGGTGCGGCCTTGAAAAACGCCTGACTGCCCCCAACTGAGCGATGAACCCGCCATGGGTGGCGGCCGAGCCCTATTCACAACCAAATCGAGGTTTTCACAAGTGACCAAACAGGATCAGTCGGAGCAAGTGGAAGAGGAACGGCAGGGAGCCGCGGAAAATGAGGTGGAAACGGGTGACCAGCCCAGCCCAGAGGAGTTGACACAGCTGCTGGAGGATGCCCGCAACAAGGCGGACGACCACTGGGACCAGCTGATGCGGGCCAGGGCGGAGATCGACAATCTGCGCAAGCGCAATCAGCGGGATCTGGAAAACGCCCACAAGTTCGCCCTAGAGAAGTTCTCCCAAGACCTGCTGCAGGTCTGGGACAGTCTGGAGCTGGGACACCAGGCGGCCCAGGATGAGAACACCGACATCGAAAAGCTGCGCGAAGGCACGGAACTGACCCTGAAGCTGCTCAGCGACGTGATGGAGAGGTACGGTATCGAGCAGATCGATCCCCTGAACGAGCCCTTCAATCCCGAGTTTCACCAGGCGATGTCGATGCAGGAGCGCGACGACGTGGCGCCCAATACGGTGGTGGCCGTGGTGCAGAAGGGGTATAAGCTGAACGGCCGCCTGCTGCGACCCGCCATGGTGATGGTTTCCAAGGCGCCCACGGCCCCGCTAGACGAACGGGCTTGAACTCTTCCTGACGCACCCCTACATAAGGGGCAGTCGGCAAGTATTACGAACATCAATTATTAACGGAGAATCCATATCATGGGCAAGATTATCGGTATCGACCTGGGAACCACCAACTCCTGTGTGGCGGTCATGGAAGGCGATTCCGCCAAGGTCATAGAGAACAGCGAGGGCGACCGCACCACCCCCTCGATCGTCGCCTATACCAATGATGGCGAGATCCTGGTGGGCCAGAGCGCCAAGCGCCAGGCGGTCACCAATCCGGATCACACCCTGTTCGCCATCAAGCGGTTGATCGGGCGCAAGTTCAGTGACGAGGTAGTGCAGCGTGACGTGGACATGGTGCCCTACAAGATCGTCAAGGCCGACAACGGCGATGCCTGGGTCGAGGTCAATGGCAAGAAGATGGCGCCGCCGGAGATCTCCGCCAAGATCCTGCAGAAGATGAAGAAGACCGCCGAGGACTACCTGGGCGAGACCGTCAGTGAGGCGGTCATCACCGTGCCGGCCTACTTCAACGACTCCCAGCGCCAGGCCACCAAGGATGCCGGACGCATCGCCGGGCTCGACGTCAAGCGCATCATCAACGAGCCCACCGCCGCGGCCCTGGCCTATGGCATGGACAAGAAGCGCGGTGATCAGACCCTGGCAGTGTTCGATCTGGGTGGCGGCACCTTCGATATCTCCATCATCGAGATCGCGGAGATCGACGGCGAGCATCAGTTCGAGGTGCTTTCCACCAATGGCGATACCTTCCTCGGTGGTGAAGACTTCGACATGCGTGTCATCGACTTCCTGGTAGAAGAGTTCAAGAAGGACCAGGGGGTGGACCTGCACAATGACCCGCTGGCCCTGCAACGCCTCAAGGAGGCCGCCGAGAAGGCCAAGATCGAGCTCTCCTCGAGTCAACAGACCGACATCAATCTGCCCTATATCACCGCCGACCAGACCGGTCCCAAGCATCTCAATATCAAGCTGACCCGGTCCAAACTGGAGACCCTGGTGGAAGACTTGGTGAATCGCACCATCGAGCCCTGCCGGATCGCGCTCAAAGATGCGGGGGTCTCCGCCTCGGATATCAGCGAGGTCATCCTGGTGGGTGGCCAGACCCGTATGCCCATGGTGCAGGCCAAGGTGAAGGAGTTCTTCGGCAAGGTGCCGCGCAAGGACGTCAACCCGGACGAGGCGGTGGCGGTGGGCGCCGCCATCCAGGGTGGGGTGCTGGGTGGCCACGTGAAAGACGTGCTGCTGCTCGATGTCACACCGCTCTCCCTGGGCATAGAGACCCTGGGTGGGGTGATGACCAAGCTGATCGAGAAGAACACCACCATCCCGACCAGCGCCTCCCAGGTCTTCTCCACGGCGGACGACAACCAGACGGCGGTGACCGTGCACGTGCTGCAGGGTGAGCGCGAACAGGCCTCGGCGAACAAGTCGCTGGGTCGTTTCGACCTCACCGACATCCCGCCGGCGCCCCGCGGCGTCCCCCAGATCGAAGTGAGCTTCGATATCGACGCCAACGGTATCCTCAATGTCTCGGCCAAGGACAAGGCGACCGGCAAGGAGCAGTCCATCGTCATCAAGGCCTCCTCCGGTCTGAGTGAGGATGAGGTGGAACGCATGGTCAAGGATGCGGAGGCCCATGCCGAAGAGGATCGCAAGTTCCATGAGCTGGCAGCGACCCGCAACCAGGCCGACAGCATGATCCACGCGACCCGCAAGTCCATGGAGGAACTGGGTGAGGACAAGCTGGAGGCGGGTGAGAAGGAGTCCATCGAGAAGGCCATCAAAGAGCTGGAAGAGGCCATGAAGGGCAACGACAAGGATGCCATCGAGGCCAAGACCAAGACCCTCACTGAGGCCTCGGCGAAGATGGCCGAACGTGTCTACGCCCAGCAGGGCGCCCAACAGGGCGGTGGCGAGAGCGCAGGCGCGGAGAGCGGGGCCGCTGGCCAGCAGGGCGGTGGCACGGCCAATGACGACGTGGTCGATGCCGAGTTCGAAGAGGTCAAGGACGACAAGAAATAAGGCGACTGTGCCAAGCGGTAATGACCGTGCATCGGCCCAAAGGCGGATGCACGGTTTTGCCGTTTTATCGGTTTCTCCGGGACGCAAGAACCAGGTAGAGGCCTTCCCTATTTCACGGCCTGAGCCCACGGGGGTTTGGGCGTTAGTTTGAAAAGCCGCTGAACCATGTCGAAACGTGATTACTACGAAGTGCTGGGCGTGAGCAGGAATGCCAGCGAGGCCGAGATCAAGAAGTCTTATCGCCGTCTGGCGATGAAGTACCATCCAGACCGTAACAGCGGCGATCAGGCGGCCGAGGCGGAGGTCCGGTTCAAGGAGTGCAAGGAGGCCTACGAAGTGCTCTGCGATGCACAGAAGCGGGCCGCCTACGACCAGTTCGGCCATGCGGGCGTGAACCCCGGCATGGGGGCGGGCGGCCCGGGTGGATTCGCGGGCGGCAGCGCCAACTTCTCCGACATCTTCGGCGACGTGTTCGGCGATATCTTCGGTGGCGGCCGCACTGGCGGCCGGGGATCGCGGGTCAGGCGCGGCGCCGACCTGCGTTACAACCTGCAGCTCTCCCTGGAGGAGGCAGTGGCCGGTACCACGGTGAAGATACGCGTGCCCACCTTTGTCACCTGTGACACCTGCCACGGCAGTGGGGCGAAAAAGGGGACCCAGCCGAAGACCTGCGAGACCTGTGGCGGGGCTGGCCAGGTACGCATGCAGCAGGGCTTCTTCTCGGTGCAGCAGACCTGTCCGCGCTGTCAGGGCAAGGGCACGGTGATCGAGAGCCCCTGCCCGAAATGCCACGGCCAGGGACGGGTGCAGGAGCACAAAACCCTCTCGGTCAAGGTACCCCCCGGGGTGGATTCGGGCGATCGCATCCGCCTCTCAGGGGAGGGTGAGGCCGGCGAGCATGGCGGTCCCCCAGGCGATCTCTACGTGCAGGTGGTGGTCAAGCCCCACGAGATCTTCACCCGGGAGGAGAGTGACCTGTTCTGCGAGGTACCGATCAGCTTCACCACGGCCGCCCTCGGTGGTGAGCTGGAGGTGCCGACCCTGGACGGCAAGGTGATGTTGAAGATCCCGGCGGGGACCCAGACCGGCAAGCTGTTTCGGATGCGCGGCAAGGGGGTCAAACCGGTGCGCGGCGGGCCGGTGGGGGATCTGCTCTGCCGGGTGCAGGTGGAGACTCCGGTCAAGCTCACCGAGGAACAGAAGGAACTGCTGCGCCACCTCGACGAGACCATGCGCAAGGGCGGTGGCAAGCACAGCCCCCACTCCACCGGCTGGATGGATGGGGTCAAGAAGTTTTTCGAGGGCATGGGGTTCTAGCCAGTGTGGTTGGCCCGTCCTCCTGAGGCCGTTTCTCAAACGAGGTGGAGACAATGACCCTAGATTCCTCAGTTGACCGCTCCATTCTGAAACTAAGTGATTGATAAGAAACACATTGACTTCAATTGACCTTATCACCCTTTGGGTGAATCACGCTACAGGGTGAATAGCAGGCCTACGGGGGCACATGGCGGCGTCGCCTACATGGACGTAGGTGAGGGGCGTGAGCTGGGAGCGGCAAGCTTTACAACTCCTTGGAATAGA
>Ga0114931_10003854_pt1 | contig 18886 bp, 18 predicted proteins | sample 2SBtaG_FD_89579 | JGI IMG/M metagenome (GOLD analysis project Ga0114931, IMG submission 89579) | Deep subsurface microbial communities from Kolumbo volcano to uncover new lineages of life (NeLLi) - 2SBTROV14_V59a metaG | ecosystem: Environmental > Aquatic > Marine > Volcanic | place: Kolumbo...
AAGTAAAAACCATTTTAATTTGTATCTAAAAGAAATGGAGTTTAGGTATAATTACAGAAAGGTGAATTTGTTAGATTTGTTGGTCAAAATACACTTTAGTCCTAAATTGTCCTAATCACCTTATATTATTGTAATTATTTTTACTGTATAATGCTTTTCCACACACAATAAGTTGGGAGGTATGGAGATATGAGAAGTCTATTTATAACCCCCGTCAATAGGGGTTTTCTACCTCTATTGATATTATTGCTTTTTGTCCCTGGGAGGGCTTTTGCACAGCAGGGGCTGGACACAGGCGACACTACCTGGATATTGATCTCGACAGGTCTCGTCCTGTTTATGATGATACCGGGGCTGGCTATGTTTTATGCGGGCCTCGTATCCAGAAAAAACGTGCTTTCGGTATACATGCAGTGTTTTGCAATCACGGCCGTCGTCACTGTAATCTGGACCGTGGTAGGTTATAGTTTCGCGTTCGATACTACAGGAATGATATACGGGGAGAGAAACTTTCACGCGTTCGTAGGAGGGTTGTCGAAGGTATTTCTAAACGGGGTTACGACCGAATCGTTGTCGGGCTCCATTCCCGAGCTTTCGTTCTTTGCGTTTCAGCTGACATTTGCGATTATAACCCCCGGCCTGATAGTCGGAGCGTTCGCCGAAAGGATGAAATTCTCGGCTATGCTACTGTTCTCTTCCATATGGGTCATACTGGTTTATTTCCCTATAGCGCACATGGTCTGGGGCGGGGAGGGGGCGTTTCTTGCAGATATGGGAGTAATAGACTTTGCAGGCGGTATAGTAGTCCATATAACGGCCGGCGTAGCCGCGCTTATCGCAGCCTTTATGATCGGGAAGAGGAGGGGTTATCCTATGCCGACACCGCCTCACAATATGACGATGACTCTTACTGGTACGGCTATGCTCTGGGTGGGATGGTTCGGTTTTAACGGCGGAAGCGCCCTTGCTGCGAACGGGCAGGCCGCTATGGCGGTTGTAGTAACTCAGATATCACCCTGTGTGGCCGCGCTCACATGGATAGCTATTGAATGGATTAAGGTCGGAAAGCCAAGCGCGCTTGGCTTCGCTACGGGCGCAATTGCAGGGCTTGCCGCTATTACGCCTGCCTCGGGCTCAGTCGGGCCTCTGGGGGCGATCGTTATCGGTATTGTCTCAAGTCTTCTAGCTTATGTGGCGGCTACCTGGATCAAGTATCAGGCTGGTTATGACGATGCGCTGGACGTTGTAGGTGTCCACGGCGTAGGAGGGTTCGTGGGTATTATTCTCGTAGCTTTCTTCGCATCCACAGCTTTAGGAGGTGCAGTTGAAGACCTCGTTATATCCAAGCAGCTGGCGGTTCAGGCGTTCGGCGCTCTGTTTGTGATTGTTTACTGCGCGATTTTCTCATTCGTTATCCTGAAATTCATACAGGTTACAATAGGGCTCAGGGTAAGCGACGAAGAGGAGGTGCAGGGTATCGATATCACCGAGCACGGAGAAGTGGGATACGACTTGTAACTGTTATATGAAATTGAATATGTCCGACGTAAAGCCGGGCTGCTTATGCAGCCCGGCTTTACTTTTACTCTATATTAACCCCTCATTTCTCTTCACTTGAGCACTATAGAAAATAAAGACTCTATTTTATCACGCTTTGATGACGCAATTTCCGGCCTTGGTTATATCAAACGCCGATACTCGGGATCAGTGCTTGAAAAATCTCTCTGTACGCTTAAAATTCTTTATTATGATAAGCATTACGCCCGAGATTTCATTAGACGAAAACGAGCTTAATTTTGAGTTCGTGCGCTCTTCCGGGCCGGGCGGACAAAATGTTAACAAGGTTTCAACCGCGGTTCAGCTAAGGTTCGATGTGCGGCGGTCCCCTAACCTTAAGCACGATGTGAGGGAGCGCCTTATAAAACTGGCGGGACGAAAAATGACCCGGGACGGAGTGCTCATCATACATGCAAACACCTTCAGGAGTCAGGAAAAAAACCGGGAGGAAGCCCTCAGGAGACTATCTCGTTTAATCATAGAAGCTTCCCGTGCGCCCAGACACAGAAAAAAAACCAAACCCACGCTTGCATCGAAAACCAAGAGACTTGAAACTAAAAGAAAAAAAGGTAAAGTCAAAGAGATGCGGAGGCCCGTATTCAATACATCTGACTAAGGAGCTTGATTCCCTATAAAGTTCCTATAGAATAGATTCAACGGAAAACATTATGAGTGATAAGCCTGAAGAAAAAAAGTGCAGATGCGGGCATACCAGAGACCATCCCTGGATTGTGCCGAAGCCCGATTACTCTTTCTGGGGTTGGCTTCTTGTAGGCATCGGCATTAGTCACCCCCCTACTGAAATCAGATTCGAGTGTGATAAGTGCGGAGAGGTCTTCGATAGGATTTCAGATAGCGACGCATTAAAACAATATAGCCACCATTGAGTGCTTTTTGTCCTATCAATTCCTGAAGCTTATATATATAATAGCTTATAGCGAGCCTTAGACTTATTGCGCCCGGAGTAAATGCTGAACTATATCCATACTATTGATATCCCGAAGGTTTTAACCTCATTAAGTGGATTGTACATTCGATTTGCCCTGATTTTACTCTTGTTTCCATTTCTTTATTCGTGCAGTAAAGAGAAGATATGTATTCCTGAAGAAGAGCTGCAAATAATAGGCGAGCTCATATTCATAAACGAAGGGGCGGGAAAGGTTGAGAATCTGACTGCGTGGAACGAGGGGGAGGAGTTCGCCTCGCTGGGAATAGGACATTTTATCTGGTTTCCCCGGGGTAAGGAGTACCGTTTTTTCGAGACATTTCCCGTAGTGCTAAAATTTCTCAGGGAAAACGGCGCTCAGTTGCCCGTGTGGATTGGAGAAATGCCCGAGCCCGAGCTTCCATGGAGCACGCGTGAGGAATTCCTGAGAGAATTCGATAGCCCGAAAATGGTGTCTCTAAGAAATTTCCTGCTCGAAACCGTCCCGCTTCAGTCCCTCTTTATGGCCGGGAGGCTCGAGGAAAGTCTGTCTAAGATTTTAAACGCTGCCCCGGAAAGTGACCGGGAGCGCATTAAATCCCAGTTCTTCAGGGTAGCCAAGTCTCCTATGGGTATGTATGTGCTGATTGACTATGTGAATTTTAAGGGGGAGGGGATAGTTGAAACTGAACGATATAACGGCCAGGGGTGGGGGCTGCTTCAAGTGCTTACTGAGATGAGCGGCAGCGAGCCCGGATACCCGGCGCTTGAGGACTTTGCCGACAAGGCCGAGTTTGTGCTGGTAAGACGGGTGAATAATTCACCTCCTGAAAGGAACGAGAAGAGATGGATTCCTGGGTGGAGGAACAGGATTAGTACTTACAAAAATGAAGAATACGCGGCACTAGTGCCTGAACGAGATCTTCTTTGTAAGCAAGGGGGTTTCTCTGTAGATCGGATTTTTTCGTTCTTCAGGTATATGAGCGAGAAAATGACCGGGAATAATTAACTACAGTGGAAATGCACTGGATCGCATATGTACTGAGTCTTCTCGCCGCAGGCGTTGTGTCGGGTTTTGCTTCGGGTCTGTTCGGTGTCGGGGGTGGTATAGTGAGGGTCCCCTTATTCCTCTTTCTGTTCCCAATCTTCGGTGTGCACGCTTCAGTGGTGATGCACCTGGCGGCGGGTACTTCTCTCACGCTCGCGATTCCTTCATCCATGAGTGCTTCGAGAGCCCAGTTTCAGGCCGGTAATATCGATTTATCTTTCTTGAAAACCTGGATCCCGGCTCTTGTGCTGGGGGTGGTGCTAGGTCTTTTCATAATGCGGTACGTATCGGACAGATTCTTAACTCAGGTTTTTACCTTTATTATATTAGCGGTCTCTATAGAGATGTTTTTTACGACCAAGGATTTTAAGCTTACGGATCAGGTCCCGGGGGGAGCAGTAAGGGGCGCGATTGCTTTCATAATCGGTTTTTTTTCAACAATGGTCGGTCTTACCGGTGGGAGCTTTACCACCCCTACGCTTACTACATTTGGTTATTCGATACACCGCTCCATTGCGGTTGCTACAGCGGGTGGTTTGTTTATAAGTGTAATCGGTGCGTCGGGCTCGGTATTTAACGGAATTCATGTACCGGGAAGACCCGAATTTTCCATTGGCTACGTGGACTTAACTTCAGTATTAGTAATGGCGCCCGCGGTTCTCCTGGCCGCCCCCTATGGCGTAGGGCTGGCAAACCGCCTCAGCCAGGACAGGCTGAGGCGCGTATTCGCAGTATTCCTATTCATAGTATCATTGGATATGTTCTTTGATCTCTACTTTTAACCGTGTCTGATATGGGTTACCATAATATATTAGACTGCCGGTATCGGTATCTACTTTATATTATGCGCATTTTGGCTCTTGACGTCGGAACTAAAACCATAGGGGTAGCTCTAAGCGACGAGCTTGGAATAACCGCTAACGGAGTTACTACGATTCTGAGAAAGAACACACGCTACGATACGGGCGAGATTAAAAAGTTAGTGGAGACCTATAATCCTTCAGAAATAGTTGTCGGGGTTCCCTACGATATGAACGGGGAGGTTACCGAAAGGGGGAGTGAAATAATGCAATTTGCCCTAAAACTTAAAGAAGCCCTCGAGTTGCCAATAAATTATTGGGACGAGAGCTTCTCCACTGTAAACGCGGAGAATATGCTTATAGGTGCGAATGTGAGCAGAAAAAAAAGAAAGAAGGTTATAGACAAAATGGCGGCAGTTTTTATACTGGAGGAGTATCTAGAATCAAGGCGGATCGTTGGTAGTGACGACTGATTAAATCAGGGAAGTCCGATACAATGCCATATGCACGAGTAAACGGAATAAATATTTACTATGAGGTTTGCGGAGAAGGCTACCCCGTAGTGCTGATAAGCGGCCTCGGGAGTCAGGGGCAGAGCTGGGATACCCAGGTACCCATATATTCAAAGGGCTATAAAGTAATAGTTTTCGATAACCGCGGCGCCGGGAAATCGGACAAACCCCCGTCCCCTTACTCAACGGAGGGGATGGCCGATGATACGGTGGCATTAATGGACGCGCTCTCGATTGAGCGGGCGCACATAGTGGGGAAATCGATGGGCGGGATGATAGCTCAGTGGCTTGCTATAAAATACCCCGAGAGGGTAAGTAAGCTCGTGATGGGTTGCAGCTCCGGGTCGCGCGATCGAGTGGGGAACGGGATTCTCAGTATGGGTAGAGAAATAGCCTCGAAGGCAGGGCTTAAGGCGGTGTGGTTTATGGCGCTCCATCTTGGGTATACCAGGGAGTATATCGAGACGAATATAGATAGGTTGAATAGGGCTTCCGCGTTGATTGGTGACAGCGCTGAGGCGCTTGAGGGCTATATAGGGCAGAGCATGGCCTGTGAGGGACACAATACGCTTGAGCATCTGCCTAAAATAAACACGCCTGCATTCGTAATGATGGGTGAGTCTGATCAGATAACGTCCCCTGAGCGCACACGCGAGCTATCCCGTCTTATTCCGAAGGCCGAGCTATATGTCTTTAGCGGAGTCGGTCATGGATTCTGGAGGGAGAGGCAGCAGGAGGTGGACAGTCTGGTGCTTCATTTTCTGGGTAATGATTAGTCTCAATTGAGATGCCTTTTCTTTATTATTTCACTTCTTTTACCCGAAGTTATGGATATTATCTCAAGCCTTGTTTCGAGGTCTTTTATTAAAATCCGGGCTCTGTTCTCTACGCACGGCTCTTCAAAGAGCATCTGTTTGTCAAAGACATTTGAAAATATCAGTGTACCCAGCGCGTCGGTTAGGCTATGGAGCGGAAGGTTGGTGTTAATTGTAATCCTGTGAGACTTTCCCGTATCCTCTATAAGCAGGTTCCACCGGGTTATAAGCTCTCCAATACGAATTCTTAGAGTCTCTTCCTGAGAGCCGCGCTGATCGTCAACGATATCAACCCGCGCGAGTCTGTATGGAAGCTCCTCTAAAATATCAACGATCCTTACCCTCTTTAGTCCGTAGAGTACTATATTTATTCTTCCGTCCCCATAACTCTCCGAGCTTACGATTCTCCCCATCCCTACTGTGTCGAATATTTCCGGGTTCCCGTAATAGTTATCTCCCCACCCCGGTTTGAGTAGAGCCATGCCGATGATTTTCTCGGTATTTATTACATCGTTTACCATCTGTTTATATCTGGGCTCGAATATGTGGAGCGGAAGAAGGGTATTGGGAAAAAAAACCACGGTAGAGAGCGGGAACAGGGGTATTACGCCCGAGAAGCTCTCCAGATTAGATACTCCCTTTAAATCCAGTTCAGACAGGTCCATATATTTTATCCGTGGTTATAAATATCTTGCTATTCAGCCTTTAGTATAGCACATAGAACTTTGTTTTTATCATCTATATTAGAATAGCCCAAAGCCTGAGTCCCGTTTATTAGCATAGCTTACGCCGAGTTATAGCTTTATATTATTCAATGTTTATACTGATAGTATGCGGGGGGCGCCTTTTGAATCCTTTTATGTGAAATCGACTCTAAACAGTCGTAAAATTCTGTAGAAAAAGGGGTAACGAAAACATGAATAAACCAATAGAAATCACAGACGAAAATTTTAAAAGTGAAGCACTCGGTTCCGAAACTCCGGTACTCGTGGATTTTTGGGCCGAGTGGTGAGGGCCTTGCAAGACGTTAGCGCCAACTATACAAGAGCTTACCGAAGAATACGAAGGCAGGCTAAAAGTCATGAAGCTTAATGTAGACGAGAACCCGGTCTCGGCATCGGCCTATGGTATTAGAAGCATTCCGACACTGATTATTTTTGCGGGCGGGGTCGAAAAGGACCGTATCCTGAGAGCTCTGCCGAAGAAAAATATAGCGGAAGCGATACAAAGCACTCTTGAGCACAAGCTTTCAGCCTGATCTTCCTCTTCAAGTATCGGTTGTCAATGTAATAACTTCAAAAAAATGCCGGATTTACGTGCGTCAATAACACTCTTAAGCGCGTAAATTCAATACAATCCCTGTACCAGGACGTTTGAACCCATATTAGCGTTCGGTTAGAATCTCTCTGTGGTAAAAAAAAGAATAACAAAGGTCTATACCAAAACGGGAGACGAAGGTCTGACTTCGCTAATAAGCGGCGTCAGGGTTAGTAAATCTTCCCCAAGGGTAGAAGCTTACGGCGATGTGGATGAGCTAAACGCAGTGCTCGGGATTACCAGTATTCATGTACAGGACCAAGAGCTCGGCGCTATATTGATTGAGGTTCAAAACGACCTCTTTATCATAGGGGCCGATCTGGCAAGCCCTCCATATGTGGATGCGCCCAGGATAACCCTAAAGAGGGTAGAGGAGCTCGAATCTCTGATAGATAAACTCTTGGAGGAGCTAGAGCCCCTTAAAGAGTTCATACTCCCGGGCGGGAGCGAGGGAGGGGCTTATCTGCATTTCTCAAGAACCGTGTCCAGAAGGGCGGAAAGGAAGATTGTAAGCTTGATGAAAGAGGAAGAGGTAAACCACAATACGCTTATATATGCGAACCGTCTTTCTGATCTCCTTTTCGTGATGGCAAGGATAGAGAATAAACGAGCAGGCTTTACAGAAACTTTCGTTGAATTCAAAAAAGATTAGAATTGCCGCCCGCTCGGGTACAAATGTATTCAATTACAAAATACATCGTTCCGTAGCGTGTTCAGGTTATAAAACGACTCAACGCTTACCGGAGCAGCGGGGGTTATATATTTTCATCACCCCGGTACAATTATTAGGAATAAAGCTTAAAATGTTGAGAAGAGCTTATGCAGAAAGCAAATAGCCTGGCAGTACAGAAAGAGGGTCTGTTCGAGCAGATAAAGCGTAGACTCGCCCGTAAGCAATCCGAGTTAAGGGAATTGCATGACAAAAAGGCTAAGCGCAATAGAGCACTTTCTGGAAGTTTGCTCGCAGAGAAGCGCACGGGCATGATCGACAAATTGATTAAGCAGTGCATAGTCGGCCAGGGTTTTACCGATCTTAAAAACGTAGCTGTTCTGGCACTCGGGGGATACGGCAGAAAGGAGCTTTGCCCTTACTCGGATATTGATCTGATGTTCCTCTACAAACCTCGCAATAAAACTCTGGCAAAGGATGTAACCGAAAAACTCCTCTACCTTCTCTGGGATTTAAATCTCGATATTGGACACTCGGTAAGGACTATAGGCGAGTGTTTCGAGCTTGCTCAGGAAGATGACGACACTACGATTCTCACATCTTTACTAGACAGCAGGTTCGTATTCGGTGACAAGGAGCTGTATTCTGAATTCGATAAAACCCTATACGGAGATTTGCTTCCGGGTATCTCCGGCAAGTTTATTCAAAGCAAGATAGAAGAGAATGATAACAGGATAAACCGCTTTGGGAGGTCTGTGTATCTCCTCGAGCCCAATTTAAAAGAGAGTGAGGGGGGGCTTAGAGACATTAACTATGCCCTCTGGATTGCGCAGGCGAAGTTCAAGGTGAAAAGTTTTTCCGAGCTACTACCCAAAGGCGTTTTGATCGATAAGGAGCTCAAGGCCTTTGAAAAGGCGCTTAACTTCTTACTTTTAATACGCTCCGAGCTCCACTACCTGGCTGGGAGGGCGGAGGACCGGATGAGCTTTGAGTTCCAGGAGAGCATCGCAAAGTTCCTGGGATTTAAGGATGCCGAGCTTCCCGCGGTCGAGAGATTCCTTAGGATTTATTACCTCCGTGCAAACGAAATAAGAGAGCAGTCCAAGAGACTTATTGAAAGATGCATAGCCGACCAGGGTAGAGTACGTTCATCCAAAAAGACCAAACTTCAGCATGGATTTATGATCCATGGAAGCTCACTCTCGGTTACAGACTCCGAGGCGTTTAAAGACGATCCGGCGAATCTGATGAGGGCGTTTGAGTATTCAGACAAGCACCAGGTTAAGATGAGCGGTTATTTGATGGATTTGATCAGGGAGCGGGTGAGTGTTACGACTATCGATGAGAGCGTGAGGTCTAATTCCGATTTTAACGCCTCATTTCTCAGAATTCTAAAGAAAGGTAAGAATGTCGCTGACGTCTTATTCGAAATGAACAGGCTCAGGCTTCTTGGCTATTATATACCGGAGTTTGGAAAAATCGTTTGCATGGCGCAGCACGATGCCTATCATGTTTACACTGTGGACGTACACTCCATATTTATGGTCAGGGAAATCGAAAACCTGCTGAGCTATAAATACTATGACGATCTCCCGCTCTTAACCAAGACTGCTGAATCTCTCTTGAACAGACACGTCCTCTATCTAGCTTGCCTCTTCCACGATATGGGAAAGGGGGAGGGGCGGAATCACGCACAGAAGGGAGCTGCCATGATCCCCAAAATCTCCAAGCGCATAGGGCTCACAAAATATGAGAGCGAGCAGCTCGAATTCCTGGTAAAGCACCACCTGATTATGTCTCACTTTTCTCAGAGGCGCGATATACATGACTACAGCATGATTGTAAGGTTCGCAAAGTCGGTTAAGACGCTTGAGACCCTGTCTCTCTTGTATCTCCTAACATTTGCCGATATAAAGTCTGTAGGGCCGGATGTGTGGACTAACTGGAAGGCGATGCTGTTAAAGGAGCTATTCATAAGGACGGCAAAGGTGCTTGAGCAGGGCGAATTTCAAAAGGAGAACCCTGAAGACCGCCTGAATAGGGTCACTGAGGAAGTAGTGCGTATTCTCGATAACAAGTTCTCGTATAGAAAAGTTAAGAGTATTATAAAGGGTATGCCTGATTCCTATTTCCTTGGGTTTTCACCCAATAAGATCACTTACCACATAGGCATTATAGATAAGTCTAAGAAAGGGATCGGTATGGATGTGGAATATTACCCTAATGAGCAGTACGATGAGTTTACGTTCTGGGGATTCGACGAGCCGGGGATATTCTCAAAGCTCTGCGGGGTTATAAGGGCAAGCGGTTTTAACGTGCTCGGGGCAAGGATCGCGACCAGAAACGACGGCAGGATCCTGGACGTATTTTATGTTAACAGATTAGGTAAGTCCTCAGGTGACGGGGACAAGGCTTGGGATAAGCTCGGCGCCAATATGCGTGACGTCATGATAGGTAAAACCGATGTGGAAAAGCTTGTTGCAAAGAGAAAGAGGGCAAGGTCCAAATTCACTAAATCAATCCCTCTGTACCCGACAAGGGTTGAGTTAGATAATGAATCCTCTGACATAGCCACTGTTGTAGATGTTTACACATACGACCGCCCTGGTTTACTGTACGATATTACGAAGGCCATAAAAGGGCTCGGACTATCTGTGGTATACGCTAAGATATCGACTAAGGTCGACCAGGTAGTGGACGCATTTTACGTTACGGGTTCCAAAGGGGCTAAAGTTACAAACCCGGAGCGTATGGAAGAAATAAAAGCTTCTATATTCAAATCTATAGTCGAGCGGTGACACGCATCTGATTTTATACTAAAAATTCTTACGGATTAAGAGGCTGTACATTCCTATGTCAAATGAAAGAAAGCACCTACCTCCCGAAGTCAAATCGGATTTTCTGATTATCGGAAGCGGGCTTGCGGGGCTCTATGCGGCTCTCTATGCATCAAAGTTCGGTGAAGTTACGATACTGACTAAATCTACGGTCGAAGAGAGCAATTCATTTTGGGCCCAAGGGGGGATTGCGGCTGCCATCGATCCTGAGGACTCGGCTTGGTTCCATATAGAAGACACGCTCAGAGCGGGCCGCGGGCTATGTAATGAGCGTGCAGTTGAGCTTCTGGTAAATGAGGGCATAGAGAGGGTTGCGGATTTAATCGATCTGGGAATGGAGTTTGATATGGGGGATAAGGGGCTTGATCTCGGGCTTGAGGGCGGGCATACGAAAAGAAGAATTCTCCACGCCGGGGGCAGCTCCACGGGAAGAGAAATGGTGAGGTTCCTTATAGCCGCGGTTGAGGAGAACCCGGGGATTACAAAATATGAAAGCACCGGAGTTGTTAAATTCCTGTCCCGGGACGGCAGATGTTATGGGGCGGTAGCGCTTGGCTCTGATTTCGAGCCACGGGTTTTTTACGCCGGGTCCACAATACTCGCCACAGGGGGAGCCTCTGCGATATTCGAGCGTACGACTAATCCGGGGGGCTCGACCGGAGAAGGAATATCGATTGCGTATCAGGCGGGAGCAAGGGTTACGGACATGGAGTTCGTTCAGTTCCATCCTACGGCTTTTTACAGCGAGGACGGGGGTAGCTTCCTGATAAGTGAGGCCGTAAGGGGTGAGGGAGCTCATCTGATAAATACGGAGGGGAGGCGTTTTATGTCGGATTATTCGGATCTCGGCGAGCTTGCGCCCAGAGACGTGGTTTCGCGCGCTATTTATAAAGAGATGAAGGAGGCCGGGAAGGATTGCGTATATCTGGACCTAAAACATATGGACGCCGAAATAATAAAATCCCGTTTTGAAAATATATACCTGGCCTGCAGAGAGCTCGGCTTTGACATAACGAGAGATATGATCCCTGTTGCGCCCGCGGCGCACTATACCATAGGAGGGGTCAGCACCGGGCTCCGGGGAGAGACTAACATAAAGGGGTTGTCCGCTTGCGGGGAGGTCGCTTGCTCCGGGGTGCACGGGGCGAACAGGCTTGCAAGCAATTCCCTTCTCGAGTGTATAGTGTTCGCTAAAAGGGCGGTCGACGGGGCGCTTCAGAACCAGGACTCTGCAACCGATACGCCCGGGGACTTACTGTCCCAATTGACAGGTTACGGCATAAGCGGCTCAAGGGATACGGAACAAAAAACATATACTGAATGCAGGGAAAATATATCCTCTATAATGAACCGTAATGTGGGTATGGTCAGAAGCGGGAGCGGATTAAAAGAAGCTTCCCGAGAGCTCCAAGAGTGCTCGGGATACCTGGACAAGCTCACGGGCTACTTTAAAATAAAATTGAATATGATTCTTGAGGTATCGCAACTCATTACAAGGTTTTCTCTAATGCGTGAAGAGTCCAGAGGGGTGCATATAAGGGAAGATTTCCCGGTTGAGAATCCCATCTGGAAATCACACATTGTGCTTGAGAGAGGAAAAGAGCCTCAAATTGTAAAAGTATAAATCTAAGCCAATAAGATATCGGACCAATAAAGATATGAACAGACCGGAGCTTGACTGGGGCAGGGTTGACCGAATAATCGAAAACGCCCTGCAGGAAGATATAGGTGCAGGGGATGTAACGACAGATGCTATCTGCCCGATGGACTCGGTATCGACTGCTGAGATTCGTGCAAAGGACAAAGGCGTAATCGCAGGCAATCCGATAGCGGAGAGGGTTTTTAAAAGATTGTCCCCTGAAGCGCATATCACCCTTACAAAGCAAGACGGTGAGCGGGTTGTGCCCGGAGACGTCATCTTTCAAATCGAAGCTCCCACGAGGGCCATTCTGACGGGCGAGAGGCTTGCGCTGAATATTCTCCAGAGGCTCTCTGGCATTGCTACCGAGACCTCAAAGTACGTAAAGGAGTGCGAGGGGTATAAAGCTAAAATTCTGGATACCAGAAAAACTGCGCCCGGTCTTAGGGTGCTCGATAAGTATGCAGTCTCGGCAGGCGGCGGACAGAACCACCGCATAGGACTTTACGACGGCGTGCTTATTAAGGATAACCATATAGCCTCAGCCGGCAGTATCGCAAATTCAATACATCGGGTCAGGCAGAAGTACGGGGACGAATTCCAAATAGAAGTCGAAACCTCAGATCTATTAGAGGTGCGGGAAGCGCTTGACTCGGGCGCGGATATTATCATGCTCGACAACATGCCTATGGGGGATATGAGGGAAGCGGTGTCAGTGGTCGGCGGGAGGGCGCTTGTTGAGGCTTCGGGTGGAGTGACGCTCGAAACGGTTAGGGGGATTGCGGAAACGGGGGTCGATTACATTTCCGTAGGCTCGGTAACACACTCGGCTAAAGCTTTAGACCTAGCGCTCTATCTGGTATAATAACCTATTCATCGCTTGAAGCAGGCAGAGTGATATGACAGAGCTAAAAAGGCTGACAGAAGAGATAAATAAACTCAGATATGATAAGAATGCAGTTATACTGGCGCATAATTATCAGCTCCCTGAAGTGCAGGATATTGCAGACTACACGGGAGATTCCCTTGGTCTGTCGCAAAGGGCGTCTGAAACTGACGCAGAAATCATAGTTTTTTGCGGCGTCCATTTTATGGCCGAAACCGCATCTATAATTTCACCCAAAAAAAAAGTGCTTATCCCCGATCCGGGTGCGGGCTGCTCGCTTTCTGATACCATCGATGCCCGGCAGCTAAGGGGCTGGAAAAAAGAGCACCCGGGTGCGGTTGTGGTGTCTTATGTAAATACGAGCGCCGAAGTTAAGGCCGAGAGCGATTACTGCTGCACTTCTTCAAATGCTGTTAACGTCGTGGATTCGATTCCCCGCGATAAAGAGATTCTCTTTTTGCCCGATATGTTTCTGGGCGCATATGCGGCCAAGGTCACGGGTAGAAAAATGCACGTATGGGAGGGGGAATGCCATGTGCATGCGGGTATTGGGTCTCAGGATATAAAAGATATTAGAGATACCCACCCGGACGCTGAAATGGTCATACACCCTGAGTGTGGCTGTACGACAAACTTTCTGTACCAAAGCCTTGATAACTTACCTGAAAACAGCACGGTACATGTGAAAACAAACGGTAACGGATATGCGAAAACAAACGGCAACAGTCATATAAAATTCCTCTCAACGGGCGGTATGCTTAAGCACGCAAAAGAATCAGAAAAGCATGAGTTTATTATTGCTACAGAGACAGGGATGCTCCACCGCTTGAGAAAAGACAATCCAGGAAAGGCCTTTTACCCCGCAAGGGACAACGCAGTGTGTAAGTACATGAAAATGATTACGCTGCCCAAGGTTCTCAGGTCTCTGCAGGAAGAAGTATTTGAAGTTGAGGTGCCCGCTAAGACAGCTCTCCGCGCCAAAAAATCTATCGACCGGATGCTCGAGATTACGGCTTAGTATCCCTGGGTCAACCGCCCCCGTCTCCTCGGGTCTGACGCACCATAGAGGTAATCCCCTACTTTCATTATACTCTCAGTACACCCCATAGTGTTCCCGAACTCGACGTTGTGTCCCATGTTTCTCAGCAGTTCCAAAGTATCTCCGTTGAGCCCCTCCTCCACTCTCAGAATGTCTGGAAGCCACTGGTGGTGAACCCTGAGTGCATTTGTAGCCTCTGCAATATTCATATTGAAGTCGACCACGTTCAAGATTATCTGAAGCACAGTGGTAATAATTGTGCTTCCGCCGGGGCTCCCTGTTATGAGAAACGGCTTCCCTTCTTTCATCACGATGGTAGGGGTCATCGAGCTCAGCATCCTCTTTCCGGGCTCAATTGAGTTCAGCTTCCCTCCGGTAAGTCCGTAGGCGTTGGGCACTCCGGGCTTTGAGGAAAAGTCGTCCATCTCGTTATTGAGCAGTATCCCCGTTCCCGGCACCATAATTTTAGAGCCGTAGCCGAAGTTCAGAGTATATGTGTTTGAGACGGCGTTTCCGTATTTGTCAATTACAGAGAAGTGAGTGGTGTTGTTCCCTTCGACCGGAGTTAACACACCCGGAAGAATTTCACTGCTCGGAGTAGCTCCCTCCGAATTTATTTTTAGCCTGAGTTCTTTTGCGTAATCCTTTGATATCAGCTCGCTCGTTTTAACCGGAGCTAAGTCCGGGTCGCCCATGTGCTTTGAGCGGTCGGCGTATGCGAGCTTCTCTGCCTCGGCCATAGTGTGTATAGCGGCTGCGGTATTGTGTCCCATCATAGATATGGGGAAGAGCTCTAACATATTTAGTATCTGAATAAGATGTACTCCCCCCGAGCTCGGAGGTGGCATAGAGTAAATCTCGTACCCCCTGTAAGTCCCCTTAACCGATTTTCTGATCACAGGCTTATAAGACGCCAGGTCGTCTTTTGTAATAAGGCCGCCTTTTGACTTCATGAATTTCTCTATCTTCTCGGCAATGGCGCCACTGTAAAATGCGTGAGCCCCGTTCTCCGATATCTCATTCAGGCTCCAGGCCAGCTCTTTTTGTATGAGCATTTCTCCTTCGGAGTAAGGCTCACCACCCTCTTTAAAGTAGACGCTCATAGCCGCCCCGGACGACCCCTCCATGCGCTCTTTTACCTGAATGAGCGAGCTTCTTAGCTCCTGGTTAACGGGAAAACCCTGGCTTGCGAGCTCTAGAGCGGGCCTTATTGCCCTTTTGAGCGGAATGGTACCATATTTCTCAAGCGCGAGTGTAAGGCCGGCGACAGTGCCGGGTACGCCTGCCGAGAGTACGCTGTTTCTGGATTTTTCTCTGTCTACTCCGCCGTTTTTTTGAAGATACATATCGCGGGTAGCCGCAAGCGGAGCTTTTTCCCTGTAGTCGATTGCGACTACTTCGTCTTTTTCTGCCAGATACACGAGCATAAACCCGCCCCCTCCCAGGTTGCCCGCTCTGGGCAGCGTAACGGCAAGCGTAAAGCCTACAGTCACAGCGGCGTCAACGGCGTTCCCGCCCTCCCTGAGCACTTCGAGCCCGGCGCGGGTAGCATAGCTCTCCTGTGAAGATACCATACCCTGTTTGCCCAAAGCGGGGTGGAACCTGGCCTTTGGCTCATAGCGTGGGTCCACCTGAGCTAAGACCGGTAAAGTGAAGAATAACAATAGTAGGGGCAGTATCTTGATTACGGACATGGTAATACCTTATAATCCCTTGATATTGCTGTAAAGCGCTCGCCTCTGTCCCCATGTTAATTTTATACCTGCCCCGGCATCGCTGTGAAGCGCTCGCCTCTGTCCCCATTTTTTATTTTATTCCTCCCGATCGCACTTTGTGCTCCGGTCTGCCCCCACCGGCATCGCTGTGAAGCGCTCGCCTCTGTCCCCATGTTCACTTGCGGCCTTCATTTATTTTATATTTTATAGCCCCCGATCGGGCTTCGCCCTCAGGTCTGCCCCCGGCTTAGAGCTACGCACCAGCGCAAGAATTTGTCAAAGTTAACTCCTGAGTGAGTTCAAAGTTATGATGGTTGGATGGGGATCAGGCTGTTCGGATAGCTTTATGAATTCATCATATTCATGAATTCTTTATTGGATTTTGTCCCGCTCATCTTATCTAGCAGAAACTCCATGGCCTCTATGGTGTTCATAGGGCTAAGCACCTTACGCAGGAGCCATACTTTATTCAGAACTTCTTCAGTAAGCAGAAGCTCTTCTTTCCTCGTACCCGAGCGCTGTATATCGATTGCCGGGAATATCCTCTTGTCGGCAAGCCTTCTGTCCAGGTACGCTTCCATGTTGCCCGTACCTTTAAACTCTTCAAAGATTACCTCGTCCATACGGCTTCCGGTGTCGATCAGAGCGGTAGCGATTATCGTAAGACTGCCGCCCTCTTCTGTGTTCCTGGCCGCGCCGAAGAACCTCTTTGGTCTCTGGAGGGCGTTTGCTTCCATACCTCCCGAGAGCACCCTGCCGCTTGCTGGTGTGATGGTGTTGCTCGCGCGTGCAAGCCTTGTGAGACTGTCAAGCAGTATAACAACGTCCTTTCCGTGCTCGACCAGCCTCTTGGCCTTCTCTAGCACCATGTCCGCTACCTGTATGTGCCTCTGTGCGGGTTCATCGAATGTGGAGCTCACGACTTCGCCTTTTACGGAGCGGTCCATGTCCGTTACTTCCTCTGGGCGCTCGTCGATCAGGAGCACTATGAGCGCTATATCGGGATTGTTCTTGGTTATTGCGTTTGCAATTCTTTGAAGGAGTATTGTCTTACCTGTCCTGGGGGGTGCTACAATGAGCCCCCTCTGTCCCATACCGATCGGAATAAACATATCCATTACCCGGCTGCAGAATTCATTAGCGTCGTATTCCAGATTAATTCTTTCCTCGGGGTGCAGCGGAACCCTGTTCTCAAAAGCGATCCGCTCTCTGCACACCTCAGGGGATTCGAAGTTCACTTCTTCGATCTTGAGGAGAGCGAGGTTCTTCTCGCCTTCCCTCGGGAGTCTGACCTGCCCGCCTACCGTATCGCCGGTCTTCAGGTTGAATGAGCGAATCTGCGATTTTGAAACGTAAATGTCGTCAGGGCCCGGGAGATAGCTGTATTTCGGCGATCTCAGGAAGCCGTAGCCCTCAGATAGTATTTCGAGCACGCCTTCTGCAAAAATAACCCCTTCTTTCTCACTCTGCGCTTTTAAGATCGCATATGTGATGTCCTGCTTGGTCATACGCGAGACATCTTCTATTTCAAGCTCGCGCACCATTTTCATAAGCTCTACGCTCTTTCTGTTTCTAAGCTCGTTAAGGTTAAGGAACTGTTTGGATCCTTTTACAATTTCCTTTTTCGATTGTTCTTTTTTTTCTTGTACCTTTTCTTCTACTGGTTCTTCTACTGGGGATTTTTCCCGTAATTTGGTAGCTCTAGCCATATGTGTTAAGTCCTCGCCCTCTATTTTCTGGATTTTTACCGCAAATTCTCTTTACTAAGTGTTGGAAATGAGAGTCAGTTCTCTTTGAGTTGTAGTAAAAATGTATAGACACCACTATTATGCATGCTAATGATGTATTTTGTCAAGTGAGTTTTTTCGTGGATAATTAAAATGGGGACGGACCGGAACACGCAGTGCGGTCAGGGAGTACAAAATCAAGTCAATTTCTTAAAGGGGTTTAATATGATAAAAGTTCACGAGATTAAAGTGCTTATAGCAATTCTCTTAGCCTTGGGTCTATTGTTTCCGTTAAGCTCCCAGGAGTCTTCGGCGCAGCCAATGTACACCCAGGTCGAGGTGACATCCCTTGACGGCGATATATATGTAAACCCCGAGTACGTGGGCAAAGTGCGCTCAATAAGGACAGTCGACCGTAACGGGCTTTTGGGGGACAGGATCGAGGTCGAAGTCAGGATACTTACTGACGATTGGAGAAAATTCAGCCTTCCGCCCGCACTCTCAAGCGCTTTCGGCGTTATTATATCGGGGGAAAGGGGGATATTGAAAATTTCTCTACCCGGAACCCAGGTCAACCCGGACGGCAGCGACATATATTCGATTGAGAAGCTCTTGATCGAATTCGGTACACTCAGCACCACTTTCGTTTTCCCCGCTCAGAGCATAATAGAACCCAGTAAATACCGGATCGGACTTATGGATAACAGGGACCAGTCCTTTATCCCGGGCAAGGTAATAGTGATGAAATCTAACGAGCTTGCGGCTGGCTTTCAGAATTTGCCCTCGGCGGTAGTGAGCAGCGGGGGAATGCTCCGTGTAAGCATAACGAATCCGGACGGCAGCTTTATTAACGCCGATATCCCGGCATGGGGATACAATATATTCGTACCTGAAACAGATGTGGGCACCCCTGCGCCGATTACTGCAGAGGTGTTCGGGCTCGACCCCGGGGCCAAGATACGCTTTGATTTCAGCTCGCTCGCCGATCAGGTAATCAACCCGTCTACAAAGATACTCACCGTAAAGGAAATCAACTCCGGCGCTCTGGTATCGACCATTACGACCAATAGAGGAGGCGCGCAGCCCCTCACAGTCACAGTTAAGAAAGTGAATTAGTAGTGCGTTGTCATTCTTGAGGAGCGAAGCGACGAAGAATCTCTCTTTCCCTATATTTTGAGATTCTTCGCTTCACTCAGAGCTGTTCTAATTTTATCCTGCTCTCGTTCATAAAAGATATTCACTCGCCGCCCCCAGCCTCCGTCTTCTGATTTTATTCCTGCCCCGGCATCGCACTAAAACGCTCGCCTCCGTCCCCATTATTAATCCCCCGGCATCGCTGTTCTAATTTTATCCTGCTCTCGTTCATAAAAAGGCATTCACTCGCCGCCCCCAGCCTCTG
>Ga0114931_10003855_pt1 | contig 18883 bp, 18 predicted proteins | sample 2SBtaG_FD_89579 | JGI IMG/M metagenome (GOLD analysis project Ga0114931, IMG submission 89579) | Deep subsurface microbial communities from Kolumbo volcano to uncover new lineages of life (NeLLi) - 2SBTROV14_V59a metaG | ecosystem: Environmental > Aquatic > Marine > Volcanic | place: Kolumbo...
CGGCTTCTCATTGGGCTTATCGGGAAAAGCGTGAACGGTCGGTGTGAGGAGGAGTGTCTTGATTTGGCCATGACGGTCAACATCAATGGTGATTCCATGCCCATGGCTGCGATTAACCGCGTCATATAATTCATTTTGAGTCGAAACAGGCTCCTCATCCACACGTATGATTCTGTCCCCAATTTCAAGTCCGGCTTTCTCTGCCGGTGACCCGGATTGGATAACCTCGACGACAGGCATCAAATCCTGCATGGTGGGAACGAATAAGGGAGAACCTGAGGCGAGCCAGATGGTAAAAATGATATAACTTAAAATAAAATTGAAGCCTGGTCCGGCCGCGACGATCAGCATTCTCTTCGAAAGCGATTGATGAGCAAATGATCGGAGCTGATCCTGGGGGGCAATGGTTTCGGCTGCCTCTTCTCCGAATAATTTGACATACCCGCCAAGAGGAATGAGTGAAAGGACATATTCGGTATCCCCGGCCGTCCTGCCAAGCAATTTAGGCCCAAATCCAAGGGAAAATTTGAGCACTTTCACCCCGACCCAGCGGGCGGCAAGGAAATGCCCCAGTTCGTGGAAGACGACAAGCACTCCCAGTACAATCAAAAACCACCAGATTTTCTTGGCAAAGACAAACAGAAAATCAGGAGAAAGACTCAAAAATTCATTCATATTCGACCAACTCGCTTCTTGGTGGTTCAGTTGAGAGAGAATTTAGGCCATGGTCAAGGTGGCCGCCCGTTCCCGCGCCCAACGGTCTATTTCAAGGGCATCGCCGATGGATGTCATGGGGAGGGGCTGATACCCGTTCAAGGTTTCCTGAATAATATGAGCAATGTCGAGAAAAGGAAGTGTGCCATCAAGGAAGGCCTTGACCGCCACTTCGTTTGCCGCGTTAAGGACGGCCGGTGTTCCCCCGCCTTGTTCCAACGCCTCGTACGCTAAACGAGGACAAGGAAATCGTTCCCAATCCGGTTGAAAAAAGGTCAAAGCTCCGATTTGGGCTAGATTTAATGAGTTGGGATAGAGAGGGACCCGTTTGGGATAAGCCAACGCGTATGATATCGGGGTCCGCATATCGGGCAATCCAAGTTGAGCCATCACAGAACCATCGCAATATTCTACCAGAGAATGAATGATACTTTCTCGGTGGATCAGAACATCAATATGAGTGGGGGGCATATCAAAAAGCCAGCGAGCTTCAATCACTTCAAGGCCTTTATTCATGAGCGTGGCCGAATCAATGGTGATTTTTGCCCCCATATCCCAGTTGGGGTGTTGTAAGGCTTCCTTCGGTGATGCGTGAGTTAATTGATCATGAGACCATTCCCAGAAGGGCCCACCGGACGCAGTGAGAATAATGCGGCGAACATCGTCTTTCCTGTGACCTTCCATGGATTGAAAGATCGCGCTGTGTTCGCTATCGATAGGGAAAATACGATTGTGTCGCTTGCAAGCCTCTTCCTGCATCAATTGGCCGGCCATCACCATGGGTTCCTTGTTCGCTAAGGCAACCGGCCGGCCTGCCTGAAGGGCGGCCATGGTGGGCATCAGGCCGGCCCCCCCCACGATCGCGGAAATGACAAGGTCGCTTTCGGTTAGGCCTGCCACCGCACAAAGGCCTTCGACTCCGCTAAGGATATCAACGGAATGGTTGCCAAGGCGTGCTCGAAGCCTTTGTGCGGCCGTATCCGATGCTAATGCCACGAGTTTGGGTTGAAAGGTGAGGATCTGTTCTTCGAGCTTTTGATCATTGGTCCCTGCCGTCAATCCCAAGACAGAAAAATGATCGGGAAATTTTGCGACGATATCGAGGGTATTCGCGCCAATGGATCCGGTTGATCCAAGAATGACGATCTTTTTCATCATCGTCTCCTTACTCAGGGTGTCTGTTTTCAGAGGCCGGTGGGACTCTTGATGAGTATGACATAATAATAAAAGGCTGGTGACGTCAAGAGTAAACTATCGATTCTGTCCAAGATACCACCATGCCCCGGAATGAGTGTGCCGGAATCCTTCACCTTCCCATGCCGTTTAAACGATGATTCGGCGAGGTCTCCAACAAAACCGATGAACGTGAGAAGTACTGCGAGGATGAAACAATCCTTCATGGACAGAGTTGGGAGTAAGATAAAATGGGTGATGACGGTGATCGCCATGGCCAGCAGTAGCCCCCCTCCGATTCCTTCGACGGTTTTTTTCGGACTCAGGCGGGGGGCGATTTGATGTCGACCGATGGTTTTCCCAACGTAGTATGCACCGGTATCAGCAGCCCAAGTGATGAGGAGGAGAAAGAAAATCAGAAGCTGTCCGTCTTCTAAATTTCTGATAAGGAGGAGATGTCCAAGACCTACGCCGATGTAAGCGATCCCAAAGACAAGCATTCTGGGTGGAGAAGAGAACAGGGTGAAGGCACTCGGTAAAAACATGAAGGAAAGCAACCCGGCCATGACCAGGATTTGAAGAATCAGAGCGAGCGGGGAGAATGCCGCCCATTGCATGGTGGCCAAAAGACCTCCAAGGGCGATAAAGCCGGTTATCATCAGAAGCCCGGGGTGACGATCACCGAAACAGACTTGATGAAATTCCCGCAATGCCAGAAGGGCGACCCCCGTGATCAACAGAAAGAAGGCAGAGGCAGGCAAATACTGGACATAGAGGTAAAAAAGAGGAATAAAAACGAGAGCAGAAAACACCCGGCGATTATCGAACCGAAAGGGCAAGCGATTTTTCCCCTCCATAATAGGATGAGAGAGAAGTGGCCCGGATGTTTCCCTGTTCACAAGGTGCTCTACTGGGAAACGGAAGATGGCACACGGCCGAATCGGCGTTCTCGTCGTTGATATTCTAGCAGAGCCAGGAGGGTTTCCCTGCGTCGAAAATCAGGCCAAAGTGTTTTGGTGAAATATAATTCAGTATAGGCCATTTGCCAGGGCAAAAAATTACTCAATCGTTTTTCCCCGCTTGTCCGAATCAAGAGATCTGGATCGGGGAATCCGCTGGTAGCTAAATACCGTTTAAACAAATCTTCGGTAATGTGTTGGTCTGCAACCAAACCTAACCGAACATCTCGAATGAGGTTTTGAACGGCATCGATGATTTCCGCGCGCCCTCCATAGCTAAGTGCGACGATCAAAACTTGTTGGGTACAGTGTCGCGTTTCTTCGGCAACATCTTGTACAAGCGCTCGGACTGGATCGGGGAGCATGTGTAACTGGCCGATGGGAAGGAGGCGAGTTTCCTTCTCCAAAAAATGTCGGCGTTCCTGCTTGAGATAATTTACCAAGAGATTCATCAGAAGCCGGACCTCGGATTCAGGCCGGTTCCAATTCTCTTGGGAGAAGGCATAGATGGTCACAATCTGAATGCCAAGTTCACGGCAAAGGTCCAGAACCTCTCGAATGGCTGCCAACCCTTCCCGATGCCCTGCAATACGAGGCAATCCTTTCTTCGCGGCCCACCTCCCGTTTCCATCCATAATAATAGCGACGTGGGTAGGGAGTTGATCGAGATTGATCAGACTTCGAAGATCGGATTCAGTTGTGTGGTCTAAGGAAGCAAGAACAGACATCGATGTGGGTAACAGGAAACTCTCAAATCCATGAAGAAAGTCGGGCAATTTAAAGGATACTACCTGCCATTTTTAGTCTAATCGTGCATCAAAGAATTGTCAAACGAATTCCAGAATTCCACAATGGACTCAGTGAAACGGGCCTGTGATGGTTCCCCCACGTTTTTCAGCTCTTGAGTAGGTGTATGTGCTATTGTTCGTTCGGGGATTCCCGTTGGAGGGAAACGCATCGAGGAACTACTCCCCAAGAGCTTCCGTTGACTGTACCACCCTGAATTTGCCTGCAGAATCCTTAGGAAGAGCTTCGACCGTTATAACGTCAATGGTCACAGCAGGCCCTATGCACTGTTCTAATTCCAATGTAATGTGGGAAAGGGTCTGCGTGGTAAAATCTTCGTTCGGAATAACCTTGACGATGATATGGTCATGACTCGTTTGTACGATCTGATAACGCCGAACGCCAGGAATTAGCTCAATCGTACACGTAAGCCGATAGGGAGAAATTCTACGACCATCAGCCAAGGTCAGACAATCAACCATGCGCCCTCCAATGGTTTGCATCAATGGGAGCCCCCGGCCACATGGGCAAGAACCATCCAGAGGAATCCCGACATCACCCACCGAATAGCGAATAAAGGGCATCGCGTAGGAGTGGAGGTTGGTCACCACCACTTCGCCTTCCTCCCCTGGAGCCACCGGCTGACCATCGTGGAGAAATTCCACGATGACACAATCAGCATTCAAATGATAGCCGGTATGCGCCGGACATTCCCACCCGATCCATCCGCATTCGATACTCCCGTAAGAATCCGCTAACTTCACCCCAAACGTCTGGTTAATCGATTGTCGTGTGCCAGGGTCCAGTAGTTCGGCGGAGGTAAAAATCATCTTGGGAGTCATCGAACGGATGCCTCGCTCTTGAATGGCCTGAGTGAAGAGATACACATCCGACGGCATTCCTCGGATCACATCCGGAGGTTCCTCTATCGCGATGTCCAGTTGACGTTCGATATCTTCATGCAAAGAAGCATAGTTTTTCCGAAAAATTCCCACATACTCAAACCACCGTTTCCTATGTGGAACGAATCGGGAATCACTCAAAATCAGCATTGTGTGACCCAGATGATATCCATGCGCCATCCACGTGCGCAAAGCCAGAAGCCCCCACCAAGCTTTATCCTCGCGTCGAAAGAGAACCTCAAAGGGCATGCCTTGCGACCCACTGGTTCGTAATTTCACACAATCGGACATTTCGATTCGGCTGGATATCCGATCCTGGAAAGAATGCGTCAGCATGTCGGATTTTCTGGTAATGGGAATGTTCCGGAGATCAGCCATATCACGAATATCCGAAGGCCGAACACCCGCCCCATCAAACAATCGCCGGTAATACGGAACCTGTTCATAGGCATGCTCTAAGATCCGGCGCATCTTGATCCGTTGAATGGCCGCGAGTGTGGCTGGGGAACGCCATTGATTGCGGAGGAGTTGGAGGAACCTGAAAGGAAGTTTGCCCAACGCCAGTGATCGAGGCAGAGTCATGGAAGGGTTCTCGTTTGGTCATTCCTCAGACGTTGCGTTTTGGCCTGAAGAAACACCACTTGCCATGTCGCGCCGCACAGTGTTTTAAACATTTTGACGGCAACAACATTGGGACGGGTCATGAGCAATGAGAGCCCCTTTAACCCGGCTAGTAAAAGAATGGAAAGCATCTTCATTCCTAAGAGAGCCCCCTTCCGTCGTATGCCGCTCATGGATCGGTGGTCCACCCCTCCTAAAAAATGGCCTTCACTGCCTGGCAAATCTGGACAAGCCCAACCACCTGGTTGTTGTTCGACGATTTGAAGAAATGCTCGGGCATGGCGTTCTTTGATGCCAAGAATGGCATGCACATCCGTCCGATTGTAATGTCGAACGTTCATACGCTCATTAAACGCAATGACATAATTTCCTCGATTGAGCCGGACGCTGAGATCAAGGTCTCCACAATTCAACAGATTATCATTAAAAAAGCCACAGGCTTCCAACACCGTCTGTCTGAGGGCACAATTCCGAGTATCAATTCCACACCGTTTCAAAGAAAGGTCCCCGGAATCTTTGCGATACCAAAACTCTTCAAAATTCTCCTGCTCAAGGCAGGCCCAAAAGTTCGGATTGATTCCCCCGGAAAAGCCCATCACAGCAGCCACCCTAGGATCCTGAAATGTTTGGTTCATTTCTTTGGCCCAGTTCACCTGTACGAGGCAATCGGCATCCGTCGAGGCGAAGATATCGCCTTTCGCATACAGGGCTCCCTTGTTCCTGGCAGCATAGGCGCCCCGTTTTTTTTCTGAAAGAGCAATAACAGGATACTGGGTAATAATGGTAGAGGTCGTATCTGAAGAATTATTATCGACGATTAGAATCTCAATTTTGTCTTTGGGATAATCCAATGCCAGCAGCGATTCGATGCATCCGCCGATAACGGATTCGGCATTATAGACAGGAACCACAACGGAGATGAAATAATGCATCATGAAAGAGTCTGTGGCGGCTCACCGTCATGATCCAGTGATGACCGCAATCAACTGCTCCCACCTGAAACGCTCTTGTATGGCCGTTATTTCGGTACGATACATCGTTTTGTCCGGAGAGTGATAATACGCCAAAATAGCGGCAGCTAGAGCCTGAGGATTCTGGGGGGGCACCACAAATCCGGTTTTCCCCTCGACCACGACTTCCGGAAGACCGCCCACCCTGGTGCAAATCACGGGTTTGTGAAAACTGTAGGCTATCTGGATAATGCCGCTTTGGGTGCCGGAGCTATAGGGGCACACCACCAGATCACAGGCGGAAAAATAGATTTCCACCTCTTCATTCGGGATATATTGATCGATGAGTCTGATATGGTGGGTCAGGTCTAGATTCTTGATCAAATCTCCATAGGCCTGTTTCTCCTCGTAAAACTCCCCGGCAATGATCAGCGTCACATCAATGTCTTTTAGAACTTCCGGCAACGCTCGGAGAAGATATCGCAGACCCTTGTAAGGACGAACGTAGCCAAAAAATAACAACACAGGACCTTCCAGCGAAAGCCTGGTTCGAGCCTCGCTTTGGGAAAGTCCCTTGTAAAGAAATTGATCATAGGCCGGGTGAGGGTGGGCGATTACTTGAATCCCGGGAAACATCTCTTCAGCCTGCTTCCGATCTATCTGAGAATGAACGATCAATTTCTCTGCCCGTGACAAGGCAAATCGAGTGAGCAACCAAGCGGCCCAATGCGATTCGTGAGGGAGGAGATTATGGCAAATGAAGATGGGTTTTTGAGTCGTGAAGATGCGCAGGAGCCGGCAGAGTGTTCCAAAACATATTCCCAAAAATGGATGCCACCATTGAAACACGACCAACGGTGATCCAAGCGCTTTGATTCTCGCAAAGGTTTTCATCCAGGAAAACGGATTAATGGGGTTCAGAAGCCGTTCACTTTCTACCGTGAAGGCAGTGTGGCTCATGTCCAATTGGGTCACTCCAGGAAAAAACAGGCTTGGATATTGGCGGCTAAAATTGATGAGAGCCACGGAATGTGTCTTTTTGAACTCCCGGTATAATTGCGTCGTATAATGGGCTATCCCGCCTCGAAAAGGATAAGCGGGACCAACCAGAATCACTCCACCATCTTTCTTTTCCATTGTCTTTTCAGGAACTCGGCATACGAGAGACAATCGCCCGTCGCTTACCGGATGGATCGTTTTCAATGGTGTGAACAATTTTGAGATTGATCACCACGTCAGAACCTAAAACCCGGCGAAGGTTTTCATCAATGCCAGCAACAGTGTTGGACTGAAACTCCTTTCCTTTGATGATCTCCACACTGATAGACCCCTTCTGTTCCTGAATGATCTTGAATTGTTGGACCATCCCGGCAAACTCCACCATCGTATCCGCTAAGGCCTGTGGAGTCACAACCCGACCTCCGGGAAGTTTCACTGTATCATTGGTTCGGCCGGCCACAAGTTTGATCAACGGAAGACCGCGCCCACAAGGACAGGATGACTCATATGGCACGCAAAAGTCACCCAGCCGGTATCGGATCAGTGGCATCGCATAGGAATGCAAGCTCGTGCAGATAACCTCCCCTGTTTGTTCATCGGAATTTGTCTGTTCATCTCGGAGAAATTCCATCAACACGCTTTCCATGTTGAGATGGTAGCCCTTATGCCCATCAGGACATTCCCATGCCATGTACCCAAATTCCAGAGAGCCGTACATATCCACGACCTTCACGTGAAACACCGATTCAATGAGCTGCCGTGTGCCTTGATCCAAGAGATCACCTGAACTGAAAATCGTTCGAGGCGCCAGCTTCTTGCTTTTTCTCTCCTCTTTTTCCAGGGCAATCAGCTTCAAGAGAGCGGGTGTTCCAGCCAAACAGTCCGGCGCAAACTGTTCGATGACGGGAAATTGCGTTCGGATATCGGCGAAGACTGAAAAATACGCCTTTCGCCAAATTCCCAACCGCTGAAACCAATAGAGATGTTGGGGAATCTGCCATGGGGCCACAAAAACCGCCCGCCTGTCGCTCAGCCTCATACCATGTTCAAGCATGGCCCTGGCCTGAATGAAATCTTGGGTGTCTTTTTCTTTTTGAGAAAGAACGATACGGAGTGGCCTTCCGCTTGTCCCACTGGTTCGTCGCTCAATACATTGTTCAAGCCGCACGTCACGTGCCAACAGGTCCTCAAAAGGCACTGATTGAAGCATTGCCTTTGTGGTAATCGGAATAAGGGACACGTCTGCACGCGTCCTGATATCATCAGGGCAAATGCCATGGTCTTTGAAGAGGATGCGGTAATACGGAACGTTCTTATAGGCATGAGAAAGCAGCGCATGGAATTTTTTCCATTGACGCCGTTCAAGCTCTTGCGTGCTTAGCCACTGAGACTTTCGAAGGGAATAGAGATACGGCAGACTGAAAAGTGTCATGACTCCCGATGACCATGATGTATGTCGTCCGATTCAACAAGGGACCCGGCCAGTTGAATATTTCTTTTGGCCTTCTGTTGAATCTCCTCCATGCGACGGCTCAATTCACGACGCACCGTCTCCCGCTGATCCCACAATCGATCGATTTTTTCTGTCAATTTCTTTGAGGAGAGATGGGTAATATCACAGACCCAATCTCCTTGACCAACCATGTCCATAATTCCATAGGTCTTTCGACTATAGGCAATCGCCAGTGTTGGCACACACATGGACAACGCAGCGATGTTCGCATGCATTCTGAGGCCAAGACACATGTCATATCGGCCAATCAACCCTTTCAGTTCTTCCGGTCGATAGTCCCCTTTGACGACTCGCACCTTTGCTTGATTCCTGATCTGATCAAAGATCCTGCCCGCCACGATCCGATCATCCCGATCCACACCCGGCCCCATAACGTGTGAGAGTAAGACCACCATGGCTCCCTTCTGCTCAATGAGATAATTCGCCACGTTTGCCATCAAGTCTTCGAATTGACGTGGCTCTTGTGGATTAAACCGATGGCCCAATAAACGGCTTGGCGTGAGACCAACCAAAGGACCATCTCCCTTGAAAATTCCTTCATGAACCAGAATCTCATCGACACGTGTTGCCGGTACCAGGGTCAGTATAAAAGCCAAATCCGCCGTAAGATGGACAGGAGGATTCCTTATGCCGAGTTCCCGCAAGTCGTTCAAGGTCAGCTCCTCTCTCACGGAAATCATGGCCACCCGATTGAGGACAAACCGAGCGAACGGTTTGGTCAGTCTGTATGGTCCCAGGGTCTGAGCGCAGAGAAAGACCGGGCGATCCAGAAATATCCCAATCAAAATCGGGACAAGATGAGACATAAAACATTGAAGCCCATAATCTTCTGTGAGGGTGTCTCCGCTCAAATCGACGACTAAATCCGCTTGCTGAAATTTAAGCAGTTCCGGATGGTGAAGAAGCTTCGGAAGATAGATCCTGAGGCCATGCTTGAACAGCCGCCAAAGAAAGGCTCTCAGAAGAAGTGTCAGCGCAAGAAATGGCTGCCGCCGGCTAGACCTAAACAGCCGTGTGTCAGGATAGGTGTTGTGATCGATTTCCGGAAATGGGGTGAGTAGCGTCATCTCTGAATGGGGAATCCCGGATGGGAGCCATTGCAACGCGCTCAACTGCATCGCCGCGTCCCCTTTGTTCAAGGAACAAAATGTACCCGTCAATAGAATCTTTGGCATACATGACGCCTTCTCGTTATCTCATTGACCACATGACAAATGAATAGCAGGTGTCTCTCGTCACCCATTTTGCAATCACTTAAGAAACTTCATACTGCTCAGGGCTTGATTCCTGAGGCATAGAGCAATGACCAACAAGCATGAGCCCCTTCCGCGGAGACAGTGACGCTGAGCGCATGCCTGACTTCGTCACGTACGTGTTCAAGGCTTCCTTTTGTGAGTCCAAACAGGTCCTTGAAATATTCAGCCATGGCCGGCATATCTGAAAAATCCCACGTAAATTGGTGATAGTCCTCCTGTACGGAAACAAACCCCGAGGTCTTCAAGAATGAAGTTAACTCTCCCCGCTGGAGGAAGACACCTTGATGCCCGGTATCCGACAAGCGATCAACGGTATCATTCAAAAATAGGGCAGGAGCTGAACCATCGAGAACATCCGCTACGCTGAAGCGCCCACCTGACTTGAGAATCCGATAGGCTTCCTTGAAAAAATCGGTCTTTGGCTCTAAATGATGAAGCCCGGCCAAACTTCCGACCCGGTCCACACTGTGCGTGGCCAATGTGAGAGAATGGAGGGAGGCCACCACTCGTTCAAATCGTGGAGGAATGCCTTTGGCAAAAATCGGCGATGGTTCGACACAGACGATCCGCAGATGCTCACCTGTCGGTGGCATTATCCCGTCCGCGAGATAGCCGCCACCCGCAGGGGCATCACACACGACCAGGCCAGGCTGAAGATCCAACAGATCAAGCAAAAGCTTTCGTTCTGTTTCCCTGGCCTGAGGATAACGCTGACAGGCCCGGTTATAAAGATGGCCTCGTTGATTAAAGATCTCTTCGTACTGAGACATTATTCATCCTCTCCAGCCTTGGGATTGACGTTCATCAGGTTAGATGTATCGTCAAGTACCCTTGGCCTATGAAGAATCCTGTGTGACGACCTCTGAGATCACGGCGCGCAATTTTCCGGTTCGTCCTCGCGTTAACGTTTCCTCAAACACGATATCGATCGAGACCTTCTCTCCGAGACATCCTGTGCGGATGCTTTCGCGGATTTGTTCTGCAGAGTCATTCGTAAAGTTATGGTTTTTCTGGATATGGGCTTCAAAATAATCCGGAGTTTTCTGGATGATCTGGTATTCCACAATCCCCGGGATATCACGAAATCGGATAATGGAACGCCAACTAATGCGCCTGCCCGACGGAAGCACGAGAAAATCATTGCACCTCCCTTCAATGTATTCGATGGTGTCAAAGGGCACACCACAGCGGCATGGCGCATCTGACACTTTGAGTCGATCCCCAATATCGTATCGAATCAAAGGCATGGTTTCATGATAGAGACTGGTGATCAGCGCATGCCCAACGCCATGCTCATCAGGGTTATCGACTTCCACGATGGCGGCATCCGGAATAAGGTGCATCCTCTCATGTTCACATTCGTAGGCGAGCCGGCTGAACTCGACACTCCCGTAGGTATCCCGCACCGGGGCAAGAGCCGCTTGTATTACATGGCGAGTATCGGATGTCAGAACTTCTCCTCCGGTCAGAATGAGCCGCAGAAACGGCAAGTCAATCCGGCATTCCTGGACATAGTTGGCGACCAAAGCCAGGTAGCTGGGAAACGAAAACAAGACCTGAGGTTTGAGTGTTCGTACACGTTCAATGTTGTAAGCTATCCTATTGCGCAAGTTCAGCGTATAGTGCCTGCCGATCCCCAATTTTTGAAATGATGTCTTGGCAAAGGTATTCTCTGGTTCGAGGAGGAAGTAACAGAGCGTATCAGTTGTCCTCAGACCGGCTTTCCCGCATGCATACCGAAACAACGTTTGTGACATCACATCTTCCTTGCTTCCGGTGACAATCATGAAGGGCGTACCGGTCGAACCCGCCGTGTACCAGTACGAAAACTTTTTCTGAGGGATTTGACGGAAATAGTCCTCGGGGAAATGTTGTCGAATAATCGCTTTGGTTAAGATTGGAAGACGAGGAAGAGTCTCTCTGGAGACGGAGGCGGGATTGATGTGGCGCGTCTTGAAGAGGCCTCGATAATACGGGAGTGTAGAAGCCATGGCGAGAATCCGACGCAATTTGTGTTCTTGGTGGATTTGAATCGCTTGGGCGCTCTGCCATTCCCGCCGTTTCAGCGCAACCATCATTGCAAGAGCTCCTATTTTGTGTTTGAACTTCAAGGGTTATCTCAAGTATTGGAAGATTAACTCCCTAATGTTCTGTGTGATGAGCATACTTTTTCGCATTGAGTCTTCCAGTTATCGGAAAAGAAGCGGTGGTATTTTTTACAGAGATACCCCATCAGTTCTTTGGACCCACGTGAAAGGCACCGTAGATCAGTTCATCTGCTCAGGACTTGGATATGGCCTGTGAAATCCTTCCATCCCACTCCTCCTGGTTGCGCTGTGCTTGTTGAACGAACGATGTGAAACGACTCAATCTCATCAAAAACTGATTGACCACGGACATGGGAAAACGAAAGGGCCTTACGATATCCATAAACAGTATCACCCGTTCACCGGCTGTCTCATTCCAAACCTGATGGAGGTGGCGATCATCGAAGACCAGACTTTTTCCCTCCTCCCAATGGGCTGTATCGTTGCCGACTTGAATGCGGCATGCGGATTTGGGTTCGGGCACAATCAACCCAAGATGGTAACGAAGGACTCCCTTAAAGGGACCTCGATGGGGAAGAATATGCTTCCCAGGTCCCAGAATGGAAAAGAAAGCCGTCTGTATGCCAGGGACCGCTTCAATCAACTTGGTCGTCTCCGGACAAAGTTTGCAGTTATGATGTGATTGATATTTTCCAAATCCATATAAGAAAAACGTCTTCCACCGATCATCCGAACTCAAGGAATACTGATTGGGCGAAATATCCTGGAAATTGGAGATGAGCCCGCGAAAATGAAGAACGCTCTCCACTTCTTTTCGAATCACCCGCCAATTCTTTTCAAGAGCTACAATCCAAGGAAAATCATTCGGATCAAAAAATGTCCGTTCTCCATGAGGGGAGTATCGAACCATCGTGCGTTCAAACACACGTGATTGAATCAATGTAAAAAACAGTTTGGAAACTAAATACCGTCTGCGCATGGGAGTCAGATTTCTTCTTCTTTCTTGAAGACAATCGTCTCGGACAGCCGCTTAGAAATACGCACCGAATTACCAATCACTGTCAGAGTAAAAAAACCGAGAAATATCTTCGACGCTCGCTTTCATACGAGTGCGCTCATCTTTGGAATAGCGGGCCTTCCATGTGGCGATGGTGGCCCGGCTATCCCGGATAATGGTTTTGGCTCCGGGAAACCCACGAGGGTTTCCCTGCCGAGTGTGGCGAACAATGATCTGTCGTACTGTTTCCGTAAAGGGCAACCCTAATTGAGTATACAACGCCTCAAAGCCCTCAAGGGGCGCCTTTGCCAAATCTTCCTGCCGCACAAAAATCCAGGTTGGATGCTGATTCTTGAATGTATGAATCGTATGATAAAACAGTCTCCAAGCGAGAAGAGCTTGATCCATAATTGAATGAGTATGGGTAGCGTATTCTTGAATCTCACCTTCAAAGGGGTGGAGATGAGTTTCCATGAGCAAGGGCTGTTTGAGTAAATGTAAAAACGGAAAAGGCCATTTGAGGACGTCCATGCTGCAGGCAAAAGCCATAGGGTGCCTGATCATGATGACAACTTGCATGTTGAATCGCTTGGCCAGCCATTCCGCCGAAAAAAGTGCGCAGGGGTCCTTCATTAACGGTCTTCGATGAACTCGGCGAAACTGAGTGACCTGCCGATACTGTTTGATCATCCTCCAAACATCTCGAATAGATCTCAACGCTCGTAACTCCCGATGCAACCCGTAGCGAAATGATAGGGTATGCTTGAGGTGTTCATAAAAAGGAGCTTCATTTTTTTCAGAAACATGGGTGAACCAATAAGGGAATTCCGCTCCGCACACACCTGGCCGGTGGGACAGATTAAACGGCTCCCAAATATATCCAACGATGGAGGATGCCGCGATCATTTTTCCGACCCATGTGGTTCCTGAACGAGGAGAACCCGTGACCAAAATTGGTGACGAAGGATTCATAGAATTCTTTGAACACTTGGCGTTTACCGGCAAATCATGATGAACTCGCCGACCTGCGTTCCTCAAGGATCATCGGTATCCCGCCTTTGGCCCGGAGCGTGACAAGAGGCTGAAGCCGAACCTGATGGCCTGGCGTGAGGCGCATCCGCCACCGTTGTGCCAGGGTTGCCAGAAGTAACATTCCCTCCATCCAGGCAAAACCTTCACCGATACATTGCCGTGGGCCGGCGCCAAACGGACAATAGGCCAGTTTTGGTCTGGCTGCCTTGGCCTCAGGGGTCCACCTGGTGGGATCAAATACCTCAGGTTCAGGGAAATACCGGGCATCATGGTGGATCACATACGGGCTCATCAGGATCAGACCATTCTGAGGGAGGGTCTCCGGATCGATGGTATAGCTCTTCAGCGCTCGCCGCCCGATTAACCAGACCGGTGGATAGAGACGCATGGATTCTGCAAGAAGCATTTCTGTATACGGCAACTGCGACAGATCCTTGACGGTGGGAGGACGCCCCTGAAGGACCCTGGTCAACTCCGCGTGCCACGTGGTTTCCACATCTGGATGTCGCGAAATGAGGTACCAGGTCCAGGTCAGCGCAGTGGCTGTCGTTTCATGCCCAGCCAGAAGAATTGACATGGCCTCATCCCGCAACTGCGTATCGGTCATGCTACCGCCGTCCCCTTCTGTCTCTTTTGCCAGCATCAACATCGAGAGGAGATCGCCACGGTCCTCCCCACATGCCCGATGTTCAGCGATAATCCGAAACACAATAGTTTCCAGACGGGTTCGAGCGTGCGCAAATTGTTCGCCGGAAGTGGGGAACAATGGAGGAAGCAGTTTCTCCAGCATGGAGACAAACGGAAGCCGAATATGAAAGAAATGCTGTATGCTGACCGAAAGCGCCTCACCGATCGCATCGACCTCCCCTTCAACATCGGCGCCCAACAAAGTCTTGGCCACAACAGACAAGGTCAGGCGCATCATTTCCTGGGCGATATCGACCGTTTGCCCATTGTGCCATTCCTCTCGCATCCGCCTCGCGTATTCCGTCATGACCGATCCATAGGTTCCCAGACGTTGGCGATGAAACGCGGGTTGCGCGAGGCGACGCTGCCGATGGTGCAAATCTCCCTCACTCGTCAACAGCCCCTCACCCAGCAATCCCTTGGCGCGCTCCATGCCGGGAGCCTTCACAAAATTCCGATGATCGACCACTAACACCTGATTAAAATAATCAGGATGGTTAAGGAACAAGATAGGTTGAGGCCCCAGGGTGAAAGGGACACAATCCCCGTAGGTCCGAGCGAGCTTCATCAAAAAGCTGATCGGATCACGGCGGAATTGAAAAAGCTGACCAACGAACGGGATAGGTGGTGGGCAGGAATGAGACCGATTGAACAACCGCATGATTACTCGAACATCTGTTTTTTGCAAAAGAAGTATCCCCAATACCATGGCGGGAAGCACACGGCATACAAGGGATACAGGAGGTACCCCCACCAGCTCAATGGCATGAACAGAAAGTGGCATTTATAGGTCATCAAACAGGGATAAAATCCCAACCGTCTCGCCAAACGAATACCGGAAGGATTCGTGTTCAGAATAATGGCCAGCAAAAACGGATAGAGACAGCGGGCTTGTGGCATCCCGGCCTGACTCAAGCGATACCCATACCCGATCCCGTAATAGGTAGAGGAGACGACCAGGTAGACCAAGGGCGCTCCCCATAATCGTTTGGCGCCAACAAGCGCAACGACGCGCCCGTCTTTTTTCATGACCATGAGATCATCGGATTGAAGCACACGATCCGTAGACGTGACAAAGGATTTTCGTTCGACGGTGAGGGCGTCCAGAAAAGCGATGATTTCGGCGCGCGTGATGTTCCCATCATGATGCTCCGAACCCAGGGTCGTATGGGGCGAGGGGATATAAATAAATTCATTCATGGGATCCGCCATCGAAACTTTTTCCCTATGGCAAGGCAGGCAACATGAGCTGAAGTCCCCATGGACTTAATCCATACTTTCTCCTCAGGAGTCACTTCGTTCAACATCCAAAGAAGCCCGAGGTAGGCAAGAGCTAACATCCCATAGAAAGGCAACAGCAGGATGCCCGACAAGGAGAAGGCTTGCACTCCCAGGAAAATCACGGATGAGGCGAAGAGGATTCTCAAAAAACTTTTAGAGGGAAACAGGCCGGAATAGCGTTTCCCCAAACAATACCAACCAAGAAGCGCGCCAATCAGGGCGCTGATCGCGACGGTCATCGCAGCCCCAGCAATACTATACCGCGGGATGAGCGCCAGATAAAGGAAAAAGGCAACGGGGAGTTGGACCAACACAATGCGCAAAGAAAGACCAGGCCGGTTATCGGCATTGATGGCGGTCAGCATCACCCGCGCGAAGGCAAGACAGATCATGCCTCCTGTAAGAATTTTTAATGGAAGCGCTGCCGGAAGGTAGGGCTGCCCATAGACCAGGACGATCAGTTCCTCAGCCGTTCCACAAAGGACCACCGCGGTTGGCAGCAACAACAGAAACAGAAGGCGGACCGATTGGGCGACCGGGTTCATACCCTGTGTGATATCACCCGAAGCGATGGCCGCCGAAAACGAGGGGAACAGAGCTCCGGTGACTCCCATAAACACCATGCCGGGCGCTTTTGTCACGTTTTGGATGGCCGTATACCAACCGTCCGCCATCGGTTCAGAATCCATCGCTTTCAAGCAAAACAGGCCCATACTCCCCAACACCGCAACGGAGAGACTCAACGCAAGAATGGGCAGGGAAAATTCGGCAATGCGGCCCGTGCGCACTTCTTCCGTTGATGGCTGATGGCCGCACAGCCATCTGGCATGCAAGGCGGCCAAAGCCGAGGCGCACAATTTCCCGACCAGTGCGCCGGTCAAAGAAAAACCCGCCAACATGAGAATGAACACGGCCAGTATTTTTGCGAGCGAATAACCGATGACCACCCAGGCCCGTTTTGTAAAATGCATCAAACCGGATAGGACCCCGCCGTAGGTAATGACCACGGCGGTCAACGGAATATCCAAGACACCCAATCGAACATAAAACGTGAGGCGGTGATCACCCAGAAGTGAGGCGAGCATCGGAGCAGACAGAAAGAGGGCGGTGGCAATTCCACAAGCGAGAAACATCTGAAAAGTCATGATTTTCCTGGCCACACTTCCCGCGGACCCCCGGTTTTCGGAGACCAACTTGGCCGCCGATGCTGCAAAGGCCCCAAGCAGGGAATATTCAATCAGGATCAGGAGAGCCATCACAATCCCCCACAACCCGAAAAGATCAGGAGCCAGCCAGCGGGCGAGAAAAATTTGCAATCCAACGCCGGTCAGGACCACGATGGATCGAGCCAACACCAAGGGCAGCGCACGTTTGGCGATCACGCCATTGACCTATCGCAATGTTTGTCGAATTGCAATCTCATAATCGTGCCGGTTTCGATATGTCACAATCTCGGCCAGGAGACCGAACAAGACAAACTGTACGCCAATGATCATCAGCAGCATGCCAAAGAGCAGCAACGGTCGATCTCCCAGCCACCAGAGGCGCAGAAGCCAGCCAACGACGAGATACAGGTTGATCGTCAGACCAACAACGATCAAGGCCAGCCCCCAGAATCCGAATAAATGCAGAGGACGCCGCAGATACCTGGTGACAATCATCACGGTGATCAGGTCGAAAAACCCTCGCAGAAACCGCTCGGACCCATATTTTGAAATGCCATGGCGTCGTGGCTGATGGTCCACCGTGATTTCAGTCACCTTGAATCCTTTCCATTGCGCGATGACCGGAATATAGCGATGAAGCTCCCCCTGGATCCCAAGACCCTCAATGACCTCGCGCCGGCATGCCTTCAGGCCGCAGTTCATATCATGCAACGTGACACCAGTCAGCCGGCGAGTGACGGCATTAAAGATCCGGGAAGCCAAGACTTTTCCAAACGAATCTTTTCGCTTGACGCGCCACCCGATAACCATGTCGCATCCCTCATTCAACACGGCAAGCAGTCTGGGAATCTCCTCAGGCTGATCCTGCAAATCCCCGTCCATCATAATAATCTGGTTGCCCATGGCCTCCTGTAACCCGGTCGCAAGGGCCGCGGCCTTCCCATGGGGACATCGAAGCTGAATCACCTTGATCGAACGATCGTCTTTCCGTAACGTCGCCAGAACCTCAAAGGAGTTGTCCAGACTCCCATCATCAACCACAATGATCTCATAGTGATCCGCCAACGGCCTGACCGCCTGCTGAATCCGGGGGATCAGCTCCGGAAGGCTGTCGGCCTCATCCAAGACCGGGATCACGATGGAGAGGGAACATTTATGTCGTATTGGGTTCATCATCATTCCTTTTGCATACCCATGATCGGCAGGGAACGAACACGAATACGTGATTCTTCAAGAACGACAACACTTCCCTCTTCTAGAAACCTGCTGATAGGGGCCAAGTTCGCAAGCAAAAGTAAAAATATCCTCATCACTCGATTGTTCCATTCGGAAATCTCGCACATGTACGGCATCATACCCTGCTTGCCGCAAACCTTCTGCCACGACAGGAGATAAAGCATTGTCAATGAGCATTTTCACGATTGTAGGAGAAGAGGGATTTCCCGTTCGCGGACAGCGAGAGCCGCATATTGTAATGCCTCACGAATGTCCTCACGGTCCAAATCAGGAAAATCATGAAGAATCTCGTTTTCGGTCATGCCGTCTCCAACCATTCCCACGACAGTTGCCACCGGAATACGTAGTTTGCGGATACAAGGGACTCCATCCATCTGGCGAGGATCCAGCGTAATTCTCAAAAACCCCATGGGTTCACCTCCATAATGTAGAACTCATATACCTAACCCGGACGAGCCGGAACCAAACAAGGTAAATGGCAAAGTGCAAATTGAAAAATGCAAAATGACGGAAAAATTCAGACGATCTAAAAAGTTGGATTTGTCGGAAAGGCCATCCAGCCC
>Ga0114931_10003856_pt1 | contig 18876 bp, 11 predicted proteins | sample 2SBtaG_FD_89579 | JGI IMG/M metagenome (GOLD analysis project Ga0114931, IMG submission 89579) | Deep subsurface microbial communities from Kolumbo volcano to uncover new lineages of life (NeLLi) - 2SBTROV14_V59a metaG | ecosystem: Environmental > Aquatic > Marine > Volcanic | place: Kolumbo...
AGCTGCGAAAAATTAAACCGATCTTTATGCTTGCAGAAGGAGAAGCGCCGGACCTCCACACCAACGGATTTAATATGACTTATGCAAGCAAAATGTACCGGCTATTTAATCGCATTGCTCAGGGTAAAGCAGAGACCTCACAAATTTATAATGACCTGACGTCAGAAGAAAAAACATATCCTCTTGATTCTATGCGGATGCGTTTTATCAGTAATCATGACGAAAACGCCTACCGCGGCGCTGCTGTTCAACGGCTGGGACCGGGCACAAAAGCTTTTGCTGTATTAACTTTTACTCTCCCTGGCAATCCGCTCATCTACAATGGCCAGGAAGCAGGTATTTCTAAAAAGTTAAAGTTTTACGATAAAGATCAAATCGAGTGGAGCCAAAGCGAATTTCGTTCGTTTTATAAAATCCTGATTCATCTTTACAAAACTCATCCTGCACTATATAGTGGAGAATTACAACGCGTGAGTACACAAAATGATTCCAGGGTTTATGCATTTATGCGACGAGAAAAGGAGGATGAGATTCTGGTCATTTCCAATCTCTCTGAGAAAAGTTTAAAAACCAATATCGATTTAACCGGCATTGCGGGAAATTTCTCGGAAAATTTTGGACGGACACGGCTGACGCTGAATAACAGCGAGTTGGAGGTGAGTTTGCAGCCGTGGGAATTCAGGGTTTATGCAAAAGAGCGATGAATTAACATTGAAATGAGGAGAGACTAACTTAATGGAAAACATCGGTTTTATTGGCTTGGGGATCATGGGCAAACCCATGTGCTTAAATTTACTCAAAGCAGGATTTAAAGTAACAGCCTATAATCGCACAAAATCAAAACTGGATGAGGTTGTCAGCGCCGGGGCGAAGCCTGCGGATTCACCGCTACAGGTGGCTGAACAATCGGATATTATCATCACCATCGTTTCCGATTCACCGGATGTGGAGCAGGTCATTTTGGGCAAAAACGGCGTTATCCACGGTGCAAAAGCGGGCAGTGTAGTTATCGATATGAGTACTATCTCACCTTCTGTGACACAAAGCATTGCTGTACAGCTTGCTGAAAAGAACGTTAACATGCTCGATGCTCCTGTGAGCGGCGGCGATACCGGCGCCATTGCCGGAACTTTGGCTATCATGGTTGGTGGGAAAAAAGATGTTTATGAGCGATGCCTGCCGGTCTTTGAGGCTATGGGCAAAACGATCACTCACGTCGGTTCAAACGGCCAGGGACAGACGGTGAAGCTGTGCAATCAAATCCTGGTTTCCGTAACAAATATGGCTGTGTGTGAAGCGGTTCTCTTTGCGCAAAAATCAGGTGTCGATCCCGACATTATGATCGAGGCGACAAAAAACGGTGCGGCCGGTTCATGGCAATTAGCCAATCTGGGACCGAAAATGGTAGCACATGATTTTGCTCCCGGCTTTATGATTGATTTGCAACAGAAAGACCTGCGTCTTGCCCTTGAGGCAGCGCGGGAGATGCACCTGCCCACGCCCGCGCTCGGTATGGTGCACCAGCTTTTTGCCGGTTGTCAGGCAAACGGTGAGGGGCGGGAAGGGACACAAGCGCTGGTCAAGTCGCTTGAACGATTGGCAGGACTTTACGAAAGGTGACTGTAATGGAAAAAACGAATGCATCTCGGCGCGAATTTATGCGTTTGGCATTTGCAAGTGCAATGTCTTTTGGCCTGCCTTTTCCAGGGTATGCAAAATCGAATGCAAAGCCAACCCGTCCGAACATCCTTTTCATTATGGCGGACGATCATGCTACAAATGCCATAAGCTGCTATGGCTCGCGCCTTGCTCAAGTTGCGCCCACGCCAAACATCGACAATCTTGCCCGTAAAGGAATGCGTCTGGAAAGTTGTTTTTGCACGAATTCGATTTGCACACCCAGCAGGGCGACCATTATGACCGGCAAATACAGCCACAAAAACGGCGTTTATACTCTGCGCGATGCTCTCGATCCGGCACAGCCGAATGTAGCAAAATATCTCCGCAAAAGCGGTTACCAAACAGCTCTCATCGGCAAATGGCATTTACACTCCGAGCCCAGCGGCTTTGATTATTATCATGTGTTGGATGGACAAGGGAGATACTTTGACCCACGTTTTATAGAAAAAGGGAACTGGGAAAAAGAGCATCGCAAAAAACGAGGGGAGATCGGCAAAATTTACAAAGGATATTCAACCGATATTGTCACTGATATGGCTATGAAATGGATGAAAGGCCGAAATCATAAAAAGCCGTTTTTTCTGATGTGTCATTTCAAAGCGCCGCACGAACCGTGGGAATATGCGAAACGATACGCAAACTATTTAGCAGATATTGAAATCCCCGAGCCGGACAGTCTTTGGGAAGACAAGTCGCACCGTTCGCAGGGATCCAGAGAATACGGTTATACCATTGATACGTTGACAAAACGCATGCTCAAAAAAAATTATCACTCCGAGGGCCCTATCGATATTCATGGATTAAATAAAAAGCAGCAACGAAAAAAAACATATCAGATTTTTCTCAAGCGCTATCTGCGCACGATCAAGGGAGTTGATGATAATGTCGGCCGCTTGCTCAAATTCCTTTCGCGCAATAATCTGGCGCAAAATACTGTTGTCATTTATACATCGGATCAGGGCTATTTTTTAGGTGAACATAATTACATTGATAAGCGCTGGATTTTCGAAGAATCCCTGCGTATGCCTTTTATTGTTCGTTATCCTGCCGAAATCGTTTCGGGAAGCAGCAATGATGACATTGTTTTGAATACGGATTTTGCGCCAACTTTTCTCGGCTACGCGGGGCTGCCGACTCCAGTAGATATGCAAGGTCGAAGCATGCGTCCGCTTTTGCACGGTAAAACGCCATCTGATTGGCGAACGTCTATGTACTATCGCTATTGGATGCACACCAACCGTCCGGCCCATTACGGGCTGAGAACAAAGCGCTACAAACTGATTTTTTTCTATGGCCTTCCTCTGGGCATGAGCGGCGCTTCTTCTGTAAGGACAAAACCCGGTTGGGAACTTTATGATCTCAAAAATGATCCGCATGAACTGCATAACATTTACCACGAGTCTCAATACGCTGAGATTATCAAAGAACTGAAGCGGGAACTTTTGCACAAGAAAAAGCAACTGGACGATACAGACGGCAAATATCCGGAACTCTTGCAACTTCGCATGAAAACCGGGGGCATTTAGTGCTTTCCACCAAACTTGGTGAATAAACGTTGACATGCCACCATTGGCTTCGGGCAATCCTTGCATGGATATATTGTTCAGCTATTTCAGTACCATGCAGGTATTTTTATCAAAAATGTATAACCCCGGTCTCACAGAGGCTCAGGGTGTCAAATCAGTGTGTAACTTGAGGTGTGTTGTGAGGTTGAAGAATAGTTTAAGAATAATTTTTCTGTTATCATTGTTTTCAGTCCGGGCAGTCGTTGCCTTCGTTCCCCATCGTTCCATCGAAAATCTTCCCTCCGCCAACGGCTTGAGCTATATTTCTTTCAATCTAAAAACGGGAACTGTGGATCGCTTTCAGCCGCATGTTCCTGATGTTTGGGACGTCGGCAGAGTCACGCCCAATTTAATCAAAAAAATAGACTGCAAGCTGAACATACAGGGCAAAGAAATCGACCTTTCGCGCCTGCCCATTTCCCATGCCGGTTATCTGAACGGCACTGGAATTATTCGTATTGAATACGACACAAAAAGGCTTAATCTGGTTTCATACATCTGGGCGCCCATGATCCTTGAGCAAAAAGCTGTGATGATGGTTATTCATATCCCTGATGCGCGGCCATTTCATCTCAATCCGGAAGATGTGCAGCCGTATGTTGAAACAAAGAACTCCGATATGGTGTTCGTGCGCAATCAGGAATTTGAAAAGCATGGATTTTGGGTTGGCGGAATTGTTCTTTTTTCACAGGGTTATAAATCCGAAACCGTTGCAAAAATTAAAAAGAGCCTGAAAGCAGCGCGGCCGAATCTTTTGCTTGATGCCGAGCAGCGTTGGTGGATGCACTGGCACAGGCTTTCTTCAGTGCCGTCGGAAATTATTCGTGAAAAATACGAGGTGTTGCGTCAGTCCGCAGCATTTATTAAAATGGCGCAGTGCCGGGAGCCGGGGCCAAGTAAAGGCCAAATCGTCAATTCTTTGTCCCGGAATAGCAGCAAGATTGCAACGCCGCGCGAAATGTCTTATGCTATCATTGCTCTTTCGCGCATGGGGTATTTTACCACGGCAAAGAGCGCGCTCAATTTTATGCTGCGTGCCGGTGGGGGGCAATTTGAAAAATTTCGTTATGAGCAGAATGAATGGGGGATGGGACAGCCCTACCTCATTTCTCTTTCGTATTATGCCGGAATGGGCTACGAAAGGGCCAGGTTTATCGGCGGTAATCCTATCCTGCACTATGACGGCCAGAGTCTTTTCCTCTGGGCGTTGATGGAGTATTTCAAACACAGTACAGATATTGACTATATTGCCCGGAATTGGCAGATGATCAAACAACTGGTGATCGATCCTCTCGTTCATTCCATTGATGAAACCGGATTGATACGAAAAGATTCCGGCTGGTGGGATATGGCACCGCCGGGAGAGCATTTTACTTTTACATCGTTGTGCGCATTTCAGGGATTGAACAGCGCGGCAATGTTGGCCCACACATTGGGACACAACGAGTTGGCTGCAATTTATACAAAAAAAGCTGCCGATCTGCGCGCCGATATTTTGACAAAACTGACCATAGGGAAATCACTGACAATGGCGCGGAGTCTGGAAACAAAAAAATATCCCGCGTTTCTGGATGCTTCCACCGTCGAGGCGCTGAACTGGGGTATTGTTGATCCTTTCTGGAGAACGGCCAGGTCCATCAGCAAAGGGCTGGATGTATTCCTTCGCGTCGGTGGTGAGGAACGCGGTTTTGCGTTGGGCTATGGTGCCGACAAAAAACGCATGCAGGAAAGTCCATTTATAACATTAAGGGCTGTGGTAGCATTACGGAATTTGGGAGAAAAGAAACGTGCCGCAAAATTGTTGGATTGGGTGATTGCCCAGGCGTCGTTGAATTCGGAAATGATCCCGGAATTTATGAGCAGCACGTCCGCTGATTATCGCGGGGCCTACCCCATGACAGGCCTGGGAGCCGGGGCGTATATTATGGCTGTTTTGAAAAAATAATTGCTGTTAAAATAGTTTAAACTGTAGCTTTCAAGAAACTTGAAATTGGGCCACAGAATAGAAATGCCACAGAAAAAGCAAAAAATCTAAATTTAATTTTATGTTATATGATTACTTTATTAACTCAGCAAAATTGCAGCGTACAGAAAAGCGTCACATGAAAAAGGTCAAGAGATTTCCGGCATAAAAAACAACAGAAATGCAATGGAATCCAGCGTGTCATTCAGTAGGAATCTTGTTGGGAAAACGCTGTAAATCGAACTTTCATTATTGAATCGTCTGGCCAACAAGATTCTTCCAGAATGACATGAGTTGGGTTGCCAAGCTTTATGATCAATTATGCAAGTTTACGAATATATTATTAAATTAATAGAAATTAACGCCACATTTTCTGAACAAATTAAGCAATCATTTTATGTTAAATTATTCTCGACGAGCCTTTGCGAACTTGTAGTTTAAATGAGTCTGATATTTGAAAAAGGTGTTCGTTTTTTAGATGAACTATAAAAAGAATGACGGAATTGTGAAACGTGCAAAAATAAAGCACGCTGAATAGTGCAAAAGATTCCTTGAAACAGCGAATCTCATTTTACATGAGAAACTTGAGTTTCTTACGGTTGACTAATGGCCTTTAATTCGTTTTGTCCGAAATAGTTGTGCCTGTTTTGGTGAGCATGGCCGAATGATTACTTTCCCCTACGCCCGCTTCATTTTAAATTTTTAATGACAATATTATACACATCCTCCGGCCTGATATCTTTCATGCATTTAAAATGCTTTTGGGGACATTTATTCGAGCCGATGTGAGTGCACGGTCTGCACGTCAAAGTATTATTTTCGATGACCGTTGAAATTCTTTCATCGGGGAAAAATCCGAGTTCCCTGGTGGTCGGGCCGAAAATAGCTACTGTCTTGATTTTCAGTGCGTTGGCCAGGTGCATAAGTCCGGTGTCATTTGTGATGATCAGTTGGCAGGCAGCCAGGGCGCAAGCCGTTTGCATGAGGTCGAGTTTACCCGCCACGTCTGTTACCTGCTTGCCGCATTTCCCGGCGATCTGTTGGGTGATCGTCGCATCATCTTTGCCGCCGAGAAGCAGCACCTCTGCATTTTGTTCTGCTGCGAGCTTTTGGGCAACGGCTGCAAAATAATCCCAGGGCCAGCGTTTGTTGGCGAAACCGGCACCCGGTGCAAGAGCAATGGTTGAATTTTTCGGGTGAAATCCTTGCCCTGCGAGTATTTCCATTGTCGATTCGCACACCGATTTATCGGGAAAAAATTCAAGGCCTTGCTCGTCATCCTGAATGCCTAGCTCTTTCACGCTGTCAATGTAACGCTTGTAAACGGGGATGATGTTTTTATAAAAATTCCAGCCAAACCTGACCAGCAAAAAACGCTTTATTCGATATTTTTTAAAAGAATAAATTTGCGCCTTTTGAAAAGCCCGCAAGTAATAGCTGCGAAAATTTTTATGAACATCAATGATGGCGTCAAAATGCTGCTTCTTAATTTCCCGCCTGATGCGGACGAGTTCTTTTAATCCCCGGGTCGAATCAAAAGTAATGAGATAGTTGATGTTGGGATTGGTTCGGACAAGTTCTGTAAACTGTTTTTTAATGACCATTGCTATTTCAGCACGGGGAAATTGACGCCGCAGCAAACGAAGCAGCGGCGTCGTCAGCAGAATGTCACCTATGGAACTTGAACGTATGATGAGAATTTTTTGTAGCTTGACCGGCATGGAGCGTTTTTCTTTAGCTGACCACTGTACGAAACCATTCAATTGTTCTCGTTAGTCCTTCTTCCACATCGACCTTGGGTTCCCAATCAAAAAGCTTTTTCGCCAAGGAGATATTAGGCTGGCGCACTTTGGGATCATCCACCGGCAACGGTTTTTGTATGAGTGAGCTTTTACTTGCCGAGATTTTAATGACCATTTCGGCCATTTCTTTAATTGTCATTTCATGCGGATTGCCGATATTAACCGGCTCGTGGTAATCAGACATCATCAGACGATAAATTCCTTCGATCAAATCATCGACGTAGCAAAAGCTGCGCGTCTGTGAACCATCGCCAAAAATAGTGAGGGGTTCGCCTTTCAACGCCTGCGGGACAAAGGTCGGAATCGCCCGGCCGTCTTTGGGGCGCATGTGCGGACCATAAGTATTAAAAATTCGCACTATTTTTGTGTTGACGCGGTTGTAACGATGATACGCCATAGTCAAAGCTTCGGCAAAACGTTTGGCCTCGTCGTAAACGCCGCGCGGTCCTACAGGATTAACGTTGCCCCAATAACTTTCTTCCTGGGGATGCACAAGTGGATCGCCGTAAACTTCTGAAGTCGATGCCAGCAAAAAGCCTGCATGTTTTTCCTGCGCAAGGCCAAGCGCTTTATGGGTACCCATTGAACCAACCTTGAGCGTGTGGATCGGCAGTTGAAGATAATCCAGTGGACTGGCCGGAGAAGCAAAATGCCAGACAAAATCAATTTTGCCTGCAAGGTAAATATATTCCGTCACATCATGTTTTATGAATTTGAAATCTCTTTCCTGAAGATGCTCTATGTTTGAGATTGTCCCTGTGAGCAGATTGTCCATTGCAATGACTTGGTGTCCTTTGTTCAAAAGATATTCGCATAGATGGGAACCTAAAAAACCCGCGCCGCCCGTTACCAACGATCTTGGTTGCATTTATTCCTCCGTTATCTTTCAAAAATTAGTGCTGTTTATATTTTAATAAGTATAACAATATTTGCCGTTTTTGCATAATTTTAAATTGGGCATGGAAAGAATGTGAAAGGAGAAAAAATCTCAGGATTGCAAAAGATGTGAGTTACCTTATTTTTCACGATGAATTGCAAAGAAGACGAGTTCTTTTAAATAGGGTGTCAATTCTGAATTTGAATATTCTTCAAGGATTTTGATCGCCTTTTGTCCGTAATTGTTTGCGATGTCCATTGAATAATCGATACCACCATTTTCCCGGACGAAATTGACGACATCCGCAATTTCTTCTTCCCCTCGAACGCCTTCATCCAGTTTGTCAAGTATGGCGTTGCGGCTTTCCCGGGACGAGTGCGAAAGAGCAAAAATTAAAGGCAAGGTGACTTTGTTCTCACGAATGTCGTTTCCGGTTGGTTTTCCCAGTTCTTCCTCTACGCCGATATAATCCAAAAGATCATCCTTGATTTGAAAGGCTATCCCGAGGTTCTCCCCAAATTCTTTCATTTTTTCACGTGATTCCCCATTTGCTCCGGTCGTCAGGGCACCCAACTCACACGCGGCGCTGAACAGGGCTGCGGTTTTGCGTGCCACGAGATCAAAGTAAACGGATTCATTCATTTCAAAGTCGTGGTCGTGTGCGATTTGCAGTAATTCACCTTCGGTTATAAGCTTGGCGGCTTCGGAAAGAATTGCCAGGGCTTCGATGTCTCTCAGGTCAAGCATGCCGGCCAGGGTTTTTGAAAAAAGGAAATCACCCACAAGAACGGATATTTTGTTATTCCACACATTATTGACGGTGGGCGATCCACGTCTTTGGGCAGATTCGTCAACGACATCATCATGGATAAGCGTTGCCGTGTGGAGCATTTCGATGACAATGCCGGCGCTCAGAGTTTTTGCGGTCATTCCGCCGTGCAGCTTTGCGGTCATAAAAACCAGCATTGGACGGAGCCGCTTGCCTCTTTTGGTGGAAATGTATTGAACGATCTGCTCTACGAGGGGAACATTTGAATGCAAAAAATTGACAAAGGTATTTTCAAATTCATCCAGCTCTTTTTTTACAGGAGAAATAATTTCGTTTATGTTCACAGATGATCCTTTTAGGACGCTTCAATAGTCAAACCTGCTGTAAATTTTGATATTCAATTTAGCAATTATAATTTTCTTTGTCAATATTTAAGTATTTGAAGTGAATTCAGGTAGGGTGCGTTTTTGATGAGGTGAAAGAGCTTATTCAGATTATTTTGCTATCAACTTTCCAATATTAACTTGAATATTTCTTCAGTCGTAATAAGTTTGTCATATCCTTTTTGGGCAAGTCCATGAATTAGCTTTTTATCATTTTAGTTTATCACTATCAAGCGATATATATTCATCTCCGGTAAAATGAAATGAATTCTCGAATCTTGCTGATCAAATTGCAGGGAGTGTTCCTTTGGATTTTGTGGATCGAACACTGTTATTGTATCAACCTGCCCGGGAATTTTAATGCTGATGTCGATATTTCTGATTTTTTGCTGTACATTATAATTAACCAGGTGGAGCAGCCACCGATGTGGATTTTGTTGTTGCAGGGCTTCGGTGCGATATTCCACCCAGTCGTGCCAGAGGTGCGACGGGGATGATGCGACATCCACGGGCGGGCGCGCCGAGTCGGCGAAAGGACGGCGGCATTTTAAAATTATTTTAGCCGGCACGTCTGGCGCGAAAAGCGGGTGCTTCCTAACTGCCGGCCATCACAATGCCTTCCTGATCCATCCATACGGGGCGTTCTGCGGGAATGGATATTTGGTAAGTGAATAAAAAAAAAGAATAATGGCAAAAATAATTTTTTCATAACCAATTCCTTTTCAAAAAGAAAGGTCCCAAATTACCATTAGCTCATATTGTAAAAATCGCTTCAGACTTGCGGCTTGTTCAAAAAAGCCGGGAGAGATATTTTGTTTTTCCGTTCTAGTAAGGCACATCACTCATTGTTGCCACAGGAAGTTTGACGCTAAAAGTCGTCCCAATGCCCGGTTTGCTTTGTACGGCAATGTCCCCACCTTCTTTTCTAATGATGGAGTAAGAGAGATACAATCCAAGCCCTGTTCCGCCAGTTGAACTTTTGGTGGTAAAAAAAGGTGTGAATATATACTTTATATTTTCCCGGGGAATGCCGACTCCATTATCGGTAAAGTCCACAAAAACCCACCGCCGGTCGGAAGACAGAGAGGTGATAATTTTTAGAATACCACCTTTGGGCATGGCCTGTACTGCGTTCATAATGATATTCAGGAAAACCTGTTTCAAAGAATCGATGCTGAAAAACAGCCGCGGGACATTATTGAAAAGAAGGTCAATTTGAATATTGCGGACGCTGATTTCTTTTTGAAACAGAGAGATCGTCGTGTCTATCAGGTTTTCGACATCGACTTTTTCTTTTTGGAATTCCGAATTCCTGGAAAACTGTAATAAATTGTCAATGATAATGGACGCGCGGCGAATGTTTCTTTTTATGATTGCAAGCTTTTTATCGATATTTTCATATTGATGCGCCAGGTCATCCTCGATGGTGTAGCGTGCTGTTTCGATGATACTGAGAGGATTTCGCAGCTCGTGGGCAATGCCGGAAGAGAGTATGCCCAGTGTCGCTAACTTTTCAGACTTTATCAGTTGTTTTTCAATTTCTTTTTGTTCGGTTACATCTTTGGCATATTCAACGAGAAACTGCGGTTTTCCGTCCAACCCTTCCATGGGGAATGTCCAGATGTGAAATGTCCTCCCCTGGTGAAAAATTTCAATAAACCTGGATTCTCCGGTCTTGTATGTTTCGCGCGCCGGACAGTTTGTGCATGGTTCATCCCGATTAAAGAGCGCCCTGAAACATTTCTCGCCGGCGATGTTTTCGTTAGTATGTTTGGTAAATTGCAAATATCTTTTATTACCCATGACGAGGTTGTGTTCCGCATCCTGGACTGAAATCAAATCTGTAATGCCATCGAAAAGGGAAATGAGCCGCTGCCTGCTGAGCAGCAATTGCTGCTGCATTTTTACTTTTTCACGAATGTCGCGGATAAAGAGCTGTACGACCTCCTCACCTTCAACCTGTACCAGACTGCAGCTCATATCTGTTGGTATAACCCGCCGGTTCGCTTGCATCAATAAAAGGTTGTCCATGCTGCTGTGTTTTTTTCTGCCAATTTCCGAAAAAACCTTTTGCATTTTTTCGACGGACCTGGAGGAACAAAATTCAATGAACGTTTTTCCCAATAATTGGGACTGGGGGATTTCCAATAGTTGTGAGGCCATTTTATTAACTTGAAGGACTTTTAGCGTTCGTGCGTCCACAATAAAAATAGCGACACTGGCGTTTTCAAATAACGAAAAATAACTGTGTTCAATTTGGTGCAGCCTGGATGAAAGCCGGCGTTCTTCGATCGCACGTACAACGACATCGGGAAGAAGATTGAGGTAATCAGGGGTTTTGGTGAGATAATCCTGTGCTCCTTGCTGCATCGCCTGAACTGCAATGCGTTCGTCGCCCTGTCCTGTCACCATGATAACGGGAATTGTCAGTCTTCTTTTTTTGATCTCGGCAAGCGTTTCCAGGCCGTTCATGTTAGGGAGGCTGTAATCAAGGATGAGGGCATCGTAATTATTTTGGGATAATTTTTGGAGCCCAATGACCGGATCGTGAACAATTTCAATGGAAAATGAACTGCGATGACGTTTAAGCAGCAATTCCATAAGCTGCGCCTGATCAGGATGATCTTCGATAATTAGTGTTTTGTAATCACGATCTTGCAACTTGTTTTCCTATGAATTTAACAGGATTATCTTTAAAAACATTAACACTCGACCCTGTGAATTTCATCCTTTTCGTTTTTTACTTATTTTGAATTTAAAAGTATTGCCACTGCCGTTATTCGATTCCAGCCAAATTTTTCCTTTATGCAAATCGATTATTTTTTTTACGACTGCCAGACGCGAACCGACGAGGGAGCCGTTGGCTCCTGCCGGATAGATATCAAAAATGCTTTTTCGCTGCTTGCCGGGGATGGGTACCCCATTATCTTTCACATAAAACTCAAAAAATGAAGGATTTCCTTTGCAGCCAATTTCGATGGTTGGGTTCTCTGTTTTTTCGGTGGCTTTTACTGCATTTATGATGAGGTTGAAAAACACCCGTTTCATGCCTTCATAATCTGCGCTTATTCGCGGAAGTTTTTCGCCATAAATGATTTTAATATGGTTTTCCGATAGCAATCCCGGGATTGATTTGATGATAGATGCAACCAGATCGACGGAATTGAATTCTTGAAATTTCAACTTTTGAAAACCGATGCGGGCGAGTTCGACAAGATCATTGGTCTGACCATCTATCTGATGCAAATTGAATGACACTTTATCAATATATTCCTGTGCCTTTTGTGGAAAAATGGCGGTAAAATCTTTTTTAAGAAGAACTGTCAGGTTTTGTGCTTTTTCGACCGGCGTTTTCAATTCTTTGGCTGTTGTATGCACAAGTATTTGCAGGTCATTGCTCCTTTTGCTGACATTATGTACCGGCTTTCCTTTTGTGAAAGCATTTTGCGTGAGGTTGACAATTGTTTTAACAAGCTGTATGTCATGGGTTTTGGATATGCGCGGCTGATTGATGACAATGACAAGCACCGCAAAAAGCTGCCGTTTGTGCAAAACAGGAGCGATTATTGAGGGCTTGAAATTTTTGAATTGTTCCAGGGCCAGCTTTTTATCCATGAATTTTTTGAGAAACTGTTCGGGTGACTCGAGCAGCCAGGGCTGTCTGATTGCTAAAAGCTGCCGCATCATTTTTTTGATATGGCTTTCTGTAAAAGTTACTAATAAAGATTTGGACATCCATGGGAAGAGATTGGCTATAAAGTCATCGTCCGTGGTTTTTACGATGCGACAATCCAGTGGTGTTAGCAGGCTTTTTATGGCGCGGCAACTTTTTTTCAGCACATCGTTAAGATTCGGGCTTGCAACAAATGAATCGCTCAGCCGGGAAATGGCGACGATTTCATGGTCCCTGTTTTTCAGCCCGTTTAATAATCGCTTGTGGTCAATGCCAAGTGCCAATTGTGCGGCGACTTTTTCCAGGAATGCAATTTCATTTTCAGTAAAGACCTTGTCTGTTACGCGGCCCAGTGTGCATGTTCCGAGGTAATCCTTTCCGCAGAGCAAAAAAGCGCTGGTATGGCTCTTTATCACAAAAGGCGTTTTTTGCGATTGGACAGAATCCTCTTTCAAATGTGCAGGAGGAGCGTAAAGCCATCCCAAATTTGAGTTTTTGATCTGTTTCCATTTCCAATTTTTATAGAGAATTTGTCTGACGTCCCGATCAGCTAAAGCGTAGAATTGGGTGTTTTCGCCTTGTTCATCAAACAAGGTGACTGAAAAATAGTCAAATTGTATAATGTGATGCATTTCGATGGCTGCCGTGCTCAGCAAACTTTTCAGATTAAAATTGCTGTTGCAGGCTTGAGCTATTTTGGCACTGATGTCGATTCGCTGCATAGAACTTTCATGAGCAGAAAAGGGTTGTTTTCCTAAAGACAGTGCGGAATCATCGCTGGCATAGGGCAAAAAAGTAATCAACACTGTTTGCGGTCTTTGCTCTTCCAATTCAGCAAAGTGAGCTGATCGGGGCGAGGTTTCACCCCTTGCGTTTTCTATAATCACCTTGTAAGTATTCGGAACAAAACTATCTGCAAAAGCCGTTTGCCCTTCAATGTGGCAGATTTGTGAAAAAGGCGTGGAAAATAGCTTTTCACCTTCGTGTGCAAAGATATCTGCCATTTTTTGATTAACTTCATAAATGACATCATCTTTCATATTGACAATCGCCGCGGGAAACGGCATGGACTCGAGAATTGAAATATATTTTTTCTGCCACACCCGGGAAAAATCCTGAATTTGCTGAAAATGGTTTTCCCTTTCCGCTCTTTCTAATGAAACGGCCAGTATATTCGCCGCAAATTCTATTATTTGAATTTCTTCTTTTGAAAATGAAATTTCTTTTTGTCTGGCCAGGTATAAACATCCGAATGTGATATCAGGAGAAATGAGCGGCACAAAAAGTTCGGATTTTGCGGAGGGGAGTACCGGGTTTTTGTAGGCTATGCGACTGGTGCTTTGTCTGTCAATGAGAATGTGTTTGATAATGGGGTCATCATAGGAAATGTCCACACTTTCGGATTCCGGTTGGGAAAAGTTGAACGCTTTGGGGGCAGTAAGACAATCCTGCTCCCTCTCATCGACGAAGAGCAGGATGCGGTCGCATTCTACCAGTTCCTGAATCGTCTCTTTCACCTGCCCAAGAAGGCGCAAAGAATCAGACAGGAGAGCTGAATTTTTTAAAAAATCATACAGAATATCGAATTTTTTACTATCGAATGAATTCATAGGAAGATTTGTTAAAGTGCCCCTCATCTTGATCGAAAAGGATAAACCGTATTTTTATCAGATCGAGTTGTTAACCAACTTTTTGGTTTCTTCCAGGACAGTATGAAGCGCTTCCTGCAAACCCATTGTTGTGGTGGCACCTGAGGCGAATTTGTGCCCGCCGCCGCCAAACTTATTCGCCAGGCCATTTATGGCAATACGTCCTTTTGAGCGAAAACTGACTTTGGTTGTGCCGTCTTTTGTTTCCGTAAACATCAGGCTGACTTCCACTCCCGCGATGCTGCGCGGCAGTTCGGAAAAACCTTCTGTTTCCCACATTTCAGCGCCGGTTTTCTGCAAAAGCTCCTGGGTGAGAACAAACCATACCAGCTGGTCGTTGCATTCAAAATGCATATTTGCCAGCAAATTTCCCATGAGAAGGGAACGGCTCTTGGAATTGTTTTCATAAACTCGTTCATAAACTTTACGAAATTCTGCACCGCGCCGTAAAAGATCGGCTGTAACTTGATGGGTTGTTGGCGTCGTATTGGAGAATCGAAAAGAACCGGTGTCGGTCAGGATGCAGGTATACAGCGCATTTACGATTTGTTGATCCATTTCCACCGGACTGTTGGCAATCAAATCATACAGTAATTCACCGGTCGATGAAGCCGTTTGATCGGAAACAACGGCTTGTCCCATGTCGTCCGAAGGAATATGATGATCGATACAGGCGACGGGTAAATTGAAACGGCGAATGGCTTCTCCGACCTGTCTTAAACGGGCCCAGTCACTGATATCGACAATGAGTGCACCATCTGTGGAGCGGATCAACTCGTCATGTTCTTTGCCGACATAAGTTTGAATCTCATTGTTTTCGTCCAAAAATTGAAAAAATTTGGGCGTTATGTCGCAATTTATGAGAACGGCTTCTTTTCCGCTCTTACGCAGGAATCCGGCCAGGGCAATTTGGCTGCCGATCGCATCACCGTCCGGATGAGCGTGCGTTGTAATAAGAAGGCGCTTTTTGTTTTCCAGAAAATTTGTTATCGCATCCCAATTTCGTTTGTTTGTCATTTACTCCTCTTAATAACGGTATGTGCCACTTTAATATTACCCACAGAATCTTGTGCTTTAATCGCAATGGATACATCGCCTTTGATCTTTTTCGGTATGGTTATTTCAAAATCTTCGCTTTTAGAGTCACTGATTCCGTCCGTTGGATAAACCAGCAGCCACTCGCCCGCATCTATGCTGTAATATGTTGATTTAATGGAAGACCATGTATCTGTTACGGAAAAACGCAGTATACCGGGTTTTGGTGTTTGAAAGTTTTGCGTCTCAGGGCCGCTGTTATCCACAATGAACGGATCGCTCCGTTTTTCACTTGTCATGGCATATCTTGCCGGATTACCCGGCGCATCGGAAGCAGTGACTTTGATTTCATATTTTCCATCCGCCATGTTGGAACTATCCCAGGAATAAACGCTTTGCTCCAGGTCCTTGGCCAATGCCTTCCAGAAACGATCCCCGAGACGCCTGTAATAAACATTAAATTTCAAGCCGTCAAAATTCGGATCTTCAAACAGCCAGTCAACGCTGCGAAAGCCCTTTTTATATTCACTTTTTGAGAGTGGGGTGGGGTATACCAGCCCCGATTTCTTGCTGCCGGGTGTTGCCGATTTATGACTTTGGGGTTCGCCATAATAATCGCCCGGCCGATGGATGACCACCGCTGTAATTTCCGGTGGCAGATTGTTTTGAATATACGAGATTGTGACTTTGTCAATAACAGGAGAACTTGCCTTTGTTTTCTGCAGTTCGCATTTCCATTGTAAAAATCGTGCAACCGGGCTGGTTATTCTCAAATTCTCACCTTTTGCTGCGCAGGCTTTCCACTCGCTCCATGTTTTCTGCGGATGTTCCGTGTTGCCGGATCGGGTGAAAAAGCTGGCCTCTCCGCTTCCTTCCCAGGAAAGAATACCCCACGAAGATAGCGCTCCGGTATCAATGGTTTCCGATTCAAAGCTTGCCTTTGCAGCACTTTTGACACCAATGCGATAGCATCTTCCCATATTTGCCGTACCCAGCAAAAGCGAGCCTTTGGCTGCAAATCCTAAAGAGGTGATCTGTGATTCTTCAGTGGAAAGAAGCATGGAAATCTCGCCGTTCCTGTTTACCTGGTACAGTTTTCCTTTGTTGCCGGTGCCGACGATTATCTCTCCTTTGTTATTGCTTGCCAGCGTTAAAATTTGTGCGTCATTGTCCAACCAGATATTTTTCGCATAGCCGTTTTTGTCGATCCTGAACAACGAAGTTTGAGCCTTGGTCGCACGGAGCATGGATTCCGGTATAATTGATTGTGGCGCCAATGCAACTTCCGAAGCGGTACCGCCCGTTTTTTTCCCTTGTGTGCTCGCCTGCTGTCCGACTTGCTGTGCCGACGTCGCGCCCGCCTGCGGAAATTTAACTCCGGCTTCACCAAATGCTGCGGCGAAGATTTCACCGTCCGGTGCCACTGCCAGACTATGAACCTCTTTCATCTGTGTGTCGAACAATACATACGGCTTTGCATTGGCTGCGATTTTATACACATAGCCATGGCCGCTGCTGCCGGCATAGAGGAGGCCGTTGCTGTCAACCGCTAAACTGCGAATATGCGTTTCATCGCTTTCGAGTAGCACCGAGCTTTTGCCCTGTGGAGTGATTTTGTAGACGCGAGCTTTTTCACCTGTTGCGGCATAAAGGTTTCCTTTTCCGTCGAAAACAAGGCTCCAGATGTACTTTTCATCGGGATCGAAAAAGACACTGCTTTGCCCTTTTGCATTGATTTTGTAAATTTTGCCGTCCGGTGAAGTCGCCGCAAAAAGCCGGTTATGACGATCAATCGCGAGGGCATAAACTTCCAACTCTTTGGCATCGAAAAACAGCGAAGAATCACCATCTGCAGAAATTTTGTAAATGCGGCCATCATTACCTGTGCCCAGATAAACATTGCCTTTATTATCTTGAACAACAGCCCATACAAAGGGGTCACCGGTATCAATCAATCTGCTTTTTTGTGGAGCAAGTGTGATTTTGCCGCCATGCAGGATTGAAATATTTTTAAAAGTTCCGCGTTCAAAATCCGTGCGTGAATTATGCGAAAGTATCCGAGGTGTCGAAGCATTTGCAAAGTTTAGTACTGTTGCAAGCAATAGAGCTGAAAATATTTTGAATATTCTCATCAAGAATTTCCCTGAATTTAAAAAATGATTAATTACCAGAATACAGGCTGTACCGAGTTTTTTGGTTTTTCACTTTTGGGGATTGAAGCTTTTTTTGGTTTTTTGATTCGAACGCTCAGACGCTTGGCGCCGGAGATGACATAATCCGTCGGAATCACGTCCTCGAAAAGAACGCGATCGCGCAAACGTTTGGAAACACCGCTGGATCTTCTGGAATCCATGACCTTCAGAATCGAGGGTGGTAAATCCGAGAGTTCTTCACCGTCAATCATTAAGCCGCTGTCCCGCAGTCTGAATTGAATATAAATGTTATTATTTTTTCTTCTTTGTTCAAGTAATTTTAGCAAGTGATCAAAATCAACCGGACGGAATTTGTCGGGATTTACGCGCAGTTCATACTGGGTCAACGAAGAACCGCTGGAAATGAAAATGGCTAAACTGCTTGCATCCAGGTTTTTCGGGATATGATATGTCTTGATGAATTTAATGTCTTTGCTGCCGGCTGTTTTCAGCCGAAAAGACAGAATGAGTGAATCACCTGGGTTGAGTTCTGTCTTGTCCTGCCATATCGAATGAATTTTGGCCGTTTTTTCTCCCGGCACTTCATTCGTAGAAATTTCAATATTTTTTATCGCCGGAGCCTTAAAGTCATTGACCATGAGCACGCCGAGGGCGCTGGCAATGAGATCCGTAGCTGCATTTGCATCCATGCCGGCACCAAAAAATCCCAGCCGCTGTTTTGATGAAAAAAAGTCGTCGGCTTGGACGACGCGGCCATCGGCAAGGTTTATTTTCGTTTTCAGCGAAAGCGAATTCATACCTCCGGCAAGACGGGCGGACGTCAGCGCCTGGATTAAGGCGATGCGCAGGTAAAAAGGAGTTAAATTGTTCAGCGCCGGGTCTGATGCCATTTGCAGATGAAATTCTTTTTTCCCGCTCACCGGCGAATTGAGCTGCACATGTACGGGAATAAGTTTCGGTTTTATCGAAAGATCACCCATCATTCCCGTCAGCCTGTCCTGGCGAAAGCTGCCGACGATATCCGTGGACACAACCATTTTGCTGGAGCCCATGTAACTCGGTAAAGTGGCCAAAACTTTTGTCCGAGCCAGGGGCAGTTGTATCGGGCCTAAATTGAAAACATAGTGCCCAAAGGCGAGCATTTTATTGCCATCCACAGCCGTCACTGTGCCGCTGGCTTCGATGCCATAATCGCCGCTGATGAAAACGACGGAAACCGCTGAACCTGGTTTAAAAGGTTCCCGGGAATGTGTTGCTCCCGCTGCGTTGCTGCCGCCCTGAACCGTGGTGAAACCCAGTGATTGAAAAATGCCTTCGTAGGGTTGAA
>Ga0114931_10003857_pt1 | contig 18875 bp, 12 predicted proteins | sample 2SBtaG_FD_89579 | JGI IMG/M metagenome (GOLD analysis project Ga0114931, IMG submission 89579) | Deep subsurface microbial communities from Kolumbo volcano to uncover new lineages of life (NeLLi) - 2SBTROV14_V59a metaG | ecosystem: Environmental > Aquatic > Marine > Volcanic | place: Kolumbo...
CCGTGCCAGCCCTTGTCGCAGGTTCGAGTCCTGCTCGGGGAGCCACCTCCTTGCCCCGTTCGAGCCCGGCGCGCCGCACGGTGCCCAAGATGCCGGACCGCCGAGCGGGCCAAAGCGGTGCCAGCCCTGGCACCGGGTGCGGCGCCGCGCGACCCTGCCGGGCGTGGACGATCCCGCCGCCGTGACCCGCTACACCCTCCGCCTGGCCAAGGAGGACTTCAAGTTCGCGGCGGCCCACTTCACGATGTTTCCGGACGGGACGGGCGAGCTGCTGCACGGCCACAACTTCCGGGTGCGGGTCGCGCTGTCGGGCGTGGCGCCCGACGAGATGGGGCTGCTCGCGGACGTGGCGGCGTTGAAGGAACGCATCCGCGCGGTTTGCGACGGACTGGACGAGCACACGCTGATTCCGGAGCGGAGCCGGCTGCTGTCGCTGCGCCACGAGGCCGACTCGGTCGAGATCGCGTTCGGAGAACGCACCTACCAGCTGCCGGCCGCAGACGTGACGCTGCTCCCGATCCACAACGTCACGATCGAGACGATGGCGCACCTGGTCTGGTATCGGCTGGCGCCTTCGCTCGCGGGCGGGCGGATCGATCGGCTGACGGTGGAGGTCGAGGAGACCGCGGGGCAGAGTTGCGCCTACGAGGCCGCGATCGCCTGACCCCGGTGTCCGACGTCCGGCGCCTGCGTCCGCCCTCCTTCCACAACGACGAGGAGTCCCCATGACCGCTCCGCTCACCGGCATTCGCGTCGTCGAGATCGCCAGCTTCGTCGCCGTCCCCTCCGCCGGGGCCCTGCTGGCCGACCTCGGAGCCGACGTGATCAAGGTCGAGGTGCCGGGGGGCGAAGTGATGCGCCACGCGCGGCCGCGCACCCAGGGCTTCCGGAGCGAACTCTCCGAGGCGCCGCACTTCCACATGGACAACCGCGGCAAGCGCTCGCTCGCGCTCGACCTGGGTGACGAGACCGCACGCGCGGCGCTCCTCCGGGTGATCGACGGCGCCGATGTCGTGCTGACCAACCTGCTGCCGGAACGGCTCGAGCGCTTCGGCCTCGACGCCGCCAGCTTGCGGGCGCGGACCCCGGCGCTGATCACCGCATCGCTCAACGGCTATGGACCGGTCGGCACCGAGGCCAACGCGCCCGCGTTCGACTACACCGCGTACTGGTCGCGCACCGGATTCATGGACGCGATGCACGAGGCCGACGCACCGCCGGCCTACCTGCGGCCGGGAGTGGGCGACCACGCGGCAGCGCTGGCGCTCACCACCGGGATCCTGTCCGCGCTGCGCGTCCGAGATGCCGGCGGCCAGGGCCAGGACGTCCACGTGAACCTGTTGCACATGGGCTTCTACATCCAGGGCAACGACGCGGCGCAGGTGGCGACGACGCAGCAGGACCTGCCCCGGCACCAGCGCCGGAAGCCGCGCAATCCGCTCTGGAACCACTACGAGACCGCGGACGGGCGCTGGCTCTTCCTGGTGATGATCGACTCGACCCGCTACTGGGACACCTTCTGCGATGCGATCGGGCGGCCCGACCTGCTCGAGGACGAGCGCTTCGCGGGGCCGGTCGAGCGCTATCGCAACAGCGAGGTCCTCACCCGGACACTGGCCCAGACGATCGCGGCGCGGACGCTCGAAGCCTGGGAGGCGGCACTCTCGGAACACCGGTTGATCTGGGCCCCGGTCCGCACGCTGCTCGAAGCGTCCGCGGACCCACAGGCCGAAGCCGTGGGCGCCTTCGCCCGCGTCGCACACCCGGCCGGCGAGATGCGGACCGTGGCGCCCCCGATCCGCATGTCGGGACATCCGATGCCGGGCACCGCACCGGCGCCGGACCTGGGCGCGCACTCCGCCGAGGTCCTGCGCGAGGCGGGCGTGGACGAGGAGACGATCGCGACCCTGGTCCGAGAACCGGCGTAGGTTGCTGCCCACTCCTGACGCCCCGACCGGGACCGCTACCCTGTGGCGTCGCGTCGGACGGGCGATTGAGGAAGGGGACGGGTGGATGCCGAAGGCGGCCTTGTGGGCGGGGCTCCTGATCGCGATCGGCGTGGGGATCGTCGCGACCGGCGCGCGCGCCGAAGAAGCCGCGTGGGCCCAGGGTGCGCCCCTGAACCTGCGCCGCGGCGCCGGGGTGGGATTCAAGATCATCGGCACCGTGAAGCCGGGCGATCGCGTGCAGATCCTGCAGCGCGGAAAGGGCTGGACCCAGGTGCGCACCGAGAACGGGCGTTCCGGTTGGATCGCCGCGGGCTACCTCGCAGCCGTCGCCCCTCCGACGACGCGGCTCGGCCAGCTGGAGGAGCGCGCCGGGACCCTCGAACGCGAGCTCGACAGCGCGACCCGCGAGGTCACCCGGTTGCGCAGCTCCTACGAAGAAGTGTCCGGACGCGACACCGCGCAGCGCGACGAACTCGACCGACTGACGCAGGAGAACGCCAAGCTGCGGGCCGGCTCCCGCTGGGCCGAGCTCATCAGCGGCGCGTTGATCCTGAGCACCGGCATGGTACTCGGCGCGATCTGGCGCGGCATGGCGAGCCGGGGCAAGAGTTCGCGGCTCCGGCTCTGAACCGCCCGTGGGCCGGTCCGAACCGCGTCCGGCCGGCGGTTTTCCCTGCCATTTCGAACAGGTAGGGGAAATCCGCGTGGCCCCGGACGACCCGGGCGCCTAGCCTCTCGCTGGCCGTTCCGGGGGGAAGGCCCGGGAAGCCCGCATGAGCGACACCTCTGCTGCAAACGATGCCCTCGCCAGCCTCGGCCAGGGCGGCGAGTCCGATCGCCTGTCGTTCGCGCTGGTTCTCCAACTCCTGCGACGCAGCGTCTCGATGCTGCAGCCGGTTCGCGGGCACCTCGTCTGGCTCTTCGTGGGCTTCAGCATCATCGCCGCGATTTCCGCCGCAATCGGTCTGCCGCTCGGCATCGCGTTCTCGAACTCGGTGTTGCTCTCGAAGCCGCCGACAGAACTCGAAGCCTGGCTGCTCCGCTTGCCGGGCGAAATGGTTTCCGCACGCGAGTTGCTGCCCGAGCAGCGCATGGACGTCTTCTTCCGGATCCTGCTGACCGGCGGTGTTCTCGCCGTCGTCACGACACCGGCGTCGCTCGGGCTCTACTACTACCTGGTCTGGATCCTCCAGCGCGTGAACCAGGTCCTGCGCGTCCGGATGCTGGAGCAGCTCCAACGCCTGTCGTTGCGCTTCCATTCGGGGAGCAGGGTCGGCGACGCCATCTACCGGCTGATCCAGGACAGCTCGATGGTGACCAAGCTCATCGAGGTGCTCTTCATCCAGCCGCTGATGGCCCTCGGGCGCCACGTCTTCGGGCTCACGATCGTGGCCTTCCTCGACTGGCGGCTCGCGGTCGGGATGGCCCTGTGCTGGCCCATCTACCTCGCGCTCGGCGCGTGGGGCTCGCGGCCGATGCGCGTAGGCTTCCGCCGCGCGCGGGAAACCAACAGCGACGTCACCTCCCGCATCCAGGAGAACGTGAGCGCCATCAAGGTGATCAAGGCCTACGGGGCCGAGGACGCGCTGCTCGCCCGGTTCGAGCGCGACAGCCGCGCGGCCTTCGATGCGGCCTTCGACGCGCGCTACCGCTTCGCGGTCTTCAATGTTGCGGTGTTCTGGATCACGGGCACCGCCCTCGCGGTAGCCGGCGGCTTCGCGGCGATGCTGGCGATCGAGGAGGTCTCGCTCCCGGCGATCGTCGCCGCGGTCGGGTACCTGGCCTGGAACTTCGGGATCTTCAACCTCTTCAAGCAGCGCTTCTCCGATGGCGTCGGTTCGCTGCGCGCGGTGATGAAGACCTGGGCGAACGCCCAGAACGTCGCGATCGGCCTCGACCGCGTCTACGAACTGCTCGACCTCCAACCGGAAGTGCAGGACGCACCCGGCGCCACGCCGCTCGGGGGCGTGGGCGCGACCGTGCGCTACGAGAACGTCTCCTTTCACTACCAGGCGGATCGGCCCGTGCTCGACGCAGTGGCCTTCGAGGCCCGCGTCGGCGAGATGACGGCGCTGGTCGGACCGACCGGTTCGGGAAAGACGAGCCTCGTCTCGCTGTTGCTCCGGCTCTACGACCCCCAGAACGGGCGGATCACGATCGACGGCCGCGACCTGCGGGAATTCCAGGTGAAGTCCGTGCGGGACCACGTGGCCATCGCGCTCCAGGAGAACTGGCTCTCGGGCGCGACGATCCGCGAGAACATCCGTTATGCCAAGCCGGAGGCGACCGACGACGAGGTGCGCGATGCGGCCCGCGTCGCGGCAGCCAGCGACTTCATCGAGGTGCTCCCGGAAGGCTACGACACCGTGCTGGGGGAACGCGGCGCGAAGCTCAGCACCGGCCAGCGCCAGCGGATCTCGGTCGCACGGGCGGTGTTGAAGGACACCCCGATCCTGGTGCTCGACGAACCGACGGCGGCGCTCGATGCCGCCACCGAAGCGCGCGTGCTCGCGAACCTGGCCGAGTGGGGCCGGGACCGGATGATCTTCCTGATCACGCACCGCCTCGGCGCCGTGCGCAGGGCCGACCAGATCGTGGTCCTCTCGGAGGGCCGCGTGTGCGAGACCGGGACCCACGACGAGCTGTGGGCGCTCCATGGGGCGTACCGCCGTCTCGTCGAGCGCGAGACCGGGCACACGGGTCCGGCCACCGCCGAAACCGGAGTCGCCTCGTGAGCAGGCTGCAGGAAGACGACCTCGGGCTGCGGGGGACCTTCGCGCTGCTGGCGCGCGCGTTCCGATACGCGGCTCCGTTCAAGCGTCAGTTCGCGCTGAAGTACGCGCTCGCGCTGATCAGCCTGCTCCCCCTGCTCGTGCTGCCGTGGCCGGTCAAGATCATCGTCGACCACGCCCTGATCGGCACGCCGTTCGGCCAGCAACCCCTGCCGTACCCCGAGGTGATGGCCCCGGTCGTGGCCTTTCTCGCGGGCTTGCCGCCGGCCGGGATCATCTTCTGGGCCGTCGGCTTCCAGCTGGTCCTCGTCGTCCTGTGCGGCGCGGTCGGAACCAGCGGCAACGAACGGGACGCGGCGGACTCGGTGCTCTCGTCCGGCCACGATATCGCCTCGCGGACCGAGAACGAAGCGAACCAGGCCTTCAGCCTGACGAGCGGGCTGCTCGGGTTGATCGACTGGCGCGTGATGATCCGGCTCACGCAGGCCATCAACCACCACTACCGCGCCGCCGCGTTCGCGCGCCTGCAGCGGCTGCCGATGACGACCTTCGACGACGAGAGCGTGGGCGACGCGGTCTTCCGCGTCATGTACGACACGCCCGCGATCACCAACGGCATCTATCGCATCGTCATCTGGCCCTTCGTCTCGATCGGGATGGGGTTGCTGCTGACACTCGCGCTCGCGACGTTCTTCCCGGGCCACCCGGTCTTCTGGCAGAGCGCGCTCGGCGTGCTCGCGGTCGCCTTCCTCGCGGCGCTCCCGTTCGGCGGCCTCCTGCGCCGGACGCACCTCAACGCGCGACGCGCCGGATCGGACGCCACCGGCAGCCTCGAAGAAGGCATGCACAACATGCTCGCGGTCCAGAGCCTCGGCGCGGAGGGTCGCGAGCAGGACCGCTTCGACGAGGACAGCTGGTCGTCCTTCTCGCAGTACCGCGGCATCATGGCCATCGGCATGGGGATCTTCCTGCTGGGCGCGGTCCCCGGCTCGCTGCTCGTCGGCTGGGCCCTCTACTCGGCCGTCGGACTCGTGGTCCATGGGCAGATCTCGGCCGGCGACTTCGGCCTGCTGATCACCTACTACTTCGCACTGGTCTTCGCCGCGGTCACGGCCGGCGGCCTCTGGATCCGCCTGCAGGAGAACGCCGCCGGGCTGCACCGCGTCTTCTTCACGATGGATCTTCCGTCGGAGGAAGACCCGCCGGACGCGCCGCCGTGTCCGCGCTTGCACCGGACCGCGCGCGTCGTCGACGTCCGCTACGCCTATCCGGACGGAACGCCCGCGCTGCGCGGCGTCGACCTCGACGTCCACGTGGGCCGGATCACGGCGCTGGTGGGCCCGGCCGGCGCCGGCAAGACGACGCTGGCCTACCTGTTCCCGCGCTTCGTCGTGCCGGACTCCGGGCGCGTCACGTTCGACGGCGCGGACACGAGCGGGTGTTCGCTGGCCACGCTGCGCGAGCAGATCGCGTTCGTGTTCCAGGAAACACAGCTCTTCGACGCGACGGTGGAAGAGAACATCCGCCTCGCCAGGCCCGACGCCACCGAGGCCCTGATCCGGCGCGCCGCACGGACGGCCGGGGCCGACGACTTCATCCGCGCGCTCCCGAAGGGCTACCACACGCCGCTCGGGCGCGGCGGCGGGCGCCTGTCGGTCGGGCAGCGCCAGCGGGTGGCCATCGCGCGTGGCCTCGTGCGCGACGCACGCCTGCTGATCCTCGACGAACCGACCAGTGCCCTCGACCCGGAGACGGAGCAGAACCTGGTCGCGGCGTTGCGCGCTGCGAGCCACGACCGCGCGGTCGTCGTGATCGCCCACCGCCTCTCGACGATCCGCACCGCGGACGAGATCTGCTTCGTGGACCGCGGACGCATCGTGGAACGCGGCACGCATGACGAACTGATGGCACGCGAGGACGGGGCCTATCGTCGCTTCGTGCGGCTGCAGGCGCGGGGCGCCGCCTGAGACGGGTTCAGGCCGGCGCCGGCTCGCCCCCGACCAGGATCGGGAACTGGCGGTCCGGATCGTCGGCCGGCTCGGGCGCCTCGGTCGCGCCTCCGGGATGCGAGCGCTGCGCCACCGCCCCGTCGGGCGCGTACTGGACGATGTAGGCCTTGCGGACGCCGTCGGTGCGGTTCGGGCCGGTCGCGTGCGGCGTCAACGATGAGAAGACGACGATGCTCCCGGCCGCGGCCTCGACCGCAACCGCGCCGGGCGGGTCCTCGAGGCACTGGAAGCCCGCATCCGCGGTCCAGTGCTCGAGCGTGCCGTACAGGTGGAGACCGGGCACCACCCGGGGACAGCCGTTCTCCACGGTTGCGTCGTTCAACGCGACCCAGCAGGTCACGTACTGCTGCGGCTCGACGTAGGTGTAGCCGTTGTCCTGGTGCCACGGAAACGTCCCGGGTCTCTCGGGCTTCTTGTAGACCCCCTGGTCCCAGTAGAGCCGGACGTCGGGACCGATCAGGTCGTGCCCGAGGTCCTGGAAGACCCGATGGCTGCAGAACGCGCGCACGGCCGCGGAGCGGAGCACGGCGTGCGTCATGAAGGTGATGTTCCCGTCCTCGGCGATCAGCATCCTGCCGTCTGGCCGGCTCCGGAGGAACGCGGAGACCTGCGCGTCGAGCGCGTCCAGCGTCCGGGTGACGGGCGCCAGCTCCTCCTCGGTGAACGCGTCCTCCAGGACGAAGTGGCCCTGCTCGGACCACGCGCGCGCCTGCGCCGCGTCGATGCGCCGGAACGGTCCCCGGGGCGCCCTCCACGAGAACGAGGTGTTTCGCGCGTGGCGCCTCGCGCCGGCGGGAAGAGGCGGTGCGTTCGCGGCCATGATGCTAGTTCCCGGTGAACGACGGCTTGCGCTTGGCGAGGAACGCCGCGATCCCCTCCCGGCCGTCGGCGCTGCGCGCCGCGTCCGCGATCGCGCGCGCTTCCGCTTCCATCTGGCTCTCGAGGGCGTCGCCCGCGGACTGCAGCAGCAGGCGCTTCACGCTGCCGAAGGCCCGGGTCGGCCCGCTCGCGAGGCGCTCTGCCAGCGCCATGGCCTCGTCCTGCAATCGGTCGTCCGGGACGACCTCGTTGACCAGACACCAGTCGACCGCCTCCCGGGCCGAGAGGAGCCGGTTGGTGATCATCAGCTCCTGCGCGCGTCGCAGGCCGGCCAGGCGCGAGATGAAGAAGGTCGAGCTGCCGTCGGGCGTGAGGCCCGCGTTCGTGTAGGCCATCGTGAAGCGCGCGGACTCCGCCGCCATCGCGTACTCGCCCGCGACCGCCAGGCTGAAGCCCGCGCCCGCGGCGGTCCCGTTGATGGCCGTGATCAGCGGGGCGTCCATGCGCGCGAAGCGCGCGACCGCGCCGTGGAAGATTGTGGTCAGCTTCTTCAGCAGCGCCGGAAGCGTGTCGCCGGCGCGCGAGAACTCGGCCAGATCGCCTCCGGCGCAGAACATCGGGCCGCGGCCCGTCAGCACCACGGCCCGTACGGTCGGGTCCTCGTCGAGCGCGATCGAGACGTCGAGCAGGTCGGACATCATCTGTCCGTTCAGCGCGTTGGCGGCGTCGGGCCTGTCGAGCGTGACGCGCGCGACGGCGCCGGAACGTTCGAGATCGAGGGTTTCGAACTGCATGCCTTCCTTCGTCTTGCTGGCGTGCGGGGTGGCCATGAACGGCGCAGGGTAGCTTGACCGCGTTCGGGAGGCCGCCGGGACCTGGGGTACCCTCTCCAGATGGCGATCTGGGACCGCATGCGGCATGGCACGGCGGCCGGGCGGGTCGCTTCGTGGCTCGGTGCGCTCGCCCTGCTCGTGGCCGGGTGCGCGACCGGACCGCCCCCGGTCGAGCACCAGCGTTGGCACCGCTTCGAGACCGCCCATTTCGGCCTCTGGAGCAGTGCCGACGACGAGGTCTCGGCGGCGCTGCTCCGGGATCTCGAGCGGTTCCGCGGCGCGCTCCCGCAGTTCTCGTCGCTCGAACCGCTCCCGGGCCGGATCGAGGCGGTCGCCTTCGCGGAAGGGACGACGCTGGCGCGCTTCGCGCACGAACGCGGGGCGCGGGCGTTGCCGGTGCCGACCCTGGCCGGGACGATCCTGCTCGTCAACGCCTCGGTCGTCGAGCCGTTCGCGGCGCTGCGCCATGCCTACCTCCACGAGATCCTTCGCCGCCGCAAAGGCCGGCTCCCGGCCTGGGCGGAAGAGGGACTTGCCGAATACCTGGCCCACGCCGCGTTCGCGGAGTCGAAGGTGGTGCTGGGCAGGCTTCCCGAACACTTCCGGGCCTGGCTGACCTACGGGACGCGCCTCCCCGCGATCCGGGTGCTCGGCGCCGGCACCTCGCGCGTCGGATGGTCGATCGGAGAACGCCGGCGCTTCCAGGCCCAGTCGTGGTTGCTCGTGACCCTCTCGCATGGACCCGGCGCTCTCGCGGACACGCCGCTGGCCGCGCGGCTGCGCGAACTCGCACGGCCCTCGGACGGCACGTCTGAGGAGCCCTCCACGCGGGTTCCGGCCGGAACGGCGGCCCCTGTCGAGGCCGCGGTGCAGGCGCAGCTCGAAGCCGGCATGTATCCGCGCACCGAGGTCGCGCTCGAACTGCCGCCGCCGGCCGACGTCGCCCGGATCGACCGTCCGCTGGGCGAAGCCCTCGCACAGCTACGCCGCGTCGCGTGGGCCACGGGAACCGGGGGCGGCCCGACGGCGCCGCCCGGCCCCGATGCCGGACCGGGGTCCGCCGCCGCAGACGCGTTCCGCGCCGCGCTCTCGCGGGACCCGGGCGATGCCGCGGCGGCCGAAGGGCTCGCGGCGACCTACGGCACCGGGCCGGAAGACGCTGCGGCGGCGGCCCTGCTGCTGCGGATCGCGACGGGCGCGGTTCCCGGCGTCCCCCGGTTGGAACGCGCCCTCGCCGAGCGGTTGCGGCAGGCGGGACAGGGTCGCGCGAGCGCCGAGGTCCTGTCGCGTCTCGCGCGCCGGCCGCACGCGCCGGCCCTGGTGGCCGCCGACGAGGTCACGCAGGCGCTCGCATCGGTCGGCATCTCGCTGGACGAGGCGGACGCCGCACTCTGGAACGCCCAGCTCGCGGTGGATGTGCCCGCGGAAGATGCCGTCCTCGAGCAGCTCGCGCCCTGGGTCGAGGTCCGGGGAAGCGCGGGCCTGGGCTCTCCACTCGGGCACGACGTCGTGATCGTGCTCGACATCTCGAACGACACCTTCCTGCCCTCGGGACAGGACATCGACCAGGACGGCCACACCGGCGGGCTGCTGCCGGAGCGAATGGCCCTCGACGCGGCGCACCTCTCGTCGGACCGCGACGACACGGTGCTGGAGGCCGAACGCTGGGTGGCCGAGGAGCTGATCCTCGAGATGGACGCCGCCACGACCCGGGTCGGCGTCGTTGGCCATGCCGCGCAGGGCTACGAGATCGCGCCCCTCGCTGCGCCGGCCGAAACGCTGGAGCGGCTCGAGCGCTTCCGCAATCGCCCGCGGATGCGGCCGGGTACGAGCCCCGCGAAGGGCCTCCGGGCGGCACTCGCGATGCTGCGCGGTACGCCGTCGACCGGGCCGCCGCGTCAGGGCACGGTCCTGTTGATTGCGGGAACCCGGCCGGACCGACCGAACGCACGCCGCGCCCGGGTCCGCACCGCCGAAGCCGCCCAGGTGTTGCGGGAGCTCGGCAACCGGGTCCACACGCTGGCGGTCGGAGACGTGGCGCTCGACCATCTCCAGCCCTTCCTCGCCACGGTGGCCGAGGCCGGAGGCGGCGAGTTCCAGCCTGTCCCGGAGGTGCGCAACGCCCGGCTGCCCACACTCGGCAGCCCCCTCCGCGGACTCTCGGCGGTCGAGATCCACAACCGGACGACCGGGGCCGTCGCACGCGCGGAGCGCACCTTCCCGGACGGGTCCTTAGATGCACTGGTGCCCCTGGTGCCGGGCACCAACGAGATCGAGATCGTCGCGAAGCCCTCCGGGCGCGAACCGATCGCGCTGGTCCGCACGGTGCGCTTCGAACCACCGCAGGAGTCCGACGTCGCGCATCGGCGCAAGGACGCGCGGCTCCTCTGGGCCCTTCGCAATCGCAGCATCGAGGTCGCCGCCCGCCTCGACATCGCCGAGGCACAGGCCGACCGCGCGACCCGCGACGCCGCGCTGGCCGAACGCACGGTCGAGATCGAGGCCGACGCGAGCAACGGCGACCTCGCGGCGCCGCGCGACGACGCGGCCGTGGGAGAGACGCTCCCGCCGGTCGGGGCACGCCCCGGGGGCGACGGGGACGACGCGACCGACGAGCAGCCCTCTCCCGCCCCGGGACCGGCCCGGGTTCGCGAGGAGGAGGGCCGCTAGCCCAGCCAGCGCCCGAGCAGGCTGCGCTTGACGGCCACCGGCGGCGGCGAGGCCGCCCGTTCCGGCAGGGGCGTACGCGGAGCCGGACCCAGGGCCTCGAGCCCGAGCCACTTCGTCACCTCCTCGGCGAGTTCCCGCAGCTGGCGGTGGACCGCAGTGCCCTTCCCGCCGTGCAATACCGGACGCGGCCGCGCAGCGCCGGATTGGAGCGCCTCCACGCGGGGGCTGCGGGACAGCACCGCCGAGAACCGGCTCCACCCGCGCGCATCGACTTCGTCGACGAGACGGTCGTGCAGATCGCGCCCGGCCCGATCGATCCGGGTGCGGCGATCGATCAGCGTCAGCAGCACCCGGCCGCGGCCCGGCCGGCCGCCGTCGCGCTCGAGCAGGTCGAAGACCTTGCCGGCCTGGTCGAGCGAGGCCCCGTCGGCGACCGGGACGATCACCCCGTCCGCCGCGACGAGGGCGCTCCGCGTGAGCGCCTCGAGATCGCTCTTGCAGTCGAGCAGGTACAGCCCGCCCTGTTCGCTGCGATCGATCATGCCGCGGAGGATCCGCGGATCGCGCGCGCGCGCCTTCAGCGGGCCGGTGTCGGGCGGGCTCGGGACGAAGTGGATGCCGTACTCCCCGAGCGTGCGGACGCGGTCGAGGTTGCGCTCCGAGAACGCGTGCTTCAGGTTCGGCGCCAGCGGGTCGGGGGGCACGAAGCCGAACATCCGATCGATCCCGAGCTGGTCGTCGAGGCCGATCACGGTCACCGGCAGGTCCTCGTGGAGCGCACGCAGCGTGACCGCCAGGTTGGTCGAGACGAACGTCTTCCCGACCCCACCCTTGTTCGAGGCGACGGCCAGGACGGCCCGGGCGGGCGCGGTCGGGGAGTGATCGGAGAGCGCCACGGCTCCAGGGTAACGCCCCCGCGATCGGCTAGCATCGCGCCATGGCGGCCCTCGGCATCGTTCCCGCCCGATACGGCGCGAGCCGGTTTCCGGGCAAGCCCCTGGCCGAGATCGCGGGACGCCCGATGATCGTGCACGTCGTCGAGGGCGCCCGCCGCGCCAAGGCGCTGCGCGACGTCTGGGTCGCGACCGACGACGCGCGCATCGCCCGGGCCTGCGCGGCGGAGGGCATCCACGCGGTGATGACCTCGCCCGACCACCCGACCGGATCCGACCGCATCGCCGAGGTCGCCGCGCGGGTAGACGACGAGATCGTGGTCAACATCCAGGGGGACGAACCCCTGATCGAGGGCTTCGTGATCGACGCCGCGGTCGAAGCGCTGCGCGCGGACCCGGAGGCCCCGGTGGCCACCGTGGTCCACGCGGCCACGCCGAGCGCGTGCGCGGACCCGAACCGGGTGAAGGTGGTGCGCGACCGGCACGGCCGCGCGCTGTACTTCTCGCGCAGCGCGATCCCGCACGTGCGCGGCGAAGCGGCGCCGTACTGGCAACACGTCGGGCTCTACGCCTACCGACGCGCGTTCCTGCTCGAGTACGTGACGCTGCCGCCGACGCCGCTCGAACGCGCCGAGGCCCTCGAGCAACTGCGGATCCTCGAGCACGGCCATGCGATCCGGTGCGCCGTGGTCGAGGGGTGGGAAAGCGTTCCGGTCGATACCCCCGAAGACCGGGACCGGGTCGAGGCGCTGATGGCGGATCGCCAGATGACGACCCCGCGCTGAGGCGGCCCGTGTCCGGATCGAAGCCCGCAGCTGCCGTCCCGTTCGCGCTCGCCGCAGCGCTGTTCTTCCTGTCCGGGACCGGTGCGCTGGTGGTCGAGTCGACCTGGCTGCGCGGGTTCCGCGTCCTGCTCGGCGCCGCCGCGCCGGCGGCCTCCGCCACCCTGGTTGCGTTCTTCTCCGGTCAGGTGATCGGCGCGCTGGCCGGCGCCCGCATCGCGCGCGCCGCGCGCTTCCCGCTGCGCGCCTACGGCCTCCTCGAAGCGCTCGCGGCGCTCGCGGCGCTCGCGGCGGCACCGCTCCTCCACGCCTTCATCGGCGCGGTCGACGGCTTCTATGCGGACGGCCGGGCTCCTCTCGGCGCACTCACGGTCGCGCGCTTCGGGGCCGCCTGGCTGTCGAGCCTGCCGGCCAGCATCGCGTTCGGCGCCACGTTCCCGGTGCTCGCCGCCGCGGTCTCGGACCGCGCCAGCGCGCTCGGCCCGCGCGGCGGCGGCCTCTACGCGGTGAACACCGCCGGGGGAGCCCTCGGGGCCGCGTTGGCGGCCTTCGTGCTGACGGACTGGTGGGGCGTCTCCGGCGCGATGGGCGCCGGTGTGGCCTGCCTCGGCGTGGCCGCGGCCGGCGCCATCGCGTTCGGGCGGGTCGCGCCCGCCGCGGGCCGCCGCGGCGCCGGCGCGGGCGAGGTCGGACCCGCGCCAGTCCCGGCCCGTCTGGCCGGGCTCGCGGCGGCATCGGGGGCCGGCATCTTCGCGAGCCAGGTCCTGCTCACCCAGGCCCTTTCGCGCGTGCTCGACCAATCGGCCCACGCGTTCGGTGCCGTGCTGGTGACGACGCTCGTGGCGCTGGCGCTGGGCGCCGGCACGGCCGTGCGCGTCCGGTTCGCAACGCCGGCCACGTTACTGGGCTGGGCCGCGGTCACGGCCGCCCTGGGCTTCGGGGTGTTGCCCGGCGTCCTGGTCTTCGCGACCGGGGGACTCGCCTACCTCGGGAGCGACGCCCCCTATCCCGGCTACCTGCTGGCCGCCTTCCGCCTGGCCGCCACGACGGCGGGCCCGGTCTGGTTCGCGGCGGCCTTCGTCTGGCCCGCGCTGCTGGCGGTCGCGAGCCGGGACGCCCGCGGCGACGGGCGCACCGCGGGGGCGCTGGCGGGACGCCTGCTCGCGTGGAACACGGCAGGTGCCATCGTCGGCGCGATCGCGGCGCCCTGGTGGCTGCTTCCCGCGTTCGGGCTCTGGGGGAGCCTGCTCGCGGTGGCCGCCCTCTACGGTGCAATCGCACTGGCGCTCCCGTCGCCGGGACGCCCGATCCGGGCCGGCGTCCTCGGTGCCGCCGGCCTGTGCCTGGTCCTGGTTGCGCCGCCGGGTGCGCTCCCCGCGTTCCGGGTCGAACCCGGCGACCGCGTGCTGGAAGCGCGCTCGACCGCGGCCGGTCTCGTCGCCGTGATCGCGCGCGATGGCGGGCGGCTGATCCAGATCGACAACCACTACGCGCTCGGCGGCACCGCGGATACCGTGCACCAGGAGCGTCAGGGGCATCTGCCGCTGCTGCTGCATCCGGGGGCGAAGTCCGCGCTGTTCCTGGGGTCGGCGACCGGATCGAGCGCGGCGGCCGCGCTCGCGCACGGGGTCGAACGCCTGGTGATGGTCGAGATCGTTCCCGGCGTCGCGGACGCGGCCGCGCGCTGGTTCGACGACGTGAACCACGGCGTGCATCACGACCCGCGCACCCGCGTCGTGGTCGACGATGCGCGAAGCTATGTCCGGGCCGGGACCGAGCGCTTCGACGTGATCGTGGGCGATCTCTTCGTCCCGTGGCGCGCCGGGACCGGCTCGCTCTTCACGCGCGAGCACTTCGAGGCCGTGCGCGCGCGGCTTTCTGCCGGTGGTCTCTTCTGCCAGTGGTTGCCGCTCTACCAGCTGACGGAAGACGAACTACAGACCGTGCTCACCACGTTCGACGGCGTGTTTCCGGGTGGCGTGGCGTTCCGCGGAGACTTCTTCGGCAGCCATCCGATCCTGGCCTTGATCGGCGGCCGCGGGCTGCGGATCGATGCCGACGCGACGAGCCGCGCAGCCGCCCGTCTGGCCGCGGCCGGCGTCACGGACCGTTGGGTCACGCACCCGTTTGGGCCCTGGGCCCTGTACGCGGGGCCGCTGGGCGCGGTCGCGGCCCATTGGGCCACCGCCCCGCGAAACACCGACGACACGCCGATCCTCGAAACGCTGGCGGCGCGGCACCATGCCGGCGGCGGGGCCGGGCAGGCGCCGCCCTTCGTCGGTCTGGCGCTCTCGCAGCTCGGCAAGGCGCTCCGCGAAGGTGCGGATGCGCGCGGGCTCGAGCCCGTCCGCGGCTTCGGCCCGGCGCAGCGTCGGGCCGCCGAAGGGGGTCACGCGCTGCAGACGGCGTCGGCCCTGTGGAACCGCGGGCGCACCGGGGAGGCGTCGCAGGCACTCGCTCGCGCAGCGCGTCTGCTGCCCGCGGACCTGCTCGCACACGCGCCCGCGGACCCGACCGCATCCGAGGTCTGGCCGGCCGACGCCCGCTGACCGGCCCGCCGCCGCAAGGATCCGGGGCCGCGCCTAACGAGCGGCGGACGCATCCCGCAACAACGCGGAATAGAACGCGATCATCGTGGCGTAGTCGTCGACCGCGAGACGCTCGTTGGTGCCGTGGATCCGGCCCATGTCGCTGGGACGGAGCCGGAACGGCGTGAAGCGGTAGCTGTCGTCCGCGAGCTGCCCGTAGTGCTTCGTATCGGTCCCGCCGACCACGAGGGCGGGCGCGACCACGAGGTCCGGATCGGTCGCCCGGACCGCGCGCGCGATCGCGGCATAGCCCGCGCTGTCGGCGCTCGCGACCGCGGAGGCCTCGCGTCCCTGCCCCACTTCGATGTCGATCCCGGGGTCGTCGATGATCCGGCGCACCTCGTCGACCACGAAGTCCACCGAGTCGCCCGGGACCAGGCGGAAGTTGACGGTCGCGGTCGCGCTCGTGGGCAGCACGTTCGCCTTCACGCCCCCTTCGAGGATCGTCATCGCCGTGGTCGTCCGGATGATCGCGTTCATCGCCGGATCCTCGGACAGGTACGATTCCAGCACCCCGCCGAGCGCCCAGCGCTGCGCGATCACGAAGCCCTGGAGGCCGGGGAGGTACGGTCGGATCGCATCGAGGAGCCCGCCGGCGACGCTTCCGAGCCGCGCCGGCAGCGGCGTCTCGTCCAGCCGCACGAGCGCGCGGGCCAGACGCGGAATCGCACCGTTGCGGGGCGGCACGCTCGAATGCCCGCCGGCCGCGTGCGCGACCAACCGGAGCGTGAGGAATCCCTTCTCGGCGACACCGACCATGGCGATCGGACGATCGACGCCGCCCATGCCCTCGACGATGGCCATGCCCTCGTCCAGCGTGAACTGGAGCCGGACGCCGCGCTCGGCGAGCAGGGCCGTGATGGCGGCCGCTCCCTGCGGGCCGCCGAGTTCCTCGTCGTGGCCGAACGCGAGATAGACGGTGCGGTCCGGGACGAAGCCTTCCGCGAGCAGGCCCTCCACGGCCTCGAGCGTCGCGAGGACGCCGACCTTGTCGTCGAGGGCGCCGCGTCCCCAGACGTGACCGTCGGCCACGACGCCGCCGAAGGGTGGCTGCTCCCACTGCTCCTCGGTCCCGGGAATCACCGGCACGACGTCGAGATGCGACGTCAGCAGGATCGGCTCGGCGGACGGATCGCGACCCTGCCAGGTGTAGAGCAGGCTGTAGCCGGCGACGACCTCGCGCTCGAGCGCCGCGTGGGTCCGTGGGAACGCGGCCGCCAGGAACTGGTGCATCGCCAGGAACGGCGCCGCGTCGAAATCGCCGGGCGATTGCGGCGACACCGTCTGGAAGCGCAACGCGGCCGCCAGCCGCGAGATCGGGGTTTCCGCGGCAGCGGGAGGCCCGACCAGCATCGCCGCGACCAGGAGATTCAGCACGAACGCGAACCGGCGCGGCATCATGGCGCTCCTCTGGAGGGGACCCGGAGGGTAGTGCGCGCAGCGGCGGATGCGCGAGGGAGGTCGCGCCGGGATCCGACGGCAGGAACCGCGGCGCGGCTCCCACCCGGACGGGGTTGGAGCCCGGACCATCCAGGCTCCGGAGGGAGCCGCGCCGCAGCGAAACATCCAACCTGCGATGCGGCCGGATGCTGCCACGGGGGCCCCGTGCCGTGCCGTGCGCGGGGTCACACTTCCGTTCGGCGCACCGGCAGTAGAGATATCAACCGACGTTCTACGCCGCAGCGAAGGCTGTGCGACGGAATCGTCGTGTGGCCCGAAAAACCCCGGGAGCGGTTCGCGGGCCGGGCCCGTTCCCCTGTTGCGGCTACGGCGTCCGCGCTCCCGGGGGCGGTGGACTGGGACTGGCGTCCCCGACATTCACCACGAAGAAAGAAATCTTCGGCCGTTGGTGTGCGTCAAGACGCCGCCACCTCACTCGCCGTAGTCTTGGGTTGGTCCAATTCTTTCACCTCCTTCTTCGGCGTCGGGTCCACTGGCGGACCCCAGCGTCCGCCCCAATCCCGGTTTGGCCAGGCGCCGTTCCAAACCGCCCCGGGTCGCTCGGAAGGGCCACCTGGCCCGCCGCGAACTTGCGAAGGAGTGAGCTCCGCTAGCGGCCACGATATCCGACCGGCCCCGCAGGGTCTAGGACGAAATCGGCGCGGCCGGGGCGCGCGGGCCGGTTGGTCGCGGTGGGGGCGCCGGGTAGACTCCGCCGTCCCCGGGACCGAGGAGCGCATGCCCCGACCTGCCGATTCCACCGCCACCCTGCTCGTCACCTGCCCCGACGCGAAGGGAATCGTCGCCGCGCTCGCGCAGGTGCTGCACGGCCACGGCGCGAACATCCTCGACGCGGACCAGCACACCGACCCCGTCGCCGCACAGTTCTTCCAGCGCATCCGGGTGGATCTGGCGGATCTGCTGACGGACCGGACGAGCCTCGAGACCGCGATCGGCGAGGTCGGCGCCCGCTTCGGCATGACGTGGCGCGTGGCGTATGCGGGCGAGATCAAGCGCGTCGCCGTGTTCGTCTCGAAATACGACCACTGTCTGTGGGACCTGCTGCTCCGCCACCGCGCGGGGGAACTCGCCTGCGAGATCCCGTTGATCGTCAGCAACCACCCGGACGCGGCCCCGATCGCGGAGCTGTTCGGCATCCGCTACGAGGTCTTCCCGATCACGCCGGACACCAAGGCCGCACAGGAGGCACGGGAGGTGGCGCTGCTGAAGGAGCTCGAGATCGACCTCGTCGTGATGGCCCGCTACATGCAGATCCTGTCCGGCGAGTTCATCCGGCAGTTTCCTGCGCGCATCATCAACATCCACCACTCGTTCCTGCCCGCCTTCATGGGGAGCAAGCCCTACCACCGCGCCTTCGAACGCGGGGTGAAGCTCGTGGGCGCCACCGCGCACTACGCGACGACGGACCTCGACGAGGGACCCATCATCGATCAGGACGTCGCCCGGACCTCGCACCGCGACTCGGTCGACGACCTGCTGCGCAAGGGGCGCGACCTCGAGCGCATGGTGCTCGCGCGCGCGGTGCGCTGGCACCTGGAGGACCGCGTCGCGGTCTACGAGAACAAGACCGTGGTGTTCGCATGATGTCGGCGAACATGCGCGTGGGCCTGCTCATCGGGCTAGTCGGCCTGGTCGGGCTGATGTGGGTCGCCGCGTTCGCATCCAAGCAACAGGAGAAGGCGGCGGCCGGGGTCGCGGCGCTGGACCCCCGGGTCTTCGAGTCGCTGACCGTGGTCGCGGCCGGGACCGGCGGGACCTTCGAGAACCACTGGCGACGCGGTCCCGCGCTCGTGGTCGGCACCGGGACCGACGCGCTGCTGGTGGATGCGGGCCGGAGCGTGACCGAGGCGCTGCGCGCGGCGGCGATCCCGCTCGACCAGCCCCGCAGCGTGTTGCTCTCGAGCCTTTCGGCCGCCAACGTGCTCGGCCTGGACGATCTGTGGCTCGACGCCTGGTTGCACGCACCCGACCGGCCGCTGCGCGTGTACGGCCCCCCTGGCACCGCGGCGCTGGTCCAGGGTCTGAAGCGCGCCCACGCGGTGGATGCCGCGGCCCTCGCGGACTCGTGGGCGCCTCCGGCCGCGAGCGGCGAGATCGTCGTGGTGGAGCTCGCGGGCGGCGAGCAGTTCGAGGTGGGCG
>Ga0114931_10003858_pt1 | contig 18871 bp, 15 predicted proteins | sample 2SBtaG_FD_89579 | JGI IMG/M metagenome (GOLD analysis project Ga0114931, IMG submission 89579) | Deep subsurface microbial communities from Kolumbo volcano to uncover new lineages of life (NeLLi) - 2SBTROV14_V59a metaG | ecosystem: Environmental > Aquatic > Marine > Volcanic | place: Kolumbo...
AGCGCGGCACACAAGTTACCCACCCCTGCGGGCTTCTCGCCCACATACCCACAGGCTCAACAACAACCCATTATTTATATCTTAATTTTTCGGATTACTGTCTTGACTTAGGGGTCCACTAAATTGATAATTGAGAATAACACGAATATTGATTGTTATGAGGAGTTAAGGAGTTAGAAGTTTGTGATTTTATAATAAGTTGTGATAGTAACCCTGATCAAATCATTAACAATATTAAAGAGATATTATTAATTATTAATAATTGATAAAATTACACTTTCTGGAAAAGCTTGGCCGTCAATTGAAAACTGGGTGAATTACTTTCCAAAATGGTTTTTGAGTAAATTTCCACCTGATAGAACCAAACCTGAAGAAGAAGAACATATAAAATGGTGGGACTCAGCCTCATCAGAGCAAAGAATTGAATACGCTTTACAGAAAAAAGCTTGACGCCTTAATAGTTGGATTTATTATTTTAACGAGAGCCGTCGGGATTTTTTTTAGAAAGAATATATGTATATATGTACATCGTGGATTAATTCATATTGGTATTGCATCAACAGATATACCCATAGGATATGGGCCGGTTGAGTGGTTAGTTCTAGCTTCTGGCGGTAATTCATTTAATGTAGAGGAAAGTTAAATTTGAATAATTCATTATTTATATTTATGTTACAAATTAAAATATCTAATATAAATCAATGAATTGTATGGTTTTATCGATAAGACATTGGCACCGCCATGTGACTATTTCCTGATCGATCTCACCGACTTTTTCTTGGTGAAGGCGTATACTATACTAGCGTTAGGAATAGAAATTTTTTTATCCTTCGAAAGGAGGTGTGTCATGGAACTCAGCAAATGGTCGCCTTGGAATTGGTTTAAACATGAACAGCCTGTGGGTAAGGGCATCGACGTGGGTAAAGGTGAATCCTTGAATCCGGCAACTCGTTTGCATTCGGAAATAGATCGTATGTTTGGTGATTGGGCTGATCTATTCGGCAGCCGCTGGCCGGCATCATCATCGCTACTGCTTAAGCCCAAAGTGGATATTGAGGAAAGCAAGGATCACTACACCATTAGCTTGGAAGTACCTGGTGTTGATGAAAAACAGGTACATGTTCAACTGGATGGTGATACCTTGACAATAAAGGGAGAGAAAAAGCAAGTACATGAGGAAAAGAAGGAAAACTATCACTGTGTTGAACGCCAATACGGTGCGTTTCAACGGGTACTCAGCCTGCCTGCTGATGCGGACCAGGAAAAGGTTAGGGCCAATTTTAAGAACGGTGTATTGATATTAACCGTGGCCAAGCAGCCGGTTGAAAAATTGACGGGTCGTCACATTGAGATTGAAAAAGCCTAAAATGGAACAGCCCGAACATCAAGAGATCAATCGGTAGAGTAAACAAACTGTGGCGCCGGTGTTTTGGGTGATCATACAGGTGATGGGATTTAGGCCATTCATCCGCGAAAAGCTCAGGTGGCTAAGGCATCGCAATGAGTCGCCCTGGCTACCAACGCACGGCGGATACCGCATAAGCGTTAAGCTTTGCCTGTAGCCGTCGGATTTCCAAAGCAGGGCATGTTTTGGACGGGTGGTGCGCGCGGAAAAATGCAGCCCCGCCGCGACGATTGCAACACCCCTTTGTGCAGACAGCGGGATGGGCGGGGAGAATGACTTATCAGCCATGGTAATTTAGTTTGACAGGAATTTTGACGTGATCAATAAAAAGATTTCCATAAAATCACCAAATACGGGTAGATGATTGCCGTCGGGTATGATCCATAAATGTGAATCGGGAATTGCCTTATACATAAGTACCGGAATATCGGCCGGAAACAAGGCATCACGGTCACCGTGAACAATTAAAGTTTTCGCGCGAATTTTGTTTAAATCCGACGATTTGAATGCCATGTCGTCATAATCGTCCTTAAAATTCCTGGCGTTTTTCCATATTTTTATGATTTGTTCATCCCCGTTTGGGTGTTTTGACCGCATGGCAGCCCAGGCTTGCTCAGATTGTTTATCGGGATCGATGTTTGCCATCATGTCCCGGGCTTGAGGCGTATAATGTGTTGTTGCGCTGACCAGTACCATACTGTCGATTCGATCGGGTTGCCGCGTGGCCATATGCAGTAGTGCCATGGCGCCGCCGCTAAGACCGATGGCCTTGAACCGATCGATGTTCAATCCATCCATTAACGCATAAAGATCGTAGGCGGATTGTTGATGGGTATAGGAATCAGCGGGATTGATGCTGCGACCGTGACCGCGTAAATCGGGAATGATATAGCGATGGTTGTTGGGTAGTTTGGCAAGAAAGGGTACCCAATCCCCACTGTAACCGGTAAAACCATGCACCAGCAATATCACCGGTCCTTCACCTGTGTCGCGGTAGTGCAACTTGGTTGTTTTAGACATGTTCCTCCCGTGAAACGGTCATGCCATGTGGATGCTTAACCGCATTATCCGCCACAAATGTCTTGACACAGTTCAGTAATGCTTGAATAGAGCCCGAAGGAGTGCGACTCGCAATCCATGGGTGATAATGCTGACCGGCAAATACCATTGAGGTATCAACCGTTAATTTTCTCAAAATCACTGGTCGGCGTGCCTTGATGAAATCGCATTTTCCAACCCGTCGAAGTTTGTTCCCAAAGCGATGACCTAAGCGTATGGCGTGTCAAATGGCCGGCGGTATCGACATGCGCGGTTTTATACGTGAGCAGCGCCACGCCCTCGCCGATTCGTTGCAGGTGAAAATCCCGAGACCAGACGTCGCCGGACGGTTTTGCTTCGAGTAATGTCTGAATAATTTCGCTTCTATCGTAAGCACGGCCTGAACGCCCGAATTCAATAAAGGCGTCATGCAACAATTCGTCAAGCCGTTCTAGACGGGTGGCTGCATGGTGTAATGACATTTCCTGGTCTTGCAGCAACGATAATAATTCGCAATGGTTCATGATCTCAGGTTTTATTCTTCAATAGCAATAACTTTTCCGATAACCGTGTTCCGCGGGGTCCAGCCATTGATTTTTCCCAGATTATTGCCAATCAACAACGCTGATTCGGTTTTATCTTTGACGATATGCAACAGGTAGTTGTTTTTCCATTTGATAAATACAATGTCATCAATGCCCACTTCTTGATGGCCAATCGGTATCAAGGTTACCCGTTGACCGCTTTCGATCCGTCCACGCATGGAGCCACCGATGGGACGTATTTTTACTTGACGCCCGTTTAACAATTCCGCCAGTGCCTGTTTGACCCAACTCATGTGTTTATTCCGTCCGTAGTGATTTTCAATAAAACAATGCTTTTTCAGCTTAGTGTACTATTTTAACCGGAATTTGCAGCAACATTAAAGCATCACGACACGTTTGAGCGAACTTGTCCTGCCATCACCGATTCGATCGATGCACACGCGGCGGACTGATTGCCCAGTTGCGCCATGCACGTCACCCATGCCCTGGCGGCGATTGCGAAGCGCGTATCAGTGTGCAGTATTGTGCAGGCGCCGGTAATTGTTGTCACATTCAATCGATGCCAGGGGATAGCCATCGCTCTAGCAGGCCACGTGTGAACATGCGCCGTGAATCACCGCGCTGATAAAACCATGGATGACTTTTTTCAGCATCCTGTTAGTTCACCAACGGATTCAACCAGTGGTAACCGAACGGATAGTCCCGGCGTATCCATTGATAGCGTTCCAGAATTTCACAAAGCACCATTTTTTTCGTGGTGAATTTGTGTCAATCAGGGGGGGGGTAGTTGCTGTTTTTGTGTGGGAGTTTTACATTGACACCTGAATAGTTACAATTATTCTGTGCATGAAATGCCCTTTGGTAGCCACTTTTGCCTGCATGCGACGCGGTGAACGCTGTTTCTACACTACCGCCCGCAGTACTTCTTTTACTTTATCCTCGATGTTATCGAGATTCGGAATCATGGCGGTCTTTTCATTGACGAAGACGTGCTTGAGTACAAACGGCGTTGCTTCCATTTCATCAGGCACCGGACTGATTGTGGATTTATCAATTCGAACCAGTTGCGGTATGCCTTCGGTGCGTATGGCAAAAAACCGAAACGACGGGTCATTGCCCAGCGCTTTCAAAACCGCATATTTTTGTTTGTGGTGGGAGGGCGGCGGAATATCTTCATTGATTGCCGCCTCAATCGAAACAACCAGCACAGACAGGTTTCGCCACGCTAACATACCCAATAACCAGGAAGGTGTGTTTTCCATGGGTTCTATAGCGCTAAAAAAGACCACTTCCGCCACGGCGGCATTGGGTAATACCAAATGATCGTCGCGAATGGGAATGAGCAGGCTTTGTATGGATTCGGTTCCGTGCAACATTAGCTGACTCCTTGCTGCATGTCATAATCTGATTTTTTCACTGCCGATATCAACTGATGAGCCAATTGTTCGGGTGTGCCGCTATAACTGACCAGTTTTTGATTTCGTGCACAATCGGGCATACTGCTGATGATACAGCTTTCCGCGTCTTGCGCCCAAATGATACCGCCCGCCTTGGCGATTGCATGGATGCCTTTTGCGCCGTCATCACCCATTCCGCTAAATATCACGGCATTGGCACCCGGGTAGTGCTCCGCGACTTCCTCTAAAACTTCATCGATACACGGCGTGTAAATGGTCGGTTTATCCCGATGTTTCAGATGAATATCACCCGATAGGTGAAAACTCAAATACAGGTCAGCCGGCGCAACCAGTACCTGTTGAGATTGATGTTTATCCCCTTCCTCGGCACGTTTGACGCTAAACGGTGTACTGCGTTCCAACTGGTCGGCCAGCAAATCTACAAAGTTAACGCCGATATGCTGAACCAGCAGGAAACTCATTTCAAACTTCTCCGGTAGCGCGCCCAGAAACCGTTTCACCGCTTGCGGCCCACCAATGGAAGCACCGAGCACCCATAAATCCGGACCACTGGAATTAATGGCCGTCTCGTCGGCACCCGGATACAAGCTTTGAATCTCTTCGGAAGAACTAACCGTGTGAGCCCTGGCCGGTGCGGAGGAGTGTACCTGCTCAGCTTGTTTGGGTTGTGCTTCCGTAACAGGTTCGCTGACAAGTGGCTTAAACCGAACGGGAGTGGGTGTGGGTTCGTGTTTGTCAGGCGGCGTCTGAACAGGGGAATCATCCGGCGTCTCGGCGTCGACAACCTGTTTGCGTTCGGCGCCTTCACTACCCAACTCCGACAACGTGGGTATACCCAGTTCTTCCTCAAAATCGATAGCCAAACCAGGCTCGGGATTGTCAACAGCCTTTGGCTTTTTCGGCTTGATGGTCGGCCCGGTGGAAGCGGTAAAACTATCAAAGTCGTCGTCCAGACCGTCACTGTCCAGCGGTGCATTTTGCGGCCGATTATCCGACACCAACGAGGCCATTTTGTCGATAAGTTTTTCCACCCAGGTCGCCGTAATGGGACTCTGCTCACTATCATTATCATTAAAAATGATCGGCACGCCTTTGGTGGCCAATAGGCGTTGGAATAGTTCGGGGCTGGGCTCATCGTCGGTAACAAGGTCCACCAACAGCACATCGGCATGGGTCGGGCTCAATTGGTGGAGAAAGGCTTCGGTTAATGCCGTACATGCCACGACTTCCAAATCCGCCTTTTTTTCGATTTCTCTCTTTAGAATCCGACGCCGCTTTTCCGACCCTGCGGCGATAGCGATGCGGATCATGGGCCTGGACATGTTACCTTCGCTCGAGCAAAAGGCTGTGTATGTTTTCGATCAGTTCATGTTCCTGATAGGGTTTGCCCATATAGATATTGACGCCGATTTGCATGGCGCGATCACGATGTTTGCTGCCGGTACGCGAGGTGATCATAATGATGGGTATGTCTTTTAAACGATCATCATTGCGAATAACCGAAGCCAATTCATAGCCATCCATGCGCGGCATTTCAATATCCAACAATATGACATCAGGCATATAGTCTTGCAACTTGCCCAATGCGTCCACACCATCTTTGGCGGTAGTGACGTCCATTTGGTGGCGCTCCAGGAACCGGCTGGTAACCTTGCGCACGGTGATCGAATCATCCACCACCATGACTTTGACACCTTTGGAAATCGGCTCATCCACACGCTCCGCTTTCGGTGCATGCAATTCGGTGCGAATAATACCGCGACGTACCAACGCGGCGACATCCAGAATTAATACCACCCGTCCATCGCCCATGATAGTGGCACCGGCGATACCGTGTATGGTGCTTAATTGCGGGCCAACCGGCTTTACCACAATTTCCCGGCTACCAACCAGCGCATCGACCTGGAAAGCTACACGATGACCACCGGAATGGACCAGCAAGATGGGCAGCTTCATGATTTCTTCTTCCTGGGTCTGGAATTCAGTTCCCAGCGTCGTACCCAGATACTGCAATTGATAATTATGCCCGGCATAATTGAAACTTGGGTTACCCGTGGAGAAAGCACGCAGCAAATCATCGCGTTTAATTCGGGTAATACCCACGATACTGGAGAGCGGAATAGCGTACATTTCTTCGGTAATCTGTACGATCAGCGCCTGGCTGACAGACAATGTCAACGGCAGCCGGATCATAAACATACTGCCTTTGTCAGCGACGGTATCTATCTGCAAGGTGCCGCCGAGCTGTTTGATTTCATTACTGACAACGTCCAAGCCGACGCCGCGGCCGGATATTTGGGTGACTTTTGAAGCCGTACTGAATCCCGGCTCCAGAATAAACTGCAGAATATCGGTGTTGGTAAGGGCTGCATTGCCGTTCATCATGCCCAGTTTGGAGGCTTTTGTCCGAATGGCATCCACATTCATGCCTTTGCCGTCATCCTGTACCTGTATGGCGACTTCGGTACCTTCCCGAACGAGTTTAATGGCAATGACACCGGATTCCTTTTTACCTTTGTTGCGCCGATCATCAGGCAATTCAATGCCATGGTCAATGGCGTTACGCAGCATATGTTCCAGCGGACCGGCCATTCGATCGAGCACCGTTCGGTCCAGTTCCACATCGGCGCCGATAACACGCAAATCCACTTGTTTGTTAAGTTCACGCGCGGTTTGACGAATAACACGGCGCAGACGTGGCACCAAGCCGGCAAATCCGACCAGGCGGGTTCGCATCAGCCCTTCCTGAAGTTCGGTGTTAACGCGGGATTGTTGCAGCAGCAATGTCTCCGATTCACTGGTCAGGTTATCCAAGTGATCCCGGATACTTACCAGGTCACTCATACTTTCACCCAAACTGCGTGACAACTGCTGTACATTGGAATAACGGTCAAATTCCAAGGGATCAAATTGTTCGCCGTGTTCACTTATTTCTTCTGTGCGGTAGCGAATTTGCGCTTCGGTTTCCATATCCATTCGTCGTAATTGTTCACGAACACGATCCACCGTTTGTTCCAGCTCACCAAGATCCCAGCGAACATTCCCCATTTGCTGTTCAATGCGGGATCGGGAAATACTGACTTCGGCGGCGTAGTTAACCAACTTGTCCAACATATCCGCCCGCACCCGGATTTGTTCGCCACTGGTTTGAGATGTTTCCCCCAAAATGCCGTCTATCTGCGATCGGGTCATTTCGTGGCTTTTTGCCACGAAAGACTCTGCCGGCACGTCAACGCCTTCATCAATCTCGGCGAGAAAATTTGTCGTTTCCACTGTTTCCGGGAACAGTAATTGGGGTTCTTCCGCTAAATGAATTTGAACGTCGTCCGAGCCACCGCCTGGTTGCGCATCGCCCTGATCCCCGGATTGATCCGGTTCGACCTCGACCAAGTCAATCTGAACCGGCTGAGCATGGTCTTCGACTTCCATGGTACGGCCTTGCGCAAAGGCGGCGATCTGTTCAATTAATTGCGTTGAGGGTTCCTGCGTTTCGTGATTACGCGCTTTATCCAAATAACCCGATAAACGATCATAAGTCTGCTGCACCAGGTCCAACAGCACATCCGAGTATGCCAATCGGCCGTCACGAAAAGCGCTTAATACGGTTTCCAACTCATGGCTCAAATCGGCCATCGCACTGAATCCCGCCAATCGTGCACCACCTTTAAAGGTATGCAGTTCCCGTTCCAGTTGTTCGGATAAATTTTTATCTTCGGGATTGCTTGACCACTGTTGCAGAATAGCTTCCGTGGAATCCATAATCTCGGTCGCTTCCATGAGAAATATTTCTTCCAGTTCATCCTGCTCACTGGCTTGTTCGTCAAAACTTTCCTGTACCTGCTCCTGCCCTTGTTCTGCCGACCAATCCATGACAAATTCCAAACCGCCACTGTCGGCTTTTGCAGCCGGTATGGCCGATTCGTTCAATGCGGCAATTTGCGCCAGTTGATCTTTGCGATCCGTTAAACGACCCAGTGTCGACAGCAAATTCTCAGATGTCCGTTCCACTGAACTGACAAAATGCCGAATCACATCCAGACCGGCTTGGTCTATCAGGCGCTCATTATTACGCAGCACCATGATGTAATCTTCAATAGCACCGCTGACTGCGGCGATATCATCAAATCCCGCCATATGGGAACTGCCATGCAAGGTATGCATGGCACGCATCATGTCGTCATTTACCGCCCATGCGGCTTCGCCGCCACCGCAACTGCTGATAAATTTACGAATCTCCTCCAAATGGCTTTTCGCTTCGTTGTTGAATATTTCGAAAAGCACCAGGTCAACTTCGTCATCCGAATCCCTGGACTGTGAATCGGAATGCACCAACGCGGGTTCTTGAGCGGGTTCGTCGAGGGGCTCGGCATCGTCTAAATCCAGCGAAATATTTTCCACCTTGATTTCGTCATGCTCATCCAAGGCACCCATATTGAATTCCAAATCAGCGTCACCAAACATCGACTCGGACTCGGTATTATCATCAACGGACGTTAATTCAATGGACTGGGTCCCTTCAGAATTTTGCGTATCACCGGATAATTCCAGTTCGTCGCCGGATAATTCCAGTTCGTCACCGGATAATTCCAGTTCGTCACCGGGCATCGACAAGTCGTCGCCGGACAGCGCCAGTTCGTCGCCGGACAGCGCCAGTTCGTCACCGGACAGCGCCAGTTCGTCACCGGACAGCGCCAGTTCGTCGCCGGACAGATCGATTTCCTCGCCAGGCGTTGCCAAATCGTCACCGGATAATGTCAATGACTCCTGTTCACCGCCTTCATTGGCTGCTTCATGTTCATGCCATTGGCGTTGTTCATGGTCTGCGACTATCGGATTATTCTCTGCGGCCGGCTGGTCGGCTTGTGTTTGTGTACCGGTACCATCAGCCAGTGCATGGGCGCGTGCCGTCAAGTCCACCACTTCGGCACTGGATGCAACATCGCGCTTTCGCTGTTTAAATGCAGCGATCAATTCCGGCAATGCCTGCAACACTTCATCCATGATGCCGAAAACCCGTTGGTCGATAACAATTTTTTGATCAATAACTTTATTAAGCAGGTTTTCAACGGACCAGGCGAATTCACCGACAGAGCTGGCACCCACCAATCGACCGCTGCCTTTTAAGGTATGAAATGAACGACGGGTGATCTTAAGCGAATCGTCGTCTTCCTGATTGTTTTTCCACTTCGGATAGTGCTCCGCTATTGTCGACAGTTCCTCATCAGCCTCTTCAATAAAAACCTCGACAATTTCATGATCCACATCATCATCGTCTTCCTGGTCCGCGGAGGTTTCTCGAGAACTACTATCCTCGATTAACGGTTCCTCATTCGGTTGCTCGTGGCTAGGGGAAAAATCGTGCCCTTGCAATTCCAAGGGTGCCGACTCATTTTGTTCAAGTGCCGACAGGTCTATCTCTTCTGTCCACTCTCGGGTAATTTCGGCGCCATCACTGCCGTCATCGTGGGAAAGTTCAAAATCGATACCGTTGTCATTCTCCGACGCGTGATTAAACTGATAGGTATCCGTATTGTCTTCCAACGGCATGGGTTGGACGTCTTCCACATCGGCCGCAAACGGATTCTGCTCGTCAATATCCATGCTACCGAACGTCTGATCCGTGTCCGTAACCGGATTCGGATCCTCCGGTTCTGAAAGTACGACCTCGTCTGTATCCGCATCCGCGCCTGCCGGACCGGTTTCCGGTTGCCAGCCGCTTACGGGGTAACCCAATGTCGCCATACTTCGTTCACAAAAGTCCAAGGCAAAGCCACTGACCGGACGTTCCTCAGCCATGGCTTCCAAGGAGTATTCCACACCGGCAATCGAATCGGCCAATAAATCCTGTTGTTCCGGCGCGGGTTTTACGTGTTCCTTGATCCATTTATCGTCTATGTAAGTTAAGGCCGCCACGATCAAGTTGCTGATGCGTTCGGCCATCAACACGGACAGCGCACCACGAACCGCGTTCAAGACACCGGGCACGGTTTCCAGTTGGGCACTATCAAAAGGACCATTGATAAAACCAACGATTTTATCCTTAACCTTGGCGATTTCTTCCAGAGCCTCTTTTATGACCACGGCCCGTGTTTGACGATATTCCGGATTGGGTAAATGCTCGGCATCCGGTTTGGCGCTGATACCCGGCATTTCCCGGGCCTGGTGCCAGCTGATATCGTTCAGGGCCGACTTGACATAAACCAGGGTACTGGCCACTTCCATCATGCGGTTTTCTTCAACAGAAACCGAACCGTGAAACATTTGTTCAATGGACTGCACTTGCTGCAGTACCAGCTGCCGCAGGGCACCGAGACCCAACATACCAAGCGTATCGGAAATATTACGCAACGGTCCCACCAGTTGATTCAACTGCTCGGTGTTTTTGTTGTCACCGCGGGTATATAAATCCACCGCATCTTCGACTTTAGCCAAATCCTCTTTCAGCACACTGGAAACGGTTTCCATGAGTGCGGCGTTCGCGCCGCCGATACTGGCGGCGGCGCTGGACATTTCATCGTCGCGAGGTACGTAATTTTGCAGTGAAAAAGCTTTTTGCAATTCCGGAATGCGGTTGCCCTTGGGCTGTGCACGACCCACATAGAACAACAAATTCTTCAACAATTCATTGGGAGGAGTTTGGATTAGAGCGTTCTCTCCCGACTCCATCATACTTTTTATTTGCCAGTCCACCTGGCCCAACAACCACTTCACCGACGTGCTGCTGTCAATGACGCCAAACATGATACCTTCGACCGCACCGTTGGCCACCCAAAACAACCGCAGACACTCATCATTGCGGCAGTTCTGTTCAAACTGGGACAACACCCATGCCAATCGTTTCAGGCTGATCATATCCTTACTGTTTTTATACCAGCCGACCAGACCAAATTGATAACGGGATCGTAATTTCCGGGCCAGTTGTTCAATGTTGTCGGCAGACGGACGCAGTTCACTGTGACGCACCGGTTCTATACTGAGCTCAGGCAGGAAAAGCGAACCTTCCGACAGCAAATTGGTGCCCCGCGCCGCACGCAGGTCATTCATCAACGGCAGCAACACCAATGGAATATCACGGTATCCGGAACGCAAACGTTCCAAATAATCGGGAAGCTGCAAAATTGCCCGCATCAAAACTTCACAGGCGTCCTCGCGGCGATCCAGGTCGCCTTGCTCGAGATCCCGGGCAACCGCTTCCATTTCCTCGGCCAGTAGTGCGGCACCGTAGATTTCCAACATCTGCAGGGTGCCCTGCGTATCACGGAGCAATTCGGCACAACGGGTGATATGACCGATATCGGTAGGATGTTCAACAAAAGCTTCCAGGGCGTGGCGAGCTTCTTTTAGCGTTTCATCCAGCTCGCCCTTGACCCACCTTAGCGTGTTGACATAATCAAACTGTTCATCAACTGTCATTGCTCTAAGGATTAACTCCTACCCATGTTGGCTTGTTGTCTGTTTACATAAACACATCAGCCGGACTAACTTGCACTGGGCAAGCGGAATCCAGATACGGATTTACGCAATTCGTTGGCCAGTTCGGCCAGGTTACCAATGGACGCCGCGGTTTCCGCCGTGCCCCGTGAGGTCTGCGCAGTAATTTCCTGAATCGTGTTCATGGTATTTGAGACGTTGGATGCAGCCGCCGATTGTTGGCGGGCCGCCTGGGAAATATTCTCAATCAAATCGGCCAAGTGAATGGATACGCGTTCGATTTCTTCCAGTGCCTTACCGGCATCCTGCGCCAGTCGCGTCCCGGTCACCACACCTGACGTACTTTGTTCCATGGAGATAACCGCTTCATTGGTGTCGGTCTGAATCGTACGTACCAGTGCTTCAATCTGTTTGGTCGCATTACCGGACCGTTCAGCGAGTCGCTGTACTTCGTCGGCAACCACAGCAAATCCACGCCCTGCCTCACCGGCCATGGCAGCCTGAATGGATGCGTTCAAAGCCAAAATGTTCGTTTGGTCGGCGATGTCGTTAATCAACTCCACGATATCACCGATTTCCTGGGAGCTTTCACCAAGGCGTTTGATCCGTTTGGATGTTTCCTGAATGTTTTCCCGGATGGCATCCATACCTTGAATGGTTGATTGCGCGGTGTGGGCACCTTTTTTGGCGATTGACACCGATTGTTTTGCAACCTCCGAAGCGGTTGCGGCGTTGGCAGACACCTGCTGTACGGAAGCGGCCATTTCGTTGATGGCGGTACCGGCCGCGGTGATGTCCTGGGCTTGCTGGTCGGTGGCTTCCGCCAAATGCCGCGCCGTAGCCTGGGTTTCTTCGGCCGCTGATGATACCTGTACCGTGGTTTCGTTAATCGTACCGACCAAGCGCCGTATAGCTTCAATGGCGTAGTTAAACGCATCTGCGATGGCGCCCGTAAAATCGTCTGTGACCGTCGCCGAGACCGTCAAATCCCCCTCGGCCAAGCCGCCGATTTCATCGAGCAAGCGTAGAATGGCCTCCTGGTTCTTCTGATTGTCCGCCTCGGTATTGCGTCGCGATATTTCCGTTTCACGAAGTCGTTTATCACCATCCCATTTCAGTTGCAGACCCAACAGAATCAATGCTGACAAAGCGATCACACCAAAGATGGATCCCAATCCATACGATGTTTCACGGCCTTCGATGATAAATTGGTACCGTTCATATAGCAGGTCAATGTCGGCCACCAGGCCATCTGACAGCAAGAAGATTTTGTTTGACGCATCCTGCGCTTTAAACAAGTCCGGTGATCGTTCAAGAATTTTTGCCACCAACTCTTTTGCCGTCCGAAAAAGATTGGACGCTTTCTGCAGTTCCAGGCGTATGCCCGGGTTCGAAACCCTGCGTAAGCCCAGTTCCCGATCACCTTGCAGCATCCCCTCCAGCACCCGGCTGAAGTTGGATGCGTCCCGACCAAACTGGTCAGTGGCTTGAGCGGCGACTTCACCGCCCTGTAAAAGTTTGTTAACGCTGGCTTCAATCCGCTGCGACAGTAATAACTGGCGACTGGCCATAAACACCAGTTTCGGATCGGCACCCTTGGTCAACAGGTTACGGGCAACATCTTCCGAGACCTTGACCAGGCTGGGCATAACGTCGTTGATGGCCCTGGCGAATTCCTTCAAAATCCGGATCGTGCCTTCAGCCATCAATATGACCTCGGCGTTGCGGCTGAAATCACCCCAACGCCCCTCCAAAGCGCTTAACTCCTGCTCGGTTTCATCCGGCAAAGCCGGCAAATCCGTATCCGGATCACCTTTGCGTAAACTGGTGACAATTTGACCAAATTCTTCGCGCGTGCCTTTTAACAGTGAAAAGGCTTCAACCTTTGCCTGCGAAGCCTCCGCCGCGTATTTCACCATGCGCAAGGATAAAACCCTAAGCTCCTGGAGCAATCCGAGGTATTTTTTATCCTTTTCATTTTGGCTGGCGACTGTAAACAGTACGCCAAACATAAAGATCACCGAACCCAAAATGATTAAGATGAGATGTAAGTAACCCCGCCGTGACGGCTTACTATCACTTGCCCCGATACCTACCACTGCATCTGCCATTGTAAACTCTCCTGCTACCTGATTCTGTAGCCCATTACTTTTTAAGTGCCGTAAAATACAGTCATTTATGCCGCTGCCTGGACAAACTCCGGTGTTTCAGCCAATCGCCGCATGTTAAATAGCAACCACATTTCATCGATATTTTTAAAGGCGCCTTCAACATAAGGTCTTAGAGATTCCGGTAACTCCGGTGGCGCGTCAACTTCCTGCTCATATAAAAAATGCCGTTGCCCGCGAATTTCATGTACCAGCAAACCGCTTGTCAGCAATCCAAACTTGATAACCAAAACGCGGTTACGGCGAGAGCCGAGGGTTTTCCCCATGCCCATGTAGCCGCTCAAATCGATGACCGGTAAAAGGATGCCGCGATTATTGGCCACCCCGACCACCCAAGCCTTGGCTCCCGGCACGTTGGTCAATTCCGGGTCGGTGAGAATTTCCTGTATCTGCCCAATGGGGGAAATCAAATTGGCATTGCCGACCCGGAAACCAATACCGGACCACTGCGCCTTAACCTCCTCGATTTTTGGCAACTCAATGGCCGATGAGCGGCAGCGCTTGTCTATTTCGGCCAGCAGGTTAAATGCGGGAAGATCTTCGTCGCTAACCCGTTCTATTGCTTTTTCAGACATAGCCTCAGTCAGTAGTTGTTAATTTCCATGGTGTCAACTTAAAGCCGTACGGATTTTGACCAGCAAATCCTGCTCGGAAACCGGCTTGGTGATATAGTCCTTGGCACCTTGTCGAAGGCCCCAAACACGATCCGTTTCCTGATTCTTCGTTGTCACAATAATAACCGGAATACTGGCAGTATCCGGGTCCTTGGTCAATTGGCGGGTTGCCTGGAAGCCATTCATGCCCGGCATAACCACATCCATCAATATCAAATCCGGACGGCGCTCCTTAGCCGTGGACACGCCGTCATACCCACTGGTTACCGCCGTCGTTTCAAAGCCGTTTTTTTCCAACATCTTTTGTAAGACGTGAATTTCCGTCGGCGAGTCGTCAACGATCAAAATATACGTCATCGGTTTTCCCCTTAAATTGTGCCACCACGCCGTATTTGATTAGCCCTTCGCCATCGCCTAGGAGCTTTCCGCCATCACATGGCGTTTGATCGCGCCCAGCAATTCATCGCGGGTAAAGGGTTTGGTCAAGTATTGTTCCGACCCAACAATTCGCCCACGAGCCCGGTCAAATAAGCCGTCCTTACTGGACAACATGATGACCGGGGTATTGCGAAAATCTTGGTTTTGCTTGATAACGGCACAAGTCTGGTAACCGTCCAACCGCGGCATCATGATGTCCACAAAAATAATATCGGGCTTTTGGTCAGCAATCTTAGACAAGGCTTCAAATCCATCTGACGAAGTGATGACTTCACAACCCGCCTTCTTCAGCAAGGTTTCGGCAGTACGCCGAATGGTCTTGCTGTCATCGATGACCATAACCTTAATGCCTGTAAACCCGTTACCAGCGTCGTCCACCGTTACCCCCTAAAGCCGACGTTTTGGGAAAACCTAGCTCGTCATTTTCCATTAAACACAATATCCCTGCCAAGAACAATACTTTAGCCTTTACTTGTCGCAACCACATCGAAATAATTTATAGACCTCATTCACCGATTATATAAATATAAGCTGCCGAACCGGGCCCATCGGCAACCTGTCGCCAGTACAGGAATCCTCCAATCATGATGACACACAATTGATTCGATTCAGCCTGTAATGAGGGCAAGACGCATGGATTACTCGTTGCGAGAGGCTCCAAAGCTTATCGACCCGGTCTCCGATTGCTTTAACCTTACTGATCATGTGAGTAATATAAATTTTGAATCCTTTAAGATCTTTACGTAAACTCACTAGTCTTTTATTTTATAACAGATTTTTTAATATGAGTATAAAAGTTGCGTTCCTCATTGATAACTATGAGCGCATTAAACCCCAAAAAGACAGCAGTGTTGCCATGATGCTGGAAGCGCAACGTCGTCAGTGGACCGTGTATTGCCTGCTACAAAATCATTTGTCACTTCAACCCGACGGGCGTGTATACGCCTTGGCAGACCAGCTCAATGTTGTCGATTCTAACCCTCAATGGTATGAGCCGGTACAACGGGCAATGGTCGATCTTTCCCAAATGGACGTTTTGTTCATGCGTAAAGATCCACCCATGGACATGAACTATATCTATTCCACCTATCTCTTGGAACTGCTTGAGCGCCAAGGCGTGGTGATTGTGAATAAACCCCAAGCACTACGGGATGTCAATGAAAAACTGTATACAGCCTGGTTTCCCCAATGCTGCGTTGAAACCTTAGTCAGCGCGGACATGGAAGGTATTCGGAATTTCCTGGTTACGCACGGGGATATTATCGTCAAACCGTTGGGGGCCATGGGCGGTGCATCCATTTTCCGTATTCGCAAAGACGATCCCAACATAAATGTCATTCTGGAAACCCTGACCGATCACGGCAAAGTTCTCACCATGGCACAACGGTATATTGCACAAATCACCGAGGGGGACAAGCGCTTGATCCTGGTCGACGGGCAACCGATTCCATTTGCTTTGGCGCGGATTCCCAAACCCGGTGAAACCCGCGGCAACCTGGCCGCCGGCGCCCGCGCCGAAGGCAGACCGTTAACCGATCGGGATATGTGGCTATGCGCCCAAGTCGGCCCGGCATGCCGGGAGCGCGGCTTACTGTTTGTTGGCATGGATGTCATCGGCGATTACATCACTGAAATCAATGTCACCAGCCCCACCGGTATACGCGAATTGGATCACATGTTTCAACTCAATATCAGCGCCACATTGATGGACGCAGTCGTCGCCAAATTAGCGGAAATACCCACATGATCACCCGGCGTTGCGGTACCGCCACCATCATAGCGGTAAGCTTGTTGTGGCTGAATAACGGCTCATTTGCCGCCGGCAAAAACCATGAATTGTTCCAGGACACTTTTGATGCCTTTGGCACCCTGGTAAGCATCAGCATCTACGGCATGCCGAAAAAAACCGCACGCACAGTGAGCACCGCCGTCATCAGCGACCTTAATCGCATGCACGGTTTTTGGCATCCATGGCAACCCGGACCACTGGCCCGAATCAACAAACTTCTGGCCACCGGCGGAAAATTTTATTATCCACCATCCAACCTGCCACTATTTGACGACAGTTTCCGGTTTTCCAGCCAATCCGGTGGTCTGTTTAACCCGGCCATCGGGGCGTTTATCAAACTTTGGGGTTTTCATGACGCCTCCCACTTACCGGATAAACCCCCTTCCGAACAAGCCATCGCGGATTTGCTGAAGAAAAACCCCCGGTTTTCCGATGTGGTGGTGGACGGACTGCAAATGTACAGCAAAAACACTGCGGTTATCCTGGATTTTGGCGGATTTGCCAAAGGCGTCGCCGTCGACAAGGCGGTGCTGCGACTTCGCGAGTTTGGCGCTCAAAATGCCATTGTCAATGCCGGTGGCGACTTACGCGCATTCGGTAAACACGGCGAGCGACCGTGGGTCATCGGCATTCGCCATCCGCGCGCCAACGGTGTAATCGCCTCAGTACGCATACGCGGCGATGAAAGTGTCTTTACATCCGGCGACTATGAACGGTTTTTTAAGTATCACGGTAAACGCTACCACCATATCATTGATCCGCGAACCGGCTATCCGGCAAGGGGTAGTATCTCGGTCACGGTGATTACCGAGAGTGCGGGAAAAGCCGACGCTGCCGCAACGGCATTGTTTGTGGCCGGTCCTAAACAATGGCGCGCCATCGCCAAAGCCATGGCGATCAACCAGGTCATGCTGATCGATGACCAGAAACAAATTCATATGAGCAAGGCTATGGCTGAGCGGATTACTTTTGAAATGCCCCTGGGATCCTACCGAATTGTAGAGCCGCCGCCATGAAACCCGCCGATGCGGTACTGGTGACCGTGGCGGTCATGCTGATCGCCATGTTGTATATCAATTTTTGGACACCCGGCCGGCGCGCCGAGCAGGCACAAATTCGAACACCCTATCAAAACCTGCAAGTCAGTCTTCAGCAAGACAGGGACATTGCGGTAAAAGGTAAAATGGGTATTTCACGGCTACGGGTGAGACACGGAAAAATTCGCTTTATCGATTCGCCCTGCCCGGGAAAATACTGTATTCACAGTGGCTGGTTAAAACGCAGCGGTGAATTCACCGATTGCCTGCCCAACGGTATTAGCCTGATGATCAGCGGCGCCGATGCCCGCTTCGACGCGATTAATTTTTAGCCAGCCGACTAAGTCTAAACGGCATTGGGACCGCTATGTCTTGTAGAGAGTTTGAATAACGTGGATATTACATGCAAAGCGAATCACTATTACTCTGGGGCATTCTGTTTGGCGGTATTGGGCTGGGCTACTTCACCTATGGCAAAAAACAAAAGGCGATTATACCTTTGTCCAGTGGTGTCGCCCTTATGGTATTGCCCTATTTCCTACCAACTGTGCTATGGATGATCATGGCGGGTGTTCTATTGGTGGCGCTACCCTATTTTGTGCGCCTATAAGGCTGGCAGAAAGGCCTGCATCACAAATATGTGAATCTGATCACGGTTCAGCGGGAAGAAACCATAGGGAACCGTGGGGCAAATCACGCGGTCAATATGCCTGTGTTAAGCTATTTCGCTTGCGGGTCGATGGACTCTAGGCGGGGAACACAGGAAGGTCATGGCACAGGAAGTAGAAACGGAACGTGACGATCATCGAATCGCTTGGTTTGCCGCGCTGGCTATCGGCATTCATGTGCTTGAAGCGGGATTGCCGAGCCCGATACCGGGAGTCAAACCGGGGCTGGCCAACGTGGTCACATTATTGGTACTCTATTTGTATGGCTGGCGTATCGCCGCCTGGGTTGCTTTTCTGAGGGTACTGGTAGGCAGCTTAAT
>Ga0114931_10003859_pt1 | contig 18864 bp, 18 predicted proteins | sample 2SBtaG_FD_89579 | JGI IMG/M metagenome (GOLD analysis project Ga0114931, IMG submission 89579) | Deep subsurface microbial communities from Kolumbo volcano to uncover new lineages of life (NeLLi) - 2SBTROV14_V59a metaG | ecosystem: Environmental > Aquatic > Marine > Volcanic | place: Kolumbo...
AGGCGGAGCCGTCGCAAGAATAGAGTAGGCGGAGCCGTCGCAAGAATAGAGTAGGCGGAGCCGTCGCAAGAATAGAGTAGGCGGAGCCGTCGCAAGAATAGAGAAAAAACCGCGCCTCAGCCAAAAACCCGTTCGAAAATCAGATCGACATGTTTGCTGTGATAGCCAAGGTCGAACATGGCTTCAAGCTCGGCGGCGGAGAGTTTGGCCATGACGTCTGCGTCGGCCTTTAGCTCGGTCAGGAAATCCTTGCCTAGTTCCCAAGTCTTCATGGCGTTGCGCTGCACCAGACGGTAGGCGTCTTCGCGGCTGACCCCGGCTTGCGTCAGCGCCAGCAGCACGCGCTGCGAATTGTGCAGGCCGCCAAGCTTGTCGAGATTGCGCTTCATGTTGTCGGGATAAACCAGCAGCTTTTCAATAACGCCGGTGAGCCGGGCCAGCGCGAAGTCAAGCGTTACCGTGGCGTCGGGGCCGATCATGCGCTCGACCGAGGAATGCGAAATATCGCGCTCATGCCACAGCGCCACATTCTCCATGGCCGGCAGCGCATAGGCGCGGACCAAGCGGGCGAGGCCGCTAAGATTTTCGCTGAGCACCGGATTGCGCTTATGCGGCATGGCGGAAGAGCCCTTCTGGCCCTTGGCGAAGAACTCCTCGACTTCGAGGACTTCGCTGCGCTGCAGGTGGCGGATCTCGATGGCCAGCCGCTCAACAGATGAGGCGATGACGCCGAGGGTGGCAAAGAACATGGCATGGCGGTCGCGCGGAATGACCTGGGTCGAGACGGGTTCAGGCGTCAGGCCCAATTTCTCCGCAACATAGGCTTCGACGCGCGGGTCGATATTGGCGAAAGTGCCGACGGCGCCCGATATGGCGCAGGTGGCGATGTTGGCGCGGGCGGCGGCGAGGCGCGCCTTGCCGCGTGCAAATTCCGCATAGGCCTGCGCCAGCTTGATGCCGAATGTTGTTGGCTCGGCATGGATGCCGTGGCTGCGGCCGATACAGATGCTGTTCTTGTGCTCCAGCGCGCGGGCCTTCAAGGCTGCCAGCAGCCTGTCGATGTCGGCGAGCAGCAGATCGGCGGCTCTGCTGAGCTGCACGGAAAGGCAGGTGTCGAGGATGTCGGATGAGGTCATGCCCTGATGCACAAAGCGCGCGTCCTCGCCGACATGTTCGGCCAGATGGGTGAGGAAGGCAATGACGTCATGTTTGGTCTCGCGCTCGATCTCGTCGATGCGGGCGATGTCAAACTCGGCCCTGTTTCCCCTGTCCCAGATTGTGCCGGCGGCGCTTTGCGGGATTGTGCCGAGGCTGGCCATGGCGGAGGCGGCATGGGCCTCGATCTCAAACCAGATGCGAAAGCGCGTTGCCGGCTCCCAGATGGCGGTCATTTCAGGGCGGGAATAGCGCGGGATCATGGGCAGACCTCTTGCCAGTTATAATTATGCTTCTGCGGCGCGTTGCATCAGGCATGGATCGGTGCCGCATTTATCTGGCGGGTTAGCACTGGCGGGCGGCGCAATCAATGCGGCGGCTTGGGCCATGGCCGCGTTGCGCAGCAGTTTTGCCGGCAGTCAGTGCGCCGCGCCAGGCAACTGCGCCAAAACACGCGCGCCAGGCGGGCGGCGTGCTGGTAAATAGAGCGCGCAGCCATAGATCGCAGCCAAAGTACCGCTGGCCTTGCGCCTATTCGCAAAAGGCCCCGTGACGGCGCTTGATGAGATCGAAATGAAAATGATTGCGATGAGCATTATTGGCCTCGGGTCCCAGCACTGTGCCGAAGATGCCGCAGGCCTTGGCATGAACGCGATGCAGGAATTTTGTCTCTGCTGGTGCGTGTTGATCGTTTTTCTGCACCAGGTGACCGCGTCTTTTTCGGTTTTTTCTGCGCTGGAACGTCGTTTGATGACGTTCGGGGGAGCGTCCAAGAGCGGTTTTTTCCGGCAGATTGTTGCGCACAAATGACCGCCGCGCCACGGCCTTTTGCGGGTTTGCTGCCGCAGCCGATGCGATCTGGCTGGTGGCGCTGCGCCCGGCTGCCGCTTTGCCTGCAGCGGCCGGCGTCCTGTTTTTTGCGGCACGCGCTTTGGCTTTTTCAAGGGCCCAGCGCTCGGCGGCCCAGCGCTCGGCGGCCCGGCGCTCGGCGCGCGCCATGTCGGCTTCGGTGGCGCCCCAGGATGCCAGCACGCTGACGCGCTTGCCATTGGCCAGGGTGAAGCCGCCGATGTCGAGTGCATTGGCCTTGGCGTGCTCGCTGAGCTTTCCGGTCTTGCGGCCATAGCGGTTGCGGCAGGCATAGGAGGCCATGTTGTGGATTTTGGTAACCTTGGCGCCAAGCAGTTTCAGCGCTGTCGGTTGCAGTTTTGTCTCGATCCACTTGTGCAGCGCCGCCGCATAGGCGCAGTTCACCGTCGCCGGCGGGCTGATCTGAACCGCCGGGTTGGCGCCGATGCTGCTCAGTTTTATCGGCGCTGGTGTACCGCAAGCGCCGTGCTTGAGGGGGGGCAGGGCTTTGGCCGTGGCGCCCGTTCCGGCCAGCAGCGAGTGGCAGCGCGCGAGGGCCTGTTGGATTGCGGCCGGCGGCCATTGATCGGGCGTTTTAATTGCCGGTCTGGCGTTGCGGTTTTTTCCCGGCTTGTGGCCAGAGTGTGATTTAGCGGCGGCACTGGCAGCAGCGCGCGGCGCCGGCGCTGGGACAAGGATCGCCGTATTTGTCCATGGTTTGCCAGCACGGGGTTTGCCAGCACTGGGTTTGCCGGTGCCGCTATTGCGCTTAACCGCGCTTGTCGGAGCATCGTGCCTTTTGGATGTGGCCTGCCTTGCGACTGTGCGCGCTGCTGTGCGCGTGCTTTGCCCTGTTGCCTTGCCGGTTGCATCTTGCGCTCGTGGAATGGCGCGGGTGTCGACTTTCCGGGGCGATGCCTCTTTCCCGGGTGATGCCTCTTTCGGGGGCATTGCCGCCGGCGCCCCGGGGCCTGATGTTTTATGATCATGTCGCAAAGGCCTGGCATCGACAAAGTTGCTCGACTGATTGACGCCGGTTTTGGCCATGGTTATGGCTGGTGCGGTTGCGCTGGCAAGCCTGCGCTGGACCGGCAGCGGCGGCAGAGCTGCAAGCGGCGCTGGTCTTACCGCTATGACGATTATCGGTTTGCTGCCTGTCTTGCTGCTGCTGCTGCTGCTGTTGTTGTTTGTTGCGTGGAACTGCTGCGATAGCGCCATTGCTGCAGCGGTTTTGCTGGTTGCATTGCGCCGGGTCCGTGCCGCCGCCGTCGTCACTGTCGCCGTCATTGTCACGCCAGAGGCGGATTTATGCGCCTGCCGCCAGCGCAACGCCCTTGATCCGCGTGTTGGATTGCGGGCCGGCAGCGGGATAGTATCGCCAGCCAGAGCCGCTCGCTGGTCATTTTCGCCGTACCCATTGGCAATGCCGTTGCGATCATCCGGGATTGCTGCCAAGGGGTCGAAAGCCTTGCTGCCGGGGCTGACAGGGATCGCGGGCAGCGGGCTGCTGCCAGCGGCGGCGGGTAACCCTTCATGAGGCGGCCCAGCAAACGGTGCTGTGAGTTTCGGGGGCGCCGGTTGCGATGCAACAGATGAGCTGTCCGGGCGCAATGCCGCTTCATAGCCGGCGCGCGATGCCAGGGCGCGTGCCAAGGCCATTTGCCGCGATCTGGCATAGGAGGTGGATTTGCTAGTGGATGCGGTTTGCCGGCGATGCGCCGGTCCGGCAAGCTCATGGGTGCCAGGGAGTGGGGTGCCAGGGAGTGGGGTGCCAGGGAGCGGGGTGCCGACTTGCCGCAGAAGCGCCGTGGCCAGCATTGCCAGCAGCGCGCCATAAACGGCAAAGCCCGGGCTCAGCCATCCTGTTCGCTGCTGTGGCCGCTTTCTGCCTCGCCGCTGTCCCACTATTGCCTGCCCCATTGCTGAAATGCGGTGAGAAATATCCATGGTCCATGGCTGGTGCGTTGTTGCAAAGCGCAAGCGGCTGGCGCGTTGTGGCCAAGCACCGGTTAAGCCAGCAGCCACCCACCAGACCGCGTCACCCACCAGACCCTGTCGGCCACCAAACCGTGTCGGCCGCCAACGATGTCGAACTTAGATGTTCGAACATATATGACGATGAAACGGCAGACTAAAGGCAAGGTGACGTTTTTACGAAATAGACGCAATGCGGCCACAGATCCCGGTTGTTGTCGATCATTATATTCTGCCGTTCAATTATTGTTCTGCCGGAGGCGGACGACGAAAGAACTGCCGCAGGCCGACGACGAAAGAACTGCCGCAGGCCGACGGCAAATGGCCGATCAGTTCATATGCCAGCCGTGGCTGACGATCAGCGACTGGCCGGTCAGCGCATTTGTCGGGAAGGCCGCGAACATCAAGGTAATCTCGGCGACATCGGCAACGGTCGTAAATTCCTTGTCGACGGTTTCGCCGAGCATGATGGTTTCGACCACTTCTTTTTCCGAAATGCCCAGGTCCCTGGCCTGCTCGGGAATCTGTTTTTCGACGAGATCGGTGCGTACAAAGCCGGGGCAGACGACATTGGCGCGCACGCCATGCGGGCCGCCTTCCTTGGAGACCGTGCGGGCGAGGCCAATGAGGCCGTGTTTTGCCGTCACATAGGCAGATTTCAGTTTCGAGGCTTCGTGGGAATGCACCGAGCCCATGTAGATGATCGAGCCGGACCCCTGCTTGTACATATGCGGCAGACAGGCCTTTGTGGTGAGAAAGCCGCCATCGAGATGAACCGCCAGCAACAGCTTCCATTGTTCAAAGGAGAAGTCCTCTAGCGGGTGAACAATCTGGATGCCGGCATTGGAAACGAGGCAATCGACGGTGCCGAAGGTCTTGACGGTTTTCGCAACGCCGGCGTTGACCATGTCCTCGCTGGTGACGTCCATATGAACGCCGATGACTTCCTTTTCACTGCCCAACCCGGCAGCGGCGGCCTTGACGCGATCGAAATTCAGCCCGGCGATGACGACCCTTGCGCCGGCTTCGAGGAAGCGCTTGGCGATGGCATGGCCGATGCCGCGCCCGGCGCCGGTGATAATGGCGATTTTTCCATCAAGGCGCTGGGAGGATGTGCCCTTGCTGGCGGCGCTTTTGGTCGAGTTGCTCATGGGTGGCCTGTCTTTCTGTCGGGGGCTGTCGGGGGCAATTTATGCTGCGTTTAAGGCGATCGGTTGGCACCGCATCTGTTGGTGCTGCATATGGTCTGCTCAACCGCTTATTCGTTTTCGGCAAGGTCGAAGACCTGCACGTTGTTCGGGTGCGGATCGCGGGTTTTCCATTTGTCGTGGTGCAGTGACTGATTGAGATCCTTATAGCCGGCCTGCCAATGTTCGGTGATCGAGTGGCGGGAAAACTCGTAGTCCTTGGATTGTGTCTGGTAGTTCTTGGCGCGGTGGATCAACTGCAAAATGGTGATCTCGGCGCCACAGGCCAATTCGCCAAGCCGTTTCGCATCGGGGTCATCGAGCAAGGCCTCGGGCAGCTTGTCGAGTACCCGCCTGGCGGTGCGGCGGATCTCCTGAACGCGGCGAAAATCGTCGGTGTTCAATCGCGTGCGCGATGAAAAGCGAATGTCCTTTTCGCGCTCAGCAACATCAATGAGCGTCTCAGGCGTGCTGCCGCGCGCCGAGAACAGATCCACCTGGAAGATGCTCATATGCGGACGCGGGTGCTGATCGAGGACATATTGCAGCGGCGTATTGGATACGATGCCGCCATCCCAGTAGAATTGGCCGTTGATCTCGACCGGTGGAAAGCCCGGCGGAAGCGCACCGCTGGCCATGATGTGTTCGGGCGTGATGGTGTCGCGCTGATTGTCGAAATAGGCAAAGTTGCCGGTTTGAATATTGACCGCGCCGACGCTGAGGCGAAGCCTGTCGCTGTTGATGCGCTCGAAATCGACAAGCCGCTGCAATGTGGCGCGCAGCGGCGCCGTGTCATAGAGGCTGAGGGCATGCGGAGCGCCGGCTGGAAAGAGCAGAGCTGGCGGTAGGCGAGGCTGGAAGAACCCCGGCAATCCGAACATGGCACCCAGTGTGGCACTGCTGTCATTGAACAAGCTGCGGGCCTGATCGCCCGGGATCGTTGGTTCGCCGAGCAGGCCCGATGAGACGGTGTTCCAGAATTCGCGCAGCCTGGCGACGCGCTCGCCCGGTGCATTGCCGGCAATGATGGCAGCGTTTATGGCGCCGATGGAAATGCCGGCCAGCCAGTCGAGGGCGGTCTCCTCCTCGGCAAGCGCCTGATAGACGCCGGCCTGATAGGCGCCAAGCGCACCACCGCCCTGGAGAACGAGCACATTCTTGCTGCCGGGAAGAACTTGAGATGTATTGGTCATTGTTGAGCGGTTTTATAGCGGTTGATGCATGCCATGTGCCATCACGTCTTCGTCAATAGTACGTCTTCGTCAATGGCCTGTCTTCGTCAAAGGCGCGTCTTCGTTACTGCAGCGGCCAGAAGAAGGATATGAGCAGCGTCCCTCCGACCGCGACGATGATCGACAGCGGCAAGCCAAGCCGCCAGTAGTCGAAAAAGCGATAGCCGCCCGGTCCCATCACCAGCAGGCTGTTCTGATGGCCGATGGGTGTCAGAAAGTCGCAGGCACAACCCAGCGCGACGGCCATCAGAAAGGGATCGACGTTATAGCCGAGATTGCTGGCGAGCACGGCGGCGACCGGGCCAAGAACGAGGACGGCGGCGGCATGGTGCAGAAAGGGCGTCAGAATCATCGACGCGATAAGCATCAGACCAAGAGCATAAATGCCCGGCATATTGGCCGCCCAGGTCGATAGAACCTGCGCCACGACGTCTGTCGCGCCCGTTTCCTTCAAGCCTTCGCCGACCGGAATGAGGCAGCCGAGCATGATGATGACCGGCCATTCGATGGCTTCATAGGCCTCTTTCAGGGACAATTGTTTAAGCAGCAGGATGATAACGGCGGCACCGAAGAAGCCGACGTCGACCGGCAACAGCTTCATGGTGATGAGCACCATGGCAACGGCCAGGACCGCGAGCGACAGCAGCCCCTGACGCGGACGGGCGAGCGAGCTGAGGCCGTGGCCGGCAAGCGGCAGGCAGCCAAGCTCGCGCATGGCGCCGGGCAGGCGCTCGCTCCAGCCCTGGAAGACGATGACATCGCCGGGTTTGAAGCGATGCGATCCGACGCGCGTGACAATGGCCGTGCCGGATCGGCGGATGGCCAGCAGGTTGATGTCATAGCGGCGGCGCAGGCGCATGCCTCTGGGCGAATTGCCAACCAGCGGCGAATCTTCCGTCACCACCGCCTCAATGACATCGAGCTCCGGGTGATCGCCTTCGGGCGGATCAAGTTCATCGACGCCGACGATTGCGGCCTTGCCCCTGTCGACGACATTCGCTACCGCCTTGGCATCGCCTCGCACAACGATGATGTCGCTGGGATAAAGGATCCAGGATCGCGATGGGAAGTATTGATGGCCGTTGTCGCGAATGATCGAGGTGACAACCAGATCGCCGTCGGCAAGGGTTTCGGCGTCGGCAACGGTCTTGCCGATCAGCGGACTGTCATCCTCGATACGCAGCTCAGTGGTGTAGTGGGCCTCAAAGGCGCCATTGGCATCGGGTTTGAGCGCCGCCACGCGCTTTGGCACCAGCCGCCAGCCGACCATCAGGAACAGGACTGCCGCGCAGGACAGCGGCAGGCCGACGTAAAGAAAATCGAACAACTGGAAGGGCGCACCGCCATTTTCCACGCGCACCTCGGAAATGAGCAGATTGGGCGAGGTGCCGATCTTGGTGATGGTGCCGCCGATCAGTGACCCGAAGGCCAGCGGCATCAGATAAATGGATGGCGAACGTCCCGAACGCCGGGCGGTTTCCATGGCGACGGGCATGAAGATGCCGAGGGTGCCGACATTCTTGATGAAGGCCGACAGGAATGTGACGCAGGCGGTCAGCACGCCGACCTGCCCCGATGCCGAGGAGACACGCGCCAGCAGTGAATTCATGACGCCGTCGAGGATGCCCGAAGTGGCAATGGCCCTTGAGACAATCAATACCGAAGCGATGATGATGATGACCGGGTTGGAAAAGCCATGGAAAGCATGTTTGGGATTGACGACGCCAAGCAGGGCCGCCGCCAGCAGGATCGCCATCGCCACCAAGTCATAACGCAGCCGCCCCCACATGAACATGACAAGCATGGCAATGACCAGGCCGAATGCCGCCATCTGCGTGAAGGGCAAGGGCAGCTGCAGACCGGCAAAAGGCATGTGTCGCTCCCGTATTAAGGTCTCATACCGGCGGTCATAAAGAATGACCGATTGATTGCGTTCAGGCGCCCCGGTTGTCGCTCAAATGAAGGAAAACAGCAAATAGGCGCCGAGCAGAAAGATGGTCCAGAAGGCCATTGAGCCGGTCGGCAGGGAGCGGCCAAGATAGCCATCGGGACCATGATAGCGGATAAGGGCCTGATCCAGTTTGCCGGCAATTGGCCCGGCGGCCTTCCGCGCGGCATCACGCAGGAGTGCCGCCATGGCTGTGACCCAGCGGGCAACAGCCGGCAGCGCCTTGCGGTAGGTCCATTCGGCGTCGATGTTGCGGCCTGGAATTTCGGCTGGATAAAGGCCCGACTTGTGCAGGGCGACGATGGCCAGCACGGCAAAGCTCAAAAGCTGGATCTGGCTCATCACATGCGCGCTTGAATAGGGCAGATAGTCGACGGGATTCGGCAGATAGCTGTAGAGCAGTTGCGGATAGACGCCGATGAAAATGCAGATGGCGGCGGCAAGCGCCATGGCCAGCAGCATGTTCCATGGCGCCTCTTTCGGGCGCAGGCCGCTGTCGTGGGCAAAGAAGGCGAAATAGGGGATCTTGATGCCGGCATGTTCGACGACGCCGGCGGAGGCGAAAACCAGCGCCAGCCAGACGATCGGATGGCCTTGCTCGATCGCCGCCGCCATCACCATGGACTTTGACACAAAGCCGGAAAACAGTGGCACCGCCGAGATCGACAGGGCGCCGATGATGCAAAAGCCGGTGGTCCAGGGCATGGTGCGAAACAGGCCGCCAAGATCGGAGGCCTTGGTCTTGCCGGTGCGATACATGACGGCGCCCATGGACATGAACAAAAGGCCCTTGAAGATGACGTCGTTGAAGGCGTGCGAGACAGCACCGTTGATGGCCAGCGCCGTGCCGATGCCGATGCCGCAGACCATGAAGCCGATCTGGTTCATCATCGAATAGGACAGGACGCGCCTCAGGTCATTCTCGATCACCGCATAGAAGATCGGATAGAGCGCCATCACCATGCCGACATAGACCAGCAGTTCGGTGCCGGCATAGCCGCGCGCCAGGGCATAGACCGCGACCTTGGTGGTAAAGGCGGAGAGAAATACCGTGCCGGTCGGCGTCGCTTCGGGATAGGCATCGGTCAGCCAGTTGTGCAGCAGCGGAAAGGCGCATTTGATGCCGATGGCGATGAGGATGAGCCAGGAGCCCAAGGTTTCCAGACTGGCAAGGCCGGCCGGATCAGCGGCTCCCGCCAACCCGGCGGCCATCGCTTTGAGGCCGATGAGATCGAAGGCAATGGAGCCTGTTGCCTTGGCGTGAATGAGGATGCCAGCAAGCAGCGTGACGCCCGAGGCGACCTGGATGATGAGATAGCGCATGGCGGCGCCATAGGAGTGTTTTGAGCGCTGGGCGAGCACGAAGAACACCGACGACAGGGCGAGAATTTCCCAGAACACGAAAAAGCTGATGAGATCGCCGGCCATCACCGCACCAATGGCACTGCCGGCATAAACGAGCGCCGCGACATCCTGCTTGCGGTCCTTGACGTGCAGCGCGAAGATAACCGAGAGGAATGCCGCCAGATGGAACAGATAACCGAACAGCAGGCTTAAGCTGTCGAGGCGCATGAGTTGCAGCTTGTAGCCGAGCAGCATCAGCGGGTAGCTGTCACCAGCCGGCATGGTCCAAAGGTTATAGGCGCCGACGATCGGCACCAGCAGCATGATCGCGGAGCGCAAAGCCCCGCGCGTTAGCGCTGCCAGCGCCGCACCGATGAAAAAGATTGCGAAGGGAACGAGATTACTCATCGTAATAATCTTCCTTGGCGCCGACCAGAAGCCGCAGCAGCTTGGCGCCCATGATCAGCACGACAATGCACAGGAAGGCGAAGACGGCGAAGAAGGCGGGCAGCGCCTCCAGCGGCTGTTCGACGTGGCGGTGGATGAACAACTCGGCAATGACTGCGGCGGCGCAGATGGCATAGAGCGCGTAAAGGGCCAATTTGTCCCTGGCACTGCTGCCGAGGATCGAATGTTTGTCATTTGCGGCCATGATCTTGACGTCCTGAGGTTTTGCGGTTCCTGAAGTTTGCTGGTCCGTGAGATTTTACGGTTCCTGAAGTTTTGCTGGCCCGTGAGGTTTTACCGGCCTTGAAGTTCTGCGGATCCTGAATGCCCGCCGGGAGAGTTGCATTGCTGCCATTGGGGGCGCGGCTATTTGAAGTTGATCTGCTGGAGCAGTGCCAGCAGCGGATCCGGGAAGAAGAACAACGCGATACAAAGCAACGATGTAATGGCGATGGCGATCAGGCAGGGCAGCGGCGCTTCCCTGATCCCGCACCCGCTTGCCTCTGCCCGGATGCCGGCGCTCAATGCGGCTGTCGCCTGCGTGGTGGTGGTCACGGCCGCAGCGCCAAGGCTATGCGCCTTTTGTTCCAGAGGCCTGCCGAAAAAGGCCTTGAAGGGAATCGACAACAGGTAGGAAATATTCAACAGCGACGAAACCATGAAGACAGCGACTATGGCCAGCTGTCCGCCATCAAGCGCGCCTCTGGCCAGCAACCATTTGCTCCACAGCCCGCCCATCGGCGGCAGGCCGATGATCGACAGCGCGCCGATCGTAAAGGCCAAAAAGGTAAAGGGCATCTGGCGGCCGAGCCCCGGCAGTTCGCTGACCAGGGTCCTGTGGGCGGCGGTATAGATGGCGCCGGCACAGAAGAACAGGGTGATCTTGCCGACTGCATGCATGGCGATATGCATGCCCCCGCCGAGCAGCGACCAGCGTGTGGCGACCAGCGCGCCGAGCACGATGTAGGACAGTTGCGAAATGGTCGAATAGGCAAGGCGGGCCTTGAGGTTGTCCTTGGTCATGGCGATCAGCGAGGCCAGAATGACCGTGCCGGCAGAAACATAGATCAGCGGATCGGCTTCGCCGGAGCCGGCCAGGAAGTCGGCCCCGAAGATATAGATGGAGATTTTCAGGATGGTGAAGACGCCGGCCTTGACCACCGCCACGGCATGCAGCAGCGCACTCACCGGCGTCGGCGCGATCATCGCATTGGGCAGCCAGGAATGCACCGGCATGACCGCCGCCTTGCCAACGCCAAAGACATAAAGCGCCAGCAGCCCGGCAATCACCGGGCCATAGATCTTGCCGGCAAGAATGCCACCCGGCGTGAAGTCCAGGGTGCCGGCGATGGCATAGGTGGCGATGATGGCGGGGAGCAGCAGCAGGGTTGAGGTGCCGAGCAGGACGAGCAGATAAATGCGCCCGCCGCGGCGCGCCGCCGCATCGCCCTTGTGGGTGACCAGCGGATAGGTCGACAGGGTGAGAAGCTCATAGAACAGGAACAGCGTGAACAGGTTTTTGGCAAAGGCAATGGCAACGGCGCTGGCAATGGCAATGGCAAAGCAGACATAGAACTGGGTCTGGCGCGGCTCATGATTGGCGCGCATGTAACCGATCGAATAGATCGAATTGACGATCCACAGCCCGCTGGCGACGAGTCCGAACAGCATGCCCAGCGGCTCGACCTTGAAGGCAAGGGTGAGGCCGGGGGCAATCGCGAAGCTGAGAGCTTCAGGCGTTTCACCGGCCATCACCAGCGGCAGCAGCGCCACCACCGCCAGAAACAGAATGAATGCAGTGGCGAGGGTCACGCTCTCACGCAGGTTCGGCCATCTGCCGGCGAGGGCGATGAGGCAGGCCCCAATGGGCGGAATGACGAGTGCGGCAAGGATCAATGTGCTGGGCGCGACAAGCGGCATCATCTCAAGCCTCCGATGAGGACATGGGTCAAGCCTCCAATGAGGACATGGGCGGCCTTGCCGGCAAGCCCGACCGACCATGTGGTGCTGCTGCCAAAATAGATGGTGGCGGCGCCGAGGATGATGATCGGCGCCAGCATAGAAAGCGGCGGGTCCCTGGCATCGGCAAGTTCGGGCGACGGCTCGCGGAAATAGGCGACCTCTACAACCTTGCCGATGTAGAGAAGCGCAATCAGCGAACTGGCGACCAGCAGGAACACCAGCGGCCACCAGCCTTTGTCGACGGCGCCGACGGCAAGCTGCCATTTGGAGATAAAGCCCGCCGTCCCCGGGATGCCGATGATCGACAGTCCGGCAATCACAAACATGCCCAGCGTTATGGGCATCTTGCGGCCGATACCGGAAAGCTCGGAGGCGCGCGAGGTGCCAAGCCGGTAGACGATGGCGCCGGTGGCCATGAACAATGTCGCCTTGGTGATGGCGTGATTGAACAGATGCACGATCGACCCGGTGAGGCCGGCCTGGTTGGCGATGGCGATCCCCAGGGTAATATAGCCAATTTACGCGATCGAGGAATAGGCCAGCATGCGCTCGATACTGTCTTCATAGAAGGCGAGAATCGAGGCGACGAACATTGCGGTAACGGAAAGAATCAGCAGGACGTCGGAGATCGGCAGCGTCGATATGTTGATTGCCGTGCCAAAAATGGTGAAATAGACCCGTATCAGGATATAGACCGCCACCTTGGTTGCCGTCGCGGCGAGGAACGCCGTTGCGCTCGAGGGGGCGAAGGCATAGGCATTGGGCAGCCATAAATGCAGCGGGAACAGGGCCAGCTTCAAGGATATACCGACGACGAGAAATGCCAGTGCGGCCATTATCGGGTGCGACTGGGTGGCCATCGCCGGGCCGATGCGGGCCGCCATGTCAGCCATATTCAAGGTGCCGGTGACGACATAGAGAAGGCCGACGCCGATGACGTAAAAGGTGGCGCCGATGGTGCCCATGATGAGATATTGATAGGCGGCGAGCAGGGCCCGGCGGTCGGTGCCAAGAGCGATCAGTATATAGCTCGACAGGGATGCGATTTCCATGAAGACGAAGACGTTGAAGGCATCGCCTGTTACGCTCATGCCAAGCAGGCCGGTGAGGCACAGCAGATAGACGGTATAGAACCAGGCCTGCTTGTCCTGGTCGATCTCGCTGGCAACCGAGCGGCGCGCATAGACCATGATGAGCGAGGCAACGCCGGAGACCAGAAGCAGAATGAAGACATTGAGCGCATCGACGCGGTATTCGATGCCGATCGGCGGCGGCCATCCGCCGAGGTGATAGGAAATCGGTTTTGCCGCAGCCGTGACCTGCCACAGCAGCATCACCGCCATGGCCAGCGCGCTCCAGGTGATGAGGGTCGCAAAAGCCCAGGCAATGCTGCCCTTGCGGAAAAACGCCGTGATCAGTGCGCCGATCAGCGGCACGATCACGATCAGCACCGGCAAATGGTGTAGGACAGCGAAATGCGCTGCACCGCTGCTCATAATTCGCCATCCCGTGCATAAATTTCATCTTCCTCAATGGTGCCAAAAGCCTCGTTGACGCGCACGGTTATGGCAAGGCCAAGGGACAGCGTCGCAACGCCAACCACGATGGCGGTGAGAATGAGGACATGCGGCAGCGGATTGGAATAAAGCCTGATTGCCGGGTCGATGATCGGCGCGGTGCCGCCAAGGATCTTGCCCGGAGAAATATACAGCAGATAGACCGATGACTGGAACATCGACAATCCGACCAGTTTCTTGACCATGTTGCCACGCGAAATGACCACATAGAGGCCGGCGGTCATCAAGAAAATGGTGATGAAATAATTGTATTTGTCAGCCAGATCCTGCAGCAGCTGCGCCCAATGTTGCATTTATTTCCCCCGTTCGACAAAGGCATAGAAGATGGCCAGCATCGAACTCGATACCGTGATGAAGACGCCGGTTTCAATCATCAGGATGCCCCACTCATGGCCATGGACCGGGTCATGCGCCAGGACGCCATAGTCGAGATAGTTGTGGCCCATGAATAATGCAGGCAGGCCGGCGCTGGCATAGATCAGAACTCCAAGCGGCATCATGCGTTCGATCAATGCCCTGGGCGCCACCCGCCGGGCCGCCTTGAGCCCGAATATGAGGGCATAGAGGATCATCGTTGCCGCCGCAATGACGCCGGCCTGAAAGCCGCCGCCGGGACCGAAATCACCGTGAAAATGCACATAAAAGGCAAACAGCAGCATAAACGGCAGCATCAGTTTGGTGGTGATGCGTAAGATCAGGTCGAGTTTCATGTCTTTCCCCCGGCGCCGGCTTTTCCTGCCTTTCCGGCTTTTCCGGTTTTTCCGGTTTTTGTCCGTGTTTTCTTTTTGCGGTCATATTTGCGCCGGCGCCCGCGCAGCAGCAGCATGACGCCAAGACCGGCGGTCAGGATCACCGTGGTTTCTCCCAAGGTGTCATAGCCACGATAGTCGGCAAGCACCGAGCTCACCACATTGGCGACGCCTGTCTCGGGGACGGACTTTTTCAGATAGGCGCCGCCGACATGATTGTGCATCGGCGTATCGGCGGCGCCGAATTGCGGCAGGCCCTGTGTGCCCCAGACGAGCGCTGCGGCAGTGGTCAGGGTGACAGCTAGGGGCGCGAGCATCTTCTGCCGCGGCGGCGATTCCTGGGTCTTGGTGAGATAGAGCGCGCTGAGCAGCAGCACGGTCGAAATGCCGGCGCCGACGCTGGCCTCGGTCATGGCCACATCGACGGCGTCAAGGACAATGAGCACGCTGGCCATCAGGAAGGAATAGGCGCCCGACAGGATGACGACGCCGAACAGCGAGCGCTGCGCGATGATGGCCAGTGTGACTGCTGCCAGAAGGCTTAGCAGGATCATGTTGATATAGGCTTCTATGACCTGGCCCTCCCATTGTCAGCTGTGCTGGCAGATGGGGCAGCGGCCTCGCCATTGCCATTGTTCGCCGTGCCGGGAGCCGCCGTGCCGGGAGCCGCCGTGGCGGGAGCCGCCGTGGCGGGGCTGGCTGTGGCGGGGGGCGCAGATAAAGAGCGCTCACGGCGGTCGTCGCTCAAAAACGGCTCCAGGCCTTTATAAAGCGCCGCTTGCGCCAGGGCATGAGACGCGACCGGCGAAGTGATGGCGATCAACAACAGGATAAAAACCAGTTTGACGGTTATCAGTGTCGCGCCGGCCTGACCGATCATGCCGAGAATAAGGAAGCCGGCGCCGACCGTATCTGTGATGCTTGCGGCGTGCATGCGGGTGAACATATCCGGCATGCGCACAAGCCCCAGAGCGCCGACAAGCACGAAGAATGAGCCCAGCAGGATCGAGACCCAACTGAAAACACTGACCAGCTGATGGATGTCAAAATGGTCGGCCATTTATGGTCCGGGCTCCTCGGTTGCATCATAAGCCAGATCGCCATGGCGGAAGAATTTCAGCACGGCCAGCGTGCCGATGAGGTTGAGCAGGCCATAGGTCAGGGCAATGTCGAGCCATTCCGGGCGGCCGGTCAGGAAGCCGACGATGGCCAGCAGCAGGATCGCCAGGGTGCCGATGGAATTGCCGGCCAGCACGCGGTCAAACACCGTTGGCCCCAGAATAACCCGGGCAACGGCCATGCTGAGGGCCAGCAATACGGCGATGGCGGCGGCAATGAACATTGGATCTGCGGACATCGGCTCAGGCTCCCTCAAAACGGCTGACGCGGGCATCCATGCCGCCTGCTTCAAGATCCATGGCACCATCGCGTTCCAGAGCATGAACGATAAGGCTGTCGCCGGCCTGCATTTTACCGTCCCTCATTCCGGCCTTGACGCCGACGGTAATGGTGCCTGGGGTCAAGGTGATGGAATTGGCGTAGATGTTAACGCCGAGAGGCGTCTTCTGGCTGGTCCGGACCCTGGTCATGCATGGTGAAATGGGCAGTCTGGGATCGAGAATGATCAAAGTCACGCGCCAGGCAGACTTGATGATCTCCCAGGCCAGCCAGAGGAAATAGCCCAATGCGCCCCTGGCCAGCAGCTGCACCGGATGCCCCTCGGCATCGATGGTGCCCATACGCCCGGCGACAACGACGCAAAAGGCCGATGAAACAGCGCCAAGAGAGATCAGGAAGGGCGTATAATGACCGGATAATGCCAGCCAGAACAGGAACAGGACTATGCCTAGACTGACAGCGCGCATGTCTCCCCCCTATCTCGCATGTCTCCCCCTATCTAAATATCATTCTGATTTTGCGGCGCGTCACCTGATGTTGTACGCCGCCGCGATTATTGCGCTGCGCAAACTAATGCCGCATGCCGCCACGCCAATGGCTCGGTGCCAGGTGCCAGGCAATATTCTGTGCCCGATAGCATTCGCTCCCGATGACGCCCCGCCAGCCATGCCCATCTTGGCATAGGCCGCAGGATTCAACCAAAAAACCAGCTGTTGAACATGGTATTTCAGAGGCTATGCCGAAGCAAGCCACATCGCAGCGTTGTTTTGGATAACGGCAAGATCGCTCAGCGTCAATTGCCTGCTTGCCAAAGTCCATAAGTGGTTTGCGTGATTTATCGCGAGACTTGCTTTTCTGCCGGCTGGTGCCCCGGCCATCGGCAGCTTTGACGGCCTGACGGCGGCGCAATGCTGGCAAAGGACGCCTGCTGGCCGGGCATGGGGTTGGACAAGGAACCGGGCAGGAGACCGGGCAAGGCGGCTGCGCACGCAAATGTGTGCACAGTTTGCATGAATTAACACATGGCTCGGTATAGAATGGGTGACGGCAAGCCCGAGGCTTTTGCAAAAATCTTCTGCATAAAGTCTTCCGCAAGGCGCCATGGCATGCCGGTTGTAAGGCAGGGGGGCATCAGCGGACTGTGGCCCGATGGGGCATGAGGCGGCTGGATGGCCGTCCTATCCCGCCGGCAGGTCGCCTCGGCCCAGAGTATCAGGGCCATCCACCTCTGTGCCCGTCACCGGGCCATCCACCTGTGCCCGTCACCGGGCCATCCACCTGTGCCCGTCACCGGGCCATGGCATCCGCGCCATCCGCGTCAATTTAGAACGTCAAGGAGATTTGCGATGTCCGCACAGATAGTACCGCAGTCGATGTCCCGGAACACCGATCATGCAACCAGGTTTGAGCGCTCGCAGAGCAAAACATCTGCTGCGCCGGTGGTTCTCAAGGTGAATGACATAACGACAGCAGACCTTGTCGACTCCCTGAAAAAAGGCGTCGCGGATTTCTCGGCCATGCCCAGTCATGCGATTTTCCTCTGCTTGATTTATCCGGTCATCGGTCTGCTGTTTGGGCGGCTGGCATTCGGTTATGACGTATTGCCGATATTATTCCCGGTAATCGCCGGTTTTGCGCTGCTTGGACCGCTGGCGGCTCTTGGTCTTTATGAGTTGAGCAGGCGCCGGGAGCAGGGGCTGGATGTGACCTGGCGTCATGCCTTTGATGTGCTGCGCTCACCGTCAATCGGCGCCATTGTCATTCTCGGGTTGGTGCTGGTGGCGATCTTTACCGCCTGGCTGATTACTGCCCAGGCCATCTATGTTGCTAATTTTGGCTACAATGCACCGGAGTCGCTCTCCCAGTTTGTCAGCGATCTTACGGAAACTTCGGCAGGCTGGAACATGATAATTACCGGCAATATTTTTGGTTTCCTGTTTGCTCTGCTGGTATTTACCATTTCGGTGGTGTCATTCCCTCTGTTGCTTGAGCACAAGGTCGGCGTTGCAACGGCTGCCGTGACGTCCATCCGCGCGGTCGCAAAGAACCCATTGACTATGGCGATTTGGGGCTTGATCGTCGCTGCCGGGCTGGTCCTGGGGTCATTGCCTTTCTTCATCGGACTGGCTATCGTGATGCCGATATTTGGCCATGCAACCTGGCATCTCTATCGCAAGGTTGTTTCTTCCTGAATGGGTCGCAGCCCGCTCCGGGTGTCATTGTGGTGCCTGGGTTAAGCGGAAATTCAGCAATTTGTGGCCCGCCATAAACGCTATGCAAACCGCTTGCATGCTATGATCTGGGAGTTAAAGGGTCTCCTTTGCGCGGCCCGCGTGCTGTGCGAGGGGCAGATCCGATGATCCACCGGCGATGGTTCGCTGGCATGCTTCGCGGGGCAATGTGAGGCTGTCGGACAAGCCACTCTTGCGGCCACTAACGGACAAGACGATGAATATTGCAAGACAAACAACGGCATGGTCGGTCCCGGCGTCAGCGCCCTCGCCGGCGCGGTTGTGGCAGCTTGCGGTCGTTGCCGGGCGGCCGGTGTTGCGGCTGGGGCAGCGTTCATTGCCGCTTGATGAAGTTCGCGATTATCATGTGCAAAGGATTGCTGAACGGGACAACGAGGGTCTGCTGTTCAATTTTGCCTTGTTCGGCCTGCTGGCCTGCGCCCTGGTCATTCCGGTCCTGCAAAATGTTCTGGCGGTTAAATTCCTGATTGCTGCCAGCGTTCTGGGCGCGATTGCCCTGATGAGCCTGTCAGAAGTTCTTTTTGCGCAGAAAATAGAGTATTTCCGCCTGGATTTTGAATTGCTGGATGGCAGGAGCGAGAGCTTTGTCAGCAGTAATTCCGCCGATATTGAAGCCGTGACACGCACCATGGCATGGCTGGGCGCAGCGCCTGTTCACTGAATTCCATTTCACCTGGTCACCTGGGGATCGTCTGGCAGATCGTCTGTGCGGCTCTTGAGTTCATGTTGGCGCAGGCTTATTGTGCGTTTCGCTTGATGATCGCGCTTTGACAGGCTGGCGGAGCATGCC
>Ga0114931_10003860_pt1 | contig 18861 bp, 17 predicted proteins | sample 2SBtaG_FD_89579 | JGI IMG/M metagenome (GOLD analysis project Ga0114931, IMG submission 89579) | Deep subsurface microbial communities from Kolumbo volcano to uncover new lineages of life (NeLLi) - 2SBTROV14_V59a metaG | ecosystem: Environmental > Aquatic > Marine > Volcanic | place: Kolumbo...
AACGCCAAGATTATTTTGAGTCGCGTTGGATCCCCGATGAGTTTGAAGGTCTCGGTTAGCGCATCGATTTTGTCGTTCTGTAAGAGCTTACTGGCAACGGCCCTTACTTTAGCCTCATCGACATAAAAAACGTCACATGTGTCTTCAGACACGGGAACCCTTTCATGTGAATGATTGTTCAACTGTTAATCTAACCAGTTCTCACAGAAAAGCAAGTTCTTTTTTGGTCTCGGGAAATACAGCTTGTCGAGAAGACTTTTTCCTGTGGCCGAAATCAGACCAGGGTGAAGGAAAAAGTAGTTGAAATCTGTCAAATCGCTGAAACGAAAAATCCCTCTAACTCCGGAGCAGTGGATGCGGCTCTTGAAAATGTGTAGATAGTTCACAGTTAGGGTGAAACTGCCTAAGTTTTAGCTTGCGTCGAATGCAAAATTTTAATATATTGACGCATCTTGAATAATAAGATGACTACATTATTCTGGAAATCAGGCCGTCGCCTCTTTAGCTTTTTGTTGTAAGAGTTCTCCCACCTTAGCGTAATCATTTCATTGTCTAACGTTCATTGAGGATGAGGAAAATGGAGAAAAAAAGAGCTAATCAAGTTACAGAACGTAAGTTGATAGTCTCCGTGATACTGAGAGCAGTGAAGGATTATATCGATGGCAACAATCCATATAAAATCAACAGGTTGCGCGATAAAGGTCAGGCTCACGAATTGAGCCAGCTGGAAAAAAATTTTAGAAGCGCCAAGTTTTGGATTTTTGAAGAAAAGAATGCCGACTATATTTTTTCGTTTGAAAAATGTTGTGAAATTATCTCGATTAGCCCCCAGAGAATCCGTCGGGGACTGGAGCAACTCATCAAGACCAACTATCCGGCTACGGCTGAAGAGATGCGCCAAGCAGTTTGATCGCCAGCCATGACAAATGTGGGCACACCGACCGTGCCTGGTTCCATCTTTATTTCCGAACAGCGCGACTGAAATAGTTTGTGCCCCATGTGGAGCATGGGTCTTCCTTAGCCAGACTTTCTCTTCTCCTGTAAATGTAAGATCTGCTTGCTGATTGCAGAACAATTCAATACCATATTTGATGGGCACCGCCCTTTCGAATAACAAAATGACATACAAAGTGCTCCGGTTTGCGATCGATCACAAACTGGGCAGACCTTGGCACAGATGAGGCGGCTTCACCGAGGCTGCTGAGTAACCTGCGCCGTCGCCGATGGACGAGCCGATACGGCGTTGGCGGCGGCAGGGGCGGCTGGTTTTTGGCGAACCCTAGAATCACAGAGCAGAGGTACGCGACCCAGCACCGACTCAGTCAAAAACGATCTCATCCAGCCTTACTATAAGGTGTGCATTTGAGTGAACACGAAATCAAGAAGGAATCGAACGAATTTGATATGCCTTCAGCAGCATTTGTCACTGCGCTGGCACATTTCTACCGGGGAGAAATGTCGAGGACGAACGTGTGGCGGAGCCGGCTGGATGTTACCACAAACTGGGCGATTATTACAACGGCTGCCTTTCTGTCTTTTGGCTTCGGAAGCCGCGAAATTCCGCATTTCGTTATTATCCTGGCCACCGTTTTCGTGTTATTCTTTTTGATTATCGAGTCGCGTCGGTACAAGTATTTCGACCTTTGGCGGTGGCGAGTAGCGTTGGTTAATGAAAATTTCTTTGCGCCGCTCCTGTCTCCTCAGATCAAGCCACTGGCCCCAAACTGGAGAAGTCTGCTCAGCAACGATTTACAGCAATCACAATTCAAGATAAGTTTTCACGAAGCGTTTGGTCGCCGCTTGAGAAGGAACTATATCTGGATTTTTGGCATATTGGCTTTCTGCTGGGCCACGAAAGTTGCGATCCACCCTGAGCCGGTTAGCACTATCACGCAATTTGTAGAGCGGGCAAGTGTCTACCATTTACTTCCCGGCAGTATAGTCATCGGCATCGGCGTCATTTTCAATCTGGCGCTGGTGGCCATTGCTGTACTGACTCGAACAGAACGCAACGAAGTCGTGCGCATCTACCCGGCTGAAACATCCACGTTCAAGATGTCGAATTTCTGACCAGGCTGGTTTCATTTCCGATTCGCCTGCATGCCATTGGCCATGAATTCTTATCGTGCACTCATCATTTTGTTAACGGCCCTGCCGGTTATCACGGCCTTTGGACAGGTCGAAAGTCCATCGGAATTTGCCGATTATGAAGTGGGCGTCGATGGCAATCTTCTCGACTGGTCACAAATCAGCGACTATCTGATCGAACTTGGCAAGAAGTCGCCGCGCGTTCAAACTGAAGAAATCGGCAAAACCACAGAGGGACGCTCCTTTCTTCTCACCATCCTTTCCTCTGAATCCAACCTAAGAAATCTCGCTAAATTCCGAAATTTACAGCGCCAGGGTGCCAACCCCAGGCAGTTAAGCGACGATGATGCGAAGCTTCTGGCCAGGGCATCTCGCCTGTTCGTGGCTGTCAGGATGCATTCTCGTTCTCATGAAATCGCAGCCGGTCAAGCAGCAACGGAACTAGCCTACAAGCTGGCAATTTCAAAGGACCCGGTGATTCAGAATATCCTTGACCAGGTCGTCATTCTCATGATACCTTCGACCAACCCAGATGGTGTGGATAAACTGGCTGATTGGTGCAGACTTTACGCTGGGACGCCCTATGAAGGCAGTCCGTTACCTGAGTTGATTCACATCTACGCAGGCGATGAATACCTTGAAGATGGACCGGCGCTAAACTTATTGGAAAGCAGGCTTCAGGCAAGGTCAGTCGTCAGGACCTGGCAACCGCATATCGCTTACGAACAGGAGCAGGGTAAAGGTCAGCTCGCCAGACTCATCATGCAATTACCTGACTCCCTCGGAAACTTGCCTTACCCCCAACTCTCGGAACATTTGGCGGGCTCACTCAAGGAGCGTGACGTACAGGGTATTGCGCTTGAACTTGCACCAAATCCCCGCAATTTAGGCGCGCTGTGGTGCCAAAACGCGACGCGGGTCGTTGCTTCAGTAGCCTCGGCTCAACTTGCAACGCCCGTTTTTTTCCCCCGCGGCAGTTTGCGAGAAATTCATACAAAGGGATCGACCGAAAATCGTCCTGGCCTTATCGACGCCTGGGAAGGAGGTTGGTGGCATCTAAGGAATGTCATGACCTATGAAATCGCAGGCATCTTAGCCTTCTTGGAATTGGCGGCAAGTCAAAAGGAAAGTATTATCTATGCTTATTGTAAGCGGAATTTGCGTGCCATAAAAGCCGGCCAAAACCAACCGCCATATGGGCTTGTTGTTCCTCGCCGTCAACATGACCCGATCGCTGCCAATCGTTTGATTGATATTTTGGTCCGAAATGGCGTGGAGGTTTACCAGGCTTCCAGGGAATCGGGCACCGCCCAGAACCGAATAGGACCTGCGGATTACATCATTCCATTTGACCAGCCTTTACGTTTTTGGTTGCAGAGGCTTCTGTCACCCATTACGGCACAGCACGACGACTCGGATAATCGACTTGCTTATCCCGAGCAGCATCTGGCTATCTACCTCGGTGTGAGACTGCATGAACTGCGCGAAAAGTTAACGGTACCATTCACGGCCGTCAAGTCGGTGCGCTATCCACCCGGGAAATTGCTGCTCAAAGTCAACGGCAATTATCTCTTTCACCACACCGGCAACCAGAGTTTTGTTGCAGCAAACCGATTGCTCAGAGAAGGGAAGAAAGTTTACTGCCTTAAGGATGAGATTCAAGTTGATACAGAGCGATACGAAGCGGGTAGTTTCTATGTGCCCGCCAACGCTATAAATGCACATCAGATGGATGCTATTGCACGTGAGCTCTCTATTGAAGTAAGACAGACGAAGCACGATTTTTCCATGGCGGCCGCCTACCTGCTGAAACTACCACGATCGGGTTTATACCTGCCGTGGACGCCTACACCTGACGCAGGCTGGACAAAGCGGCTTTTGGATGCTTACGATTTTTCCTGCAAACCACTGACCCCAACTGATATTCGCCGGGGAGGATTTGCCGGCAACGTGGATGTCATTATTCTTCCCGACATGATCACAGACGATATAATCAACGGCTCCAGGCCCAAATCGCCAAACATCTACGCACCCCGCGTACCGCAAGAATATGAGCACGGGATTGCTGAAACGGGTGTTGACCATCTGAAGCAATTCGCTGAGCGTGGGGGAACCTTGATCGCCCTGGGACGATCGTGCGATTTTGCTATCAGCCAGTTGGGATTACCGGTCAGATTGAAGGCCCTGGCCGGTGGTGACACGCTGTTGCAAAACACCGTCCTTGCCCGGCTTGCGGTGAACACAAACCAAGCAGTCGCCTACGGCATGCCTGCCGAAGTCCCGGCCGTCTTAAGTGGAGGCATGGCTTTTGCGCCTTTGCCGTGGCGCCGTGAGACCCGAGTAGTCTCTTATTTCACCAATATTCTGGAATTGAGCTCTGGTCACGTTCCCTTGAACGAAATCGCAAAAAAACCGGCGGTCCTCGAAATCCCTTTTGGAAACGGTCGAATTATCCTCATTGCGATTCGAGCTCAATTTCGTGCTCAAACGCAGGCCACGCTCAAGTTCCTTTTCAATTCAATTCTGCTCTCCAACTCGATGAACGTCATACTTTGAACATCTGGTCACCGAGAATCCATGGTGCGCGCGGTGTTTAGACGCCGGCCGCCAACTCCCGAAATTGGCTTCGAAAATAGAGCAGTGGCGGACGGGCATCGCTAGATGCTGACGTCTCCACTTCCCCTATGACTATTGTGTGGTCCCCGGCTTCGATAGCATCTCTGCGAAGACATTCCAAATAGCCAAGATTCTCCCGGAAGGCCGGCAACCCAGTCTTCGTCAACTCGTAAATAGAGTCCGCAAAACGGTCGGCGCTGCTCAAACGCCAATTTGCGAAACGGGCTGCCAGGTCTTCCTGCTCCCTGCTGAGAATATTAACCACAAACGCATCACAGCAAGTAAGGCAATCATGGCTTGTCGTTTTCTTGTCGATGCAGATGAGAATTAGGGGCGGATCTAGGGAAAGGGAAGAAAAGGCATTGACCGTCAGGCCATGATAGCCATCTGCATCCGCAAATGTCACAATTGTAACTCCGGTGCAGAATTGACTGAGTGATTCTCGGAACACTTCAGGGGAAACAGGCATGCCACTCTCCAATAAATTGATTACCGCACGTCAGCGATAAAAGCGAAGAAGCGCACCTTGGGCCGTACTGGATGCGCCTCGAGAGGCCTAACAACTTTTCAGGAAATATGTTCTACTGAAACAAAGGTGAAACGTTGTACGCCCGCAAGGCATATTCCTTGATCATTCTATGGGTGTTGAAGTAGGGGGCGTTGAGGGCGATGGTACTTTTCATCATCTGAATCCACTTGTCACGGTCTGAGTAATACATGGGAATAATGATTTGTTCTAACTTGCTGTACAAACTCTCAGTATCAAGGTGCTCGTCATAGGCAGTGAGATTGTCTTCGGTTGGCTCCGGCCCGATGGCCCAACCTGTAATCCCTTCCAGGCAGCCTTCTATCCACCAGCCGTCCAAGACACTGAAATTGAGAACGCCATTGTGGGCGGCTTTCATCCCGCTGGTGCCGGATGCCTCGCGAGGCCGCTGTGGATTGTTCAACCAGACATCTACGCCGGAGGTCAGAATGCCCCCGAGATGCATGCCATAGTTTTCGATATATGCAATATCGATCCGGCCCTTGAGTTCATGCATGGCGGCAAAAACGCTTTTGATGACACTCTTGCCCTCTTCATCCTTGGGATGCGCCTTACCAGCGAACACAATTTGAATTTTTTCGCTTCCGATTCGCGTCAAACGCTCCAGGTCAGAAAAAATCAAGTCAGCCCTTTTGTAGGCAGCTGCGCGTCGTGCAAAGCCGATAGTCAATCTGTTGAGATTCATCCGAACGCTGGTTTCATCCTCAATCAACCGCATGAGCTTGCCTTTTGCCGCCAGATGCGCCTTCCAAACTTCATCGTCCGGAATGAACACGGCACGAGCAAAATGTGACGGGTCTATGTCCCAACCCGGAATGTGCTGATCAAAAAGCTTGCGAAAACCTTCCGATGTCCAGGTCGCGGAATGTATTCCGTTCGTCACCGCGCGGATTTCCGGTTTCTTAAACATATTCCTTGAAACGTCCGCATGCTTAGCCGAAACGCCATTTATGAAGCCACTCAATTTCAGAGAAATAGTCGTTAGGTTGACAGGGTTCTCCCCTTCCAGGATCTCTTTGAGGTAGTCGATGTAAACCGGACTCATAACATTCCTGACCATCTCAAAATCAAAAACGTCGTGTCCCGCCGGCACAGGCGTATGTGTCGTGAAAATGCACTCTTTTTTGATTTTCTCGTAACTGCTGTAACCACTCTCACGAATCAACTCAAGAGCCAGGAGACTGGCATGCCCTTCGTTGAGGTGGTAGTTCTGTATGTCGCGATAGCCGAGGTCGCGCAACATGCGCACGCCGCCGATGCCCAGCACGATTTCCTGACAAAGTCGGACGTAAAGGTCGCCGCCATAAAGGTGCTTGTTCAGTTGACGATCTTGTTCACTGTTGGTTTCGACATTCAAATCAAGGCAATAGACCGGAACGACATATCCGTATTTACCGATGATGTCATATTCCCACACACGCACTTCAACCACGCGATTCTCTATTTTGAGTTCAATGTAATTGGGCAAATCTTTCAACTTCAACCGGGGATTCCAACGAACTTCAGTTTCGATTTGCGTCCCATCTTCATCCAGTCCCTGGTGGAAATAGCCGTATTGCTGCAGCAACGTGACGCCTACCATCGGAATACCAAGGTCGGCCGCAGACCGCAACGTGTCGCCCGCCAGGACACCGAGACCTCCACTGTATGACGGAATGTCTTCCTCCAGAGCAATCTCCATGGTGAAGTACGCGATTTCCCGTTTCGACTTGTCTTGGCTTATCCTCTGAAAGATTTCACTCGGCTGTTTCATGAACAAATTCCTTTTCTGAGTGCTGGCTTATCAGGCTCGTTTTGGCGATGCTAATACTATATCGACAGAAAGCGCAGGCGCTGAAACCTTTGCCAAATATTAAGGATTCTTCACCTGGCGACTTTCCCCTGGCCTGAAAGCGCTTCCGAATATAACAAAAGAAATGGCATAATCAAGTAGGAACTGGAAAATCGGCCGCGGCTTCTTTCGAGCCTGCGCAAGCCAAAGAGAGTCCGCCGGTCGGGGCAAAGTCGCTCTATTTGCTATCAGCATGAGCCGACGACGCTGACGCGACGTGTATAACGCTCGTTTGAGACAATTTGCTTGATTCTTACTCACGGTTTTTCTTACTTTTGAATGTTTTGTAAACATTCCTAAAATGCTATTCCAACAAAGACATTTTGCCTGGCTGATTCTGCCGGCGGTGCTGCTGGCAGAGTGCGCTTTTGCGAAGGGTGCAAAGTCCTTCCTTTACGAGGTCGATGTACGTCAAATCCGGCAGGCGCCCGTCCTCGACGGGATCCTTAGTAAAAATGAATGGAAGGCCGCTGCCCTCGTAAACAACTTCACCCAGAAAGAACCGGTCGAGGGGGCACGGGCCTCTGAGCCGACCTTTGTCTTGATCACCTATGACGACAGCAATATTTATTTCGGCATCCGCTGTTTCGATAACGACCCTCGCCGGATTGTTGCAAACGAAATGCGGCGCGACTACGATCTCTCCGAAAACGATTATTTCGAAATCATTATAGATACGTTTCACGATCAGCGGAACGCCTACTATTTCGCCACTAATTCCCTTGGCGCACGACTCGACTCCGAGATTAAAGCCGAAGGAGAGCACGTCAATTGGGATTGGGACGGCATCTGGAACAGCGCCGCCAAAAAAGACAAATACGGTTGGACGGCAGAGGTCGCGATTCCCTTTCAGACCTTGCGCTTCCAAAATGCTGACGCCTTGACCTGGGGCATCAATTTCGGCCGCTATATTCCTCGAAAACGGGAAGAAGCCTTCTGGTCTCCGATTTCCAGAGACGACGATTATGACGCCTTCGGAAAATTTAGAGTCTCCAAATTCGGCACGCTGCGTGGCCTCAAAAACGTCAATCAAGAGCAGAGAGTACAAATCAAACCCTACACCATTGGCGGTGTAGAAAAGAACTTTGCGACCGGCAATTCAGTGCAAAGGGAAACCGATCTCGGATTGGACGCAAAAATTCGTTTGACCTCCAACATTGTTTCTGACCTGACCGTCAATACGGATTTTGCCCAGGTGGAGGCTGATCAGGAGGAAGTGAACCTTTCGCGATTCAGCCTGTTTTTTCCGGAGAAACGCGATTTTTTTATTGAAGGTCTGGATGTGTTCAACGTAGGAGAAAACACCTTTTCAGACCCCTTTACCTTGTTGTTTTTCAGCAGAAAAATAGGTCTTCATAGAGATGTTGAAACATCCGAACTAAAGGAAACTCCGATCATAGGCGGCGCCAAGGTAACCGGGAAAGAGGGTAAGTATGAAATCGGCTTTCTGAACGTGCTGACCGATAATGTGAAGTACACTAATTTGAATGGCTCAAACGTGCAGATTCCCGAAACCAACTATTCAGCCTTTCGGATCAAGCGGGATATTTTCAAGCGGTCATCGATTGGGTTTCTCGGCCTGAGCCGGGATCCACTTGGTGGCGGCGACTACAATCGCACTTTTGCAGCTGACGGCACTTTTTCATTCTTCGATAATTTGAAGTTGAATGGCTATCTCGCCAAGACGGTCACGCCGGGACTCAAGGGGAAGGATTACAATGGTTTCCTGGAAGCATCCTGGGGATCAGATTTGTATTTTGCGCGCGGTTCTTTCACAGATATCGGAGCAAATTTTAACCCGGAAATGGGATTCTTGCAATGGACCGATATCAGGAAGTACGATCTCCAGTTGACAGTCAGTCCCCGGCCCAAATTCTTCAACTCAAGGAAAACACATCTGTCCTATGATATCGAGGTCATCACCAATCATGATAATGAATTGCAGTTTCGCACATTCCAGCCAAGTATCCTGAATATCTTCAAAGATGAGTCGTTCTTTTTTCTTGGCTGGACGAATTACTACGACAATATTCCAGCTCCCGGTTTTTTCCTGGGGCCTGCCTTCATTCCGGGCGGCATCTACCGCTACAACGTGATTGGAACAAGTTATTCTTCGGACCTCAGCAAAAAAGTGGCAGGTGGGATTAGATTTGGAGGAGGCAGTTTTTATGATGGCACCTTCGCGGGACTGACCCTCTCCAATTATATTAGACCAAGCGACAAAATAGCCCTTGATTTTACGTGGAATTGGAATCGTGTCGATGTGCCTTTTGACAATGGAAAATTTACAACAAGCATTGTCGGGGCCCGCTTCAACTACTCCTTTACTCCGAACCTGTTTGTGAAGACCTATGTGCAGTGGAATAATTTTGAAAAGAAAATTGTCAGCAATATCTTACTGAATTACATCCATTCCCTCGGTAGCGACCTCTTTCTGGTCTACAACGAAGAGTGGGATACCAGCGGCAGCCTCAACACATTGAATCGGACGCTCCTCGCAAAATTCACTTACGGCCTGAATTTGTGAGGCTTCACGCTGGTCAAATCCAAGCCCCAAGAAATACCGCCTTGCTGTGAACTGACATATCAACCCGCGAAATTCTGAGTGGGCACGGAACCCGTTGACTAAACTTCTCAAAGGGTCGCTCATGAGGGCCGTTCGGAGCAAGGCTTTATCCCGATACAATTTCTAAATTTTTTCCGAAACCGATTTTGCTTGCAAGAAGAGCAAGAGATAATCCTTGCCGCCCGCCTTCGAGTCCGTGCCCGACATATTGAATCCACCAAATGGATGACCGCCGACAAGGGCTCCGGTACATTTGCGATTAAGATAGAGATTCCCCGCATGAAAAATCCGTCGTGCTTGCTCTAGCTTGTCGAGGTTTCGACTGTAAACAGCTCCGGTCAGGCCGTATTCGGTGTCATTTGCAATCTCCAGTGCGTGGTCAAAATTGCGGGCCTTAATGACAGCCAGGACAGGCGCAAATACTTCTTCCTGAGCAAGTCGCGCTTTGGCGTCAACATCGACGATAATGGTAGGCTCAATGTAGAAGCCATTTTCAGGGCCGCTTTTGCCGCCTTGCACCAGACGTCCTTCCTCCTTGCCGATGCTGATATATTTCAGCGTTTTGTCCTGCGCACTTTTGTTGATAACGGCTCCCATGAAATTGTCGGGGTTTTCCACCGGGCCCATGGTGATTTTTTGCGTCCGCAGCACCAGCTTTTCAACGAATTCATCATAAATTGACGCGTCCACGATAGCGCGCGAGCAGGCCGAGCACTTTTGACCCTGAAAACCAAACGCAGCGGTTGCCACCCCTTCTACCGCGCTTTCCATATCTGCTTCAGCGTCCACAAGAATGGCGTCTTTTCCACCCATTTCGGCGACCACGCGTTTGATCCAGATTTGACCCGGCTGGGGCTTCGCGGCCAGTTCGTTGATGCGAAGTCCAACTTCACGCGATCCGGTAAAAGTGATAAATCTGATTTTAGGATGGGTTACAATGGTGTCGCCAATGACGCCACCGCTGCCCGGAATGTAGTTTAAGACCCCGGCTGGCAAACCCACTTCTTTCATGATCTCAACTAGTTTGTAACCGATGGTTGGCGAGTCACTTGCCGGTTTCAACACGACGGTGTTGCCGGCAACAATGGCAGCAGAAGACATGCCCGCCAAAATGGCCAGTGGGAAATTCCAGGGCGGAATGACCGCGCCGGCGCCAAGCGGAATATAGAACATTTCGTTGCGTTCCCCCGGCACCGGTGTGAGGGGTTGGTTCTGGCTATATCGTACCATCTCCCGACCATAGAATTCCAGGAAGTCGATGGCTTCTGCCGTATCTGCGTCGGCCTCTACCCAATTCTTACCGGCCTCGAAAATCATCCAGGCGTTTAGTTCAAATTGGCGTTGCCGCATCAGTTCAGCCGCCTTGAACAGGTACCCGGCTCTCTCTTCCGGCTCCACAAAACGCCACGTTTCGAACGCCTTGTTGGCGGCTTCAATGGCTTGCTCTGCCTGCGCGTCTTGAGCCCGATGAAAGCTTCCGACGACGCGATCTTTTTGACAAGGATCATATGAGCGCAGAATATCCCCTGTCTCCACATCCTTACCGCCAATCCAGAGCGGGTATTCCCGGCTAAACTGGCGCTTCACTTCTGCCAGAGCCGCCTCTTGCTTCTGCTTGTTCTCCTCATTCGAAAAATCCGTCAATGGATGATTCCTGAATTCTGCAACCATTTTAAATACCTCCTTAGCGGATATTTGACAGCGTTTCATATTCTCACACTTACTGCACCACTTGATGCCTGGCCAAGATAAATATCAGACCGGTCATTTTCCACCAAAAAAGAATTCATTTGATTATCTTTGTGAAGCAGTTTAGCTTAGCCAACCGCAGCGCTAAGAATGAGGCACAACTTAGGAGGATTTATGCTGAATTATGTCTGGCTGGCATTGATGGCTATCTCTATTGTCGTCGGCGCTATCAACGACAAATTGCCAGAAGTTACGAAAGCGGCATTCGAGATGGCTGAGGTCTCCGTGAAGATCGCCATTGGCCTGATAGGTATCATGGCGCTCTGGCTTGGCATTATGAAAATAGCAGAGGAAAGCGGACTGGATAGGATTCTGGCCAGATTGATCCGGCCCCTCAGTCGGAGACTTTTCCCCGACGTTCCGTCAGAGCATCCGGCGATGGCGGCGATTCTGCTCAACTTGAGTGCAAACTGGCTCGGTCTGTCCAATGCGGCCACCCCATTCGGACTCAAGGCGATGGAAGAACTACAGAAACTCAACAAACAAAAAGAAGTCGCTTCGAACGCGATGGTAACATTTCTAGCGCTCAATACCGCCGCGATCACGTTGATCCCGGCCACGATCATCGGCGTTCGGATTTCACTCGATTCGCAGAATCCGCAGGAGATCATTGGTACGACCATCGTTGCCGGGTTGTGCGCCACAGTCACCGCCATCATTGCCGCCAAGCTTCTGCAGCGGCTACCGCTCTTCAATCGGGAAATCACACAGGAGTCCGCCACAGCGGAAGGAGATCGCCATGAGTGAGATTGCAACCCGGCTCGGCCAGATTTTTCCAGCGTTAATCCAGGGCATCTCCGATTATGCCATTCCCGTCGTTTTGCTATTAATCGTCGGGTTCGGTTTTTTTAGGCGGGTGAAAGTTTATGAAGCATTTGTCGAGGGAGCAAAGGGCGGTTTTGAGGTAGCGATAAAAATCATCCCTTTCCTTGTAGCCATTCTTGTCGCCATCGGCATGTTTCGCGCCTCCGGTGCGATGGACTATCTCATCGCGATTATTTCTCCGGTGACCGATCTGATCGGGATGCCGGCAGAAGCACTTCCGGTTGCTTTTATGCGCCCTCTTTCGGGCAGCGGCTCGTTAGGTCTTGTGACAGAAATCATGAAAACGCACGGGCCGGATTCTTTTCTCGGCCGTCTCGTGTCTACTATGTACGGGAGCACGGAAACGACCTTTTATGTTCTGGCGGTATATTTTGGTTCGGTTGGAATCAAGAAGACGCGCCATGCCGTACCGGCGGGATTATTGGCGGACGCGGCAGGTCTGCTGGGTGCGTTACTTATTTGCAAGTTGGTCTTTTAGTGTTTTTCCAGCGCTTTTTCGGCTTCATCCAGCAGGCGGGGAAGGTCCCAGGGTTTGGGCACAAACAAGTCTTGACCGCGATCTAATATTTCCTGGAAGCCCTTGGTGTTGGGATGGCCGCTGGTCAAAATAAAACGAGCCTTTTTTCGAATACTTTTCAAGCGTTCGTAAACGGCCTTGCCGTCGACTCCTGGCATGATCATGTCTAGAATGACAACGCCTATTTCATCGGCGTTCTCCCTGAAAACTTCGATGGCACTTTGCCCTGAATCAGCAAGGACGACGCGATGGCCGCGCTTTTCAAGCAAGCGTTTTGCCAGGAGACGGAGATCGTATTCGTCGTCAACGATCAGTATCATTTCCCTTTCAGGTGCAGCGGCCTGGACCGTGTCGGTCTGATCGGAACGAAACATGACACGTTCTGTTACAGGCAAAAAAACTGCAAACGTCGTTCCGATGTCTGATCCTGATCGGCAGTCGATTCTGCCGCCATGCTCATGAATGATATTTCTGGCAATAGGCAATCCTAACCCGGCCGATCGCTGCGAAGTGCGTGTGGTGAAAAAAGGCTCGAAAATACGTTGCTGGTCCGACTCATCGATACCCGGGCCCGAATCGGAAAGCTCGATCAGTAAGTACTGGCCGTGCTCTTGCTCCGTTTCAGCCTCGGTGATGAGGAGTGTTCTCAGTTTCAATTCACCCTCACCAGCCATCGCCTGCAACGAATTAATCGAAATGTTGAGCAAGGCATGGCAAACAGCGGCAACATCGACATTGACACGACCGCCGTCATGAGCATATTCTACGGTCACGCTAATATCCTTTGAGACAGCACTTTCCAGAATGGCTGCTATATCTGCAACCAGGAACTTCGGGTCAACATTGCGCCTGACGGTCGGCTGGCTCTGGGCGTAAAACTGGATTTGTGAAATCAGGGTAGACGCACGCCGGGCAGCTTGTTCAATCACGGTCGCTTGTCTGAGTTGGTCTGATGAGGGCTCCAGCTCTTCTTTTAGCAGTTGAGCATAGCCCAAAATTCCCCCGAGTATGTTGTTTAGGCTGTGCGTTATGCCGCCGGCCAGGCCGCCAAGATTGGCCAGCTTAAAAAGCTTTATATACTGAGCATCATTCTCAGGATTTTCCAGCGCTTTCTGTAAACTGGACTTTATGAAGGCTGACGGCCCTTCAATCGTTTTCGGACACATGGTATTCTTCTTTGCCTTTAGAAGGCGGGTTCATTGAGCCAGAGTGCTGAAATAGAATAGCCATAAAAAGCCCTCTAATGCAAGGTCAAACTGGAATCTTACGTTAATTTAAAATTAGTTATTACAAATTGTTACGGCCTGCGCCGGAAAGCCAGCATTCAAAAGGGAAGTCGGATGAACCTGAGGCACCAAATTTTCCCGGATAATAGAATTCTCATAAAATCAAAGAGCACATTCATGCTTCTTCGCGAAGAGGCGATTAGTTACTTTCTCTATTTCTCGGCACGGGAAGAGGACTACGCCACCGTTGTTGTTTTTGCAGATCTTTAGGGCAACAAATGGGATTTGCTACAATCGAAAGACCGCTGAGAGTTCTCAACCCAAACCAGAATGGTGCACGTGCCACGCGCATAAAGTAAGTGCAGCAGATGATAATAAACGTTGTTTGATTTCTTCATTTCAGAGTCTTACCTTGCCCGAAATGCTCTTGCGAATCAGAAGAGAGCTCCTTATTCGAGCAAAAAAGATCTCACCGGCTAATTGAAGGAGGAACTTATCGATGACAATTCCAACCGAGCCCGTTGGCAGTGTGCCTCGCCCTCATGCGTTACAGCAGGCGATGACTGCTCATGCAAATGGAGAGATTTCAACCGACGCTCTGAACACTGAGTTCGATTCCGCGGTCAGCGAAACCATCCAAAAGTTGGAGGCCACCGGGTCTCCTATTGTCAGTGACGGAGAGCAGACCAAACCCAGTTTTGCGACCTACCCGCTGGACGGGTTGACCAACCTGGCGCCGGACGGCGTTGTCATCCCGTTTGAGGATGGGCACACCCGGCAGCTGCCTCGTCTGGTCGCCGGGCCTTTTCGCTACAGTACCTATGCCGGTTCATATTTGCCGCGTGCCAGGAAATATGCAACGCGTCCGGTAAAGCAGGCGGTCATCGCCGCCTCTGCCATGAGTTTGCTCTATCCCGCGGATGGCATGCCTGATTATTCGCGCGAACAGTTTCTATCCGACCTTGTGCAACAGGCGGTGGCGGACATCCAGAGTTGTTTTGACCAGGGTGCCCACCAAGTGCAAATCGACTTTACCGAAGGTCGCCTGGCTATCAAGCTCGACCCAAGCAAGCATCTTTTGCAGCAGTTTATCGATTTAAACAATCAGGTCCTGTCCCACTTTACCGCCGACCAGCGCCAGCGCATCGGCGTCCATACTTGCCCCGGGGGCGACCACGATTCCACGCACAGCGCTGATGTCGACTATACGGAACTCATCCCCATGCTGCTAACCCTGAATGCCGGTAACTTCTACATGCAAATGGCCAGTGAAGAACATCCGGAGAGAGCCTTGCAGGTCATCGGCAAGCATCTGAAGCCCGAACAGCGCATCTACGTTGGGGTTATCGATGTTATCGATGAACAAGTGGAATCCGACACCACGGTTCGAGATCGCGTCCTGATGGCGGCTGAATATATTGCACTGAACCAGCTTGGGACGACTGATGATTGCGGCTTTTCACCTTTCAGCGACGATGTGGCCACCAGTCGCGACACCGCCTTCGCCAAGATTGCTGCCCGTGTGCGCGGCACGCAACTGGCAGCTGAAAAACTCAACGCTTAATGCAGCAGATATCCTCGGATTCGTAAGAGCTCAATTGGAACCAAGACTCAGTATCATTATCCCGATCCTAAATGAAGCTCAGATTCTGCCCACGCTTCTGCAGGATATTGACCTCTGTCGGCGGCAACTGAAATTCCCAGTGGAATGCATTATTGTCGACGGCGGTTCCACAGACGAATCTGTTGAAATCTGTAAACAATTTGAAGTGAAGATTGTGATGGGGCCCCGTGGTCGAGGGCAACAACTGGTGGCCGGAGTCGCGGAAGCCGGCAGCCAAATCTTTATGTTCTTACACGCGGATTGCCGACTGAAGAGCGAGCATTGTAGGGCCGCCCTTGCGACCGTACAGAACAACGGCGTCGTCGCGGGTGGGTTTCACCTGCGCTTTGATGACGATCATCCCATTTTGCGCTTTGCGGAGGCGGTCAACAGGATCAGGTTTAGGTTTACTAAGATATTCTATGGCGATCACGCCATTTTTCTGAGGCGAGAAAATTACGAAGCTGCGGGTGGCTTTTCTCGCCAGGCCTTATTTGAAGACATCGATTTTTCGCGGCGTCTTAAGAAACTCGGCCAGGTGACCCTTATTTCGCCCGCCCTCGAGACATCGGCGCGCCGATTCCGGGCCGGCGGTGTCGTTCGTACCTACCTAAAAATGGCAACCATGCACGTTCTCAATTGGTTGCATGTTTCCCCGAACGTGCTGGCAAAATGGTACAATCTACGCAGCAGAGACTGATGCAAAAAGATACGAACCAAGCCGATTACAGCGTAGCGTCGCCCGAAGAGCGAGAGAACGTCATCGCTATTCTGAACCGCAACGTGAAGGAAATAATTAAACGCGGCCAAGTGAAAAATGCGAACCGAGTCGAGGCAATTGTGGCCACCCTGGCAGAGAGAATCCAAAGAGGTGATTTGATCAAGGGAAAAGATTTCGAGCGGCTCATTTTGCTTTTTCGAAAGAAATCACCTGAATGAAGGCTCACCTTCAACCGCTGTGGGCAGAGGCGTCCACCTAGTTGCTCTAGCATTTTCCGACATTCGTGTCGATTTCCCGTTTCGATGTGCGACGAAATCCCAGAGATTCTGCAAGGTCGACATCCTCCCTGTGCCTGATAACCGTGGTGAGAATGGGTGCCATTCAGGCCTTTTAAAATTAGGTTGAATTTAGCGGGCAGCTTTCTTACCTTTTTGTCACACGTCTAATATGTTTGTAATATATTAGACTTATAACACCTGAACACCCGTCCCGATTCCCATGTCAGCCATTCTCTGAACTATCTGAAAATAGACCGGAGGGAAAACATGATCTATATCGTTGCAGTATTTGGCTACCTCGCTATTCTAGTCGGCGTAAGCGTTTATCGCAGCAGAGGCGTTAAAAGTCAGGACGATTTTATGGTGGCGGGCCGTTCGGTACCCTGGTATCTGTTGGCGGGGACATTGGCCTGCACGTGGGTCGGTTCCGGCAGTTTGTTTGGCGGTTCAGGACGGGCATTTCGTGAAGGTTTTTCGATGCTCTGGTTTAGTGCAGGGGCATGGTTAGGCATCGCAATCATTTATTTCCTTGCCGGCAAAGTACGCCGGATAGCGCAGTATACAGTGCCGGATATTCTCGAAACTCGCTATCATCCGGCAGCCCGGATCCTGGGGACGATTGCGATCATCATCGCGTATTTGACGATTGCCAGCTACCAGTTTATCGGCGGAGGGCGTCTGCTGGGACTCCTTTTTGACGGCCTCGATCCCGCCACCGGCCAACTGATCATTGCTGCGCTGGTGGTCTTGTTTACCGTCCTGGCCGGTATGAAATCGATCGTGTCCGTCGATTTAGTGAACGGCATTGTCATTACCGCCAGCATCCTGATCGCCGCACCTCTGGCCCTGAACGCGGCCGGCGGCTGGAGTCAATTGCATGTTACCTTGCCCGAGACACATTTTACCGCGTTCGGTCGCCTGGGTGTCCTGCCGGCGGTGGGCCTGTTTTTACCAACTTTTTTCCTCTTACTTGGTGAAAGCAGCATCTATCAAAAATTCTTCTCCGCTAAAGATTCTGCGTCGGCGCGCAAAGCGGTCATCGGCATGATTGTGGGCGTTGTGATCATCGAAACAGTGCTCTCCGCAACCGCGATTTTTGGTGCTGGCATTTATTGGAATGACGCGGGATTTCATAGCGGTGCATCCTTTAGTGCGGTCCAGCAAGCCAATTCCGAGACGATTCTTTTGCAGTTGGCGCGGCACGACATTCCGGTCCTCGCGGGCTGTTTGCTTCTGGCTGGTGCCGTGGCGATTATCTTTTCGACGGCGAACACCTTTCTGATGGTCCCTTCGACAAACCTGGCGCGGGATATTTACCAACGTTTCATCAACCCCGAGGTGAGCGAGGCCAAAATCATTCGTTTTCAACGCATCATGATTGTGATCCTGGCCGTGATTGCCTATGTTGTCGCATCCTTTTTCAAGACGATCCTGGCCATGGCGTTGTATGCCTACACGATGGTCGGCGCCTCGATTACGCCCGCGCTGTTGGCCGCTTTTCTGTGGAAACGGGTGACGCCGGCGGGCGGTGTCACGTCAGTTGCGGCAGGCATAGTTGTCACTTTCGTTTTTGGACTGCTCAACTCAATAGGAATAACGAACTGGGAGTACGACTATATCATCTATCCCGCGGGTGGCGCATCGGTCTTGTGTCTCATTGTTGTCAGCCTGCTGACGAAACCATCGCCGGAAGAAAAATGGAAGCCTTTCATGGAAAAAGCGTGAGGTGAAAGGTTTTTTGCGGGTGTCTATGACCAGCCAAGGCGTCCTTCCCGAGGCTGCTCAGAGTGTTGGCAGATAAAATTCGCCCTGCTTCTTGAAAAGCCAGGGGTAGGGAAAAGAAATCATAGGAGAGTATAGAATAGATCTAAAATATCGGAGGGAAGTCTGAGGCGATACTTCTATACGAACCGGGCGCTCAGGCACTCGCAGATATTTTTCGCAAGAACCACCTACTCATAACCTGGGAGATTGTTATGCGACATCTTGATCTGTTGAAAAAACAGTGGCTGTTTGGCATTCTGGTGCTTTCTGTAGTGATGGTTTCTGTGGTGATGGTTTCTGTGGTCTCAGCCCAGGAAACAGCGGCTCCAAAGAAAGCAAAATTCAGGTTTACTCCGGAAGTGATCAAGCTGGGTGTCGGCGACTCGGTACGAGTTAAGATCCAACTGCTGGAACCTGGTGGCAATCTGCACGACTTACCCTTTCTCATGTACATCAAGGGCAACGCTGCCAGAAAGGGTGTACGGGTCACACCGCGCACCAGTCAAGGCGGCGGCGAAGGGGTCGCAACC
>Ga0114931_10003861_pt1 | contig 18860 bp, 16 predicted proteins | sample 2SBtaG_FD_89579 | JGI IMG/M metagenome (GOLD analysis project Ga0114931, IMG submission 89579) | Deep subsurface microbial communities from Kolumbo volcano to uncover new lineages of life (NeLLi) - 2SBTROV14_V59a metaG | ecosystem: Environmental > Aquatic > Marine > Volcanic | place: Kolumbo...
CCGGTCACGAAATCATTGTCGGCCCGGTCCTCGCCGCTGACCAGCCACAGCGGCATGCGGGCATAGTTCACCAGCGGATAGCGCTCGCACAACGCGCGGTGAACCGGCGTTGCCGGGTCCCGGCTGTAGCGCGAGGTGGCCGGAAAAAGCCGCAGGATGAATTCGAACGGGCGGGCCGCCGGCGCGGCGGCCGCGATGCGATAGGCCTGCCGGATGTCATGGACGATCACTCGGCCGGGCTCATGGGCGAGGGGCTTGCGGGGGGCCTGGTGGCAGATGAAGTGCGCCGCTCCGGCGCCCGCGCCGCCGGGCCGGTCAAAGGCGATGCGAACCACCGCGCCGGCCAGCGGCGCGACCGGGCAGCGCTCGGCATCGCACTGCCAGGCATCGTCGGGCGTGTCCTCCTGCGGCGGCGCGGGCCAGGGGTCGGGGGCGAGCTGGCTGTCGTAAAGGATGATGTCGGGGCCGATCAGCGGCGTGACCAAGGCGATGATCTCCGGCATCTGGCAGAGATCGAGAAAGCCCCAAGCATCGTGGATTTCGGCGGCCCGGCTCCACGGGTTGTGCAACTCGCTGTAATGCCACGGCCGGCGGACCACCCCGTCGCGGTGCAGGGCGGCGCATTGGGTGCGCAAAAAGTCGAGAACGCGGGGCGCATCGGGCAGGGCGGCGCTGAAGGCGGCGGGATGGTTCATGACGCCGTCGGCTCGGCAAGGGGAAAAAACGGCCGCAGGCTGGCCAGCGCGGCGGCAGGGGAGAAGTCCTGGGTGATAAAGACCAATTGGGTGCGCGGCGCGTCCGTTGGCCAGGCCGCCAGTTCGCCAGGGGGATAAAGGCTGTGCTGCACCCCCTGGACCACCACCGGCCGGTCTTTGCCGGCGACATTGAGCAATCCCTTGAGCCGATAGATGCTGTCGCCGCGCACCGCCAGCAGGCCGCTCAGCCAGGCCTCGAACTCGGCCCAGACCACCGACGCTTCCCAGGAAATGGTGAAACTGGCGAAACGGTGGTCATGGGGCCCGCGCGCTGCCGTGAGCGCCGGCTGGTCGGCCGGCCGGTCGGGGGTGGCGGCGAACAGCGCCTGGGGGTGCGCGGCGGCCTCATTGCAGGTCAGGATATCGGCCCCGGGGTTGAGCGCGCCCAGCCGCGCTACCAGCGCGATACGCGCCGCTTTTGCGGGGTCCAGATCGGTTTTCGATAGCACCAGACGGTCGGCCAGAGCGACCTGACGTACGGCTTCCAGATGGCGGTCGAGGGTGGCCGGGCCATAAACCGTATCGACCACCGTGATCAGCGGGCCGGGGCGGCACAGCGCGGCCAGCGCCGGGTGGGTCATGATCTGCTGGAGGATCGGAGCGGGATCGGCCAGACCGGTGGTCTCGAGCAAAATACGCCGGAAATCGGGGGTGTCGCCGGCCTGGCGGCGGGCGAACAGCGCCAGCAGGGTTTCGCTTAAGTCATCCCGCGGCGTACAGCACACACAGCCCGTTTCAAGCACCATGATCTCGTCATCGATGGTCTCGACCAGCAGGTGGTCAAGGGCGACGTCGCCAAATTCATTGATCAGCACCGCGGCATCGCCCATCATCGGGTTGGCCAGCAGCCGGTTGAGCAGGGTGGTCTTGCCGCTGCCCAGAAAGCCGGTGAGCAGCGAAATTGGCCTAAGGTCAGGGAGGGGATCGAGAGGTGGATCAAGCATCATCCTGGCGCGGCGCGGTGAGAAAGAAATTGACGAGTCATCGTTTGATCACATATTGTGATCTCATATAGATAGGGTACCATCCCAAGCATAACCAGACAAGATCGCGGAGGCCCCATGAAAATCACCGGTTGCGAAGTTTTCCTCGTTTCCCTGCCCAACCGGCGGCATCATACCTGGGCGAGCAAGATGACCGCGCCGATCGGCCATCACGCCATCGTGCGCCTCGACACCGATGCCGGGATCAGCGGCTGGGGCGAGGCGCCGGCGGGCATGACCTGGGGCGGGGCATATATGCGCTATTATGGCGAATCGCCGCAAACCGTGCGCCATCTCATCACCGATCATCTGATCGACGCGATCACCGGCGCCGATCCGCGCGAGATGGCGGTCATTCACGCCCGCATGGACCGGGCGGCCAAGGGCCACCCCTATGCCAAGGCGGCGCTCGACATCGCCTGTTACGACATTGCCGGCAAGGCGGCCGATGTGCCGGTTTACAAACTGCTGGGCGGCCAGTTTCGCGACCGCATCGAGGTGGCCCATTCGCTGGGCATCATGACGGTGGAAAAATGTGTGGACGAGGCGGTCGCCGCGGTGGCCGAGGGGGCGCGGACAATCAAATGCAAGACCGGTCTCGATCCCGAGCGCGATGTCGCCGTGGTGCGCCACTTGCGCGAGCGCCTTGGTGATGCGGTCAAAATCCGCGTCGATGGCAACGAGGGGTATAGCGATGTCTGGGAGGCGATCCGGGTGACCCGCCGCCAGGAGGACTATGACCTGTTGTTATGCGAGCAGCCGGTGATGGGCGCGCCGGCGCTGGCGCGGGTTGCCGAGCGCATCGACAGCCCGGTCATGGCCGATGAATCGGCCTGGACCTGCCATGACATTCTGGAACTGGTCGAGCATCGGGCGGCGGCGTGTTTTTCGTGCTATGTCACCAAGCCCGGCGGGCTTTACCGCGCCAGACAGCAGGCCGACCTCGCCGAGGCCCTCGGGCTTTACTGCGACATCGGCGGCTCGATCGAGTTGGGGGTGGGCAATGCGGCCAATCTTCATCTTGGCGCCGCCACCCGCATCGCCACTCTGCCCAGTGTCTGCCCGGTCTCGCAGCCGGCTGGTGCGCCGGGGCCGGAGATCGCCGGGGTCTATTATCTCGACGATATTATCACCGCGCCCTTTGGCTTTAAGGACGGTGCGGTCCTCGTGCCGCAGGGGCCCGGACTGGGGGTCGAGGTGGATATCGACAAACTCGCCAAATATACGGTGTCATGAAGCTGGCGGTTCTTAGTGCGGGTGCGGGCGGGGCGTCGGCCGCGGTTGAAATGACCCTGCAAGGCCACGAGGTCCGGCTGTGGAACCGCGCCCCGGCGACGCTCGAGCCGTTTCGCCGCGCCGGCGGGGTGCAGTACACCGGGGTGTTCGGTGCCGGCTTTGTTCCGCTGGCGGCGATCACTGATGATTTGCGCGCCGCGGTATGCGATGCCGATCTGATTCTGGTGTGTTTGCCCACCCTGGCCCATGCCGGGGTTGCAGCTATGTTGATCGAGGCCGGTTGTGCGGCCACGCCGGTTCTCCTCAATCCCGGCCATACCGGCGGCGCGCTGGAAGTCGGCGCGGTGTTTGATCGTGCCGGCATAGCGGTGCCGCCGATCGCCGAGTTCTCCACCCTCACCTATGTGGCGCGCAAAAGCACACCGCACACCGTCTCGACCACCGGCCGGGCCAAAAAAGTGGCGCTCGCCGCCCTGCCTGGCGGCGGGCCGGCGCGGGAGCTGGCGGCGCGGCTTTATGACTGCGCCTGGCCGGTTCCCGATGTGCTGGCCACCGGTCTGCGCAATGTCAACATGGTGCTGCACACCCCCGGGGCGCTACTCGGCGCGGCCTGGATCGAGGCGACCGGCGGCGATTTCACCTTTTATGTCGAGGGGCTGAGCGACGGTGTGGCGCGGGTCATGGAACGGCTTGATGACGAGCGGCGCGCGGTGGGCCGCGCCTTTGGCCACGAACTGGCGTCCCTGTTCGATGAAATGTCGGCGATCGGCACCATCGAGCCCGGGGCCGACCGCGCCGCCGGTCTGGCCGCCGCAATACGTGGCGGGACGGCCAATCAGGCGATCAAGGCCCCCGGCAGCCTGAGCCATCGCTATTTCCTCGAAGATTTCTGGTATGGCCTCAAGCCGTTTCTCGCCCTGGCCGATATTGCCGGGGTGCGGGCCGAGACCGCCTCGGCGCTTATGGTATTATGCACCGCGCTGCTTGGCCCCTTGGCCCCGGGTGAGGGTCGTTCGGCGGCGGCGATGGGGGTGGCGGGGCTAACCCGTGACCAGCTTGTGGCGATGATAAGGGAGGCTGAGACATGACCCGATCCGGCAACACGCCGAGCGCCTGGCGCGAGTTGACCCTGGCGGTGGTTGGCGGCGATGAACGCGAACAGGAGATTGCCCGGCTGGCCGCCGCGACCGGGGCGACGGTCAGGGCCTTTGGCTTTCCCTGGCCCGCCGGCGGCATTGCCGGGGTGGCGCGGGCGGCGAGCGCGAAAGCGGCGCTGGACGGCGCCTTTATCGCCCTGTTTCCGATCCCCGGGCTGACCCCCGACGGCAGCCTGTTCGGCACCGAGACGATCATCCCGCGCGAGGAGATGCTGGGCGGCATGGCGGCCGGCGGCCATATTATTCTGGGCACCCCGGACGACGGCTTGAAGCAGGTCTGCGCCCGGCTCGGCCTGACCCTGCACGGCTATGAATCCGACCGTGAGCTGATGTTGCTGCGCGCCCCGGCGATTGCCGAGGCGGCGCTCAAGGTAATCATCGAGAATACCGCGATCACCATTCATGACGCCCGGATCTGCGTGGTTGGCCAGGGTACGATCGGCGCGGTGCTGACCCGCACCCTGATTGCGCTGGGCGGCCATGTCACGGTGGCGGCGCGCAACCCGGAGCAACGGGCGCTGGCCTATACGTTCGGCGCGCGGACGATCACCACCGACGAGCTGGCCGGCGCGGCGGGTGGCTTTGACATGCTGCTCTCGACAGTCCCGGCGCCGATCGTCGGGCAAAAGGTGATCGATGCCCTGCCCGGGGCTGCCCTGGTGGTCGATCTGTCGGCGCCGCCGGGCGGGGTCGATCTGGATTACGCCCGGGCCAACGGGCGCAAGGCGGTGTGGGCGCGGGCGCTGGGTCGGCGCGCGCCGATCACCGTCGGGGCGAGCCAGTGGATGGGGATTCATAAAATCATCAATGCCATTTTTGACGGAAAGGCCTGATATGAAAGTCGATCTTGTAATCCGCAATGCGCGGGTGGTCGATCATCGCGGCGAATTTTACGGTGGTATCGCCATCCATGACGGCAAGATCGCGGTTGCCGGCGCCGACGCGGCGTTGCCCGAGGCGCGCCGTACGGTGAATGCCGAAGGCCGTTGCCTGATGCCCGGGGTGATCGACCCCCATTGCCACCTTGGCGTTGCCTATCCATTTGACGAGGACATGCGCAGCGAAACCGCCCAGGCGGCGCGCGGCGGGCTGACCACGGTGCTGCTTTACATCCGCAACAAGCAGCCGTCCTACATCCCGTTCTACCAGGAGCGCCGCGCCCTCGGCGAGGCCAATGCGTGCATCGATTTCGGCTTTCACTTCGGCATTCAGCGCGAAGAACATATCCATGAAATTCCCCGCATTGTCGAAAAAACCGGGGTGCGCTCGTTCAAGCTTTATTTCGGCTATGAACCGGACAATCCGATCGGCATCGTGCCGGCTACCGACGGCTGGGTTTACGCCACCATGCTCAAGGCGGCCAAGCTGCCCGGCGGGGTGGTTTCGGTTCATTGTGAGAATACGGCGATCGCCTCCTGGCTCAAGAAGGACATGATTGCCTCGGGCCGTCAGGATCTGGCGGCCTATAGCGAATCCCGCCCGGCGTTTTGCGAGGTCGAGACCATCAAGCGGATGATCTTTCTGGCCGAGCGCACCGGCTGCCCGCTTTATCTGGTGCACACCTCGGTCGGCGAGGGGCCCGATCTTGGCGCCGCCGCCCGCGCGCGCGGGCTGGATGTAACGGTCGAGACCTGCCCCCATTATCTTACCCGCACCGCCTATGACGCCGATCTTGACATGACCGCCAAAATCTCGCCGCCCTTGCGTGACGCCGAGCAAAGGGACGGGCTGTGGCGCGGTATGCTGGCCGGCAAGGTCGGCTCGATCGGCAGCGATCATGTGCCGTTCAAGCCCAAAAAGGGCGAGGATCTGTGGCGCGAATTTCCCGGTGCAGTGTCCTTTTTGTGGGAGCTGCCGCTGTTGATCACCCACGGGGTGCACCAGCGCGGCCTGACGCTTCAGCAGCTCTCGGCGATGAACGCCTATGGCCCGGCACGCCGCTTTGGCCTTTATCCGCGCAAGGGCGATCTGGAGCCGGGCTCGGACGCCGATCTGGTGCTGGTCAATCTGGACGAAGAGCGCGTGGTGCGCCCCGACGGCCATGGCACCTGTATTTACCAGGGCATGACGCTTAAGGGATGGCCGGTGATGACGATTTCGAACGGCCGGGTGATCTGTGAAAATGACCAGGTGGATGAAAGCGCCTTCGGGCAGGGCCGATGTCTGACCCGGCCCGGTTGAGCCCGCCGCTGCGCTATGACGGCGCGGGCCGCACGGTGCTGTGTGCGGTTGGTCTGGCGCTGCGCCCCGGGGTTTTCGATCTGGCGCTGGAAAATGGCCGGATCGCCGCCATCACCCCGCGTCCCGGCGAGGCGGCGGGCTGGCTGTGCCTGCCGCCGCTGGCCGATCTGCATGTGCACGCCAACCGCGCCTTTACCCTGGAGACGCCGCCCCCGCGGGACTTCGAGCACGCCATCGTGCTGACTGAACAGCTCTTTGGAGATTTTGACGAGGCGCGCTATGCCGCCCAGGCCGGGCGCTTTTTTAACCAGGCGCTGGCCAAGGGAACGACCCGGCTGCGCAGCCATGCCGATATCGACCCGGCCAGCGGGCTGGCGGCCCTGCGCGGCACTCTGGCCGCTGCCGATGCGCTACGCGAGGCCTTGACGGTGGAGGTGGTCGCCTTTGCTTCCGCGCTGATGGACCCGGCCGAGGCGGCGGCGCGGGCGGTGCTGCGCGAGGCGATCGCGGCGGGCGCCGATCTGCTGGGCGCGGTGCCGGCGCTTTACCGCGACCCGCGCCGCTCGATCGAGGCCTTGCTCGAGCTGGCGCAAGAGCTCGATGTCGCTGTCGATGTCCACCTCGACGAACATCTCGATGCGCGCCGCTGCCATGCCGGCGATCTTGCCCGGGCCACGCTTGCCCGGGGCTGGCAGGGCCGGGTTACCCTGTCCCACGGCTGCGCCATCGCCGCCCTGCCCGAGGCGCGCCGGCGCGCGGTCATCGCCAGCCTGGCCGAGGCGCAGATCACGGTGGTCATGCTGCCGGCGACCAATCTTTATTTGCAGGATCGCGGCCAGGGCACGCCGCGCCGGCGCGGGCTGACCTGCGGCCTCGAGCTGGCGCGCGCCGGGGTGGCGCTGCGGCTGGCCAGCGATAATGTGCGCGACGCCTTTTATCCTTATGGCAATGGTGATCTGCTCGACATCGCTCATCTGGCCGCCACCGCCGGCCATATCGACGATCCCGCCCTATTGCTTGGCGGTATTTGCGATGGCCGAACCGATCTGGCGGTTGGCAATGCGGCCGATCTGCTGCTGGTCAAGGGGGCAGGTTTTGGCGAGGCGATCGCCGAACGGCCGGCGCAGCGGGTGATTTTCCGCCACGGCGTCATGGTTCCATCCCCGATGTGATTTTTGGTTCAGAATGATTTTCTGGCCTGTTTCTTCCACCCTGGGACAAATTGCTTGAGAAATTTGTGATCACAATTTATGATCATTAAAAGGGATCAGAGTGATTTGGAGAAACCGGAAGGCCATGAACAGCGACGTTGTCACCCGCCTTACCCGCTCAATGGCCGACCACGGCTATGACGCGATTGTCGCGCTTTCGCCGGAAAATTTCGCCTATCTCGCCGGTTTTGTGGTGCCATCCCAGTCGCTGATGCGCTGGCGGCACGCCGCCTGTGTGGTCACCGCGCAGGGCGAATGCGCGATCCTGGCGGTGGATATGGAAGAGACCACCGTGCGGACCAGGGCGGGCGAGACCCCGGTGCGGATCTGGGGCGAGTTCACCGACAATGCCATGCAGGCGCTGGCCGGCCTGCTGAGTGATCTGGGGCTGTCGGCGGCGAAAATCGGCTTCGAGCGCGACTATCTCGCCGCCGGGGACTTCGCCGCCCTGACCAGGGCGCTGCCCAAGGCCGGCTTTGTTGCCGCCGAGCGCTATCTGGCGGACTTGCGCCAGATCAAGACCGCCGACGAGATTGCCCTGATGAGCCGGTTGGCGCGTCTGGCCGACCAGGCGATCGCCGGCGCTCTGGCCGGGGTATCGCCGGGCGGCAGTGAAATGGACATTGCCGGCGGCCTGACGCGCGGGGTGTTCGCCCTGGGCGCGGATTATTTCAAGCTGATGATTGTCGCCACCGGCGAGCGCAGCGTCTTTCCCAATGTCGGGCCAAGCGCGCGGGTGCTCAAGGATGGCGACATCTGCCGGGTCGAGATTTTTCCGGTGATCGGCGGGTATCACGCCGGGGTCTGCCGCACCGCCCGGGTCGGGCCGGCGCCGGACCACGCCGAGACGGTGTGGCGCAATCTGGTCGAATGCAAATATCTGGTGCTCGACATGATCAAGCCGGGGGCCAGTTCGCGGGCGATTTACGAAGCCTTTCTCGGCCATCTCGCCCGGCTCGGCCTGCCGCCGATCTCCTTTGTCGGCCATGGCATCGGCCTGGGGCTGCATGAAGAGCCCTATCTGGGCAAATATTCCGATGTGCCGCTCGAGGCGGGCATGGTTCTGGGCATCGAGCCGCTGGTCTATGACACCGGCTATGGCTTCGGCATGCAGAACAAGGATATTGTTCTGGTGACCGAGACCGGCTGCCGGCTGTTGTCTGATGTCACCGATACCGACGAACTGGTGGTCGTTTCATAACCCGGGGCCCTGTTTTATGCGCACCTTGATTGAACATCTTAATTTTGTTTTGACCGTCGATGCGAACGACCGCGTGATCCGCGATGCCGGGGTGGTGATCGAGGACGATAAAATCCTCGATGTCGGCGCGACCGACGCGGTGCTCGCGCGCCATGACCGGGCCGGCTTTGACGCGATAATTGATGGCGAAATGACCGGCCTGTGCCCGGGTTTCGTCGATTCCCATGTCCACTTGTCGGAAACCCTGTCGCGCGCCGTCTTTCCCGACGACATCGACACCCGCACCTGGGTGTTTCACTGGGCCAAGCCGTTTTACGCCCATGTCGATGCGGAAGATGAAAAAATCAGCGTTCTGCTGGCCTGCGCCGAAATGCTGCGCTCGGGCACCACCTGCCTTTTGGACATGGGGGCGCAGAACGACCCGGCGGGCACCATCGGCGCGCTGGAAACCGCCGGCATTCGCGCCATCACCGGCCGTCATGCCGCCGACAATGCGCCCCAAACACCGCCTCCCGGCTGGTCGGCGGATATGCTCGCCCATCATTTTTTCCCCAATGCCGAGGTGGCGCTGGAGGCGCTGGGCGAGACGGTCGAGAAATGGAACGGGACGGCGGGCGGGCGCATTCGCTGCTGGGTGAATATCGAGGGCAAGGAGCCGTGCAGCCTGGCCCTGCATGTCGGCGCGCGGGCGCTGGCGGAAAAATATGGCGTGGGCACCACCTATCATATCGCCACCAGCATCGAGGAAGCGCAGATTTGCGAGCGTAAATATGGCAAATGGCCGGTCCAGCGCATCGCCGATGCTGGCGGTCTGGGCGCTAATCTGGTGATCGCCCACGGAGTGGCGCTGAGCGAACGGGAGATTGCCCTGCTCGCCGAAAGCGGCACCAAGGTGGCGTTCTGTCCCGGCACCTCGTTCAAGCTGGCCAAGGGCGCCGGCGCCTTTGGCAAATATCCCGAACTGCTTGACGCCGGGGTGACCGTCTGCCTGGGCACCGACGGGGTGTCGGCCTCGGGCAATCTCAATCTGATGCGCCAGATGTATGTGGTCGCCGGCCTGTTCAAGGACATGCGCAATGATCCCGCCATGGTCGGCGCGCGCCGCGCCCTGAGGATGGCGACCATCGACGGTGCGCGGGCGCTGGGCTGGGACGACGAGATCGGCTCGATCGAGGTCGGCAAAAAGGCCGATTTCGTGCTGTTCGATCTGCGTCATGTGGAATGGACGCCCTTTGCCGACCCGGTGCAGGCGCTGGTGTGGTCGGCCTCGCCGGCCTCGATCGCCCAGACCTGGGTCGACGGCAAGGCGCTGTACCGCGGCGGCAGGATCGTTACACTCGATGAAAGCGAGATTTTTCGCCAGGCCCGCCAGCGGGCGGCGGCCATCATTTGGCGGGCCGGCCTGTCCGATGCCGGGGTGCCCAAGGCGACCTCGCTTTACGAGTAAATCTCTTACCGAGGAGTTGAAAGGATGCCGGTTGTAACCGTACAGATGTGGAGCGGGCGCACCACCGAGCAAAAGCGCCGGCTGGTGCGGGCGATCACCGAGGCGATGGTGGAACATGCCGATGCCAGGCCCGACGGCCTGCATGTGATCATCCAGGACGTACCGCCCGACAGTTGGGGCCGGGCCGGGGTGCTGGGGATCGATCGCCAGGATGGCGACCATGACACTTGACCTGTTGGATCTGAAAAAATCGGCGCTGGTGGTCATCGACCTGCAAAACGCCTTTTGCCACAAGGATGGCACCTTGGGCCGTTCGGGGCTCGATACCGACCGGCTGGGGGCGGTCATCCCGGTGCTGCGCGGAGTGATCGAGCGCTGCCGCGCCGCCGGCATGCCGGTGCTGTGGACCGTTCAGGAGCATTTCGCGGCCGACCACCGGCGCGCCCGCAAGCGGCTGCCCTCGCACACCAGCAAGCGCAAGGGGGTCTCGGCGCTGGCCGGCACCTGGGATGCGGCGATTGTCGACGAACTGGCCGATCTGGCCGACGATCCCTCGCTGATCATCCGCAAGCACCGCTTCGGCGGCTTTTACGAAACCCGGCTGGATGTCGTGCTGGAGATGCTTGGGGCCGAGGCGCTGTTCGTCGCCGGGCTGACCACCAATGCCTGTGTGGAGACCACCATTCGCGAGGCCTATTTGCGCGATTATGATGTCATCGGCCTGACCGATTGCATCGCCGGGGTCAATCCCGACTGGGAGCAGACCGCGCAGCAGGTGTGGCGGCAGTATTTCGGCATGACCGCCAGTTCGGCCGATTTTCTCGGCTGGCTCGACCGCCAGGCGGCGCCGCGAACGCTGGCCCTGCATCATGTGCTGCTCAAAGTCGCCGATCTGGAGGCTGCAACCCGGTTTTATATCGATCTGCTGGGCTTCTCGCTCCGTCCCGACGCCAAGCCGCTGCCCGACGGGCGGCCGTTTGTCGCCACCCTCCAGGGTCTGGGCCTGACCGGGGGCGGGCCTGACAGTTGTGAGCCTGACAGTTGTAAGCCTGGCGAGCGCGGCCAGGTCGATCATCTGGCTTTCGAGGTGCGCAATCTGGATGCTCTCAACGCCCGTCTGAAGGAGGCCGGGGTTTCCTTCGTGCGCGAGCTTGGCCCCGGACCCTATGGCCGCGCCATTTATGTCCATGATCCCGACGGCAATATCCTGGAGCTTTTCGAGCCCGCTTGACGGCTTGCGCCGATTTCCTATGGTTACCACCGACCAGTATCGCAGCGGCGGGGCCATAGATGAAAAAACGGACAATCCTTTCCCTTGAGCAGGCATTATCTCTGCCCTCGGCGACCCTGCGTTTCGTCCAGCTTGGCTGGCGGGTGATTCGCATCGAGGCTACCCCTGGCGGGGCGCAGCCGCCGGGCGATCCCAACCGCTATATCGGCGCCGATATTGTTGATCACGACCGCCATTCCTATTTTATCGCCCCCAATGTCGGCAAGCAGGCGATCGCCCTTAACCTGAAGGAGGCCAAGGGCCGCGCCGCCCTGCACCGCATCATCCGCGAGCTGGATGTCGATATTTTCTGTTGCAACACCCTGCCCGGGCGCTACGAGCGGCTGGGGATCGACTATGACACCCTCAGGGCGATCAAGCCCGACATTATCTGGGCCGGGGTGTCGGCCATGGGGCCGGACTATCCCGATGTGCCGGGCTATGACCCGGCGATGCAGGCGCTGGCCGGCTATATGGAAATGACCGGTGACCCCGATGGCGAGCCGATGCTGATGGGCCTGCCGGTGATCGATTTGAAAGCCGGCGACGAGGTGTTCGCCAATGTTTGTCTGGCGCTGGCCCGCCGGGCGGAAACCGGCCAGGGGATGCGCATCGATGTCTCGATGTTGCAGATTGCTGCCTCCTGGCTGATCCAGACCTTGCCGCTGATCGACCACGGCGTGCCCGAGCACGAATATCGCCGCTCGAAAAACGAACACCGCAATTTTGTGCCCTCTAATCTCTATCCGGCCGCCGATGGTTTCATCTATCTGTCGGTGGGCAATGATGCGCAGTGGCGCCGGCTGGTCGCGCTTGACGAGTTCGCCGCGCTGGCTGCGCCCGAGCGCCTCGCCAGCAACGGCCGCAAGGCCCAGCGCGCCGTCCTTCATCGCCAGATCGGCGCGATCACCCGGCGCCTGACGGTGGCGCACTTGCGCGCCCTGTTCAAGGCCGCCACCATTCCCCATGCCCCGATCCAGACCATCGCCCAGGTGCGCGACATGAAGCCGGTGCGCAGTAAGCTGACCACCACCACCACCCCGGCGGGCAAGCGGCTGCGCATGCAGCCCCGGCCGGTCGATCTGCCGGATGATCTGTCGGGAGGGCTGGCGGGAGAGGGGGGCGCGCTCGCCTTTCCCGCCAAATATGGCGAGCACAGCCGCGCGGTGCTGCGTGAGGCCGGGTTCAGCGCCGATGAATGCGACGCCCTGGCCGAACAGGGCATCATTTAAGATGGCTGAGCCATGACAGCGGCGCGCCGGCTCGCCGATGTGCCCCGCCAGATTGCCCGGCGCGATCCGGCGCGCGAGGCGCTGGTGTTCGCCGACCAGCGCCTTTCCTATCGCCAACTTGCCGATCTGGTCGATGACTACGCCGCCGGCCTCCTCGCTCTGGGGGTCGAAAAGGGCGACCGGGTGGCGATGCTGTGCACCCCGCGCCCGGAATTTCTGCTGGTTTTGCTGGCCAGCTTGCGCATTGGCGCGCTGTGGCTCGGCCTGGGCGCGCGCGACGGGTTTGAGCGTTGGCACCATGTCATCACCGATGCCCGGCCGAAAATATTATTCGCCCTGCCGCATCTGCACGGGCGCGAGCGCAGCACAGACATTGCCCGGCTGGCGCGCGAACATGATTTTCTTAAAACCGTGGTGCTGCTCGGCGGAGCATCGGCTTCTTTTGCGCTTCGCCTTGATGATTTTTTGGCCCGCGGCCGCGCCCGGCGTGGCGATGTCGCGGCTGCCGCCGCTGCGGTCTCACCTGATGACCTGGCCCTGATCATCTATACCTCGGGCACCACCGGCCGGCCCAAGGGGGCGCTGTTGACCCAGCGCGGTCTGATGTTCACCAGCGCAGCGGCGGCCCGCGCCTGGCCGGCCGAGCCGCTGCGTATTTTGTGTAATTTGCCGGTCAATCATGTCGGCGCCATTGGCTCGATTTGCGCCATGGCTCTGGTCAGCGGCGGCACCATCATTTTCATGGAAACTTTCGATGCCGCGCGGGTTCCCGATATGGTCGCCGATGAAGCCATCACGGTGCTGCTTCAGGTGCCGGCGATGTTCCGCCTGATGGTCGATGCGCCGGGCTTTGCGCGCCAAAAACTCGCCGGGGTTCAGCAGATCTTGTGGGGCGGCGGGCCGGCGCCGCCGGACCTGCTGCAAGAGATGGCCCGCTGGGGCGGCTGCTTGCAGAGCTTTTTTGGCATGAGCGAGACCTCGGGCACGGTACTGTTTACCGACCCGGCGGATGATCTGGCGCTGCTCGCTAAAAGCGTCGGCCGGCCGGTGGCTGGCTGCGAGGTGCGGCTGGTGCGCTCCGACGGGACGCCGGCGGATGAGGGCGAGCTTTGCTTGCGCGCGCCCAGCCTGATGCGCGGCTATCTCGGCCTGCCCGACGCCAGCCGCCAGGCGATCGACGCCGAGGGTTGGCTGCACAGCGGCGATCTGGCGCGCCGCCTGCCGGATGGCTCCTACCAGCTCGTCGGCCGGCTTTGCGACATGTTCAAGTCGGGCGGCTATAATGTCTATCCGCGCGAGGTCGAGGCGGTGCTGGAGAGCCATCCGGCAGTGGCGATGGCGGCGGTAATCGGCGTCGATGACGCGCTTTATCACCAGGTTGGGCGCGGGTTTGTCGTGCTCAAACCCGGCGCGGCCAAGGCCGGGGCGCCATCCAGCGAGGAGGACTTGCGTGCCTTTTGCCGCGCCCGGCTGGCCAATTACCAGACCCCCAAGCGCATCATCTTTCGCCGCCGGCTGCCGCTGCTGGCCAACGGCAAGATCGACAAGCAGGCGCTGCGGAGCATTACATCGCCTTGACGATTTCCTCGACCATTTTCTTGGCGTCGGAGAACAGCATCATGGTGTTGTCACCGAAGAACAGCTCGTTTTCCACCCCGGCGTAACCCGAGCCCATGCCGCGCTTGACGAACAGCACCGTATTGGCCGCTGCCACATCGAGGATCGGCATGCCGAAAATCGGGCTTTGCGGATCGGTCTTGGCCGCCGGGTTGGTGACGTCATTGGCGCCGATCACAAAGGCGACATCGGCGGTGGGAAACTGGCTGTTAATGTCTTCCAGCTCGAACACCTCGTCATAAGGCACATTGGCCTCGGCGAGCAGCACATTCATGTGGCCCGGCATGCGGCCGGCCACCGGGTGAATGGCGTAAGACACCTTGACGCCCTCTTCCTTGAGGATATCGGCCATTTCGCGCAGCGCGTGCTGGGCCTGGGCCACCGCCATGCCATAGCCGGGCACAATGATCACCGAGGAGGCGTTTTTCATGATGAAGGCGGCGTCTTCGGCGCTGCCCTGTTTGACCGGCCGGTCCAGCGCCGGACCACCCGCCGGGCCGGCGTCCTCGCCGCCGAAGCCGCCGAGAATGACGCTGAAGAACGAGCGGTTCATGCCCTTGCACATGATATAGCTGAGGATCGCGCCCGACGAGCCGACCAGCGCGCCGGTGATGATCAGGGCGGTGTTCTCGAGGGTAAAGCCGATGCCGGCGGCCGCCCAGCCGGAATAGGAGTTGAGCATTGAGATCACCACCGGCATGTCGGCGCCGCCGATCGGAATGATGATCAAAAGCCCCAGCACGAAGGCCAGCGCCGCCAGCCCCCAGAAGGCGGCGTGGGATTCGGTTTGACACAGCACCACCACCAGCGCCACCGCCACCAGGCCGAGGATCAGGTTGAGCATATGCTGGCCGGGGAACACCACCGGGGCGCCCGACACCAGGCCCTGGAGTTTGGCGAAGGCGACCAGTGAGCCGGAAAAGGTGATCGCGCCGATCGCCACGCCGAGCGACATTTCCACCAGGCTGCCGGTTTTAATGCTGCCCACGGTGCCGATGCCATAGGCGTCGGGCGAATAAAGCGCGCTCGCCGCCACCAGAACGGCGGCCAGGCCGACCAGGCTGTGAAAGGCAGCGACAAGCTGGGGCATTGCGGTCATCGAAATGCGCCGCGCGATCACCGCGCCGATGACGCCGCCCATCGCCATGCCGGCGGCGATCAGGCCAAAGGTCAGGGCGCTGGGATCGGCCAGTTTGAACCACAGGGTGGTCAGAATCGCGATCGCCATGCCGAGCATGCCCAGGGTGTTTCCCTGGCGCGAGGTTTCCGGTGAAGACAGGCCGCGTAGCGCCAGAATGAACAAAACGCCGGCGGACAGATACAACAAGGCTGCAAGATCATGTGACATGCGTTGGCTCCCCTATTTTTGTTTTTTCTTGTACATGGCGAGCATGCGCTGGGTAACCAGGAAGCCCCCGAAAATATTCACCGAAGCCAGCGCCACCGCGGCGACGCCAAGGCCCTTGGAGACCCAGGAGGCGTCGCTGATCAGATCGACGCCGACGGCGATCAGCGCTCCGACGACGATCACGCTGGAGATCGCGTTGGTGACCGACATCAGCGGGGTGTGCAGCGCCGGCGTGACGCTCCAGACCACAAAATAGCCGACAAAAATCGCCAGGACGAAAATCGACAGGCGGAACACAAAAGGATCGATAACTGCGGTTTCCATGGTTTGCCCCCTTATTTGAATGCGTCGTGAACCACCGCGCCGTCGCGGGTGAGCGCCGTGCCGACGATAATTTCATCCTCCCAGTCGATGGCCAGCGCCTTTTTCTCGGCATCCACCAGCGGGGTGAGGAAGTTCAGCAGGTTCTTGGCGAACAGCGCGCTGGCGTCGACCGGCAGACGGCCCGGCTCATTGGTGTAGCCGATAATCTTGACGCCATGGGCCTCGACAATTTCGCCGGCCTTGGACAATGCGCAGTTGCCGCCGCTCTCGACCGCCAGATCGACAATGATCGAGCCCAGTTTCATGGATTTGACCATGTCTTCGGTGATCAGCAGCGGCGCCGGCCGGCCGGGAATGAGTGCGGTGCAGATCGCAATGTCCTGTTTGGCCAGGGTCTGGGCGACCAGTTCGGCTTGGCGGCGCTTGTAGTCTTCGCTCATCTCCTTGGCGTAGCCGCCGGCGGTTTCGGCCTCGGCGGTCTCTTCCGATTCGACCATGACGAATTTGGCGCCCAGGCTTTCGACCTGTTCCTTGGCCGCCGGGCGCACGTCGGTGGCCGAGACGATGGCCCCCAGCCGGCGCGCGGTGGCGATCGCCTGCAGGCCGGCGACCCCGGCGCCCAGCACCATCACCCGCCCTGGCGCCACGGTGCCGGCGGCGGTCATCATCATCGGCATGGCGCGGCCAAATTCGGCCGCTGCGTCGATTGCCGCCTTGTAGCCGGCCAGATTGGATTGTGACGACAGAATATCCATCGACTGGGCGCGGGTGATGCGCGGCATGAGTTCCATGGCAAAGGCGGTTACCCCGGCCTCGGCATAGGCCTTTATGCTGTCCGGCGCGGCCCAGGGCGACAGGCCGGCGATCAGCATGGCGCCCTTTTTCATCAGTCCCAGCTCGTCAATCTCGCCTTCGCCGGCCAACAGCGGGCGCTGCACCTTGAGCACGATGTCGGCATCGGCGAAAACCTCGGCCGGATTGCTGACAATCTGCGCGCCAGCGTCGGCAAAGGCGTCATCGGAAATCGCCGCCGCCTCTCCGGCGCCGGCCTCAACGGTGACGGCAAAGCCCAGTCCGACATATTTTTTGACCGTGTCCGGCGTTGCTGCGACGCGGGTCTCTTGCGCGCGGCGCTCTGCGGGTATCGCAATTTTCATGAATACACCCCCTTGCTTTTACATTTTATCGAGCCGAATCGAGGCATCTTTTCAGAAACCGCCTCCCCGTGCCATATCTTTAGTCAATTTTTGTTGGGGACTATAACAAATTATGCCCGCCGGGCAATGAATTTGTGCGCCGCACAATCAGGGCTCGGGCACATTGGCGACGGCCAGGGCGGCCTTTTGCCGGCGCGCCAGTTCGTCCAGGCTGAAATCCGCGATCACCCCCTCGAACAGTTCATGCCAGTTGATATTGGCGGCGAGATGGAGGAACACCCCGCCCAGGCCGATGGCGGCGCGGTCCATGAACACGAATTCGCGCGGCGGCGTCACCGTGCCCGAGGCGCGCAACTGGCTGTGCACCCGGGCGGCGACGTCCTGGCCGTAAACCCCGGGCGAGGGGGCCTCCTGGATGCGCCGCCGGCGATTGTCGAGAATCGGCGCGTAAATGAATTCGGCCCAGATATTCAGGGTGTCGATCACCGCGTTGGACAGGCCGGAAAAGCCCCAGGTTTCATAGGCATGAACCGCCAGCGCCCGGTCATCGGTCTCCAGCGCGCGGTACAGGTCGATCACCCCTTGCACGAATTTGGGCGCAAAGACGCGCACGCAGCCGAAATCAAGCAGATTGATGCTGCCATCGGGGCGCACGGAATAATTTCCCAGATGGGGATCGCCGTGGATCACCCCGAAATGGTGGAAGGGCACATACCAGGCGTGAAACAGGTTCATAGCGATGATGTCGCGCTGTTCTTGCGGCGCATCCTTAAAGGAAAGCAGGGGGGCACCCTCGAGCCAGCTCATGGTCAACAGCCGGCCGGTGGACAGCTCGGGGACGACCTGGGGCACATGCACGCCGGCTTCGCCAGCCAGCATGTGGCCAAAGAGCTGCATGTGACGGCCCTCCAGGTCATAGTCCAGCTCCTCTCGCAGGCGGGTGGCGATCTCGTCGTGAATATGACGCGGGTCGATCGCCTTGTCGGCGCGGGCGTAAAGGGCGAAAATCAGCTTGAGCTGTTTAAGGTCGGCCTCGACCGCCGAGCGCATGTCGGGATATTGCAGCTTGCAGGCCAGCGCCCGGCCATCGAGCGCCACCGCGCGGTGCACCTGACCCAGCGAGGCGGCGGCCGCGGCCTCGTGCGTAAAGGATTTGAAGCGTTTTTCCCAGTCCGTGCCCAGCTCGCTTTTCATCCGGCGCTTGACGAAAGGCCAGCCCATGGCCGGGGCCTGGGCCTGAAGCTGGCCCAACTCGCGGGCATATTCGGGCGGCAGGGCGTCGGGAATGGTGGCCAGCATTTGCGCCACTTTCATCAAGGGCCCCTTGAGGCCGCCTAGGGCGCGGCGCAGATCGGCGGCATGACCGGCGCGGTCGGGGGTCAGTCCGAACAGCCGCTCGCTGGCGAGTTTGACCGCCAAGCCGCTCATCGAGCCGGAAACCCTGGCGTAACGCTTGAGCCGCCGGGACAAGCGGTCGTTTTCATTATCCTGGTTCATGGTTTTCCAGATCGTCGATAAAGCGCTCGATCAGGCTCAGGCCGCGCGCCCAGAACGCCGGGTCGGCGGCGTTTAGACCAAAGGGGGCGAGCAGCTCGCGATGGCGCAAGGTGCCGCCGGCGCGCAGCAGGTCGAGATATTTCTGCTCGAAACCGTCCGGCTGGTCATCGAACACCGCGATCAGCGAATTGACCAGACAATCGCCAAAGGCATAGGCGTAGACATAAAACGGGCTATGGATGAA
>Ga0114931_10003862_pt1 | contig 18859 bp, 10 predicted proteins | sample 2SBtaG_FD_89579 | JGI IMG/M metagenome (GOLD analysis project Ga0114931, IMG submission 89579) | Deep subsurface microbial communities from Kolumbo volcano to uncover new lineages of life (NeLLi) - 2SBTROV14_V59a metaG | ecosystem: Environmental > Aquatic > Marine > Volcanic | place: Kolumbo...
CCCTGCACATCTCTTATGCCATTACTGCCAGAAAAACAGCGCACATGCTAAGAAATATATGGGGTATCAGCGTTTCGCATCAGACTGTTTTAAACTATGCGCAGGCAGCAGCTTATTACTGCCACAAATTCAACCTCAAGCATAAAGGCAAAATAGATGACATCAATGCCGGCGACGAAACTTATACTAAAGTCAAAGGCGTTTGGCATTATGTCTGGCTGTTCATCTGTTCAACTTCCAAGAAAATCTGCGCTTATCATTTCTCCGATAATCGTGGCGCCAAACCTGCCATCACAACTATGCTGGAAGCGGTGCGTACAGCTGATGACAATCAGGAGGTTACCCTGGTTACCGATGGCAATCCTTCTTACCAGGCAGGATTGCACTTTATCAACTCCCAGCATGATGAACTCAATTTAACCTTAAAAACTGTTGTCGGTCTGCAAAATATGGACGCCGAGTCAGAAGAATACAGGGCCTATAAGCAAATGATTGAACGGCTTAATCGCACTTATAAATATCATGTGCAGTCGCAAAACGGCTTTGGAAGCATCAATGGCGCTGTCGCAAAGCCTGTGCTCTTTGTTACCCATTACAACTTTTTGAGACCACACAAATCGCTCAGATATAAAACCCCAATCCAAATACCGGAACTGGCTTATATTGATTCCATACATGGTAAATGGGCAAAAATTCTTTCTCTCGCCGCATAATTATCAAAGAACAGGTCCAAACAGATTTTCCTTTCGAGGCAAAACTATTTCCTTTGCTTCGTCTATTCAATCGTCTAATTTTAAACCCACAAACATATTCTGATTATAAACTCTTTTCAAATCGCAAATTATCGAGTTTCTATTAAAAACTCCATCTCTCCTTATCTCATAATGCCTTTTTGGAGATTTTGGCAACGAATGGAAAAGGCGAATAACAACACCCTCTCCATCCGTTTGCCGTTTTTGGGGGCTTTTCATTTTTTCATAAAACTTTTGACACTACCCAAATGGACTCCACCTCAAAGGTAGAGTCCATTTAGTTTACTTTAATCCGAACCGAACTTTCATCTTTATTCTTTTTCAATTCTTCAATCATGGTAAAAAAGTTTTTTCTTAACTCTTCAATGGTTATCATTTCCTGATTGGGAAACAGGCTGGTCATCATCCTTTCTCTGTCCACTTCCACCACGTCAATTTCCTTAAATAACTTGTTAATGGTCCGAATAATTTGTGCTGTGAGTTGTTCCGGTAAGTTTTGTTCCTTCAGAACGGCTTGCACCAATTCTTTCTCCGGCTCATTATCCAGATACTGAACATTATCACGATAAGCGCGCATTTCATTCAACACTGTTTTTTCATAGGACTGGTACAAATCTTCCAGTTCATCTTCAATATGCCCCAGTGTTTCGGGGATAGCCGCATACCTCTCCTGATGAATGGGAAATGAACAGCGCGGACAGCGTACGCTGTTTTGCAGGTTTTCTTCCAGATTGGCATTTAAACAGCGATATTGTTTCAGGTCATTCCATTTTAGTACCATTTGATCAAAACGGGCGCTATTAATACAATTCAATTGTTTCAGCAGCATTAATCTTCTAAATGTTTCATTCTGTTGAAACGTATCCAAAACCTGCCAATTTACCTTTTTGCCAACATATTTTTCATGCGCCGGCAGATAGAAATCATAAATATAACTTTTTTTGAATTGTTGAATCTTGCCGCGGATAGGATTGCGCTGCGAGCGGTCGATGAACGCGGGGAAATCGCCGCAAATCAGCTTGACTTCATCGCTGAAATCCTGTAAAGTTTTCAGTTTTTGTTCATCCGTTACCACCATTGCATTTTCTGCCAAAAGTTTTAAAGCGTCGTCCATATAAAGAATAGCGTCATGAATGTGCTTATCGTATTCCTGCAACGCATCGGCCAAATTGGCTATATCATTCAGAGCAATGGTTATTTTGGGTAGCTGCTCGTTAAGCGATTCAATGCTTCCGAACTGCGCGTGGTTGGAAATGTCGAGTTTTTCCCAGGCGATTTCCTGGATTTTTCCAAAAGCCTGTCGGACGGCAGCCGTATCCAGAAAGATTTGCGGGCGTTGAGCCGTCTGTTCAATTTTTTGTTGCAGGTCCTGTATGTCCTGCAAAACAGCGTTGATTTTTTCTTTGTATTGCTTAAAAGCGCCCAGGCGTTCTTTTTCGATGGTAATTTTACTGCCGTTCAGACCGAGTGCGTTCAGTAAGCGGGCGGCGAAATCATAGGAATAGTTTTCCTGCAAACGGGCGTAAGCAATGGTTTCAAACGCGGCCAATGATTTTACTTTTTCCCGGATATTGTTGATGTCGATGCGATCGCCGCCTTTGGCCTGCAAATAAATTTTTCCAAGCACGGTCATCACAATCAGCATGAGATAGACGACTTTTTCTTCCAGGCCATAATCCGATGCCTGCAAAGGGTTCACGATTTCTTTATTAATGTCCGTCACTTGTTTGGGTTTCTTTTTGAGAATATCCAGAATGTTTTGAGCTATTTTGGAATGGAATAAATCGGGATACTCCTGAGCATCCAGTAAATCCAAACTTTGCAGAAAGAGTTTGCTGTTTCGGCCAAGGCTGGTAAAATCGCCCCGAGATAAATCACCGGCAATTGCGCTTAAGGAACTTTCGATATTGCGGCCGGATAATTGAATGGGATAGGCCGGATGCAGCGGATAATCCAGGTTGAACAAATTATCAAACACAGCTTTTTTTAATTCTTCCACAATTTCCAGAACACTGGCACGTCCATGGTTAACTATTTTTTTAATAGAAATGGGCTGTCCGTTTATGGTGCATTCGGCAAAATTCAGTAAAAGTTTTGAAAGTCGATAGCGGAATCCCGTTACAGTTGTTGAACCAACAGCATATCCTTCTATTCGTCCCTGAAGTTTTTTGGCCATTATTTGTTTTTGAAAGTTGTTGTTCATCAGATTTTTAATGGCCACGATTTCTTTAAGCAACTCGACATTTTCTATGCCTTCCAAATGAAGCTTGATTGTCAGTTGATTTTTAGAAACAGACCGCTTAAAATCTTTCACAAATGGCGAAATAAAAATTATGGCATAATTACGTTGCGGCAGGTCCGGTATCTTGTATCCTTTTTTGATGAATAGAATGAAGACAATACGGAAAGATTTGGCGGATTGCCAGACGCTTTCATCCTCGAACACATCCGGATAACCGTTGTAATTATCTAATTCCAATATCTCTTTTAGTTGCACAAACAGTTCATTTTCCAGTTCGTCATGGGAAATAGCGGCTGCTTTTTGCTCGATTTTTTGTTCAGGGTCCATCCCGGCTTTGGTGTCAAAGCGAAAATATTCGATGCCGCTGCTTTTATCTTTGATAATTTTGATGTATTCGCCTTCTGTCACTTCACGGATTTTTTTAACAATTAAGCCAATGTTGTCCCCCGCACTAAAATGCTTGTTTTGCGGCAGAAGCATCAAATTGTTAGCCAACTCCTGCGCTGTTGCACCCTTTTCCCGTTTGTTCCATAGGGAGTAAACCGCCAGTCCTTTGACAATTTTGAGCGCATCATTTTGATATTTGTTCTCCAGCAGACTTGTTTTTTGCTTCAGGATTTCCATAGCTTTAGATAGCTCAAATATCTCTTCCAGATTGCGTTTGTTGGGGTTTGTTTCGAGCAAGTCGTAAATTTTGTCAAAGGTGATGAAATAAGGGAAGGATCTATGAAGGTTAAATTTAATTTCCGCCATGGCAAACTGGATGACGCCGCGCTTTTCGAAATAGGGCAGATCGCTGAATAGCTCAATGATAAAAGGCGTTAACGGAAATAAATCCACATAGTCGTCTATATTTCGGCTAACGCCAGCAACTTTTTCGGTAAATGGTTTGAATTTATCTTCCAGCGTATGTTTTTGTTCATTTGATTTTGGTACGATCCTTTCGGAAATAACCTTTTTCACGTCTTCTTTATGGATGATGATATTCTGAAACCGTTCGCCAACGCGGCCGATTTCCGCACCGACGTCCTTAAATTTTGGACTGGTAAAAACATCCTCCTGCATGGAACCGACAAACATAAAATCCTGATCCTGGCAGACCTGGCCGATAACACGCAGGAATTGCAAATCGGCTTTCATATCCTGTTTTTGTTTGGTGGCTAAAAAATCGGAAATTTCGTCAATCACTACCAACAGTCCTGTGCTGGGGTCTTTTTGTTTTATGTTTTCAATGATTTTGATGATATTGTCCTTATCGTCAAAATCTTTTTGCTCGTCAAAGACGGGAATAGCGATGCCGTATTTTTCATTCAATTGTTTGCGTACTTTGCCGTAAAACCAGCGCTTCAAAGGCACCTGTGCGGCGCCCAATTCAAATTGAACCGTAAAGAATGTCCGTTTTAGTTGTTTTACTTTTTGTTTTATAGTTTCGTTGGAAACAACATCGGTCAATTGTGGTCTTTCCACCAAACTCACCAGAAATCCAACCAAATGGGATTTACCGCTTCCATAGTTACCGATAACCGTGCGGGCTTTATGGATCGGTTTTTCCAGATTGTCAAAAAAATCGCCAAGCTGCTTTTCCAGCGACTGTGATATGATATAACTGCTGACGAGCTCTTTCCTCCTGTTTTCTTCGATTAAGTCGGAATCGATGTCAACGACATCTTTAATTTGGTGGAATTGAAAAAGCGAGCCAATGCCTTTACTGTATTCTTTGTCGCCTTTTTGTAAATCTTTTACTCTTGAACCAGAGGCGGGTATATCCTCATCTATATCGTCGATATTTACCATGACGATGTCGCTAATTTCCTGGTCATAATAATCCGCTTTTCCAACTTTACTGTAGTATAGCCTTGAACCTAACTTTTTTTCATCTTCCAGAAAAATCACGCAATTTTTATTTCGGGAATTGTATTTAAAAGCGCCAATAGGGGAAGTTTTCAGAAACAGATCATGGTAGAGAATACTTGCGTTCGTCAGGATGATTTTATTAGGTTTTGAATTAAACCATTCTTTTATCTTCATTCCAAGTTCAATATCCGCTTCGGGATCTTCTTTATCAAGCTCTTCGTGGATAGCAAGCAATTCTGTCTCGACGTCAATCAGAGTCCAGCCACCTTTTTTTAAAACAGAATTAATGCGTTTCTTTTTAGATTCATTTTTACCGATGATAGCCAATAATTTAAAGCGCAGAGCATCAGCCTGCGAAAGCAATGTGTCGAGTGGGACTTGCATTCTACCTCCCTATTTGCAGTGAAATAGTATCTCACTTACTGGTGGATATTTTTATTCATTCCGTATACTTTGTTCAATTTATCATGGTTCTTATATCACGAGTAGTTTCATAAAAACTGCTTTAGCCGTTTCAAGTTTCAAATTTAATCAGTTAAATGTTTGGGCGATCAACTTATGCCCCCATAAGTGATGTGTTACTTTGGCTACAGTTAACTTGTAACTTGCAAAATAGTAACGTATGATAAATGAATTGGTGGATATGTCTTTTTTCCTTGGTATAAAATACCGCGTCCACAATTTAACTCATGGCGACTAGTTAAAGTACTTAATTTTTGAGATAACTAAAAAAATATACTGGCAAAGCAGCCAAAGTGCACAGATTTTATAATCTATATCTGGTTACCGGACATTTTTCCAAAAAGGAAATCGCCGGCAGCGGCAGACCAAGTGATTTTGCAGAATAAAGTTTTCCCTGTTATTAAAAATTTCTTTCATTATAATGTTAAAAATGCTAATTTTAAAATATAAAGCATATTTGCAATTAACGCAAACCTTTTAGTGAATAGAGATAATTATGACACCCCGATTTACAAAACAAGAACTTTTGGATTTTGTGGAGATCCTTTCCACCGATGACCCGGCCGCAGCAGAGTATGCGATCAGCTCGCTGTTGCTTGCCAGTCCCAGACAAAAATATTCTTTGCTGGTCAAGGCTCTGCCCCAAAGTGATGACCTCAAGACGCAGCGGATTTGTTTTATCCTCAGCTCAATTCCCGACAATCGCTGTATTGATCCACTGCTGGGCGTGCTGCAGCGTAAAAATCCTGCTACTCGGGTTGCCGCCATAGATGCATTAAAATATTATCCTGAACCAAGAGTTCTTCCTCATCTGGCACGGCAGCTTTTTTCCCAAGACGAAAGTGTACGCGAAAAAGTTATTGAGACATTGGGTGAATTTATAAATTATGGAATATCTGAAGCTAAGGATGTTCTTTTAAAAATTGTTCATAATAAAAACGAAGTTGTTAAATTACGCCGCGCCGCTATTAAGGCATTGTCCAATTTGGAGGACGAAGAACTTTTACCCATATTGAAAAATTTACAAAATAGTCCCCGGGCAGAACTCTTTGCCGAGGTAATGTATGAATTAGATATTCTCGATACGAAAGACAAGGATAAAGAGCGCTCCCGTGTGCTTCAACTTGTTTCAGAATTGATTTCTGAACAGGATGTAATAAAAAAAATGTTCTTGTCCGACAAAATTGCTGAAACCGGCAGACTGGGTGCCAAAGTCATTATGGAACAGCTTTTAAAATCTCCGCAAAACTTTGAGCTTCTCACTTATGGCCAACAGGTTTTCGAGAAACTGGGATTGAAAAGTGTACCGGTTCTCGAAAAGGTGTTTCGCACTTTTAATCAGTTTGATGACATGGAGCGAGTCCACATGCTTTCAAATTTCGTCTGGGTTGCAAAAGAAGCCGAAATGGATGCTCTTGCTCCTGCATTGACAGATTATTTTTTCCGAATGCTGGCTTATCTTGATAAACATCCGGAAAAGCGAAACGCGTATTTTCTTTATAAGGCAGAATTATTACTGGCACTTGCCCGTTTCGGTGTAACGGATATTTTGGATGATTTAAAAAAGACATTTGACGATGGCAATAATTTGGGTTTATTATATGTGTTGGAGGCTGTTTTTCAAATCGGTGACAGAGATTTTCTTCTGCCGCTGGTTAATATGTATGAAAAGGCTTACGATAGTCGTGGTGATCGGTCCAAAGTGAAAAAAGCTTTCCGTGCAATCATCAAGCGGGAAAAGATTAAACGGGACGATCCGCTGTTTAAAGATTTGCCGCCGGATAAAAAGAAAAGTCTGGACTCTTTGTTCAACGTTAAGAGAAACAGTGAAGGAACACCTGATAAACTGCCGTTTTGATAAAAGCGCAAAATTCGATTTCTAATAAAATCAATCCTTCCACAAGATTTTAAAAAAATGAAAAAATCACCATTTAAAAAAATAGTCTTCACCGTCATTATTGCTTTGTTCATTCCGATTTTCAGCTACACAACGTTTCAGTTTGTGCAGCGCAACAAAGATGAAGAAATGATCCGTAAAAGTTATCGGCGGCAATTGGACAGCATTCTGTTTTCCATTAATCAGCATTGCTGGGATGTTTTTCGTTCCTGGGATTCGGCATTGGAGACGATTGTTACGACAACAAACGGAGATCTTTCCGCCGATTTACAACGTTTTTTGCGGGAGCAAAAACCACTCATCGCTTCATTTGTTCGGTATTCGCCTATACGGATTTATCTCGTTTTGCAGGACGGAAGAATTGCGAGAAAGAAAGATTATCAAAAACTGGAAGGCATTGTTACCAAAGAGCAGAACAAGATTAAGAAAATGATAAAACGTGCACGTGAAGGATATGTTAAACCGATCGCCGTAACCTGGAGTCGGGAGGGAGAGCAAAGCCTTTCCTTGTTGCTTTTTCCTGTTTTGCAAGGGACAAAAGCTTCCCGGAAATCTATTTTAGCCGGGTTCTTAATTGATGATGACCTTTTTGTTGAGAATGTTGTGGCGCGAAAATTTACAGAAATCAATGACGGTACTTTTGTTTTTGCCGTCAGAGATAAAGATGCGAAAAATATCATTTACTTTTCCGAAGAAACAGAAGATGATTTTGAAAAAAGTGAAAAGTTGTGGTTGTTGCCGCACCTCAGTCTGGAAATAAAGATGCAGGGGATTACACTTGGTGAGATTGCAAAACGTCGTACGCTGACCAATCTGGTTTTTCTCGCTGTCGTGGACATTGTTCTTTTGCTGGGCGTTCTGTACATGCTGCGCAATATTTCACATGAAATGACATTGGCCAGACTTAAAACGGATTTTGTGGCCAATGTATCTCACGAACTGCGCACGCCGCTTGCGCTTATCCGCATGCATGCTGAAACTCTGGAGATGGGCCGCGTCTCTTCTGATGAAAAAAAGCAAAACTATTACCATGCTATCGTAGCGGAGACCACACGTTTGACACAGCTTATCAATAATATTCTCGATTTTTCGCAAATTGAATCCGACAAAAAAGAGTATCATTTTGCCAAAAAAGATCTATCGGAACTGGTGCGTCGGACTATGGCAATGTATTTTTTTCATTTGCAGCAAAAGGGTTTTCAAGTTAATGTTAACATTGATGAACATATTCCAGAAATAAAAATGGATGCGGAAGCTGTACAACAGGCCTTTATGAATCTGCTAGATAATGCCATGAAGTTCAGTATGGATCAAAAACAAATCGATGTGCATTTGTACCAAAATAGCAAAAATATTATTCTTGCCGTCAGCGATCGGGGAATCGGTATTCCCCAGCAGGAGCAAAGGAGAATATTCGAAAAATTTTATCGTGTCGGCAGCAGTCTGGTGCACAATACCAAAGGCAGCGGCCTGGGCTTGAGTTTGGTAAAGTACATCATGGGTATTCATAACGGCCGGGTCATTGTGAAAAGCCGGGTCGGAGAAGGCAGTACGTTTTCCCTTGTGTTTCCTGTTGATAAAAGCCGGGAGGCTTGAATCATGGCGCGTATTCTTGTAGTGGAAGACGAGATCGAGATGGCCCTTGGACTGAAGGACAATTTTGAGTATGACGGCCATGAGGTATTCATTGCCCATGATGGGGAAGACGGTTTGCAAAAGGCGCTGACAGAATCGCCGCAACTCATCATCCTCGATGTAATGCTGCCAAAGAAATCCGGCTTTGATGTTTGCAAAGAATTGCGCATGCGGGGAATGAAAACTCCGGTGATCATGCTAACCGCGCGCGGGCAGGAAATTGACAAGGTGCTGGGATTGGAGCTAGGCGCTGATGACTATATTACCAAACCTTTCAGTGTTCGTGAACTGCTGGCCAGAGTGAAAGCAGTCCTGCGGCGTACCGGAGCGGACCGGGGGAAAAATGGAAATATCGTGCAGGCAGGAAAAATATTCGTGGATTTTGAACACCTGACCGCGTGGAACAGCACACATCAGTCAATTGAAATGACATCCAAAGAGTTGGATATTTTAAAATATTTCGTGCAACACCCGGCGCAAACGATTTCAAGAGATGAACTTTTGGACAAAGTATGGGGATACGATATTTACCCCACTTCGCGCACTGTGGATAATTACATTTTAAAACTGCGAAAAAAAATCGAAAAGAAACCCGCCCACCCCCATCACATCCTCACTGTTCATGGGATCGGTTACAAATATATTCCATGAAATTATTTGTGACAATTTTTTACATCTTTTGACCTCTTGATGACAATGATTTCAATTTATTTGTTATCTTTTTGCAAGTTGCTAAAAAAAGTCATTCATTAATTGTCATGGAGGCATAACATCAATGAAAAGACACAAGATCATTTGTTTGGTTTTAATCGCGCTGGTCGTCTTGGGGCTCCGGGAGAAAAGCCAGGCCTCTGAGAAAGTCATTCCGCTAACGCTCGACAAAGCCGTCGAAATCGCGATGGCAAACAGCTACCGCGTTAAACAGTTGCAATTGGGAATTGAGCGCACCAGGGCCTATCTGCGCGCTGAACGTGCAGGACTGAAATCCAAGGTATACATGAACATCAAATCTCCGGAAGTAAATGCTGTTTCCGCTTACAAATGGAATTCTATTTTACGAAAAGACGAAATTATTCGCCAAAATACAAGGCTTTGGCAAATGGAGCTTTCAGTCAGGCAGCCGGTTATTTTGTTCGGTTATCCAACTGATGGCTATCTTTCCCTGAATTATAAAACCTATCGCTATTTGCAAAAGGATGGCTATCAGGACATCAATTATTATAACAGGTATTTTGTGGAATTCGATCAGCCCATTTTTCAGCCAAACAGATTAAAAAATGCCATCGAGAATGCAGAGCTGAAATTGAAAAGAGAAGAGTTGGAGTACAATGCCGACAAGATCAATCTGGTGGGTGACATCGCAGAAGATTTTTACAAGCTTTTTCGCAAGTCATATAAAAATGAAATTTATAGGCATCACCTTGAAAATGTAAACCACGTTGCGCAGATTATTCAAAATGCAGCACAGGATACCGTGCACGCATTTGATGCAATTCAGATTAAAGTTGAAATCGCAAATACCAGGGAAAAATTGCTGCAAAACCAAAGCGAATTGCGGCTTGCTATAGCGAGAATGAAGAGAAGGTTGCGGATAAATGACAGCGATTCTCTGGATATTGTGCCTGATATTAAAATAACCCCTCTCTATATCGATCCGGAGGATGCCATTCAAAAAGGATTTACTCTGAATCCTGATTTGCGAATTCTTGCAATTAATCGGAGGCGCAACCAAATTGATCTGGAAAATACCAAGGGTCGAAATGCGTTTCACATGAACATTGAGATGACATACGGCCTGGAAAAAGAAGACGAAAACTATCGGCAATTGTGGAATAATGAAGATAACAGCTATTCCGTTGCCGTGAATGCTTATATTCCTTTGTGGGATTGGGGACAGCGAAAAGCCCGAATTCAGGCCCAGGAAATCAGTTTAAGAAAGACGGATCTTTGGATTGAAGAGCGGAAACGAAGCATTAAAACGGAAATAACCAATGCCGTTGAAAACGTTAAAGAATATCAAAGCCGTGTTCAAAGCATGAAGAAAAATGTAGAAATGGCGAAGCATATTACCGATGTAAGTATCAAACAATTTCAGCAAGATCAAATTTCTCTGCAAGATCTTTTGCAAAATATAGACCGGCAAAAGGAAACAGAATTTAATTTTCTCGATGTTTATCTGGGCTATCGGGATGCACTCATAAAACTGATTGGCTACACATTCTATGATTATGAGGGTAACATGCCGCTGCTCGAACATTTTAACGGGCAAAGCTAAACAATACCTACGAAAGGAAATGAGATGATGTTTAAAAATAAAAGATTTTTCGCTGCGGCATTAATAATTCTAACAGTTATTTCTTCTCAACTTTTTGCACAAAGTACAAAAAAGTGAAAATTGCCCTTTGGGGTGATTCGCGCGAGAACGCCGACAACGCGGTTGCCGGCATCTCGGGAATTTTGTTGCATCAAATAACCGATTGGGATTTCCAGATTCAGACGGGAGATTTTACCCATCGCGGCAAGGATAAAGATTGGCAGCGTTCCCTGAATTACAAAGGAATGAAGGAACTGTTTGTAAAAGGCAAGTTCTTCATGTGCACCAGCAATCATGATGATGTCCGTGAAACGTGGGATAAATATACCAAAGGTGTCTTGCCGACAAACAATCTGGACCATACCACTCATTTCTATGCTCATGATATGGGCAATGTGCATGTTGTCTTTTGCGACGGCTACTTTACAAAAGCGGACGTGATGCAAAAATGGTTGAAAAGTTATCTCAAAAATATCGATAAAAATGACTGGCTTATCGGTGTGTGGCATAATCCATGTTATGCGGGCATCACTTATAAAAGCAGCTACCTGAAAAAATGTGAGCCTTGGCTGGACTTGTTGTACAAAGCCGGAGGCGATTTTGTTTTTCACGGCCATGCACATGTTTATGTGCGCACCAAGCCATTGCGTCCCGATGGTACCGTTGATGCGAAAAATGGGATAGTGCACATCATTAATGGCGTCGGCGGCGCCAGTTTTGCTGATGCACAGCCGTGGACGGAAAAGACTGCTTTTACACCGAAAACTAAAAATTTTCCGGCCATTACTTTTATCACCTTTGAAAAAAATAAAGCCCTGGTGCAAACAATAGATGCCCGGCCCGGACATAACCTGCAAGTTGTGGATGAGTGGAAGTGGACAAAATAAAATTAATCATAATTGCAGCTTTTTTCTCTCTTGCCTGTTCTTCGTTACTTGCGATGGATCTTAAAAGAGAGATAAACCTAAAGGGCGAATGGCGTTTCGAAATTGGCAACAATCTTTCATACAAGGAACCCGATTTTGATGATTCCAAATGGGAAAAAATTAAAGTTCCTGATAGATGGGAAAACGAAGGCTTTCCCGGCTATGATGGTTACGCATGGTACCGCATCACCTTCAATGTGCCGTCAGGTTTAAAGGCAAAAAAGCTTTATCTCCAATTGGGCAGAATCGATGCTGTTGATCGGGTTTATTTGAATGGAAAGCTTGTAGGTGGAAAGGGCAAGTTCCCTCCCCAATACGATACGGCATGGGAAGAACGGCGGCGTTATCTTATATCCCCGAAATTTTTGAAATTTGGGACTGATAACGTTCTCGCTGTCCAGGTTTATGATGATCATGGCAGCGGCGGCATTGTTGAAGGTGATGTCGGAATTTACTCTCGCCGCGATGTGCTTGAATTAAAAATAAATTTACGTGGGCAATGGAAATTTTCCACCGGCGACAATCTAAAATGGACTGCACCCGACTATAATGATTCAAAATGGAAAACCATTGCGGTACCTTGTTACTGGGAAAAGCAGGGGTTCAAACGTTACGATGGTATTGCCTGGTACAGGAAAAAAATCAAGCTTCCGGCAACTCTTTTCAATGAGAAACTTATTTTGATGCTCGGAAAAATTAATGATATTGACCAGGTTTATTTTAACGGCAGTTTGATTGGTTACACCGGCGAATTTCCCCGGGATGGGCATAAAGCGAAATATAAAGATATGAAAAATAAAGAGCGCGCCTATTTTATCCCGCCTCATCTTATTCGTCCCGATGGGGAAAATGTCATTGCGGTACGCGTTCTTGATGTGGGAAAATACGGGGGAATTTACAAGGGGTATATCGGCATTACGACACGAGGGGAATATTTAAAATACAGCAAAAGAAAATAATCCCATTTGTGCTTTTTAAATTTTCTCAGCACTTATTCAAGAATAATAGAACGCCAGGTTTTTCGAAAAAACGGATAAAGGAGAACGGAAAACAAATGCTTTCCGTTCTCCAATAATATCCGTTGCTTCTCGTATAGTTGCAAGTTTCTTCATTACAGTTTTTCTGAAATGAAAATTCCCGGCGAATTCTACAAACTCCATCCTGCACGATATTCCGGTTTTACCAGCGCATTGGCTGCTTGGTCGTTTGTAACTTTTAGGTTGGCACCATCCCATTCCAGCTTTTTCCCCATGCGGAGAGAGATGTTACCCAGGACGACTGCTTCAGTCATGGGGCCGGAATAATCGAAATTCGAGTCTGCCGGTTCGCCGCCTTTGCACGCCCGAATCCAGTTTTCTTCATGCGATCCCTTGACTCTTGGTAATGTTTTTGGCGGTTGCTTATATTCCTTCATTCGTGTTTCCGGGATCAATCTCGGACTGTCACCGTATTCACCGCACATTAATTTTCCTTTACTGCCGATAAAAATGACGCCGCTGCTGCCGTTGCCCATGCGTCGTCCGGGTTCCAGTTCGTCTGGACGCGGAGGCATCAGCCCGCCGTCAAACCATCTGATGGTAACCGGCGGCATATTTCCCCTGGCCGGAAAATTATAATTAATTACCGACGATACTGGTGCGGTTTCATCCATTGTTTCTTTTACCATACCTCTCTGAACATAAATTCTTGGGGAAGAAGCATCAACACTGGTTGGATAACCAAGTTTTAATGCGGTGAATACCGGATCGAGAACATGGCAAGCCATGTCGCCCAGGGCGCCGCAGCCAAAATCCCACCAACCACGCCATGACCACGGTACATAAGCCGGATGGTATGGACGATAAGGTGACGGGCCGAGCCACAAGTCCCAGGACAATGTGTCGGGAACATTTGGTTTTTCATGCGGCCGGTAAACACCTTGCACCCACAGCGGCCTGTTTGTGAAGGCATGCACTTCGCGTATCTCGCCGATGGCGCCGTCCCAAATCCATTCGGAGATCAAGCGCACACCTTCGCCCGAATGTCCCTGGTTTCCCATCTGCGTGGCAACTTTATATTTTCTTGCAGCTTCGGTTAACATGCGTGCTTCCCACGGCGTCCGGGTCAAGGGTTTCTGAACATAAACACCTTTTCCCAATTGCATAGCAGCCATGGCAACGACGGCATGATTATGGTCCGGAGTGGCAACAATCACAGCATCGATGTCTTTTTGCTTTTCCAGCATGACGCGAAAATCTTTGTACGTTTTTGCTTTTGGATATTGTTTGAAAACACCACCGGCATAATCCCAATCCACGTCACACAAGGCAACGATATTTTCACCGGCATCAGCACAATGCTTCACATTGTTTTTTCCCATGCCGCCTACACCAACGCCGGCAATGTTTAGTTTATCACTCGGTGCTTTAACACCTGGCCCGCCCAAAACGTGCCTTGGAACAATGGTAAATGCTGCGGCTGATGCAGCAGCCGTGCTCCCCAAAAACTGACGACGATTTAACTCTTTTTTCTTTTCGGCCATTGTAAAAATCCTCGCAAAATATTGGTAGTTTTAGTTGATTAGATTTCTATTCAGGTGAGACTCAAATTTAAATTTTGTGAGAAAACTCTGATAGATACCGTAAAAAGGATATGAAAATTTTCTTTAAATAGCAAAGGCTTTTTTGTTAAAAAATGATTGAGTAATTAATAATTTTTTAATATTTTAGCAAGTACTTTATTAGAACCAGCCGTAGGAGTATTTATTTTGAATTTGCTTGAATCATATTTTTCACCATTCAGGGAAAACATTATTGGAATAGATCAAACGTTCGCCTCCCCTTACGGCGTGCGAAGAATTGTCTATGCGGACTGGACGGCCAGCGGACGGCTTTATGCGCCGATAGAACAAAAGATCGCCCTGGATTTTGGGCCGTTCGTAGGCAACACCCATTCCGAATCCAGTATAACCGGCACTTCGATGACAAAGGCCTATCATTTCGCCCACGATATGATTAAAAAACATGTTCATGCGAATGCCAACGACGTGATTATTCATGCGGGTTTTGGCATGACTGCTGCTGTCAATAAATTTCAGCGCATTCTTGGTCTCAAAGTTCCGGAAAGCTGTTACCCGCTCGATTGCCAAAAGAATTCCCAACGACCAGTGGTTTTCATAACCCACATGGAACATCATTCAAATCAAACGTCCTGGCTTGCCACAATTGCAGACGTCGAGGTTATTCAAGCGGATAAAAACGGACTTGTGGATTTTGACGATCTGGAAGCCCGGTTGGAAAAGCACAAAGACCGAGTGTTCAAGATTGGCAGCTTTACGGCATGTTCAAACGTAACGGGAATCAGGCCGGATTTCTACCGGCTGGCGCGCATAATGCACGAACACGGCGGCCTCTGTTTTATTGATTTTGCTGCTTCTGCGCCCTATGTTGAAATTGATATGCATCCGGAAGATCCATTAGAAAAGCTGGATGCTATTTTTTTCTCGCCGCACAAATTTTTAGGCGGCCCCGGTTCTTCCGGTGTGCTTATTTTCGACTCTAATTTGTATCATAACAAAATCCCGGATCAGCCGGGCGGCGGCACCGTAAATTGGACCAACCCCTGGGGACGTTTTCGCTTTTCTCAGGACATTGAAATTCGGGAGGACGGCGGTACCCCCGGATTTTTGCAGGCTATCAAAGCCGCACTTGCCATTCGTTTGAAAGAAAATATGGGGGTTGACAAGATGCTGAAACGAGAGGAAGAAATGGTGCGAATTGTTTTTACCGAGCTGAATAAAATTCCCGGTCTGCATATTCTGGCCCCACATATCCAAGATCGTCTGGGTATTTTTTCATTTTATGTTGATCGTATCCATTATAATCTTATTGTCAAATTGCTCAACGACCGCTTTGGTGTCCAGGTGAGAGGCGGCTGTTCCTGTGCCGGAACCTACGGACATTATTTGCTTCATGTGACTCCGCAAAAGTCCAGGCACATCACCGATAAAATAGATCACGGTGATCTGTCCGAGAAACCGGGCTGGGTGCGCATGTCAATACATCCGACAATGACGAATGATGAAGTTTATTATATTACAGATGCAATCAAACAAATTGTCGGGAATGCTGAAAAATGGGAGAAGGATTATACGTATTCATCAAAGACTAACGAGTTTACCCATATTCATCAGCATCAAGACCATGACGTGATTCGGAAATGGTTCCAAATTTAAAAATCTTCCTTTCCTAATATGGAGTTTTACGTCTCAATAATATCCTGGCAAAGCACCTGCGAAACGACAAATCCGACCCCAAAGCACAGCAAAAACTCAGTTCTGTAAGGTAAAATACGACCTTGCGATAGATAGTAAGATATAACTCTTGACCATGAACTATAGATGTTTTATATTTCGGACGAAATTATCTTAATTAAGAGATGAGATATAACTGATGAATTTCCTGAACAAGTTAAAAGCAAAGCGTACAGCACAATTTTACAGACGGTTTGTTCAATTTGGTTTCCTGGCAGTTATAATATGGATTGGTATAAAGTTTTCTATCTTTGTAAACCAGTTAGAACGCGGCGCGGAACAGGTTATTTCACGACCTCCGGGGGTTGAATCTTTTCTCCCTATCAGTTCATTAATGAGTCTCAAGTATTGGATTCTGACGGGAAAATTTAACCACGTTCATCCCTTTGGCGTTTTGGTTTTCATCGTTATCCTGGCAACGGCATTTTTGCTAAAAAGAGGATTTTGCAGTTGGGTTTGTCCGGTCGGCTTGCTGTCGGAATACCTGGCAAAAATTCATGTTTTGATTTTTGACAGACCTCGAAATCTTCCCAGGTGGCTTGATTATCCATTACGAAGCTTGAAATATCTTATTTTGCTCTTTTTCCTTTGGGCTGTATTGGTGCAGATGAATGTGATTGACTTGCAAAAATTTATATATAGCCCTTACAATAAAGTGGCAGATATAAAGATGCTCCTGTTCTTTACTAATATGTCTTCTTTTACGGCACGTGTTTTAATCGGTCTGGCTTTGCTCTCCATTTTAGTAAGATTTTTTTGGTGCCGTTATCTTTGTCCTTATGGAGCGCTTTTGGGTTTGACGAGTTGGGCAAGTCTTTTTAAAATTCGCAGGAATCCAGATACCTGCACTGATTGCCGCAAATGCACCAAAGCGTGTCCCATGAATATCAAGGTACACAAAGAGAAGGTTGTCATGTCCGATGAATGTAACGCTTGCCTGCAATGCGTCGCTGTTTGTCCTGTAGAAAACACGCTCACTTTTTCGACAGCAAAGACAAAAGTGCGTTTGCGGCCCGCCGGTTATGCTCTTGTCATTGTGGTACTTTTTCTCGGCGTTACAGCACTAGCCAGATTAATCGGAGTGTGGCAGAATAATATTTCGACGCAGGAATACAGGTATCATATCAAGCATCTCAACGATCCGTCTTATTATCATAATCGCGGCCAGGTGCCGGACTATCAAAGTCAATCGCTTTGGAATAAGAAAGAGCCTTCGGATTCGCTTGTAGTTCTTTTAAAAAACAGGCATTCTTTTAATTAATTGAGGGATTCATCAAATGACAGGAGGTCGTATGATCAAACAAAAGTGGTTTGTTGTATTGGCGCTTGGATTGTTTCTTGTGAGTACGAGTTTTGCAGAAACATGTATCGAGTGTCATAAGAAAATTACGCCCAACATTGTTTCAGATTGGCAATTAAGTGAACACAGCCGCAATGATGTCGATTGTTCGGTCTGCCATGGCGATCAGCATGTAACGGCTTATGATGTAAAAAATGCTCTAATTCCAACTCCGGAAACGTGTGCCAATTGCCATGAAGAAAAGGTTGAGCAGTTCAAGAAAGGAAAACATGCGGCAGCCTGGGCCGCAATGAACGCCATGCCGACAATCCATTGGCAGCCGATGGCGATGACGGAAGGCATGAAAGGCTGCGGAGCCTGTCACAAAATCGGCCTAAAAAGTGAAGAAGAAATTAAGACTCTGAAGAAAAATGGCGCAGGCTTTGGGGTTGCTTCCTGCGATGCCTGCCACACGAGACATACATTTTCCAAAAAAGAAGCGCAGCAACCGCAAGCATGCCAGACCTGTCACATGGGCTTCGACCACCCGCAGTGGGAAATGTATTCCGGTTCCAAGCACGGCGTAAGAGCGTTGCTGAAACAAACGGGAATCCTTCCCGAAAAAACCGCTGCACCAACGTGCCAGACCTGTCATATGCAAGAGGGAAACCATGAAGTGCGCACCGCGTGGGGCTTTCTCGCTGTTCGTCTGCCCATGCCGGAAGACAAGCAATGGGCTGCTGACAGGGCTACTATCCTGCAAGGTTTCGGCGTTTTGGATCCGCAAGGCAAACCGACTGCAAGGTTGGATGTCGTCAAGGCCGCGGATGTTGCTCGCTTGACACAGGAATCCTGGCAGAAAGAACGCGACAAAATGGTAAAGACCTGTAATCAATGTCATTCGATCAACTTTGCCAAGGCAGAATTGGAGAAAGGCGATCAGATGATCAAAGAATCCGACCATTTAATGGCTGAAGCAATACGCATCGTTGCCGATCTCTACAAAGATGGCGTTTTGCAGAAGCCGGATAATTATGCCTCTGCTTTCCCGGATTTGTTGGCATTCCACGATTCACCAACGCCGATTGAAAACACGCTGTTCGTTATGGCAATGGAGCATCGAATGCGTACTTTTCAGGGCACTTTTCACGCAAATCCAGACTATGCGCTCTGGTACGGCTGGAGTGAGATGCGAAGGGATTTGACC
>Ga0114931_10003863_pt1 | contig 18852 bp, 16 predicted proteins | sample 2SBtaG_FD_89579 | JGI IMG/M metagenome (GOLD analysis project Ga0114931, IMG submission 89579) | Deep subsurface microbial communities from Kolumbo volcano to uncover new lineages of life (NeLLi) - 2SBTROV14_V59a metaG | ecosystem: Environmental > Aquatic > Marine > Volcanic | place: Kolumbo...
CGAGCCCGGCGATCGCGGCCTCGAGGCGCTGGCCGGCGATGTCGTCGAGAAAGCCCTTGCGGATGCGGAAGGTGCGCCCGCCCAGGGTGACCTCGGCCTCGCCACGCTCGGCGATGACGGCGGCATCGGCGGCGAACAGCCGGGCGACATGGGCGGGATCGGCCGGGGCACCGATGGTGGCGACCGCACGGACCTCGGGGATTCGCCCGGCCGCGGCCAGCACCGCCGCCCCGCCGAGGCTGTGGCCGATCAAGAGTGCCGGCGCGCCGACGCCCCCGCGGAGAAACTCGGCGGCGGCGATCAGGTCGTCGACGTTGGACGAGAAATCGGTGTTGGCGAACTCGCCGCCCGAGCCGCCGAGCCCGGTGAAGTCGAACCGCAGCACCGCGATGTCGCGCATCGCTAGCGCCCGGGCGATGTAGACCGCGGCCCGGCTCTCCTTCGAGCAGGTGAAGCAGTGGGCGAACAGCGCCACCGCGCGAACCGGGCCGAGCGGCCGGTCGAGCCGGGCCGCGAGCGGGTGCCCCTGCGACCCCGCGAAGGTGATCCGCTCGCTCGCCATGACCCGGCCTCCCTGTTCTCGGCGGCGCCGCGGCGGGCGCCCGAGCGCCTACCATAGGTGGTCGGAGGCGGGCCGGCAAAGGCGGCGGGGGCGCGCGCCGGCGCCCCCTTCCTCCCTCCCCGATCGTCAGGCGGTCGCGGTGATGTGCTTGACCGCCTCGTCGGTGGTCCACAGGCCGTTGGCCATGTAGCGGAAGTTGGTCAGCGCCGCGAGGTAGCCGTCGCCTTCGGGCAGCATGGCGGCGGCGGTCGCGTCCTTGACCACGGCGACCTCGAAGCCGCGCTCCAACAGCTCGCGCATGTGGGCCTCGGTGCACAGGTTGGCCGACATCCCGGCGAGGACGACCTGATCGATGCGCTGCTTGCGAAGCTGCAGGATGACGTCGTTGTTCTCGGGACCATAGACCTTGTGCGGCGAGCAGATGATGGTCTTGCCGTCAAAGATATAGGGCTTGTACTCGGACATGAAGTCGGCGCCCGAGCCCTCGAAGCCCTTCATGGTATAGGCGCTGGGGCGGTCGAACATGCCGATGGCGTGCATCAGCTTCTCGAGCGGGCCGCCGAACTTCCAGCGGTGGTCGGTGGGATAGTAATAGTGCGGCGAGATCACCACCGGCATCCCCACCTGCTTGGCCGCGGCGAACAGCCGGCGCAGGTTCTCGACCGTGTTGTTGCGGGTGACGCTGGCGCCGACGACCTTCCAGGTGACGCCCTTGGGGCTGAGGAAGTCGATCTGCGGATCGGTCACCAAGAGGGCGGCGCGGCTGCGCTCGAAGACCATGCCCGAGGGCGGCAGCGCCGGCTTGGCCGGCGGCGCGTAGGGGTCGTCCGACTGGGCGGCGTGCGCGCTGCCCGCGGCGAGTGCCGCCGTGCCGGCGGCGGCGGCGGCGAAGAATGTCCGGCGGTCGACGCCGGCGTCATCGTGATGGTCGCACATCGTCGGATACCTCTCCTGCTCATGGGACGGGCTCTCCGCGCCTGCTGGCGGGCGGCCCAGGCTCGATTGCCAGAGCTGGAGGATGCCGCGACGCGGGTGCCCTTTGGTTGCCCTTTGGTGCCCGATCGTCCAAATTGAAGCCGCGGAAAGGCGGGACGACGAAGAGGGCTGGGATGCTTCTCGAACGGCTGCTCGCGGGCCTCGAGGTCGTGGTCGCGCCGTTCGCCGTCTGCGACGTCCGCGGCAGCGCCCATCTTGCGGTCCCGGCGGCCGACGAGGCGACGCTGCACTATGTCCTCGCCGGCGCCGGGACGGCGCGAACGCCGGGTGCCGCCGACGTGGCGCTTCGTCCCCACACCTTCATGGTCCTGCCGCCGGGTCTCGCCCACCGGGTCGAGCCGGCCCGAGGCTCGGTGATCCCAGAGCTCTCTTGCGGCGACCTCGCCGCGGGCATGCGCCGGATCAGCGCCGGTCGCGGGGTCCACGGGGTGGCGCTCGCCTGCGGTACCATCCGCGCCACCTACCGGCGCGGTGTCGGCTTGTTCCGCTACCTGCGCGCCCCCCTGGTCGAGGCCCTGGGCGATGGCGATCCGCTCCGCCACGCCTTCGACGCCTTCCTCGGCGAGCTCGCGGCGCCGCAACCGGGCACCCCGGCACTGGCGCAAGCGCTGATGACCCAGTGCCTGGTGTTGCTCTTGCGCCGCCGTTGCCAGGGTGGCGAGTGCCGGGAGCCGTGGCTGGCGGCGCTCGACGACGACCTCCTCGGGACCGCCGTCGCCGCCATCCTCGAGGCCCCCGAGGCCCCGTTCACGGTCGAGCGGCTGGCGGCGCTGGCCGGGATGAGCCGCTCGGCCTTCGCGCTTCGCTTCGCCGAGGCCTTCGGCCGCCCGCCGATGGCCTTCCTCAAGGAGGTCCGCCTCGCCCGGGCGGCCCAGATGCTGCGCACCAGCGATCTTCCGGTCAAGCGGGTGGCGGGCGCCGTCGGCTATGCCAGCCGGAGCTACTTCTCGCGCGCCTTCAAGGCCTTCCACGGGCTCGACCCGGCCGCCTATCGGTCGCGCGCCGAGGCCCCGCCGCCGTCGTGACCGGCCCCGGCCGGTCGCCCCGGTGAGACATCGCTGGCGGCGCCATCTGGCCGCGGCGCTCGGCGCCGCCGCCGTCTTCGTCGTCGCCGCGGTCGGGATCGGGCTTCTCTTCCTGCCCCGCATCGTCGAGTGGGGGGTCGCCGGCGAGCTCGCCAAGCGCGGGATCGCCCCGGTCCACCTCAGGGTGCGCACGCTCGGCCTGCATGGGCTCGAGATCGTCGAGGTGCGCCTGGGCCGGGACGATGCCCTCAGGATCGCCCGCCTCAGCGCCCGCTACCGGCCCGACGGGATTCTGGCCGGGCGCATGGATGCGCTCACCGTCGAGGGCCTGCGCCTGGCCGCGACGATCGACGCCACGGGCGTCCACGCCGGCGGTCTGATCGCGGCGCTCGGCGGTGCCGGGGGCGGCGGCGGGGCCTGGCCGGTCGCCGAGATCACGCTCACCGATGCCCGCGCCCGCCTGGCGACGCCGCTCGGCCCCCTCACGGTCACCGCCAAAGGCCGGGCGCGCGCAGGCGGCGGCGGGATCGAGGCCAAGCTCGATGTCGCGCTGGGCGGCGAGGCCGGCCGCGCCCACGGCCGACTCGTCGTCACGCGGGCGGCCGACGGCGGCTTTCGCGCCCGCTTCGCCATCGAGGGCGGCCGGGTCGCCCTGCCGCGGGCGGTCGCCACCGGGCTCGGCGGCAGCCTCCGCGCCAGCGGCGCCCCGCTCCGGCTCGATGCCGATCTCGCCATCGAATCGTTGACCACGCCCGCTCTCACCCTGGCCGGGCTCGGCGTCGTCGCGAGCGTCGCCGACGGCCGCCTCACGGTTCACGCCAACGCCCGCGATGCCGCCGGCAAGGCGAGCGCCGAGGCCAAGCTCGCGCTGGCCCTTGCCGGCGAGCCCCGGCTCTCGCTCAGCGCCCGGGCCTCGAGCGGCGACCTCGCCGCGACCTTCCCCAAACTCGCCGGGCTCTCGGGCGGGGCCGCCACCGTCGCCCTCGACCTCGCCGGCCGCCGCCCCGACACCCTGCCGGCCGACGCCGCCGACGCCGCCCGCTGGCTGTTGGCGCAGCACCTCTCGGGAAGCCTCGAGATCGGCGCCTTCGCCGTCGCCGCGCCCGCGATCGGGCGCGGGATCGACGCCGATGCCCGGCTCGCCGTCGAGGTCGCCGACGGGGTCCTCGCCGTCACCGCCGACGGCCCGGTCTCGCTCGCGGCCGAGCACCTCGCCCCGGGGCCACTGGCGGCGGCGCTGGGGGCGGGGCCGGTGTCGCTCGCGATCGGCGGCGACGATCACACCGGCCTGACCGTCGAGGCCCGGCGGAAGGGCGGCGACCTCGCTCTGCTCGCCGCCGCCGGCGGTGAGGCCCAGACCGAACGGGGCCGGGTCGCGGTCGAGACGGTGATCGAGGCGCGCCTCGGCAAGGACGGGCTCGCCCGCCTCGCGCTGCCCGCCCTCGACCTCACCGTCCGCGATGCTACGCTCGGCGGGGTGCGCGGCCTGGGTGGTCACCTCAGCGCGAGCTTCGCCGGGACCCCGGCGGCGATGCGCGGCAGCTTCGAAGCCGACCTGACCGCCGAGGAGGCGGCCGTCGGCACCGCCCGCGCGGCGGAGCTCACCGTCGCCACCGCCGGCGATGCCGCCTTCGACGGCCGCCGCTTGACGGTGACGCTCGGCGACGGGCGGGTCCGCGCCGAGGGCCTCGCCGTCCCCGGGGTGATGCGGACGACGGCCCCCCTGACCGCGACCCTCACCCCGGGCGAGGCGGCGGTGGTCCGATCGACCGCCGCCGGTGGCCTCGCCGCCGACCTCGCGCTCGGCTTCCGAGATATCGAAACGGCGGGGACGGTGCACGCCGGCGATGCCGACACCCGCTTCACCATCGGGCTCGCGAGCGCCACGGCCCGGGCGCGGCTGCGCGGCGGTGCCGTCGCGCCGGGGGCCACGGTCGCACTCGCCGGCGGCACCGTCGCGCTCCCCGACCACGACCTCCGCCTCGCCGAGCTGGCGGGATCGCTGACGGTGGCCAAGGGCGGCCGCCTGATCGCCGAGATCACCCGCGGCCGAGCCGACCTCGGCAAGCGCGGCATCGCCCCGATCACCGTCGCCGCGACCGTCCGCAGCGAGGGCCGGCGGTTGGTCATCGACGGCCAGGCGAGCGCCGCCGGCGAGGCGGTGCGGCTTTCCGTCCGCGCCGAGCACGATCGCGACAGCGGCGAGGGCCGGGCGCGCCTCGACCTCGCTCCGATCCACTTCGCCCCCGGCCGGCTCACCCCCGGCGACCTCGCCCCATTGCTCGCCAAGACGATCACCGCGCTCTCGGGCACGCTCGCCGCCCGGGGCACGGTAAGCTGGCATCCGGGCGGCCAGGTCGCCGACATCACGGTCGCCCTCAGCGATCTCGGCGGGCGCGTCGGGCCGGTCCGTTTCGCCGCCGTCAACGGGGTGATCCGGTTCGATTCGCTGTGGCCGCCGGCGACCCCGGCGGGCCAAGAGATCGCCATCGGCGTTCTCGACGCAGGCGTGCCGCTGACCGACGGCCTGGTCCGCTTCCGCCTCGCCCCCGAGGGCACGGTCGATCTGGCCCGCGCGGTCTGGCACTGGGGGGGCGGCGAGATTTCCCTCGGCCCGGTCACGCTGGCGCCCGGGCGGCGCGATTATGATGTGATGCTCAGGGTCAGCGGCCCGAGCTCGGCCGGATCGCGGCGCTCGCCGGGATCGCGGGCATCGAGGCCCAGGGCCGGCTGAGCGGGCGGGTCCCGGTCCGCCTCCGCGATGGCACCGTCACCGTCTCGGGCGGGCTTCTCACCGCCGAGGGCCCCGGCATCCTCCGCTATGCCCCGAAGACGGTGCCGGCCGCGTTGCGCAATGCCGGCCAAGGGGTTACCCTGATGCTCGCCGCGCTCAAGAACTTTCGCTATGAGACCTTGCGCCTCACCCTCGACAAGCCGGCCCACGGCGATGCCGCGATCGGCGTCCATATCACGGGGGCCAACCCCGACTTCTATAAAGGGCATCCGGTGAACTTCAATCTCACCCTCAGCGTCGACCTCGGGGCGCTTCTCGGCCAGGGGCTCGAGGGCTATCGGGTGCCCGAGGCGGTCCGCCGCCGGCTCCAGCGCTTCGGCGGCTGAGCGGGGCGGGGCCGAGATGCGCGCGCGATGGACGGTTGCGGCGGCGGCGCTGGCGGCGCTCGCGGGATGTCAACCCAAGCTCCAGATCGAGGCCCCGACCAAGCCCATCGTCATCAACCTCAACGTCAAGATCCAGCAGGAGGTGCGGGTGAAGGTCGAGAAGGCGGTGAAGGACCTCCTGCAAAAGGACCCCGAGCTTTTCTGAACCGACGGAGGCGACGATGGTCGGCCATCGAGTGACGCGACGAACGCTCTTGGCCCTGCCGCTGGCGGCGGCGGCGGTTCCGGCCTGGGCGGGGGCCTTGGACCAGGCCAAGGCCGCCGGCTGGGTGGGGGAGCGGATCGACGGCTATGTCGGGATCGTCGATCCCAAGGCGCCGGCCGACGTGAGGGCGCTGGTCAGCGACATCAACGCCAAGCGGCGAAAGAAGTACGAGGCCATCGCCAAGGCCCAGGGGATCGACCTGACCAAGGTCGAGATCATCGCCGGCCAGACCCTGATCAAGCGCGCCAAGCCCGGCGAGTGGGTCACCGATCAGAGCGGCCGCTGGGTGCGCAAATAGCGCCCGTCAGCGCGCCAGCCGGTCGCGCACCCGGTACCAGCCCGCGACCAGGGGCAGGAACCACGGGGTTCCACCATAGAACGGCAGGGTCGGGAACGGCCGGTCGTCGAGCGCCGTCGCCGCGTCGGCCCGCCCGAGCACCTTGAGCGCCGCCTTGTGGCCATAGAAGGTGGCCCGGACCACGCCCGAGCCGCAGTAGCCGATCGCATAGTGGAGGCCGTCGGCGACCCCGATATGGGGCATCCGGTCGAAGGTGAAGGCGACGTTGCCGGTCCAGCTATGGGTGATGCGCACGCCCGCAAGCTCGGGGAAGATGGCGCACATGTGGCGGTGCAGGATGGCCCCGGTGCGGCGCAGGTCCTCGTTCTGGCCAAAGGCGGCGCGGCCGCCGAAGAGGATGCGCCCACCGTCGGGCGAGGGCCGGTAATAGGAGAGGATGCGCTTGGTGTCCGAGATCATCCGCCCCTTGGGCATCAGGCGCGCCAGGGTCGCGGGCTCGATCGGCTCGGTCGCGATCATGAAGCTGCCCACCGGGATCAGGCGGCGGCGGAAGTAAGGCGTCGCCGGCCCGGTATAGCCGTTGGTGGCGACGATCACCGCGCCGGCGGCGCAGGTGCCCCGCGGCGTGGTCAGGCGGAAGCCGCCGTCCGCCCGCGCGATCGCATTCACCGGGGTCTCGGCGAGGAGGCGGGCACCGGCGTCGAGCGCGCGCGCCATCAGCCCCTGGTGATAGAGCGCCGGGTGGAGGCCGCCGTCGCCGTGGACGACCCGGCCGCCGTGGTAGGTGTCGGTGCCGAGCTCGGCGTGCTGCTCGGCGCTGGGCACCATGTCGGCCTCGACCCGCGCGTGGCGGCGCTGAAGCTCGGTCTCGCGCGCCATCGCCTCGTAGTCGGTGGGCGTGTGGGCGCCGACGAAGCGGCCCATGCGGGCGAAGTGGCAGGCGATCTGCTCGGCCGTGATGAGCTCGGCGAGGTAGTCGAGCGCGGTTTGCCCCTCGCGGTAGACGGCGGCCGCCGCCGGCGTGCCGAGCTCGCGGGCGAGCCGGGCGAAGCTCAGCTTGTAGCCGCCGCCGCACATGCCGCCGTTGCGCGAGCTCGCGCCGATCCCCGGGGCGCCGGCCTCGAAAAGGGTGACCTCGCGCCCGGCCCGGGCTAGCGTCAGCGCCGCCGAGAGGCCGCCGAAGCCGGCCCCGACGATGGCCACGTCGGTGCGCGCCGGCACGGGTGCGGGCGCCAGCGCGGGCCGTGGCGCGGCCTCCCACCAATAAGGCTCGAGCTTGGCATCGTCGGTGAACAGCGCCACGGTCTTTCCCCCTCCCCGTGTGGGTCTTTCGCCAGGATGGCGAAGCGGCGCCCCGACCGCAAGCGGGCCGGTCGGTCAGATCGCGAGGTAGGCTTTCATGACCTCGGACTTGCCGAGCTCGGCCGGGCTGCCGTCGGCGACGATCCGGCCCTTCTCGATGATGATGCAGTGGTCGGTGAGGCCGAAGACCAGCGGCACGTTCTGCTCGACGATGATGATCATCATTTCCTCGCGGCGATTGATCTCGCCGAGAATCTGCGCGATCTGCTTGACCAGGATGGGCATGATCCCCTCCGACGGCTCGTCGAGCAGCATCAGCCGCGGCGCGCTCATCAGCCCGCGGCCGATGGCGAGCATCTGCTGCTCGCCGCCCGAGAGCGTGCCGCCGGGCTGATCGAGGCGCTCGCCGAGAACGGCGAAATAGCCGATCACCTCGTCCATCCGGCTCCGCCGGCCGCGGCCGAGCGCGATCCGCCCCATCTCGAGGTTCTCGCGCACCGTCAGCCCGGGAAAGATGCCGCGCCCCTGGACCACCGTGGTGATGCCGTGGCGCGCCCGCCGGTGGGGCGGCATCCGGGTCATGTCCACGCCGTCGAAGGTGATGGTCCCGGCGCTCGGAGTGATCAGCCCCGCGAGGCAGCGGATCAGCGTCGTCTTGCCCATCCCGTTGCGCCCCAGGACACCCAGAATCTCGGGTCCGTCGACGGCAAGATCGAGGTCGCGCAGAACCGTGCTGTCGCCATAGCCGGCGGTGACGTGATCGAGCTCGAGCCGCATCATGCCTCGCCGAGATAGACGTCGCGCACCTGGGTGTCGCCGGCGATCTCGTCGAAGGTCCCTTCGACCAGGATGCGGCCGAGATGGAGCACGGTGACCGGTGCGTGAAGGTCGCGGATGAAGGCGATGTCGTGCTCGATGATGATCGCCGACAGGCCGAGGTCGCGGATCAGCCGGCGGATCAGGGCGCCGGTGGCGTGGGTCTCCTCGGCGGTCATCCCGGCGGTGGGCTCGTCGAGCAGCAGCAGCTCGGCGTCGTTGGCGATCAGGAGGCCGATCTCGAGCCACTGCTTCTGGCCGTGCGACAGGTTCTTCACCGGGGCGTCGGCGATCTCGGCCATGCGGACGAGATCGAGGACCTCGCCGATTCGCCCACGCCGCGCCGCCGCCGGGCCCTTGGCGCCGAGCACGGCGATCTCCATGTTCTCGAACACCGAGAGGTTGTCGAAGACCATCGGGGTCTGGAACTTGCGGACGATCCCCATCCGCGCCCGGCGGACCACCGAGCGCTCGGTGATCCGCTCGCCCTTGAACCAGATCTCGCCGGCGCTCGGCCGCTGGTGGCCCGAGACCATGCTGATGAAGGTGGTCTTGCCGGCCCCGTTGGGGCCGATGATGCAGCGCATCGACCCGGCGGCCAGGGTGAAGTCGATGTCCTGGTTGGCGACCAGGCCGCGAAACGATTTCGCCAGCCGCTCGGTGCGCAAGAGCTCAGCCATGCTCGCCCGCCCGCCCGCGCCGGGCTTTGAGCATCGCCGCGAGCGCCCCTGCGACGCCGCCCTTGAAGTAGACGATCACGGCGACGAACAGCAACCCGAGGACGAGCTGCCAGTACTCTGGCGTGATCGCGCTCAGATAGTTCGACAGCGAGGCCACCACGATGCCGCCGAGAAGCGCCCCGAGCAGGCTGGTGCGGCCGCCGATCGCGACCCAGACGACGACCTCGGTCGAGAACAGGACGCCGCCGAGCGAGGGCGCGATGAAGCTCGCATGGGTGGCATAGAGCGCGCCGGCGAAACCGGCGAGCGCACCCGATAAGGCGAAGGCGGCGGTCTTGTACAGCGAGGCATCGAGGCCGAGCGAAATGACCCGGTCCTCGTTCTCGCGAATCCCCACCAGCACCTTGCCGAACTTGGTGCCGACGAGGCGACGCAGGGCGAGGTAGACGAGGCCGGCGATCGGCAGCACGAAGTAGTACATCGCCGCATCGCCCTCGAGGGAAAAGCTGCCCAGGGGGCCGAGGTTGAGCATCATCCGGTCGATGAACATGCCGTTGCCGCCGCCGGTGATCTGCGACTGGGTGATGGCGAGCTGCTCGGCGATGATCGAGAGCGCGATGGTGATGATGACGAAGTAGGTGTCGCGGATGCCGGCACTGAACAGGAAGTAGCCGACCGCGGCGGCCAGCGCCCCGGCGCCGAGCGCGGCGAGGAACAGGCCGAGATAGGCGCCGTCGATGACGCCCGCGACGCCGCCGCCGTGCATCGCGAGACCCATGGTGTAGGCGCCGAGGGCGAAGAAGGCAGCCTGGCCGAAGCTGAGAATGCCGGCGAAGCCCCAGAACAGCCCCAGCGACATCGCCAGCACGCCATAGAGCATGTACTGCGGCAGGATGAACACCGCGTAATCCGAGGCGACCAGCGGCAGCCCGGCGAGAACGGCGAAGGTCAGAACCGCCGCGCCGTTCTCCGAGACCACGACGGCGCCGAGCGAAGGGGTCGACCGGCCGCCCCCGGCTGCACGCGACAGGCTCATCGCCGGGTCAGCACGCCAAAGGGGCGGAAGCGGAGGATCAGAATCGCCAGGGCGAAGACGATGGTCTGGGCGAAGACCTGGCTGAAGAGCAGGGCGAAGATGGTCTCCGAGCCGCCGATGAGGAAGCTGCCGACGAGCGTTCCGCCGAGAATCTGGCCGATCCCGCCGACGATGACGACGAAGAACGAGCGCACCAGATAGATGTTCCCCATGTAGGGCCCGACGCTCAGGATCGGGCTGAGGAGCGCGCCGGCGATCCCGGCGAGGCAGCAGCCGGCGACGAAGACCATCTTGTACATGGCGCCGATGTCGACCCCGAGGAGGCTGGCGACCTCGCGGTTCTGGATCACCGCCCGAATCCGGATGCCGAGATCGGTCCGATAGAGGAGCGCCGCGACCCCGCCGAGCAGCACCACCGCTACCCCGGCGACGAGCACCCGGTAGGCCGGCAAGGTGATGATGCCGAGATCGAGCGCCGCCGGCAGCGGGCTGGTGACCGGATGCAGGGTGGGCCCGAAGATGATCTTGATCACCTCGGTGGTCACCAGGAAGAACCCCCAGGTGATCAAGAGGGTCTCGAAGGGCTGATCGTAGAAGTGCCGGATCACCAGGTGCTCGAGCGCGAACCCGACCAGGCCGACCCCGAGCCCGGCGAGCACGACCGCGGCGGCGAAGGGGATGCCGGCGCCGGTGCAGGCCCAGGTCACGTAAGCGCCGATGGTGAGCATGGCGCCGTGGCCGAGGTTGATCACCCCGATCAGGCCATAGATGACCGCCAGCCCAAGCGCCGCCAGGGCGAGGATCAGGGTCAGGATGGTCGCGTCCGCGGCGACCCCGAGGGCCACGCTCACCGTGTCCACGCTTCTACCCGGTAGCGGTCCCGATGGGGCGGGGCGCCCCCGCCCCGGCTGTCACGGCAGGGGCGGGAGGCCACCATGCGCCGCGCCGCCTAGAGCGGCAGGGTACACTGCGCCGGGAGCGGCTCGACACTCGCGACGACGTGCACCGGCTCGAACATGTCGCGGGCGCTGGTCCAGCCCTTGCGGACCCGCATCAGATAGGACGGCAGGACGAGCTGGTGATCGATCCCGCGCATCCGCACGCTCCCTTGCGGCGCCCCGTCGAAGACCAGGTCCTTCAGGCCGTCGCGCATGGCCTCGGTGCTGACCTCGCCCGACTTCTCCAGGGCCATGGCGGCCACGTGGGCGGCGTTGTACATGCCGGCGGCCACCGTGTTCAGGGTCGCGTCGGGCCCGGCCTCGGCCCGATAGCTGTCGAGGAAGTGCTTGTTGTTGGGGTTCTTGATGCTCATGAAGTAATCGAAGCTGGCATAGTCGCCGGCCGAAACCTTGGGCCCCAGCGCCAAGGTGAGGAACTCCTCGTCGCCGACCGTCCACAGCACCAGGTCCTTGTGGGCCCCCGACGACTGCAGCAGGTTGCGGAAGGTGATGCTGTCGGGGCCGACCAGGCTATAGAAGATGACGTCGGCGCCCGAGGCGCGGATCTCGCGCAGCACCGATTCGTACTGCGGGGTGTTGAACGGCGTGTAGGTCTCGCCGACCACGGTGCCGCCGGCCGCCTCGAGCTTGGGCTTGGTGACCTTGTTGGTCACCCGCGGCCAGGCATAGTCCGACCCCAGCATGTAGAACTTCTTGCCATGGTGCTTGACCATGTAGTCGATATGCGGGAACACCTGCTGTGACGGCACCGGCCCGAACATGAAAATGTTCTTGTTGCAGACCCCGGGGTAATACTCGCTCTCCTGGCCTTCGTAGAATGTCGGGTACAAGAGTATCTTGTTCATCTTGGTCACCACCGGGGCGGCGGCGTTGCGGTCGGCGCTGCTCATGGTGCCGGCGAGGAAGTCGACGTGTTCCTGACGAACCAGCCGATTGGCCTGCTCGACCACCAGCCGGGCGTCGGACTTGTAGTCGCCGACCACGAGCTCCATCTTGCGGCCGAGGATGCCGCCGGCCGCATTGATCTCGTCCGTCGCCATCTTGAAGCCGGTGAAATGCGCCTTGCCGACGATCGTCCAATTGCCGCTAAGAGGCGAAATGACGCCGAACCGGATCGGCCCGGCCGCCGACGCCCGGCGAATGAAGGCCGGTGCGCCGAGGCCGATCGCGGCCGCGCCGGCGCCCGCCGAGAGGGTCTTGAGCGCGCGCCGCCGGGTGAGGTCGCGGCGGCTGCCCTGCACTGTCTTCGTCATCAATCTTTCCTCCCTGTTACCCTGTCTGCTTGCACTCGGGCGGTTCTCCGAATCGGTCGCATGCCCTCACCCGCGGTCGGCGAAACACCGCCCATCGCCTTCGCCCGCAGCGGGTGAGCGGGTATCTCCATGCGACGATCTGGGATGAGTATCGTTGACGCGCCGAGCGCTGTCCACCCACCCCTCGGCGAGGGCACGCCCGCAAGGCGCTCGGCCGACGTCAGCCGGCCGCGAGCGCGCGCACATAGAGCGCCCGGTCGAGGTTGCCGCCGGAGAGGATCAGCCCCACCTTGCGCCCGCGCATCGCCTCGCGCTCCTTCATGAGGGCGGCGAGCGGGGCGGCGCCGGCGCCCTCGGCGATGTTGTGGGTGTCGGCGAAGTAATGCGCCATGGCGGCGAGGATTTCGTCCTCGCCCACCGTCACCATCCGCTCGGCCCCGGCGAGGATGACTTCGAGCGCGCGCCCGTCGGGCTCGCGCACCGCGACCCCGTCGGCGAGGGTCTCGGCGCTCTCGGTGGCGACCGGCTTCCCGGCCGCGAACGAGAGCGCGTAGGCCGCCGCCTTCTCGGCGACCACCCCGACCACCCGGGTCGCGAGGCCGAGCGCGTCGCGGGCCGCGATCACCCCGCAGATGCCCGAGCCCAGACCCACCGGGACATAGACCGTATCGAGCTCGGCGACGGCGCGGAAGAGCTCGAGCGCGTAAGTGCCGACCCCACGCAGCAGCAAGGGATGGAACGAGGGGATCAGGTGAAGGCCGCGCTCGACCGCCTGCGCCCGGGTGAAGGCATAGGCCGCGGTGAAGTCGTGGCCGTGCTCGACGATCTCGGCGCCGAAGGCGCGCATGGCGCGGTTCTTCTCGGCGCTGTTGCCGTGCGGCACCACCACGGTGGCGGGGATGCCGTGGGCGCGGGCGGCGAAGGCCACCGATTGGCCGTGGTTGCCGCGGGTCGCGGTGATGACTCCGGGGCAGTCGGGCTCGCGGCGCGCGAGATCGTCGAAGTAGACCAGCCCGCCGCGCAGCTTGAAGGCGCCGATCGGGGTGTGGTTCTCGTGCTTGACCCAGACCTCGCACCCCGTCCGTTCGGCGATCAGCGGCCAGGCGATCGCAGGCGTCGGCAGCATGCGGCGGTAGACGATGCGGGAAGCGGCTTCGAGCTCGGCGAGGCTGGGCAGCATGGCGCGACCGGATGGTTGGGAGCGATGCCCCGTCTATAGCAAGCCGGCGCCCCGCCCTGCACCCGCTTTCGCCCTCGGGCCGCGTTGGCAAGCGCGCAGCATGCGCCTCGAGGTCGAGCGGCGCCCCTGAGCTTTTCCCTTGCCGGCGGCGGCGGCGGGCGGGCATGGTGGGCGCCCGTTCAGGCGGTGCCGGCGCCTCCCATTCCATGTCCGCCCTGACCACCACCATCGACACCCGCTCGGCCGGCTTTCGCGATAACGCCCGGCGGATGGCGGCTCTGGTCGCCGACCTCGAGGCCCGCCATGCCGAGATCATGGCCGGCGGCGGCGAGGCCGCCCGGGCCCGCCACCTGGGGCGCGGCAAGTTGCTCGCGCGTGAGCGTATCGACGCCCTGCTGGATGCCGGCTCACCCTTCCTCGAGCTCTCGCCGCTCGCGGCTTATGAGGTCTATGACGAGCCGGTGCCGGCGGCCGGTCTGGTCACCGGTATCGGCCGCGTATCGGGGCGCGAGTGCGTGGTGGTGGCCAACGACGCCACCGTCAAGGGCGGCACCTACTACCCGCTGACGGTGAAGAAGCACCTGCGCGCCCAGGCGATCGCCGAGGCCAATCGGCTGCCCTGTCTCTATCTGGTCGATTCGGGCGGGGCCTATCTGCCGCGCCAGGACGAGGTCTTTCCCGACCGCGAGCACTTCGGCCGCATCTTCTACAACCAGGCCCGGCTCTCGGCCGCTGGCGTCCCCCAGATCGCCCTGGTCATGGGCTCGTGCACCGCCGGCGGCGCCTATGTCCCGGCGATGGCCGACGAGGCGGTGATCGTCCGCGGCGAAGGCACCATCTTCCTCGGCGGCCCGCCCCTGGTGAAGGCGGCGACCGGCGAGGAGGTGAGCGCCGAGGAACTCGGCGGCGCCGAGGTCCACGCCCGCGTCTCGGGCGTCGCCGACCACGAGGCCCGCGACGACGCCCACGCGCTGGCGCTGGCGCGGCGCATCGTCGCCAACCTTGGCCCGGCCGAGCGCGCGCCCCTCGCGATCGCACCGCCGGCGCCACCGCGCTACGACCCGGGCGAAATCGGCGGCATCGTCCCGGCCGATGCGCGCACGCCGCTGCCGGTGCGCGAGGTCATCGCCCGGATCGTCGACGAGAGCCGCTTCGAGCCCTTCAAGCCGCTCTATGGCGCGACCCTGGTGACCGGCTTCGCCCACATCCACGGCTACCCCGTGGGGATCGTCGCCAACGACGGGATTCTGTTCTCGGAATCGGCGCTCAAGGGCACCCATTTCGTCACCCTCTGCGCCAAGCGCCGGGTTCCCCTGGTCTTTCTCCAGAACGTCACCGGCTTCATGGTCGGGCGCCGGTACGAGGCCGGCGGCATCGCCAAGGACGGGGCCAAGATGGTGACCGCGGTCGCCTGCGCCGCCGTGCCCAAGCTCACCGTGGTGATCGGCGGCAGCTTCGGCGCCGGCAACTACGCCATGTGCGGGCGCGCCTACGACCCGCGCTTCCTCTGGAGTTGGCCCAACGCGCGGATCTCGGTGATGGGCGGCGAGCAGGCGGCGAGCGTGCTGGCCCGGGTCAAGCGCGACAAGATCGAGGCCGCCGGCGGCACCTGGAGCGCCGACGACGAGGCCGCCTTTGCGGCCCCCATCCGCGCCCAATACGAGCGCCAGGGCCACCCCTATTACGCCAGCGCGCGGCTCTGGGACGACGGCGTGATCGACCCGGCCCAGACCCGCCGGGTGCTGGCGCTGGGCCTGTCGGCGGCGCTGAACGCGCCGATTCCCGACACCACCTTTGGCATTTTCAGGATGTGACAGCGATGAACGAAGAGCCGGTGATCTTCCGCGCCTCGCCCGAGGGCGTGGCCAGCGTGACCCTCAACCGCCCGCAGGTGCACAACGCCTTCGATGACGACACCATCGCGCGCCTCTCGGATGTCCTCGAGGACCTCCACGGCGCCGACGGCATCCGGGTGGTGCTGATCGAGGCGACGGGGGTGAGCTTCTCGGCCGGGGCCGATCTCGACTGGATGCGGCGCGCCGCCGAGGACTTCACCGAGGAAGACAACCTCGAGGACGCCCGGGCGCTCGGCGAGATGCTGCGCCGGCTCGACCGCCTGCCCAAGCCGACGATCGCCCTGGTCCAGGGGGCGGCCTTCGGCGGCGGCGCCGGGCTGGTCGCGGCCTGCGACATCGCGGTCGCGGTCGAGCACGCGGTCTTCGCCTTCTCCGAGGTCCGGCTCGGGATCATCCCGGCGACCATCGCGCACTATGTCCTGCGCGCCACCGGGGCCCGGGTGGGGCGCCGCTACTGCGTCACCGGCGAGCGCTTCGACGCCCGTGAGGCGCTGAGGATCGGCCTCGTCCACGAGGTGGTGGCCGACGCCGAGGCGTTGAGCGCCGCCGGCGAGCGGCTGTGTGACGCGATCTTCGCCGCCGCCCCCGGCGCCATCGCCGAGACCAAGGACCTCATCGCCGAGATCGCCGGCCAGCCGATCGACCGCGACCTGATCGACGAGACCGCACACCGGATCGCCCGGGTGCGCACGAGCGAGGAGGCGCGCGAGGGGATCGAGGCCTTCCTCGCCAAGCGGCGCCCGCGCTGGGCGCCCTGACCGCGACGCCGTGTTCACTGCCCTCCTCGTCGCCAACCGGGGCGAGATCGCCTGCCGGGTGATCCGCACCGCCCGGGCGATGGGGGTGCGCACCGTCGCCGTCTACTCCGAGGCCGACGCCGATGCCGCCCACGTGGCGCTCGCCGACGAGGCCCACGCCATCGGCCCGCCACCGGCCGCCGAGAGCTATCTCGCGATCGAGCGGCTGATCGACGTGGCACGCCGGGCCGGCGCCGAGGCCGTCCACCCGGGCTATGGCTTCCTCGCCGAGAACGCCGATTTCGCCGAGGCTTGCGCCGCCGCCGGGTTGGTGTTCGTCGGCCCGCCCGCCGCGGTGATCCGTCGGATGGGCGACAAGGCCGCCGGCCGCGCCGCCATGCGCGCTGCCGGGGTGCCCGTGGTGCCCGGCTATGACGGGACCGATCAGGACGATGCGACCCTGGCTGCGGCCGCCGCCGAGATCGGCTTTCCCCTCGTGGTCAAGCCGGCGGCGGGCGGCGGCGGCAAGGGCATGCGGGTGGTCGCGCGCGCCGAGGACCTCGCCGCGGCGCTCGCCGCGGCGCGGCGCGAGGCCCGCTCGGCCTTCGCCGACGACCGGCTGATCGTCGAGCGCGCGATCGCGCGGCCACGCCACGTCGAGGTTCAGGTCTTCGCCGACGCCCATGGCCACGTCATCCACCTCTTCGAGCGCGACTGCTCGGTCCAGCGGCGCCACCAGAAGGTGATCGAGGAGGCGCCGGCGCCGGCCCTCGAGCCGGCCCTCGCGTCCGCGCTTCGCGAGGCCGCGGTTCGGCTGGCCGCGTCCGTCGGCTACCGGGGCGCCGGCACGGTCGAGTTCCTGCTCGCCGACGACGGCGCCTTCCATGCCATCGAGATGAACACCCGGCTTCAGGTCGAGCACCCGGTGACCGAGGCGATCACCGGCCTCGACCTGGTCGAGTGGCAGCTTCGGGTGGCAGCGGGCGAGCCCCTGCCGCTGAAACAGGATGCCGTCATCGCCCGCGGCCACGCCATCGAGGCGCGGCTCTATGCCGAGGACCCGGCGGCCGGATTCCGCCCCGCGCCGGGCCGCCTCGTCGCCCTTCGCTGGCCAGCGGGGGTGCGGATCGACGGCGGGGTCCGCGCCGGCGACGTGGTCACCCCCCATTACGACCCGCTTCTCGCCAAGATCGTCGCCCACGGCCCCGACCGCGCCGCCGCCCTCGGCCGGCTCGCCGCGGCGCTTTCCGCACTCGTCGTCGTGGGCCCGCGGACCAACGCGGGCTTCCTCGCCCGCCTCGCCCACCACCCGGCGATCGCCGCTGGGCGGGTGGATACCGGCTTCGTCGAACGTGAGGCGGCGGCCCTGATCCCACCGCGCGAGCCGGCGCCCGACTGGGCGCTCGCGGCGGCCGCGCTCGACCGCCTCGCCGAGGCCGCCGAGGCGACGCGCCGCCAGGCGGCCGCGGGCGGTGACCCCCACTCGCCCTGGGCGCTCGCCGACGGCTGGCGGCTCGTGGGGGCGTCGCGGCGGCGCTTCGCCTTCGCCGACGGGGGCCGCGAGGCCGCGATCACCCTGGTTCTCGGGCCCGCTGGCGCGGCGGTCGAGGGCGCCGCCGGCCCCCGCCCCGCCTCGCTTACGCCGCGCGGTGACGGCGACGCCCTCTTGCGCCTCGGCGAGACGGTGCGGCGGCTCACCGTCGTTCGCGACCGCGCGGTGCGCATCGTCGTCGCCGAGGGCCGGCAGTGGCGGCTGGCACCGGCAGAGGCGGCAGGCGAGGCGGCCGCGATCGACGTCGCCGGCGGCCGCATCCTCGCCCCCATGCCGGGGCGGATCGCGGCGGTCATGGTCGGCCCGGGCGAGCGGGTCGCGGCGGGGGCGCCGCTGGTCGTGCTCGAGGCGATGAAGATGGAGCACACCGTCGCCGCCCCTGCTGCCGGAGTGGTCGCCGGCCTCGCCTGTGCGGTCGGCGATCAGGTCGAGGACGGCGCCGAGCTGGTGACCTTCGAGGACCCGCGATGACGCTTCCCGAGTGCGTGAGAGTGGTCGAGGTCGGCCCCCGCGACGGCCTCCAGAACGAGCCCGAGCCGGTGCCGACGGCGACCAAGGTCGCGCTGATCGACCGGCTCGCCGCCTGTGGTCTCGGCGTCGTCGAGGCGACCGGGTTCGTCTCGCCGAAATGGGTGCCGCAGCTCGCCGACGCCGCCCGGGTCCTGGCCGGGATCGCCCGGCGCCCCGGGGTCCGCTACCCGGTCCTGGTTCCCAACCGCAAGGGTTTTGCGGCGGCGATCGCCGCCGGCGCCGGCGAGATCGCGGTGTTCACCGCCGCCTCCGAGACCTTCAGCCGGCGCAACACCAACTGCTCGATCGCCGAGAGCCTCGAGCGCCTGGCCGCGGTCTGCGCCGCCGCCCGCGCCCATGGGATCGCGGTCCGGGGCTATGTGAGCTGCGTCCTCGGCTGCCCCTATGAAGGCCCGGTGCCGCTCGCCAGGGTCGCGCAGGTGGCGGCGGCGCTCGCGGCGATGGGCTGTGCCGAGGTCTCGCTCGGCGACACCATCGGCGTCGGCACCCCGCTGGTGGCCCGCGCCATGGTCGAGGCGGTGGCCGCCGAGGTCCCGCTCGCCCGGCTCGCGGTCCACTTCCACGACACCTATGGCCAGGCGCTCGCCAACGTCTTCGCCTGTCTGGAAGCCGGGATCGCCACCGTCGACGCCTCGATCGCCGGGCTCGGCGGCTGCCCCTATGCCCCGGGCGCCGGCGGCAACC
>Ga0114931_10003864_pt1 | contig 18835 bp, 15 predicted proteins | sample 2SBtaG_FD_89579 | JGI IMG/M metagenome (GOLD analysis project Ga0114931, IMG submission 89579) | Deep subsurface microbial communities from Kolumbo volcano to uncover new lineages of life (NeLLi) - 2SBTROV14_V59a metaG | ecosystem: Environmental > Aquatic > Marine > Volcanic | place: Kolumbo...
AGCTCCGGATGACCAGCCAGATGAAGAACGCCCGGCACGTGGCGGACTACCTGGCGGACCATCCGAAGGTCGAACAGGTCCACTACCTCGGACACCTGCAGGAGGGCGACCGCGACTACGAGCTGTACCGCCGGCAGTGCGAGGGACCGGGCGGCATGATCTCCTTCGAGGTCACCGGTGGCGAGGAGGAGGCGTTCCGGTTCCTCAACGCCCTGCAACTGGTCAAGCTGGCGGTCAGCCTGGGAGGCACCGAGTCGCTGGCCGAGCACCCCGGCACGATGACCCACGCAGACGTATCCCCCGAGGATCAGCTCGGCATGGGCATCACGCCCTCCCTCGTGCGTCTGAGCGTCGGGGTCGAGCACCCCGACGATCTCATCGCGGATCTGGAGCAGGCTCTGGCAAAGGTGTAGCCGCCGCGCCGACCACCCGCACCCGGACCCGTCGCGCGTCTCCCGGCAGGTAAGCCAGCGGGAGGTCCTCCAGCTCCACCACCTCGAGCGACGACGGCTCGGCTCCGGCTTCGAGCGCGCGGCGGCGGGCGATGGCCTCGGCACGCGCCAGCGCCTCCTCGCGCGCCATGCCGCTGAAGATGCGATCGATCTCTCCGCTGACCTGGGCGATCGCGGCACCCACGGCGTTGGCCACGGCCGCGTGCTCGACGCGCACCACCTCGCCGATGCCCGGAAGCTCCTCGGGCACGAGGAAGGAGCCGCCGCCGACCGCCAGAAGAGGAAGTGGCCGGGCGTCCACCTTCATCCGGTCCACGCCTTCCTCGATCATCTCCCGGAACGTGGCGACGGCCAACCGGACCGTCTCCGGTGGCAGGGAAGCGACCCGCGACGGATCGCCGATCCGCACCAGGCCGGCGGCCACGGCCACGTCCGTGGCGGTCAGCTTCCCGCCACCGAAGACGAGCGCCTCGCGGGTGATACGGTGCCCCACGCTCTCGGGCCCGATCCGCCTCTCGTCGGGATCCACGAGCGTGCCCCCGCCGAGGCCGAGCGAGAGCAGGTCCGGCATCCGAAAGAGCGTGCGGACCCCGCCGACGTCCACGGTCCTGTTGGCCTCGCGCGGAAAGCCGCCCTTGAGATGCCCGATGTCCGACGTCGTCCCGCCGACGTCCACGACCATCGCATCGCGCACGCCCGAGAGGAACGCCGCGCCGCGCATGCTGTTCGTCGGGCCCGACGCGAAGGAGTAGACCGGGAACGCCTCGGCGAACTCTGCGCGCATGACCGTGCCGTCGTTCTGCGTCAGGAAGAGTGGCGCGGTGACGCCCGCCTCCGCGATCGCCTCGCGCAGCGCCCGGGTGGTGCGATGCGCCAGATCGATGATCGACGCGTTCAGGATCGTCGCATTCTCGCGCTCGAGCAGACCGATGCGTCCCAGCTCGTGCGAGAGCGTGACGTGGACGTCGGGGAGGACGGCGCGCAATATATCCGCTGCACGTCCCTCGCACTCGGACGTCAGCGGAGAGAAGACGGCGGTGACCGCGACGGAGGTGATGCCCGCGTCCCGGATGCGCCGCGCCGCCTGGCGCAGTGCCTCGGTGTCGAGCGGCACCAGCGGCCGGCCGTCGTACTCATGCCCGCCCTCGACCATGGCCACGTGGCCCCGGACCACCTCGGCCAGATCGGGGGGCCAGTCTATGAACGGAGGCAGAGACGCCCCGGACGGCAGCCCGATCCTTACCGCCGCGACGCGCGCGAGCCCCCGGCGCTGCACGACCGCGTTCGTGAAGTGCGTCGTGCCGATCATCACGGCGTCGATGGGGCCGGCCGAGTCGCCGAGCGAGGCGATCAGCCGCCGGAGCGCGTCGACCACGCCTCCGGTCACGTCGTCCGTGGTCGGCGTCTTGACCGCGGCCGCCACGCGGTCGTCCACCAGCAACACGGCGTCGGTGTTGGTGCCGCCCACGTCGATGCCGATCCGCCTCACGACGCCTCCTCGAAGACGTAGCGGAAGTCGAGGTCGTAGCCGAACGCCCGCGGGCCCACGTAGCGCAGACCCCGCGGACGCGTCTGGAGCTCGGGCGCCGGAAACGCCACGACCCGGACCCGCTGGCCGTACCGGAGGGCCTCGGTGCCGATCGCCTCGCCGCTCACCTGGTCCATCACACAGATCAGGTCCGGCACGCTCAGGCGGGGCACGCCGTCGATCCATCCCACGGTGAACTCGTTCTGGAAATCCACGGAGAACGTCGAGCCCGCGTCGTCGACCAGCCCTTCGATCCGCGCCGATCCCCTGAGGAAGCCCTCCGTGGTCCGCCGCTCCACGTCCGTCACCTTACCGGTGAAGATCGCCATCCCGCCCCCGGCCGCGATCGCGGCCTGCACGGGATCTTCCTTGTGACGCCGGGCGTCCTCCACGGCGCGCCCCAGCGCGATCGCCCGGGTCACGGTATGGAGGATCCCCCACTCCCTGACCTCGCGCCCGCTCCTGGGCGCCTTGCAGGTGGCCGCCACCGACCCCACCTCGGTGCACGCCTTTCGGCTGAGCCGCTCCATCCACTTCCACGATGCCGCCCGCGCGACGACCACGCCGTTGTCGCGCACGTCGGCGAGCGTCAGCGGCCACGGCCGGAGGTCGCCGATGGCGAAGGAGCTCATCTGCGCTTCCGGATAGGCGCGCCCCATGGTGTCCGCATCCACGACCGGAAGGGCGGTGAGCGCCGCCACCATGAAGGGCTGCAGCGCGTTGGCGCCGCCGATCTCGAGCGACATGACCGCGTCGAAGCGGCGCCCCAGATACTCCTCCATCATGCGGACCGGCCGCGCGCACACGGCCGGATCCACGAGCCGCTCCTCGCTCACGAGCGGCGCCCCCATCGTCGAGACCACCGCCACCAGCGCGTCGTCGTCGAGCGCCTCGGGCGGGAGCAACCGCACCGAGCGCCCCTCGCCGTAGAGCCGCCGCATGTTGAGAAGCGCGTGGTACGGATCGCCCCCGCCCCCGGCGCCCAGGATCCACGCGCCGGTCGCGAGTGGCTGGAGGTCGTCTTCGGGAACGTCGCGGTAAGATGGTGGCATGGCGGCGCAGGATCGGGGAACGTGGGCCGCACGATACGCCGGTGCGCGAGCGGCAGGCAAGACGGCGGAAGGGACGCCCGCGTGAGCCCGACGCGCACGCCTGCGCGCCGCTCCGGCATCACTTCTTCAGGCTTCACGACACCGAAGGCAACGGGCTGGCGCTCTGTGAGGCGCTCAGGTCATGCTCGGATGCGCCACGTCGACGCCGTCCGGTGCCGGTGGTGGCTCGCCTGCGTGGTCTCGATTGCCCCGAAGCGCGTGGGGCACGAGGAGCGCTGCCCGGCACGCGCGTGGACAGGGGGCCCACCCACGTCCTAACGTGTCCCGCGTCGTGACGCACCAACCTCGACTCGGCGTGGCGCACCCCGTGTGTGCGGGAAAACCCCGGCGCACGCGCTCCGCCCGAAGGAACGAACGAGCACCATGCCCTCCATGATCCGCCCACCGTACTTCTTCAACGGGCTGCTGGTCCCACGGGCCCCTCAGCCGTGACCCCGCGACTCGCTTTCGTCACCATCGGCCAGACGCCCCGTACCGACCTGGTGCCGGAGCTGGTGGCCGGCCTGCCGGCCCACGTCGAGGCGGTGGAGTTCGGAGCGCTCGACGGGCTGGGCACCGACGAGATCCGGGCGCTTCGTCCCGCTCCGGGCGGCCGGCACCTCGTTACGCGCCTGCGCGGCGGCGCCCAGGCCGTACTCGACAAGGACCGGGTCGAGGCGCTCCTCGGCGACCTGCTCGCGACGATCGATCCCGGTGACTTCCTGGCCCTGACGCTCCTGTGTACCGGGGAGTTTCCGACGCTCTCCTGGCCCGGGCTGTTCCTGGAATCGCAGCGCATCGTCGACCACGGCGTCGCCGCCCTGGCCGGCGGCGTGCCGCGCCTCGGCGTTCTCGTGCCGCTGGAGGAGCAGACCGGGGAGTTCCACTATCGGCCCCGACCGGACCAGAAGCTGGTGACCGCGTTCGCGTCGCCGTACACGGAAGGTGCGCCCGCGGCCGACCCCTTCGCCTCGGCCGCGCGCACCCTCGCCTCCGCGGACCTCGTGGTGATGCACTGCATCGGCTACACCGAGGCGCACCGCCGCCGCATGGCGGCCGTTACCGGCCGGCCGGTGCTTCTGGCCCGTCGCATGGTGGCCGCCGCGCTCGGACAGCTCCTGTGAACAGAGCAGGGAGCACGCCCCAGCGGGAGCCGGAGATCCCCGGAGGGGAACGGGGGATGCCGGGACAGCGACGCGCCGACCTCGAACCGTACGAGGTCGCCGAGCCCCCCGCGCGCCACGCGTCGATCTTCGAGCCCGCCACGCTGATCGTCGGCGTGCTGATGGCTCTGCTCGGCACCGTCATCGGTATCCAGCTCCTCACGCGTGTGGGCATCACCCCGAACAGCAGCATCATCGCCGCGATCCTCACGATCGCGATTGCGCGCGTGCCGCTCGCCGTGTTCCGGCCGTTCGCCACCCTGGACCGTCAGAACCTCATGCAGACGACGATCTCGGGGGCCACCTTCGGCGGCGCCAACGCGCTGCTGCTGCCCATCGGGGTGCCCTGGCTGGTGGGACGGCCCGACCTCGCGCCGCCGATGCTCGCGGGCGCCTTCCTCGCGCTCGTCATCGACGCGACGCTTCTCTACCGGGTCTTCGGCTCACCCGTCTACCCGGCTTCAGGGCTCTGGCCCTCGGGTATCGCCACGGCCGAGACGATCATCGCCGGCGATCGTGGGGGCCGGCGCGCGGCGCTGTTGGCCGCGGGCGGCGTGGCGGGAGGGCTGGGTCAGGCGGTGGGGATTCCCATGGACGTCTTCGGCGTGTGCTGGATCGGCAACGTCTGGGCGCTGGCCATGTTCGGCCTCGGCCTGCTGGTACGGGGGTACGCACCCGACGTGCTCGGCCTCGACATCGCGGAGCGCTACGTGCCGCACGGCATCATGATCGGGGCGGGCGTGGTGGCCATCGTCCAGATGGTGCTTCTGGCCCGGCGCGCGCGAACCGCGCCAGCGGAGGTTGGCGTCGATCGCCCCCGCGGGCTGGAGCGGACGCTCGGGCTGGGATTCCTGGCGTTCGTGGGTGCCGCCGCTCTGCTCGCCGCCCTCGCGGGCGTGACCGCGGATCTGGCGCCCGGTCGGCTCGCCGGCTTCGTGCTCTATGCCGCGCTCGCCGCCCTCGCGTCAGAGCTCATCGTCGGCATCTCGGCGATGCACGCCGGTTGGTTTCCCGCGTTCGCCACCGCGCTGATCTTCCTCGTCGTGGGGATGCTGCTGGGATTCCCCACGACGCCCCTGGCCCTGCTCGTGGGCTTCACCGCGGCCACGGGCCCCGCGTTCGCCGACATGGGGTACGACCTCAAGGCCGGCTGGATCCTGCGGGGGAGGGGACGCCACCCCGCCTTCGAGCGGCAAGGGCGACGGGAGCAATACCTTGCCGAGCTGCTCGGTTTCGCCGTGGCGGGCATCGTCGTCCTGCTCGTCTACCGGGGCCTCTTCGCGGGCGACCTCCTGCCCCCGGTCGACCGTGTCTTCGCCGCGACCATCCGGGCCGGGGCCGACCCCACGTTGGCCCGCGCACTCCTCGTGTGGGCGGTGCCCGGGGCGCTTCTGCAGGTGCTGGGCGGCCCGGGCCGACAGCTCGGCGTCCTCTTCGCCACCGGGCTGCTTATCCTCAACCCCGCCGCCGGATGGACGGCGGCTCTGGCGCTCGCGGTGCGCGGTGTCCTGACCAGGGTCTACGGAGCGCGCGCAGCGACGCCGATGTACATCGCCGGCGGAGGCTTCATCGCCGGCGCCGCCGTCACGGGATTCGGGATGGGAGTGTGGAAGGCGCGCTGAGGCCTGCCGTGCGACGCTCGCCCGGCCCGTCCGCCAGCCGTCCACCGGGCTCATCGCCTTACAGCAGCCACACCCCGATCGTCACATAACACCCGAGGAGGAGCGCTCCCTCCCATCGCCTGATTCGCCAGCCGGAGCGCAGCAGCGGAAAGACCAGCAGCGACATCACCAGAACCGCCGGCAGCTCACGCGTCAGCACGGACGACTCGATCGCAATCGGGCGGATGAGCGACGCGGTGCCGAGGATCGCCGCCACGTTGAAGATGTTCGAGCCGATCACGTTGCCCACGGCGATGTCGGATTCCTTCCGGATCGCCGCCACCAACGAGGTGGCCAGCTCCGGCAAGGAGGTGCCCACCGCCACCACGGTCAGCCCGATGGTCAGCTCCGACACACCAAGCGCCTGGGCCACGGCAACCGCCCCTTCGACGATCGCGTACCCCCCCACCACCAGGCCCAGCGATCCGGCCAGCACCAGAAGCACATCGGCGATCCGCACGCCGTTGCGCGCCCTGGCCGAGGCCTTGATGAACTCCTCGTACTCACCGACGATTTCGGGCGGCTCCTCCTCCACCGACTGAAAGACGAATACCAGGTACGCCGCCAGCATCATGAGCAGCAGCACGCCGTCGCGGCGGTCGAGCGTCAGGTCCCATACCAGCGGGTAGAGCGCCGCGGTCACAAAGAGCATGAGTGGTACTTCCCGCCACACCACCCGCGCCGTCACGGTCAGCGGCCGGACGACGGCCGTCAGCCCGAGGATCAGGCCGATGTTGGCCAGATTCGAGCCCAGCACGTTGCCGATGGCCAGATTCGCATTCCCCCGCAGCGCCGCGACGCTGCACACCACAAGCTCGGGCGCGGAGGTGCCGAACGACACCACCGTCAGTCCGACCACGAGCGGGCTGACACCGAGCGACCCGGCGAGGCGAGCCGCGCCCCGCACGAGCCATTCGGCCCCGAAGTAGAGGACGCCGATGCCGCCGACCAGGATGAGGACCTGCAAGACCAGAGGCGTCATGTCAGGCGCCGCGTATCACGATCCACGGCGCGCCAGCCAGGCTCGGATTCGTTCGACGGGGTATGTGTTGAGCACGTCGGCGGCTTCCAGCCACCCGCGCCGCGCCTGGTCCACGCCGAAGCGCATGTCATCCAGCCCCTCGGGCCGGTGCGCGTCCGTGTCGATGACCACCCGGACACCCAGATCCTTCGCCCTGCGCACGTGCATGTCATTCAGATCCAGGCGACGAGGATTCGCGTTGAGCTCCACGGCCACATCCAGCTCCGCGGCCGCCTCGAGCACCGCCTCCAGATCCATCCGGAACGGCTCCCGCTTGTTGATGATGCGCCCGGTCGGGTGCCCCAGGATGTCGACACGGGGATCCCGGATGGCCCTCAGGACGCGCTTTGTCATGGTGGCTTCGTCCTGGTCGAAGAAGGAGTGGACCGACGCCACCACCACATCCAGCCCTTCGAGAATCTCGTCGGGCATGTCCAGGGTGCCATCCCTGAGGATGTCCACCTCGCATCCCCTGAAGATCTCGATGTCCTTCACAACCTCGCGCACCCGGTCGATCTCATCCCACTGCCTGCGCGCTTTCTCCGGCGTCAGCCCCTGTACCATCGCCAGTGCGGCGCTGTGGTCGGTGATGGCCATGTACCGATAACCCCGCGCGACGCAGGCGCGGGCCATGTCTTCGATCGTGTTCTTCCCGTCACTCCACGTCGAGTGCATATGAAGATCGCCGAGAATGTCTTCGGGCGAGAGCAGCTCGGGAAGACGATGCTCCCGAGCGGCCTCCACCTCGCCGCGGTTCTCGCGCAGCACGGGTTCGATCCACGGCAGACCGAGCGCAGCGTACACGCCTTCTTCGCTGTCTCCCGCAAGACGCTCGCCCTCTTCCTTGCCCATCTGCTCGGGATCGGCGCCCTCGGGCACACGGAACAGGCCCCACTCGTTCATGCGGATGCCATCGTGCACCGCCTCGATCCTGAGCGTGACCGTATGCTCCTTCGAGCCGGTGAAGTACTGCAGCGCCGCACCCCACGATCGGGCCGGCACGACGCGCAGATCCACGGACAGCCCCGATTGGAGGATCACGTTGCCTTTCGTCTCGCCCTCCTCCTCCACCCGGTCGGCTCCGGGAAACGCGCCAAAGTGCCGTACGACGGCCGCCCCGTCTCCGTCGCACTGCGCCAGCAAGTCGACGTCGCCCACCGTTTCCCTGCGTCGCCGCATGCTCCCGGCCACCTCGAGACGCTCGAGGCCGGGGGCCTCGTTCATGTGCTCCAGTAGCCCCGTGATGAGCCGCTCGGCGTCGTCGATCCTGAAGCGGGCGGCGTGCTTCCTGTAATCCTGGATGGACCGCAGGATCTTCTTCGCGCTTCTGGCGCCGAAGCCCGCCAGCTTCTCGACCCGCCCGTCCTCGGCCGCGGCCTCGAGCTCGTCCACGGTCCGGATGCCCAACTCGTTCCACAGCCTGCGCGCCTTCTTGGGGCCGACGCCGTCGAGTCTGGTCAGGACAACCAACGAACGGGGGATCTCCGCCTCGACCTCCGCCATCCGGGAAATCGTGCCCGTCTTCAGCAGCTCGACGATGTGCGCGGCCACGTTCTTGCCCACCGCCGGCAGCTCGGTCAGGTCCTCTCCCGCCGCCACCATGTCTACGAGGGAGCGAGTGAGCCCGTCGACCGTCCGCGCCGCGTTGCGGTACGCGCGGACGCGAAAGGCGTTCGCGCCCTGGATCTCGAGGAGATCCGCCATCTCCTCGAGCGTCCGCGCGACCTCGACGTTCTCCATGACCCCTTACTCCTGGTTCTCGCCGGGCGGTGCTCCGCCCGTGTCCGTGCCCACCCCGGAGCGCTCGCTGTCCGCCCCCGTCGTCCCCGGCAACGGCCCGGAAGTCTCCTCCTCGCTCTCCCCGGAAAGCTCGACGCCCGCTTCCTCCAACAGGCCGATGAAGCCGGCTTCGTCGAGAATCGGCACGCCGAGCCGCTGCGCCTTGTCCAGCTTCGAGCCCGCGGCCTCGCCCGCCACCACGTAGTCGGTCTCGCGGCTGACCGACGACACGGCTCGCCCGCCGGCGTCCTCTACAAGCCGCTTCGCCTCCGGGCGCGAGAAGCGCTCCAGCCCTCCCGTGAAGATGAACTTGAGACCCGCCAGCGGCGCGCGGCGCCGGGGGACGGTGGCCTGGGGCTCGACCCCGTGCGCCAGAATCGCGTCGATCGCGGCGGCGTTTCGCGAGTCACGGAAGAAGTCCGTGATGGCCTCGGACATCGTGGGACCGATGCCCGGCACGTCTTCGAGCTCCTCCCGGGTGGCGTGGCGGATCCGCTCGAACGATCCGAAGTGCTCCGCGAGGTCGCGGGCGACGGTCACGCCGACCTCCGGAATCCCCAGCGCCACGAGAAAGCGCCTCAGCTCCGGCCGCTTCCGCGCCGCGATCGAGGCCACCAGGTTCGTGGCCGACTTCTCGGCGAAGCCCTCCAACTCCATGAGCTGCTCGGGCCGGAGCGCGAAGAGGTCGGCCAGCTGGTTGACGAGTTTCCGCTCGACGAGGAGGTTGGCCGTTTCCTCTCCGAGCCCCTCGATGTCCAGGGCCTCACGGCGGCCGAAATGCACGATCCGCCCGCGGAGCTGCGCCGGACAGCCGAAGCGGTTGGGACACAGCGTGAACGGCCCCTTCTCGACCACGGGCGTACCGCACGCCGGGCACCGGTCCGGCATCCTGAACGGGGGACCCCGCTCGCCCCCGGTCTCGACGACCTCGACCACCTGCGGGATCACGTCACCGGCCCGCTGCACGCGGACCATGTCTCCCTCGCGGATGTCCTTGCGGCGCAGCTCTTCGCGGTTGTGGAGCGAAGCCCTTGATATGGTCACGCCGCCCACCACCACGGGAAGGAGGAACGCCACCGGCGTCAGCACCCCCGTCCGGCCGACCTGCACCCCGATCTTCTCGATCCGCGTGACCTCCTTGCGCGGCTCGAACTTGAAAGCCAGCGCCCATCGTGGATGGTGCGACGTGGCCCCCAGCACCTCGCGGGCGGCGAGGTCGTCGAGCTTGATCACGATGCCGTCGATCTCGTAATCGAGGTCGTCGCGATCGGTAAGATACGCCGCGTGATACGCTTCGATCTCCTCGACGCTGCGCGCCGCAGCGATGCGCTCCGGCGTGCGGAAGCCCCACCCGGCGATCGCCTCCACGCTCTCGCGGTCAGACGCGAACGAAGCGCCCTGCGCCGCCATGATGTCGTAGACCAGCACGTGCAGCTTTCGCTCGGCCGTGATGCGCGAGTCGAGCTGCCGGATGGCGCCCGCCGCCGAGTTCCTGGGCGACGCGTACGGCTCCTGCCCCCGCTTCGCGAGCTCCTCGTTGAACGCCTCGAAGTCGGAGATGTACATCATCACCTCACCCCGGAACGCGACCATCGGAGGCGCCGGCCGCGCTTCGGTGTGCAGACGGAGCGGCACGCTGTGGATCGTGCGGATGTTGAGGGTCACGTCCTCGCCTTCGACGCCGTTGCCCCGGGTGACCGCCCGCTCCAGCACGCCCCGCTCGTACACGAGTTCGATCGACGCGCCGTCCAGCTTGGGCTCGAGCACGTAGGTGGGTTCAGCGTCGTCGAGTGCCCGGCGCACGCGCTCATCAAAGCGGCGGACCTCCGCGACGTCCTGCGTCGAATCCAGCGAGAGCATCGGCGCCGTATGACGCACGGTCCGGAAGCCTTCCTGCGGCGGAGCGCCCACTCGCTGCGTCGGCGAGTCCGGCGTGCGCAACCCGGGGAAGGCGGCCTCGAGGAGTTGCAGCCTGCGAAAGAGCCGGTCGTAGGCCTCGTCGGAGATCTCCGGCCGGGCCTCCACGTAGTACAGCCGGCCGTGACGGCGCACCTCCTCGCGCAGCCGCTCGACCTCCTCGCGTGCCTCCTCGAGCGTCAGGCCGGCCGGATCGCCGGCAGTCCCGCGATCAGCGCTCACGGCGGCCGGTGCGTGCCGATGGATTCATGGATTCGCTCTCGATGCCACCCCGCGCTCTCTGGCGTAGCTACGGCTATGCGCTCGTCGGCCTGCCTCGGAGCTGAAGCCGTGGCACCGCAATGAGGTCCGCTGTAATTCTACCACGGGCTGCTAAAGCAACAATAATAACCCCTCCCGGTCATATTCCGCGTCTGGCGTGGGTGTTGTGGCCCCGCGAGCCGGTTCTGTCGCGTGGACGGGCCGGCCCCACGGTGCGTGTACCACCGGCCGGCGGCCGCGCGCGCCAGGCTCATCGCCAAAACGCCGGCCCCGCCCGGATCGCTCCGAACGGGGCCATTCACGCTCCGCTCCCTCTCTCTTCGGATCGCCACCCGTTGCCCGGGGGCGCCTCTCCAGGGCGCTCCCTGCCCGGACCGATCCGTACGAGCCTCTCCGAGTAATGCAGTGGGCCGCGCGACCCACGCCCTGCGGGCGCGGGTGCCCCGGGGCTTAGCAGCCCGTGGTAGAATTACGGCGGGCCTCACGCAGGGGTCTCGCGAGACTCAGAGCAGGAACGACGACGAGTCGTGGTGGTTCGGGCACCGCCGCCGAAGGCCGCCCACCATATGGCGATTCAGGCCGTTCCGTGTATCATGGTAGCGTCCCGCGCGCTGACCTTCGGCCCACCGGCGACAGCGAACGTACCCCTCAGTATCGTCACGCCGGCGCGCCGGTTTAGCCGCTCCGCTCCGGTCGAGATCGTGGACAAGCGTCGAGGGAGTGAAGAAATTCACGACGCCCCGCGTATCCCCGGTACCTGAAGGAGAAACCTTGCGTCCTGACCTGGAGCGGGAGCTGATTCGAAAGTGCAAGGCGGGAGACGCCCGCTTCTACGAGCCGCTGGTCCGCGCGTACGAGCCCCCGGGACTGCGTCTGGCCATCGGCATGATGGGCAATCTGGAGGACGCTCGCGACGCCCTGCAGGAAGCGTTCATCAAGACGTACCAGTCGTTGCCACGCTTCGATCTCAAACGTCCGTTCGGCCCGTGGTTCTTCCAGATTCTCAGGAACCAGTGCCGCGACATGCTGCGGAGCCGCAAGGCCCGCTTCAATCTCGAGACGCTCGACGAGCAGTTGGAGCTGCGCCCGGCCGACGCGGAGCAGGGTCCCGAGCGCCGGCGTGAGCGGGCCACCGCCAGGGATCTCCTCTGGAGGGCCTTGGAACGCATCGGCGAGGAGCACCGCGAGATCCTCGTCCTGAAGGAGCTCGAAGGATTCCGGTATGCAGAGATCGCCGCGATTCTCGGCATTCCGGAAGGAACAGTGGCAAGCCGCCTCTTTCACGCCCGCCGGGCGTTGAAGGAGGCACTCGATGACATGGGTGTTGAGTACCCGTGAAGAGCATCCCCAAGGGTACCGGAGCAGGGAGATCGGAGTCGTGCCGGAGCGAGTGACCCACGAAGAACTGATGTGCTTCATCGACGGCGAGTTGTCGCCGGAGGAAGCGCGCCGCGTGGAGGCCGAGATCGTAGCCTCCACCGAGCTGCAGCGTGAGGTCGCCGTCTTCCGGGCGATGAAGGCCGATTTCCAGGATCTCACCTTCGACCCCGGAGACCGGCACCACAGCGTATGGGACAGCGTGAACCGTCGGCTTACCCGTCCGATCGGTTGGCTGCTCCTGATCGTGGGCGTCGCCATCTGGACGGCCTACGGCGGGTACGTCTTCGCGACCTCGCCCACGAACCCGTGGGAGAAGCTCGCGACGGGCGCCGTGGCTATCGGCATCCTGTTGCTGCTGGCCAGCGTCATCTGGGATCGTTACCGTGAGTCGCTCAACGATCCCTACCACGATGTCTACCGATGATTCTCTCCACGACACCCGACGTGCCCGGCATGCGCATCACCCGCGTCCTGGGTCTGGTGCGCGGCAACACCATCCGGGCACGGCACGTGGGAAAGGACGTCATGGCCGTGCTGCGCAACGTCGCCGGCGGTGAGGTCAAGGAGTACACCAAGATGATGGCCGAGTCACGGGAGCAGGCGATCGACAGGATGCTGGAGGAAGCGCAGGCGCTCGACGCCGATGCGGTCGTGGGAATCCGGTTCCAGACGTCGATGGTCATGACCGCGGCCGCCGAGATGCTCTGTTACGGAACGGCCGTGAAGCTGGAGCCCCTGCAGTAGGCCTGTCCCGCGCGGATCCACCGCATCGAGATGCTTCGTGACGCGCGCGCTTGATTCCTCGGGGGCATCCGTCCCATTATCGCAGCTTCCGTCCCCCCCACGGCGGCCGCTGTACCCCGGGAAAAGTTGGCGTACCTTACCATCCTCCAACCCGATGCCCGCGCCGCCGCGCGCCTGTCGAGCGCCCTGCGGGGGGTTCATGACGTCGTGGTATGCGAGGACTGGCCCGCGCTCGAGCGGGCGACCACCGACGGCGCCGTCGACGGGTGCATCGTCGACGGAGAGTATCCCGACCGGGAGACGGCGCTGCGTCTGCTGCAGGGCCTCCGCCGTCGCTTGCCCCGATTGGCCATCGTCGCGTACGTGGACCTCAGCCGACGACCCACCGACGCGTTCCGGTTGGGCGTCGCGGGCATCCACGGCATCATCGTCCCCGACCATGCGCTGCGGGCCTCCCGTATCCGGGAAGCCGTGGAGCAGGCCCTCGCCGCCGCGCTCACCTCGACCGTACGTGCGGCACTCGAAGGTCGTCTGTGTCCGCTCCACCTCGACTGCCTGTCGTGGGCAATCGAGCACGCCACCGACGCCCCGAGGGTAGGAGATCTCGCCGCCGCGATGCACAGCACGCCATCCAGCCTGGGCGGCAAGCTCCGCCGCGCCGACGGAGTGACCCCTCGTGACGTGCTGCTTGACGCCAGGCTGCTCCGGGCCGCCGCGATGCTTGCGCGGGAAGGCCGCACGGTGGAAGCCACGGCGTACCGGCTGGGGTACTCCTCCGGAAGCGCGCTGGCGCGCGCCATGCGGACACGTACGGGGATGAGCCCTTCCGACGTCGCCGCGCGAGGGGGGGTGGCCCCGGTGCTGGCCGCGCTCTTCCCGCGCCGCAGCCGGCGGCGGGGTGACACACGGCTGCTGAAGGCGTCGTGGCAGGCCGTGGCGCTGCTGCTCCTGGTGGGCGCCCCGAGCGCCTGTTCCGTGCCCGGCACGGGCGAGCCCGGGATCGATCGACGCGCGATCGACGCCGCGATCGGTCGGGCGCCGCTCGTGCGGAATGTGCTCGACGAGGTGGTAAGGGGAATGGTGCGATGAGCGAATTCGAGTTTCCGGAGCTTCCCTCGGACGAAGAACTGGGCATCACCGAGGAAGATCTGAAGGAGTATGAAGAGGCAGGCGTGGAGAAGGGGGCGCCGGCCGCGCCGCCGGCTGAGCCGCCGGTCACACGCGCGCGTGCTTCTGCGGAATCCCGCCCGCGCGGCCGGCGCGGCCCCGTCACATTGGTGTTGCTCCTGGCTGCGGCATGGCTGTGCGGCTCGGGCCGCGCGGTGCCTGGACCGGTGGCTGCCAACGCACCCGACAGTGTCTTCTCGTCGGGCCGCGCCATGGCGATCCTGGCCGAGATTGCCCGGCGCCCCCATCCCACGGGCTCGCCCGAGCACACCCGGGTGCGGACCTACGTGCTAGAGCGGCTGCGGGCGCTCGGCCTCCAGCCGCAGCTCCAGACCACGACGTCGATCCACCGTGACGGCGCCTTCGTCCGCACCGCTACCGTGCGCAACATCGTCGCGCGGCTCCATGGCACGGCGTCGACCGGGGCAATCCTGCTCATGGCCCACTACGACGCCCGGGGCCAGTCCATGGGCGCCGGGGATGACGGCACCGGCGTCGTCACCCTCCTCGAGACAGTGCGTGCGCTCACCTCGTCGGGGCCGCTGCGCAACGACGTGATCGTGCTCTTCACCGACGCCGAAGAGCTGGGCCTGATGGGCGCTCACGCGTTCGTCGACGAGCACCCCTGGATGGCCGACGTAGCGCTCGTCCTCAATGTCGAGATGCGGGGCGCGGCCGGTCCCTCGATCATGTTCGAGACGGGCGAGAAGAACGGCTGGGTCGTGCGGGCATTCGCGGCCGCCGACCCCAGGCCCTTCGCGAACTCGCTGTCGTACGAGATCTATAAGAAGCTGCCCAACGACACGGATTTCACGCCGTTCAAGTCCGCCGGCAAGCAGGGCCTCAACTTCGCCGCCATCGGGCGGGCAGACGTCTACCACCAGCGCTACGATTCCCCCGAGAACCTCTCGGAGCGCACGCTCCAGCACCACGGCGTTCAGGTGCTGGCGCTGGCACGCGACTTCGGTGGCCGGGACCTGAGCGATGTCGATGCGCCGGATGCCGTCTTCTTTCGCATCCCCTTCGGGGGGATGGTGGTCTACGATCCCGTCTGGGTGCTGCCGGTCTCCGGGGGACTCCTGCTCCTCCTCGTGCTCTCGTTCCTCGCGGTGCGGATGCGTGGCGGTCGCTGGTCGGGCATCGCGGTCGGTCTGGCGCTGGCCCTTGCGGCCGCGGCGCTCGCGGGCGGCGCCGGGTACGGGCTCATGCGGTGGCTCCCCCGCTTCCACCCAGAGTACGGAGCGCTCGCCGGCAGCGCGTTTCATCGGGAAGCGTGGTACGTGCTGAGCCTCACGGCAGCAGCCGGCGCGCTGGTTGCGGCGCTCTTCGGCGGCGCACGCCGCCGGTTCTCGACGGCCGAGTTGGCGATGGGCGCGATGATCGTCCCGACGGCGGCCGCCGTCGTGCTCTCCTTCATGCTGCCGGCCGCCGCGATGGATCTGCAGTGGCCCGCCATGGCAGGGATCCTGGGGACGGCGCTTCAGGCCCTCACGCCCACGGATCGCCGGAGCGGCATCGTCGTGCCCACCGCGCTCCTCCTCCTCTCGCTGCCGGTGCTGGCGTTCCTCGTGCCGCTCTCTCAACTCATCTGGCTGGCGCTCAGCTTCGCCAACGCCGCGGCCATCGGCGTCGTACTCGCGCTCACGTTCGTCCTGCTGCTTCCCCAGTTGGAGATCCTCCGCGAGCCCAATGGCTGGTGGGCGGCGATCGCCGGCGTCACGCTGGCCGGGGCGTTCCTGGCCATCGGCATCCGCACCGCCCGCCCGGCGCCTTCGCGCCCGGCTCCGTCCACGCTCGTCTACGCGTGGGATCGAGGGTCAGGTCGGGCCGTGTGGGCTACCGGCGCCGCGGACCGACCCGGCGGCGCCGAGGCCAGGGCATGGGCCGAGGCGACGACGGGCGCCACGTTCGCGGCGGACACTACGCTCGATGCATTCGGATACGTCAATCTGCCCGTGCCGGTCGCTCCGGCGCCCGTCGTCGAAGCTGCGCCGGTGGAGGTGGCGGTGCTGGCCGATACGGTGCTGGACGGCGTGCGACGTGCGCGGCTGTCCGTGCGCTCGGTGCTCGGAGCCGAGCTGCTCCTCTTCCGGCTCGGCGGCCCGCAGGAGCCCCGCGTGGTCGCGGTCAACGGTCGCGCGCTTCCCTCGGCCGCCGACGGCGCCGCCACCCGCCCCGCGACGGTCGAGCACTGGGGCGTGCCCGAGGGCGGCGCGGTAACGCTGGAGGTCGAGGTCGCGCCCGACGCCCCGCTGTCGCTGTCCATCGTGGAACATCTGCTCAGACCCGGTGAACTCCTGGGTGAGGACGTCTTCCGCAGACCGCCCTCACTGGCGCCGAACATCCACATGATGAGCGATCGTGCGATGATCCTGACGCGGTGGAGCGAGCAGGCCGAGAGGGAGGCGGGGTTCGTATCGTGACGTCGAACCGTACCGGTTGAAGCAGCGGCTGGAAGCCGGCGACTCCACGCGAGAGAGAATCTCGTCGGGGCCTGAAGTCTGAAGCGCCGGGGCGTCCTCGCGGGCGGATCGTCCTCCTCGCTCAGATCTCCGCGTGGAGTCGAGCCGCGAGCCTCGCCTCGACGTCGGCGTCCAGGCCCTCGGGACCTCCGAGCTCGCGGCGCAGCGCCGTGACGACGGCACCGAGCTCACCGCCGAAGCGCTCGCAGCGATCGCAGCCCCGCAGGTGCGCCTCGATGCGGGCGACCTCCTCGGGTGGCAGGTCTCCATCGAGGTAGTCGGAGAGGCGCTCCAGCACCTGGCGGCACCGGATGCCGGCCACCTCGCGGTCGATCTCCTCATGCATCGGCCAACTCCCGCAGTCCGGCGACCAGCTCCAGTCTGGCGCGGTGAAGCCTGCTCTTCATAGCGGGCACGGATAATCCCAGCACGTGTGCCACTTCATTTCCCGACATTCCTTCGATATCCCTGAGCAGGAGCACCTCCCGCTGCTCGGGCGGCACGCGCTCCAGGGCGCGCGCGATCAGATCACGGTTGGCCAGCTTGTCCAGCACGTCGTCGGGCCTTCCCCATCCGGCCCGCACGCCGAGTTCGTCGAGCGGCTCGAAGCGTTCGGGCTCTCCGGCGTGACTCCGGTACGCGCGCCGCAGGGCGTTTCGGGCAATCGTGAGCACCCATCCCCTGGCCGACGGACCGCCCCGGTACGTCGAGGCGCTACGCCATACCCCCAGGAAGGTCTCCTGGAGGGCGTCCTCCGCGTCGGCGACGTCGGGGGCGAGGCCGCGGAGGTACCGGAAAGCGGGCGCCTGGTGCCTCTTCACGAAGGTCTCGAACGCGCTCCGGTCCCCCGCCGCGGTCGCCGCCAGTAATGCGTCGTCGTCAGGTCGCTTCATGCCTCGGGCAGGTGCTCCAGCCGAACAGCGTGTAGAGCGGGCAGGTACCGCTGAGACCCGTGACCAGCGGAATCAGACCCAGGTAAGCCCACGCCGACTTCGGTCCCACGAAGGCGAGGCTCAGGACGCCGAGGCCGACGATGACGCGCAGGACGCGCTCCACGGTGTGTTCGTTCCTGGGAAAGATCCTGGACATGGTGTCCTCCTCTGGTTCGCATCATGGGGGCCGGCAGGCTCGCCGTCCACTCTGGCGGCAGGCGCCCGGGGGGCGCTGCCGCGCTGTCCACTGTGGAGAGCCGGATTCGGGCGGAAAGGATTCAGGTGTGGGGTGTGGGGTGTGTGGGACGGTCGCGGTGTGGTGGTGGGTGCCGGGTGCAGCGGGCCTCTCCCGCTCCGAAGAGCGCTACGCCCGCTGCCACGCGTGCTCCCCGGGCCGGGGTGGGGCTTCGCTGGCTGTGCCGGGCCGGTCAGATCCCGGCTGGCGCGGGCGGGGCTCCGGGCGTATGTGTCTTCGGCGCACCACCGACGGGGCGCCGGGTTCGGTCCGGCGGCGTCGGGCGGTGGGTTTCACCTCTCGTTCCTCCCACAACCGGACGCGCGCTCGTGAACCGAATGTCACGTATCCGCCGGCTCGCCGTGGCCCTGGTTCTCCTTCCGGGGATGGTCGCGTGTCGCGAGTCGAGGCAGGCGAAGGCCCCGCCGGAGGGGGCCGTGCGGAAGGAGCCGGGAGTGCGAATCGAGTACATCGCCCACGCTTCGTTTCTGATCCGTTCGCCGGGAGGCACGGAGATCCTGATCGACCCGTACGCGAGCCGCGTCTGGCTGGGCTACGACTTCCCCGAGGGGATCCACCCCGACGCGGTGCTCATCACGCATCCCCATTACGACCACGACGCGGGCCGTTTCCGGGGCAAGCCGTTTCCGTGGGGCGATGACGTCGCGGTCGTGGACGGGCCGGGCCAGTTCCGCATCGGCGACTTCACCGTCGTGGGCGTGAAGGGCAAGCACGCCGATCCGTACGGTAAGGAGTTCGGGCAGCGCAACACGGTCATGGTGCTCGAGACGGCCGGCGTGCGGATCGCCCACCTGGGCGACAACGGCCCTCCGACGCCGGAGCTTGCGCGCGCCATCGGCACCGTCGACGTCCTGATGATGCCGGCCGACGCGCTCCACCACATCCTGTCCGAGGACGCGACGCGGGCCTGGATCGACGCATTGCAGCCGCGCATTGTCATCCCCATGCACTACCGCCTTCCCGACCTCGAGCAGGATCCCGAGGCTCCGAAGGGTCTGGGGGATCTCGAGCCGTGGCTCCA
>Ga0114931_10003865_pt1 | contig 18834 bp, 18 predicted proteins | sample 2SBtaG_FD_89579 | JGI IMG/M metagenome (GOLD analysis project Ga0114931, IMG submission 89579) | Deep subsurface microbial communities from Kolumbo volcano to uncover new lineages of life (NeLLi) - 2SBTROV14_V59a metaG | ecosystem: Environmental > Aquatic > Marine > Volcanic | place: Kolumbo...
AAACTTTTGTGATTAAAACTTTTGTGATTAAAACTTTTGTGATTAAAACTTTTGTGATTAAAACTGTGATTTTTTTATTTTATAGATATATACTACAGCAAATACTATGTCTACTCATCGAAAGAGATACGAAGAAAGGAGAAAGAAACAGAAATATTCTTTATATACAGATCATTGTGCAGCTACTCCAGTTCAGGGACTAGGATATAGAGATAGAGATGTTGCGACAAGAAGTTTACGTATCATCCGAAATTTACCCTTAAATAGACAAATTTGGACGGTTAATACTCTTTACAATCGAGCTAAATGCCATCCATATCAAACTGCTGATATGCGAGATGCAATGAGAGTTTATAAAGGTTGGCAAAAACAACATGTTGGCAAATGTCCAAAACGTAAAAGTACAAGAAAGCGTAAAAGTACTCGAAAGCGTAAAAGTACAAGGAAACGTAAATCAGTTAAACGTAGATCTAAAAGACGCAAATCAGTTAAACGTGGGTCTAAAAGACGCAAATCAGTTAAACGTAGATCTAAAAGACGCAAATCAGTTAAACGTGGGTCTAAAAGACGTCGATCTCGTGCCCGAAGGCATTATTAATTGAAAAAGAAAAATTCTATTTTTAATCTTATGATATTATATATCAATTATTATTGTTCATACAAAATGCCGAGACGTAGATCTCGTCGTAAATTGACAAAAAGACAACGGTGGGCGAAAAATGTTAAGGCAAGTCGTCGACGTAGTCAAAAGAGTGCAGCCCGTTTAACTCGCAGAAGAGCCGCTCCCAGAAGTTGCCCAGCTGGTAAAATTAGACGCAGTGCATATATGAGAAGGGGATATCGTACACGAAGCGGTCATTATGTAAAGAAAACTGCAGTCTCCTCCAAATGTATTAAAAACAGAGGTCGACCAGGAAAAGGACCGAATGTTATTGGTCCTCTCAAAAAGGATGCCCTTAAAAGATTTGGTTATTCCTCAAAAAAATCAGTCGCAGCACGCCATTTGGCATTGGATCGTGCAGTTGCCGCTGGTAATCCAAAGTCTGTATTTTATAAATTAAATGCTGTTGCCATTCTTACTAAAAATGTTAACCCAGCACTTTCTAGGAAATTCAGAGGTGATGCCGAATGGGTAAGGAGGAAGTTTAGAGTTAAACGCCGAAAGAGAAGTACTAAACGACGACGAAAGAGAAGTACCAAACGACGACACCGAAAGAGAAGTACCAAACGACGACGCAAGAGAAGTACCAAACGACGTCGAAAGAGAAGTACCAAACGCCGGCGCAAGAGAAGTACCAAAAGACGTCGAAAGAGAAGTACCAAACGACGACGTCGAAAGAGAAGTACCAAACGCCGGCGCAAGAGAAGTACCAAAAGACGTCGAAAGAGAAGTACCAAAAGACGTCGAAAGAGAAGTACCAAACGCCGGCGCAAGAGAAGTACCAAACGCCGGCGAAAGAGAAGTACCAAAAAACGCCGACGACGACGAACAAAAAAGAAAAGTACTAAACATCGTCGTCACCGAAGACGAACTTATTAAGTGGGAACCAGTTTTAGCCAAGCTAAACCTCTCTTAATAAAATGATGTGTCCGGATGGGTGTTTTTAATGAACCTTTCTTAGGAAATGGATCGAATAACACCACACATTATTCTTTTACCAGAATTACCAGTTATTAATGATTCTTTGTTACCACCTTGGCCTAAATCATCACGATCGGCATGAAGAATAAGACTCCTATTCATAATACTTGATTTCTTTTTTGATAATGACAAAAATTTAGAAATTAATATTTTTTTGACTGTTCCATTTTCATCCGCAACCAAATTTCCTAAATCTCCAAAATGGGCCTGAAATTCATTAAAATTTCCATGATTCTGATTGGTTGGATTGAAATGACCACCGAGAGCATCACATCCTTTAGTTATATCATTACCATAATGAACATGAAATCCATGATATGAATATGGTTCCAAACCACATACATAAATATCAAATTTCAAACCAGTTGGTATTTCATTAATTAAAATGTAACCATATTGCATTATATTATTTTTATTTAATAGAATACAATGTGCTCTCTGCGATTTCATGAGGAGATATGTAAGTGCCGACATTTTTTGTAATTTTAATAAATTAATAGTATATTACACGGATGGAAGTAAAACATAGAATAATTTCACGATTAAATGAAATAGGATTACCGGGAGAAAAATGGTGTCAGAAGATGAAAGAGTATGGTTTAGTAATGGCTGGTTCTTTTCCATTACAATGTTTATTAGATGAAATGTATAAAGACAGTAATATTAATATTTATTATCAATCTCCTAAAGATTATCAATTATTTTTAATGTGGCTACAGTCAGAGATTCGTGATTACCAATTACAACTTTTTCCGAAACAAAATCCAATATCATCTGATGTTATTAACATTCTGGAATTACGGATTTTAGATAAGAGTATTGTTTTAAGTGATAGTGATATAGAGAGTGATGTTGATAGTGATTCTGACGAAGTGACAGAAAAAGCTCCTTTAGCCTCGGCTTCGCAGAGGCGTGAGGTTCCCTTTGGGATGAATGATTTAAACAAAGCAAAAAATGATGAAGGTGAAGAAATAATAAGAGTAGAATTTATTCAGGTGAATTTTAAATTAACATATGGTGAATTTATATGTACTAATTTTCCTCTTAGTTTTACTCGAGTTTTATTTGATGGAAATAATTTAAATATTTATGATGAAGAAAATACATTATCTAAAGTTGGTAATTTAGATTCGAAATATGTGGGAAGTAAGTGTACACCAAAAATTAGATCATTAGTCAAAAAATATAAAAAAAGGGATTTTTTAATATATTCTCTTTTATCGCCTCACGCAGAAGTAGAAATAAATCATGAAAAATTTGTAAATACGATTTTTAAAAAAGGAGATTTATTAGTAAAACTTTTAAATGACGAAGTTTTATGTTTGCAAAAGAGTAATTTAACGGCAAAATCATTGGTATTTAAAGGAATGTTTTTACATAACGAAATGGTAGAAAGAGTAATAAATGAAGTTAATCTAATTGACTATAATGCAATTAGTTACATTAAATTTTTTATATTCATTTACACAAATAAAATATACATTAATCATCTAGATGAAGCACTTCATCTATTGTTTATATCGGATAAATATCAAATAAATAAACTAAAAGAAATAGTTTCTGTATATATTCAGCAAAATATTTCCAATAATAATCTAAAAAAAATAATAACATACCTTCAACCATTCAAACATATATTTCTAGATCTTTATGAAACAGTTATCCAAAAAATTCTTTTCTATTATCACTCAGCCCGTAGAAATCATAATAGAGTTATGCTTAATAGTATTCGTAAATTACCAGATGATATTCGATTGGATATTTTTGATAGGACACTATCATTTAACTCCTAAGACCAATAATGTATTTTAAAAAACGATCTATTTGTACAATTTTTACATATAATATTATCATTAATATTATCAAAATCATGTGTTAAAGAGAAATACTGACAAATACTGCATACATATTTTTTTGCAATATCATTAAATATAAAACATTTTCGGCAATAAGTTGATCCAGATTTTAGGTTAATACATAATAAATTTACAGTTTTACAACTATCACATTTTATTTTTTTAACTAAATCGTGAATATTGGAAACTTGGTATTTAATATATAATTTTAAAAAAATTAATTCATCAATAAGATTTTTCCATTGATAGTTTTTAAAACAACATAGTTTTCTAATTATTTGTAATTTTTTTAAATCTAAATAACTTAGGATTTTATATAATAATTGTGGCGAAATATACATTTACCTTTACATTTATATTTATATTAAATATGTATTTAATTTAAAGAAAAAATATAATAAATTAATTACAAAAGATGTCAATCACACTTGATATACTCAAAGGATATGGCATATTTAATAATATTACAATTAGTCCACTGACTAAATATGAATATAAATTTAATTTTAAAGAGATAATTAAGGAACCTCCTAAAAAAATTATTCCAACGCCTCCTGATCATTTAGGGTGGTTATATACATGTAATTATTTACATAGAATCGACTATAAAACTAATTCGATTCGTTATTATACTTATGGGGGTAAATGTAAAAGTAAAGGAGAGCAATTTAAACGGAGAATTAAAAAGATAAAAGAGTTACTTAACAAAACTATTGATATAAAAAAATTGATGGAACGATCAGAAGATAAAGATAATATAATGTTCTGGATTTGCTATTATGGAGATAAGAGGGCATTGCAATATATTATTGATAATAAATTAATAGATTTGTATAATACTGAAGATTGTGACAAAGCAATGAATTTTAATAAAAGTACCCATAGTTTAACTGATCGTTATTATAAAAATAAGACATATATTGCAAAACTATCTCAACCTCTTTTAGGTGTTGCTCTTAGTCAAAAACACTATGATATTTTGGGAATATTGATTAATCACTTAGAATTCAAAGAATGTGATTATATAAAACTCATAAATAATTGGAATTATAACACATATTATGATGACGAGGATTCTTCAAAGAAGAAAGTTGCAATGAGAAATTTTATAAGATTATTAAACTATAATATCCCAGAAAATGAAATAGATTTTGATTCTTTAAAAATTACTAATTCACCAGTACCAGTAAGTCATGTCATATCAGCAATATTAAACAAACGTGGAGATATATCCAGAGAACCAGAGTATATTGAAAAATTAATTAAAGATAATGATATTCAATCATTAGAACTTGTTCCCATTAGTGTTGTAATTGCAAAAAATGACCACAAGTTAATTAGTAAACTTGCAGAATTGAGAGTAAAAATTACAAATATGGAGAAAATTTTGCTTAGAGCAATGCACAATAAACCAACATTAGCAAATATTATTATATCAACATATTATAATTATTCCTGTGATGTGGAATGTGGTGAAGGAGATAATAAGAAAAATATTTTATTCCACATAATAGATAATGGTTCAGCTGCGGTATTTAGAAAATATCTAAAACAACTTCAGAGTGCCGGGAATTTAAATTTGAAGTGTGGGAAATATAATTTATTAGAGTATTCTTTTAAAGTATTATATAAATACCGAGCCCACCGGGTCTCAAAAGTGCAGAGTTATAATTATTCTATAATGTCTCGGATGTTTTCAATATTCAATGTATTGGCAAAAACACAAAATTTCAATTTGAGAAAGAAATATCGGAGTGGCTATTCAATATTATCATTAATTATAGACAAAAAAATAAACGAATTATACGAGTCCCTTTACCCATACTCCATGACTAAATACAAGGGTAAAGCTATAATATTTCATGTATTAGATGACGAACCATATAATTTTATATATAAAAATAGAGGAAATAAATGGGATTTTGAATATGAAGTATCAAAAGATAAAAAAATAAATATGCTAGAATATTTCTTAAGATACTCATCATGGAATTCTTTCTACTGGGATGATGTATTAAGTGTTTTAGTACGAAAACGAAAATCTGATTTGAATAAGGTATCAGTAGTAGATGGAATACCAATCATTGAACTTTTAATCCGACAGTTAAGTAAATATAGTAGCAAACACTATATATTTGATAAACTAACTAAAGGATTCTCAAAGGAAATGTATCAATATTTTAAAGATGTTAATATAAGTAAATTCTGGGAATTGATAAGGTTATTTAAAAATGGAGATAGGGTAAAAGACATAATAAAAGAATTAAATAATATAGAAGAAGATAGAATGAAAAAAGGAGATTTTAAGATTACAGATTTTAATAAAAAAAATTCTGAGGATACTCCTAATTTAATGGAATTAATACAGAATGACAATATAGAATACTTAGTGCCATTATTACAATTAGACAAAAACAAAGAATTAAAAGTCAATAATATTGATATAAATGGAGAGAATATCATATTTGCGTTAGTTAGATGGATGGTAAATTATGAAAACTTTCATGAAGAAACTCTTAATAGAATATTGACAGTAATAGTAGAATCAGAAAAAAGAAACTTGAACTTTAGTCATAAAAATTATAATGGTGATACGGTTGCTGATGTGATAATGACATATAAAAACCAAATGAGATTGATAATAAAAAATAATTATTATAAAAAAACTCCAATAAAAGATATTGTGAAACGTTTAATGCCAAGATTATCAGAAGATGAATTGAAAAATATATTTTAAATAATTTTTTTATTATTGATCAAATTCTAGAGAAATGCCTCTTATTACAGGTATAGTTGCTCCCGTTCCACTTTGCCTTATTTGAATTTCTATAAAGTCATCTACAGCGCCAGGAATAGCATTTACTAAAGCTAAAGTTGAAATACCACTTGCAGAAATACCAACAATTGAATCTGATGTTGATCCATTATCATTAGTGGCCCGTAGATCGAGTGATAAATCAGTAATATCTACAAAGAATCTTAGAATACCATTTGTATATGTTCCATTATAAGCAGATGCATCCCATGGAAAAATTGCAATAGTGGTATAAATTGTTCCAACTGTTGAAGCAGAGGCTGTTAACATTGTATAAGCAACTTTTTTGACAATTGATGAACTAAGGGGAGTCCAAACAGCGACACTCGCACTAGTAGTAATTAGGATTTCATTTGCTCCAGCTGGAACATCTGATGTAATAGCCACTGCAGTACCAGAAGTTTCTAATTGAGTTGCACCAATAGTATTAGTAGATCCAGTAATTGTTTTATTTGTTAAAGTTTGAGTTGTTGATACGTCAACTAAATCTTTAAATCCAATACCAGTGACCGATCCAGATCCAGTTTCCCATAATCCATCCACACCTATTTGAATAATTGAAACGGTTACTTTAGTAATGGTACCAGCAACTACAGTATCAGTAGTAAATTGATTTTGTGTGAAATTTTCTATGGTTGAAGTAATACCGACACCTCTAATAGTAAGTAAACCAGCAACATGAGATAATACTTCAAATAATCCATTATTATTTGAATTATTAGCACCACTAATTTGAATAATATCACTAAGAGAAAAAGTTGCTAAACCACTTGTTACAACTGTTGGATTACTTGTTGATGCAACACCAGCAACAAATCCAGTAGCAGCTACGGTGTCAGTTGTTGAAGTTGGTAAGAAATTAACAGCAAGTCCACCCTGTTTTGCTGCAACTGTAGTATAATCTTTATTGAGATAAAGATAATTATCTGTAAATAGGACATTTATAGAAGATATAGTGGTTGTAGTACCATTTACAATAAGATTTCCTCCAATTGTTGTATCACCTGTTACACCAAGAGATGTAAGTGATGATATAGTTCCTCCATTAATAGTAGGAGATGTCAGAGTTTTATTGGTTAAAGTTTGAGAAAACGCTTCAAAAACAAATGTATCGTTTGCAGTTAATAATGGTAGTGTTATTGTTCTATTAGCCGCCAATTCATTAACGGCTAAAATATATTGATTTGTTGCAGTTGTATCATTAATTTGTGGTGTTGTGAGAATTGGTGATGTTAATGTTTTGTTAGTTAATATTTGAGTATCTGTTGTACCAACAAAATCTCCAGTTGGGGCGGCTTTAGTAACAGTTACTGCACTTGTACCATTTCCAACCAAAACATTGCCGGTAGCAAGAGTACCGGCTCCAGTACCGCCTCGTGTAACAGAAAGGGTGCCAGTAGTTATATCTGTTGCAGATATAGATAAAGTATTATTTGCTGTATCAATAGTTTTATTGGTTAATGTTTCTGTATGTGCCGCAAAAACAAATGTATCATTTCCTATTAAAAGAGGTAAAGTAATTATCCTATTAGAAATTAATTCATTAACTGCTAGAATATATTGATTTGTTGCGGTTGTATCATTAATTTGTGGTGTTGTTAGAACTGGTGATGTAAGCGTTTTACTTGTTAATGTTTGTGTATCTGTTGTGCCAACAAAATCACCAGTTGGTGCTACTTTTGTCGCAGTAACAGTAGCAGTACCATTTCCCACCAAAACATTACCAGTAGTAAGGGTTGTAGCTCCAGTACCACCATGAGTAACTGAAAGTGTGCCAGTTGTAATATCGGTAGCGGATATAGTCAAAGTATTACTAGTAGTATCAATAGTTTTATTAGTTAAAGTATCTGATGTTGCCAAACCAACTAAAGTATCATTTGCATTTGGTAATGTAATTGTTCTATTAACTGTTTGTGATGAAGAAATAATAGTTGAAGTTCCAGTTGTGCCTGATGCATTAAAACCAAGTGAAATTGTTGAATCTGCACTATCTACAATTGTGGTATTACTATCAATAGATTGTATTCCATTAAATATATGTGCCATTTTTTATTACTTAATTAGTTTTATTATATTGAACATGAATAAAATATTATTTTTTTAATATAATATAATACAATATAATTTATGTATAATGACATAAATAACAAAAAAAAAATCTATATTTATTCCAATTATAAAATGCGTAGAATATTCTATATATTTCAATATTTGTTATTTTTTTTATTATTCATTATACTCTAATGTAATACCATATACAACTACAGTTCCAACTCCAGATGCTCGTCGAATTTGAACTTCAAGTCGAGAATCAGCAATTGGATTTGAAACAGCAAATGATCTAAATCCACTAGTTGCAACTGCTAAATCGCTACCTAAATCTGTAGCCCCAGTAATATTTCTTAGTTTAATATCAAATGTTGTACCACCTGGTATAACAAGTTCATAAATTACAATTCCTGAAGAGTATCCAGAATATCTAGAATTATTCCATGTTATAACTCCAACAGTTCTAAATGTTGTACTTGAAATATTTGTGGGAACTGTAGTTAAACGGTATGCAATTCTAGAAATACTTGGTGTTTGCCATGTTGCATTAGTTGTACTAGTTGTAGTTAAAACTTGACCAGCACTACTTGGAATATTTGTATTGATTATTACAGCCGCGCCAGTTGTCTGCAATTGTGATGCTTCAACCGTATTAGTAGATCCGATAATAGTTTTATTTGTTAAAGATTGTGAAGAAGAAATATCAACTAAATTACGAAAAGTAATTCCTGTAGATAATCCTTGACCAACTTCCCAAGACCATCAGTACCAGTTTGTAATATAGTTATATTAACTTGAGTGATTGTTCCGGCAACAGTTACATCTGTAGTAAATTGGTTACGAGTGAAACCTTCTACAGTTCCAACAGTACCAATACCGCGAATTGTTAATACATTAGCTACATGAGATAATACTTCAAAGATACCATTATTATTAGTATTATTTGCCCCAACTATCATAATTATGTCACTTGTACTAAATGTTGTAGCACTTACTGTACCAACAGTTGGATTACTTGTTGAAGAAATTCCTGCAATAAATCCTGGGGAGGCCACAGTATCAGTTATAGCCGTAGGAAGATAGTTTACACAAATACCACCTTTTTGGGCAATAGTTGTTGTATAATTTTGATTTAAGCACAAATAATTATCATTTATCAACACATTTTCTGATTGAGCAGAAATAGTAGTTCCAGTAACCACTAAATTTCCATTAATATTTGAATCACCGTTGACAGTTAAACCAGCAAAAATGGGTGCGGCATTTGCTCCAGCAATATCGTAATTTGTACCAATATCATCTGTAAAGATAACTGTATTTGGTATATCATTTCTAATCCATATAGTTCCGTCACCAATAGAAACCATTCCAGGATTAATTGCTTGTTCTGAAAGAGTTAAACCAGTGGGATCAATTAATCCAGTAACAGTTAATTTCCCATCAATTGTTACACCAGTTGCATCAACACTTAAATATTGAGAAGTTCCTGCATTATTTTGTACCTCAAATAAATTAGCACCTATTGGGGTTGCATTATCACTAACAGCCAATGCACCTCGAGTAGCATCAAGAATGATATTACCGCTACCAGAAAGATTATAAGTTTGTTGAAGGGATTGTGATCCAGCACCGCCTCCTAATACTGTATCAGTACCTGTATTATCAGTAAAAACTAACACATTGGGAGAATTATTTCTTACCCAAATTGTTCCATTTCCAGTGGCCACGACACCAGGATTGGATGCCTGTTCGACAAATTGAGTACCAGTAGGATCAATAAGACCAGTAACTGTTAATTTACCATCGATAGTTGTTCCAGTCGCATCTACAGAAAAAAATGTAGTGGATCCGTTATTATTTGTAATTTCAAAAAGATCACCTCCACTAGGAGTAGAACTATCACGGATTACTACTGGTCCAATCGTTGGATTAATAATAATTTCTGGATCTTTATTATATGCATCTTGAAGATCAGTAGATATATATTTAGTATAAATTTGTAGAGTTACACCAGGAGTATAAGGGCAACCTAAATCAGTACACCAATTAGTTTGAGAAAGTGTATTGCCTAATTTAATAAAAACCACAATTAAATTATTAACATTGAGATTTATCCTTTGAAGGATAAAGGGAATATTATTATTAGAATCGTGTATTTGAGTTACTTCATAGGTACCATTTTGTGAAGTATCCACTTGATTTTTAACTAAAACGGTATCTCCAACAGATAAAGTAATTCCATCAATAACTAAATCTACTAAAATCCCAATATTTTTGAGAGTGCGGTGATTAGTAACCACTGATGGAAGAGGTCCAGTAGTTGTATATTCAATTATAAGAAAATGCTTATCATCCATATCAATAATTTTATATTAACAACATATAAAATAAATATAATTATATAAATTAAAATTTAGAACAATATACATTTTGACCAAAATCCTTCTTCTTGATTATCACTTCCATTGGATTCATCTTTAACATAATTGTTAACCGCTTGATTGAGAGATATTTGATGCTCTGTGAGTTGTATTGTGGGCTGTTCTTCTTGTTTTTCTGTCAATGCTGATATTTGTGTCATTTCCATACAATCATCATTGTCATCTTCGGTAAAAATATCATGTTCGTCATTTTGTTCAAATTTATCACAATTACCGGCCATTGCAAGGAATACATAGGGAGATTTTTCTTTTTTAATTAGTTTAAAGATTTGTGTCATAAATGTTTCCAAAATAGGAGTTCCATCCCTTAACACACCAATACCATTAATTTTTTTCATTTTTCGACGACTATTTTCAATTAACACTACTGGAATATTTTTTGGATTTTCTGTCTTGAAAAGACGTTGAACATCATTAAACACATCTCTCCAAATAGATTTTTTCCCATTGGTAAATCGTTTCCATGCATCTACAAGTAATATCTCTTGTTGAAGATTATACTTTTCTTCTTCTTCTTTTTGATATTCATCATTATCCATAAAATATTCATCATTATCCGTAAAATATTCATCGGGAGGTATATCATTAGCATGTGTTAATACTATTATTGTTTTATTCCAAATATCTTTTCCAAACTGTCTCGTTAAATTTATTAAAAGTGTTTTGTAACTGCTAAAAACAATATCATTTATTTTTATTACCCACAACACTATATCTACATCATTATTTTTGAGATAAGTAATTATCTTTCTAAGATTCTCTTTATCTTTCCCCCCAGAGTCAAAGAATCCAGGAGAATCAGAATATTTTACTAATATACCATTAATAATTTTAGTTCTAGTTTCAACTTTTGTTGTGTCTGATTTGAGTCCACCTTTTAATTTAAGTTCTTTATCATTTAGATTAAAAAGCCGTTTCACTAATGCGGTTTTTCCAACTTGACTAGGACCAAGAGCTAATATCGATATTTCTTTTTTACCTGTACCAGTAATAAGATTACCATATTGTTTTGCCAATCTAACCCGTTTTTTGAAAATTTTTATTTTTTGAATATCTTTATAACTACCAAAATCACTTTCAGTATTTTTATTCATATCGTGAAGTAATGCTTGACTACCTTTTATGTTTTTAACTAAATTACTTGCGTCATAATTAGTTATTTTTTCATTTAGATAACACAGCACATTTTTACTAAATGTTTCGTATAATTCTTCAACATCAATTTTATTAAGATTTTTTTCAATGCCATCATTAACATCTTTTTTTGCTTGATTTATTAATTTATCAACATCTTCTTCAATACTTGGTAAATGACGTTTTCCAATTTCTATCAATTGACCCATTAACTGATTGCACATTGCTTCAGTATGAGAAGGTTCATCTTTTTCACCCCAGATATAACTTAACATTTTTAATTTACAAACAGTATAGTGACCAACTACTGTATAAAAAAAAATTCAATTTTAATTAAATTTAATAACTCATATTGTTACATCTCACATTGTTGCATATATCATCATTAATAAATTGAGAGATATATAACAACTGATAACCCAGCGCATTTGTTTTGTCAAACTATTAATAATAAATTTTGCAAATTCGAATGTAGATTTATAATTATGATTAATTACTGTTTGAAGTACTATCAAATCAAGCCATACTAATATAATTATAATATTGGTTACAAATAGCAAATAATAATTTATTTCTGCAATTACTTTGATTAGATACAAAATTATCAATATATTAATATAAAGACGAATATCTTTCAATTTATGTTGTACTATTTTTCCAATATATTTACATTCTAATTTTATTATAACTTTTTTAACTAATAAAAGGGTATGAATCATATATAGTGAGCAATATACACCATAATAATTCATTAGCTTTATCCATCCAAATTGTTTAATTGCTAATAATACTATAAATTCAACGAATAACGCAATTATACCATGTTTAAGATGTTTTGTGATTGGTAATTCGTAAAAACGTTTATAACAATTTTTATAAACTACCGAAGCAACTAATTGAATTATAGCCCTCATGTTTGCTTTGCGTATTACAAAATTACACATTAAAACAAAAAACATTCAATTTTTAGATATTGAATGATCTATACGTTTCCAATAGCTCTTGTTGTTTAAGTTTTAAATGATCTACAACCTCCCTATTTTTAACTAAATAACTCATACAGAAACCAACACCCTTTATACCCCACATACATAACGGTATACCAACACATAATCCACCTAGAATTAGAAATATAAGGGAGTATCGTAAAGTATGCCATGGAAAATTTTCTGATACTATATCTGATTGATATTGATTATACCAACAATCAATCTTTTTACCCACAATATATTTCCTTTTACATTCTCCATCACTTCTCCATATAGGATGACAATTCCATGGTGAACGACCGCTTCTCTCGAGGTGAGAATATTCATATGGCGCATCGGGACCCCAACGACAAAATTTTTCATTTGTATGCTCTTTACCATTTGCAGTGTAATTTACGGTTACCCAACATCGACATTCCGTTTCCCAAGTTTTACAGCGATCTGCATAAATATTTGTAGCATCATCCACTAGTGAAATCATTGATGTAATTTCGCATTCGGTTTTTTTTGCAGTATTCTGATAACCTCCTTCAATACTAACCCACATGATTCCACCAAAAAGTAGAATACAGCCGATAGCCATAACTATACCTGAACAAACTCCCCAAATACATAGATCCTCTTTATCAGTACACATCTCTGACTCCAAAGAATAAATGAAAATAGGTAAATAAATATTCAATTTTTAAACTAATACATTTTAACATAATTTATCCCATTCACATTCCCATATGACTACCAAATTATAACCCATTTTTTTAATCATTCTTTCTCTTCTTTTTGTAGCTAAATAGTTATTTTTATGTGTTATTTTTTTAATTGGATGAATATCAGTCAATCTGAATTTTCTCTTATTCTTACATTTTTTATAATAATGTGAATGCCAAAAACATCCATGGAATTCATATATAGTATTGGTTTCTTTGCAAAAACCATCGGCATAATATTTTCCAATTTTCTTCTCTTTTCCATTTTCAGCATGTAAAATATTAATAAATTCGTTTTTTTTAACAGATTCAAGCCAAGCAATAGATTTCTTTGAATAACCTTGATGAGAACATCTTTTGCAACCACAACCATTTAAGTGATGGGATGGTGTTTGAAAGAAACTTCCATGAAGTTTACAAATTATCTCAACTTTAGTTTTACAATCGATATATTTTACAACTGAATAATCATATTTATTTTGGTGTATTTTATTTGCTTTTTTAACAAATTCATTTATAGACATCCTATATTGATCACCACGTTTTTTATAACTACATTTTTTACATCCACTTCCAGACAGATGATCATGTGGTGTTTGTATAAAAAGTCCGTGTTTTTTACATATAATGTTAACTCCTGTCCTATTATCAGCATATTTTACCATTGAATAATCATATTTATCTTGATGAGTCTTCATTGCAGTTTCAATAAACAAATGTGTTGTAGATTTGAGCTTATTGGAGCCTCTATAATGTCCACATTTTTTACATCCATGGCCACGTAAATGATAGCATGGCAACTGGGTAAAAATTCCATGAATTGGACATATAATGTTAACTTCTATGTGACTATTAATATATTTCAAAAGTGAATAATTATATTTATCTTGATGTATTTTTATTGATTTTTTAATAAATTCATTTGTTGTAAATTTTTGTCTGTCTGTGATTTGTTCTCCATAACATTTTTTACATCCAGTTACTTCATTGAGATGATGATCTGGTCTTTGTGAAAACATTCCATGAATTTGACATATTATATCAACTTTTGTTTTACTATTAATATATTTTACAAATGAATAATCAAAGGGATATTTATTATACCTGTACAATTTTTTCGCTCTGTTAATAAAAATCTCTGTTATTTGTCTAGCTGTCATTTAATTAATAATTATTAATTAAACTTTAAATAAAATAAAATAAATTTTAATCTTCCTCATACCGAGAATACATAATGGGAATAAAGACCGGAGATAATACCAATTTTACAATATCAACAACAAGTGCCAAGGGCAAAAGCAGAGGACTTAAAATTAAAGCACATGCTCCACATAATACCATCATTCCTTCATGAGGATATGAACCAGAATTTTTATGACCCCACTTGCCAAAACATGAAGCACCAACTGTGAAAATCGAGAGTCCCCACCAAAAGGTAGGAGAATATATTACAAAGTAATTAAAACAGACATTATTTAGTCGACTCCTTCCGTTTACCATCCTGTTTCCCATTTGTTAATTAATAATTCCAAATAAAATTAAATTAGATTATAAAAATTTCAATTTTTAATAATCACTACAGCTAGAATCCCAAGTTGCAAAAGTGGCAAATCCCAACAATCCTACAACAGGTATACAACATAATATCCACAGTATTAGAAATGCCCACAGTATAATTCCCGCTGTCCATTTATCAGTGTCTTGTTTGTGGTATTCCCCACCTTCATTTCCTTCGAGATAGGCTATAAATTCTGGATTATTACACCAAAATATAACCACCATATATAGCTTTTCTGACGGAAATTTGGTACAGTTAATGATAATGTTGTAACTGGTAATATTACATTGTTTAGTAATGTTTTGCAATATACCCCCTTCACATTGGATAGTAGCCTGATAAGTGTTGTTATCTACTTGTGTAATAGTTCCAACTTGATGATACTCAGTTGTACGAATGCCTCCAATACTAAAGATAATTCCTAGTACTATAAAAACTAGGATCCCAATAAAGGCTATTATAGAACAACAAATCAATCCTGTGCATGAGCTGAAAAGAACACATGATTCGGTTCTTGATACCTGGTAGGTATAAGTACTGAAGCCAAATCCGCGTTTTGTTATCTTAAACTTACACATATTTTCAATCAATTAAAAAAGAATAATTAGTTAATTAAAAATCAATTTTTAATTGTTGAACCACGAAAATATTAAATTACCTATTTTTGGTAGTAATGCAGGAGTCACTTTTCGTCCATAAATGTCCTTGTTTTTTCCACATCTTATTGCCCAATGGCTTCTTCGACCACAATTTGTACATCCATTCCAACTAATACTTTCGCTATTTAAATGTTTCTTAGCGTAACAAATTTGTGCCAAGTGACCTTTTCGACCACATCTAAAACATATTTTATTTTCATCTCGGGGGATTTGTATCCCATCCTCAGCAGAATTTTTTCTCTTTCTTTTAGATATTAATTGTTTACCGGACACATGCCACCTGGCATAACAATGGTTTGTTAAATGTCCTTGCCGTCCACATCTCGCGCAATTTTTTTTCTTGCAGTCCTTAATAAAATGATCACTCTGTCCACAGTTATAACATTTATTAGACATCCCCCTTATTTCATTCTCCAAAAATTTTTTCGTTTTGTTATCTAAAATTATTTGGCAATAAGTTCCTCCTCTAACATTATCAATACCATATTTTGCCATATATATTTTTACATATTTGTCTTCATCAAAATCATCACAATCACTGAAAATATCGTCTATATCTACTGGTGGGTGTTTCTTCGTCCATTTTGAACCAATCCCAGATGTATGTTGGGATATTCTATCCTGTAGATTATTTGATTTTCCTACATAATATTTGTTATCCTGTAATTTTAACACATAAATATAAACCATTATTAGTACAATTATAATTTTATGCCTTTTTAATTAAAATAAATTTCATTTTTTAATGAAAAAAGAATAATTAATTAAAAATCAATTTTAATTTGCTGAGTTATCTTTTTTTGAAACAACCACCTTTTTGAAATAATTAATGGTTTCTTTAAGACCAAAATCTAAACTAATTTCTGGATGCCAATTTAATAGTTTTCGCGCTCGACTAATATCGGGTTTACGTCTCTGAGGATCATTGGGAGGAAGGGGTCGATAGACGAATTCGCATTTATTCTCAGCCATTCCTTCTGAATTCCCACCCGACTCAAATGAGTCGGTAAGGATAGCAAAAGCGTTGCGTTTGTGTGGGCCCGCCTTCTGCGTTGTCATTTCCTTTATAATTTTGGCCAATTGGAGAATAGTGTATTCATCAGGATTACCAATATTAATTGGACCAGTTTGAACACTATTCATCATTTTTATTAAACCGTTCACTGTATCAGAAACGAAACAAAATGATCTGGTTTGACCACCCTCACCATAAATAGTTAATTTTTTCGTAGTTAGAGCTTGGACGATGAAGTTGCTAACTACGCGACCATCATCAGGAAGCATATTGGGTCCATAAGTGTTAAATATGCGAACAATTTTAACATCTATGTCATATTTATGCTTATAGTTAATTGTTAAAGATTCAGCAACACGTTTTCCCTCATCATAACAACTACGGGGTCCAATGGGGTTAACATTTCCAAAATATTTTTCTATCTGAGGATGCACTAAGGGATCTCCGTAAATTTCGCTAGTGGAAGTAAACAAAAACTTTGCTCTTTTTTCATGGGCCAATTCCAACATATTGAGAGTACCAATAAAACAAGTTTTAAGAGTATGAACATGATTTTTTTGATAATATTTTGGCGATGCAGGACAAGCTAAGTGATAAATTTGATCAACCGATTCATCTATCTTTAGTGTTTGAGTTATGTCTTGTTGGATAAATTTAAATCTAGAATTTTGGATATGTTGTTGAATATTTACAACATCTCCACTACTACAATTATCAACACAAATAATTTTAGTATTTTCGTCCTCCAAAAGTTTATTAATTAGATGGGATCCAATAAATCCACATCCGCCGGTTACTAATATTGTTTGCATTTCGGAATGAATATTAGGAAAGTATGTGATATATGAAAAATAGTTTTGACAAAAGAAAATAAAATTCAATTTTTCACAAAAATTAAGGGTAATATTCATATTTTTCTTTTATCACTCGTATTAGATAGATTATAGGTAGTATAATAAAAATTAATGTTAATATACCCATTATTATTCCAAATGTTGCCAGAATAATTCCTCCAACATCTTGTCCTTCATTTTCTAATTTTTTATAACCACCTGTATTTGATTGAAGAAAATTAATAAATTCTAAATTATCACATATGAATATTAATTCTGTGAATTTTTTTTTACTAGGAAATTCTTGACATTTAATTTTAGTTTGGTACTCAGTTATGTTACATTGGAATGTAATATTTTGCAAAACTTCAATAGTACATTGAACACCTGCTTGATAGGTATTATTTCCAAGATAGGTAATAGTATCAATAATATTTTTTTCGCTGTGTTGGGAGTTAAGGGAAAAGGTAAAACCGCCCCACATACTTGTACCAGTAATTCCAATACCAATCACAATCATGAATATATACACTAAAGTACAACAACAAATAAGAGAATTTCTTTTACATTTACCAAGTTCAAAAGTAGAATAATATGATTTCATTATTTTCAGAGAGACATGATTATTATTAATTTTATAGTTAGAATAATTAAATTTCAATTTTAATAACTAGTAAAAATTGAGAGAAAAAAAATCTTAGGATGTATTGTTAACTGTGTTAAAACAACATTATTATGAATACTGAAGTACCTATGTCAAGCATATATTCATGTGTTGCTACTGTTGCAAATAAACATGCCGTATTTCTACAAAAAAATTTTGAAACTACAGAGAGTCATATCATACTATTATGTGTGGGAATCCTAATTTGTGTTAGTTTTATGATATATATCGCCAGAAAATGGAAACAAAGTATAATTTCTCACCAAACAACATCAGATAGTGATTCAGATTCGGAATACGATAGTGATTACTCGGACGATGATAGTGTACAAAGTACCAGTGTACAAAGTACCAGTGTACAAAGTACCTGTGATTATGATAGCGTGCAAAGCACCGGTGATGGTAATGTTGATATTAATGATATAGTGAACTTTTATTGTGACGGTAAGGGTGATTATTATGATGTTCATAA
>Ga0114931_10003866_pt1 | contig 18833 bp, 17 predicted proteins | sample 2SBtaG_FD_89579 | JGI IMG/M metagenome (GOLD analysis project Ga0114931, IMG submission 89579) | Deep subsurface microbial communities from Kolumbo volcano to uncover new lineages of life (NeLLi) - 2SBTROV14_V59a metaG | ecosystem: Environmental > Aquatic > Marine > Volcanic | place: Kolumbo...
CCCGACCGGTTCCCGGCGGCGAGCGGGCGCGAACGCGAGGTGTTGATGTGTTGCTTTGCCGAGCTCAGTCAGGCCTACTACCTGCTCGTTGGCTAGCCGTCGGCGCTGCGCCAGCGCGCGATCAACTGCGGCAGCTCGCCGAGCTGGATCAGCGCGTCCGGTTCGGACCGGACCAGCTCGGCGCGCGGCAGGATGCCGCCCTCGACTCCCACCGTGCGCGCCCCCACGGCCTGGCCGCACTGGATGTCCGGGGGTCCGTCGCCCACCATCACCAGCTCGTTCGCCGGCAGCTCGAGAGTGCGGGCGATGTGGAGCAGGGGACCAGGGTCGGGCTTCTTTACCGGCAGGTCGTCCCCCGCGACGACCGCCGAGAAGTGTCCACCGAGCGACAGACCGCGGAGCGTCGCGTCGGTCGTGGCGCGCGGCTTGTTGGTGCACAGGGCCAGCGGCAGAAAGGAGAGCTCGTCGAGCACGCGGAGTGCGTCCGGCATCAACGTGCTGTGATCGGTCGCATGCGCGGTGTAGTAGTCGAGGAAGGTCGAAAGCCACGCATCGAGTGCCGGGTCGTTCTCCTCGAGCCCCACGACGCCCGCGACCAGGTAGCGCGCGCCATTGCCCACATGCCGGCAGACCTCGGCCACGGCGAGCTCGTCGCGACCCCCTGCACGCAGCATGTGGTTCGTTGCCGCAGTGATGTCCAGGCGCGAGTCGATCAGAGTGCCGTCGAGATCGAAGACGACGGCGCGGACAGCGGCGGCGACCACGCGCGCTCAGCCTGGGCTGCCGGCGCTGCGCCAGGCCACACGCCCGACGAAGAACGGGCCCATCTGGCTGATGTACGTCGAGGTCTGGCGTGTGCCGCGCATCGTCTGCACGACGTGGGACAGCGGATGCAGATCCTTGCCGACCAGTCCGATGACGAACTCGCTGTCGTTCGCATCCAGGCCGTGGCAGGCAAGCCGGATGTCGTGCGCCAGTCCGGCTTCGCCGTAGGCCCTGCCGATCACGGCGTGCTCGCGCAGGATGCCGCCCTTCTCGCGGGGCTCGAGCTGCTCGAAGGCGCCGCTGCGGCGCAGCGGATACCACACCGCCCAGGGACAACTCTCGTCGAGCGCAGTGGTCCGGGGGCGTTCGAGCAGCCAGAACTCGAGGTCGGGCTCGAAGCCGCTGCTGTAGCTCCGCCCGAGCATCGTCAGGTCCGGCTTGAGCTCGAGTCCCTGGAGATCCTGCTCGGCGAACATGGGGCGCACGTGCGTGACAAAGTGCGCCGGGTCCTCGCTCCACGTAAGGAGTGCGAGCCCGCGGGGGTTGTTCACGTCGTGGTAGACGACCGCCGCGATGCCGCGTCGCTCGAGCGAGCTCACGAGCGCGCGCTCGGACTCCGGCGCACCGAGCTCGCCCGTGCAGTCGAAGACCAGGAGCTGCATGAAGAGGCGGCGATTCATCAACTGCGGCTTGCCGTCGCGTTCCGCGCCCCGCTCGTTCACGTTGATCGTCGGCTTTTCTTGCTGTCCAGTAGCCATGCCGTCCCCACACATACCGCAAGTCCGGCCAGGTGCCGCCGGCAATCTCCGGGATGGGCGAAGGCGGCGTTCTTCAACGCCTTTCGGAATTGCGTGCTCGATCCAGGCTGATAAGCTCGGCCGACTTGCCCACTCCCCGACCCAGCGACCGGAAGCAACCTGGCCCGAGCGTCTCCGCCGCTCGGACGCAGGCGTTGAACCATCCGCTGCCGGGCGGAATGCGCGATCTCCTGCCCGGCGAGGCGCGCCGCCAGGCGGAGCTCGGGCGGCGGGTTCTCGAGAGCTTCGAGCTGTTCGGATACCAGCGCGTCTCGGTGCCGGCGTTCGAATACGCCGACGTGCTGGAAAAGGGGTTGGGCTCGCTGGATCCCGGCGACGTGCTGCGCTTCGTCGAGCCCGAGACGGGCCGGGTGGTCGCGCTGCGTCCCGACATGACGCCGCAGGTGGCGCGCTTGATCGCGGCCCGGTTAGCGGACGCGCTCTGGTCGGCCCGCCTCTGCTATGAGGGCTCGGTGCTCCGGCGCCGGCGTGAGCGAGCGCGTCTGAGCCGGCAGATCCCGCAGGCGGGTATCGAGTTGGTGGGCAGCGAAGGCCCGGCAGGCGATCTCGAGGTCATCGAGGTGGCCGCCGCCGCCGTGCGCCGCGCCGGGCTCGACGACTTCGTGATCGATCTCGGCCACTCACGGATCGCAGGCGCGCTGCTGGATGGCGTGCCGGAACAGCACCGCGCCGGGCTGGTGGAGGCGTTGGGGTTGAAGGACGGCGCCGAGCTGTCGCGGCGAGCCCAGCAGGCCGGGCTGACCTCCAGCGAGGCGGCTACGCTCGCGGAGCTGTCCATGCTGCATGGCAGTGCTGACATCTGGCCCCACGCGGAGCGGGTCCTCGCAGGCACGCCCGCTGCGGGTCCGGCGCTGGAGCTGCGTCGGGCACACGAAGCGGTGGTAGCCTCCGGAGTCGCGCCCCGCGTGATGGTGGACCTGGGCGAAACCTGGAATTTCGCGTACTACACCGGGATCATGTTCCAGCTGCTCGCTGCGGGGCCGGGGCAGCCTGTCGGGTCGGGTGGGCGCTACGACGGCCTGCTCGCGCGCTTCGGTGTGCCGCAGGCAGCAGCGGGCTTTGCCGTCGATCTCGACAACCTGGCGTGGGCGCTGTCGAGCGCCGGGCAGGTCGGGGCTGCGGAGCTGCGCGTGCTGGTCGCACCGGCGGCGGGCGTTTCTGCGGGGCAGGCGCATGATCTCTGCGCGCTCCTGCGTGCGCGTTCGATCCGCTGCGCGGCTGCGCCGGCCGGCGACGCGGCGGCCCACGGCCGCGCGTGGCACTATTCGCACCTGGTGGAGCTGTCCGGTACCAGCGCTACGCTGCGCCAGCTGGCCGCCAGGGGGCAGGAGTCGTTGAGTGGGAAAAGACCCGGCGAGCTGGCCCGAGTGTTGGCGGACCGTCTGGTGGAGGAGTCCGGCACAAGCCCGGCGCGCTGAGCCCTGGCGGAAGCCGGGAAAGGGTAGTGGTGGTGGCATGTCTGCTGTCGTGATCGTGGGCGCCCAGTGGGGCGACGAAGGCAAGGGCAAGGTCGTCGACATCTACATGGAAGTCGCCGATATGGTCGTGCGCTACGCCGGTGGCCCAAACGCCGGTCACACGCTGGTCGTCGGTGACGAGAAGGTGATCGTCCGGCTGCTGCCGAGTGGGATCCTCAGGGACGGAACCCGCTGCGTGCTCGGCCAGGGCATGGTGATCGACCCGGGCGTCTTGATCGGCGAGATCGACGAGCTCGGACGTCGCGGCTACAAGGGGCTGGAGGCGCGCCTGTCGATCAGCGACCGTGCGCATCTGATCCTGCCGTACCACATCCTCATCGATGGCCTGAGGGAGGAAAGTGTGCGCGCCGACAAGGCGATCGGCACGACCAAGAAGGGCATCGGTCCCGCGTACGAGGACAAGGTGCGGCGCACCGGCGTGCGCGCCGGCGAGCTCCGCGATCTGGATCGCCTCGCCTCCAGGGTGGAGAGCGCGCTGGAGGCGTGGGCGCCCGTCGCCGCCGCGCTCGGCGGCAAGCTGCCGAGCGTGAAGGAAGTCGTCGAGCCGCTCGAAGAGCCCGCGCGGCGCATCGTGCGGATGCTCGACAACACATCCATGCTGGTCGAGCGGGCCATCCGCGACGGAGCGCGCGTGATGTTCGAAGGCGCGCAGGGCACCCTGCTCGACGTCGACCACGGCACATATCCGTTCGTGACCTCCAGCTCGGCCGTGTCGGGCGGCGCCGCGATCGGCGCCGGCGTCGGACCGAACCGCATCGATACCGTGATCGGTATCACCAAGGCGTACACCACCCGCGTGGGCGGAGGCCCGTTCCCCACGGAGCTCGACGACGCCGACGGCCGGCATCTACGCGAGGCAGGAGCGGAGTTCGGCTCCGTGACGGGCCGCCCGCGCCGCACTGGTTGGATCGATCTGCCGGGGCTGCGCTATGCGGCGCGGGTCAACGGACTGGACGGGCTGGCGCTGACCAAGCTCGACGTGCTGACGGGGTTCGAGCGCATCAAGGTGTGCGTCGCCTACGAAACGCCGAACGGTCGCGTGGAGGATCTGCCGATCGATCTGCTCGACGAACCGCAGGTATGTCGCCCGGTGTACGAGGAGCTCCAGGGCTGGACTGAGCCTCTGGAAGCGGTGCGCACGTTGGACGAGCTTCCAAAGGCGGCGCGCGCCTACGTCCGCTATCTGGAGGAAGGTGCCGGGGTGCCCGTGTATCTGGTGAGCGTGGGCCCGCGGCGGCGCGAGACCATCATGCTGCACAACCCCTTCTTTGGGCGTGCGGCCGCGCCTTGAGCGCGATCCGGACTGGCGTCACCCCGCGCCTGGAGTAGGCTGGACACGCCATGCTGCCGGCGCTTGTCGCGACCGTCGTTTTCGCGCAGCTCGCGTCGGGGCCGCTTTCGGCGGCTCCGCGCGCCCGCGCTACCCTGCGCGCTGCTGCTGCCGCCAGCCCGCGGCCCGCGGAGTGCGCGCCTCCTGCCTCGGGCCAGCAGCGCTCGGTGTGGGATCGTGCGCACGCTCCGGGCCTGCTCCAGTACTGCAACGATCTGGCGCGGGGCTATGCGCGGCTCGGGCATTCCGCGGTGGGCGCACTCGAGGCGGCACGCGCCGCCGAGCGCGCGGCGCCCGGTCACGCGGCTTCGCGCGTGCTGGAGGGCAGAGCGCTGCTCGCTGATCACAAGCCCGCGGACGCCTACCGGAGCTTCCAGCAGGCGCTGAAGCTGTCCCGCCGCGCGCTGCGCGCGCCGGGAGCTCTGCACGATCTCGCGGTTTCTGCGCTGCGCTCCGGGCACACTCCGGAGTCCCTGCGCGCCTATCGCGCACTGGTGCCGCGCGCCAGCCTGCTGGACGCTGCCGCGCGACAGCGCGCATACGTGGAGGCCGCGGAGCTCGTGATGGCCCAGGGCCCGAAGGCTCTCGACGAGGCTATCGGCTACCTGACGGAGGCGCGCCGTCGCGGCAGCCCGCCCGGGTTCGGCGACTACGTGTCGGCGGCGCTGGCGCTCGCGCTGGACCGGCAGGGTCGCGGCGAGGAGGCGCGCGGTGTCGCTGCGGAGGCGGGCGGCCCGTGGCGTCTGATGAGCCGCCTCGACGAGAACGACAAGACGAAACACGGAGGCGACGGACGCGCGGCGCCGAGCGCACGCGACAAGGCGCGGTCATCTTCCGGCCCGGTGCTGCCCGCCGGCGAGCTCTCCGCCATGGTGGCGATCCTCGCCGAGCGTGAAGACCCGGCGCTGGCGCGGGAGCAGTGGCGCGCGTTTCTGGCGTCCCCCGCCGGCAAGGGCCCGTGGGCCGTCCACGCGAAGCAGCACCTCGCGGCGCTCGGTGCGGCGCGCGGGCACCGGCGCTGAGCCATGTCGCCGGGCGGACAGCGACTGGGATGGGCGTCGGCAGCAATGGCCGCCGCGCTGCTGGTTCCGCGGCCTGCGGCGGCACAGCCGTCGATCTGGGACCAGGCCCGCGACCCGCACCTGGCGAAGGCGGCGCACGTCATGCACGGCGTGGAGCGGATGCTCCTCAGAGCGCAGGAAGCGCAGTTCGCGCCCGACATGCAGGCGGATTTCACACGCTCGGCGCTGGCCATGCTCGAGCTAGCGGGCGGCAGCGAGTTGCCCGACGTGCGGTTGAGGTACCTGCTCGGTGATCTGCTGGTCGACCCGGCCATCGGACGATACGACGAGGCCGAGCGCCTGCTGCGCCGCGCGCTCCATGAAGCTCCGGAGCATCCACTCGCCGCACAGGGCTGGTTCGACCTGGCGATTTCGGAGGCCAAGCTCCACAAGCCGAAGCTCGAAATCGACGCCTACAACCACGCGCTCGAGCGGGCCTGGCAGCCGGAGCTGCGCGCCAATATCTTCATGAACCGCGGCGAGTCGCGGATGGTGCTCGGGCATCTGCAGGCCGCGCTTTCCGACTACCGTCGCGCCCTCCAGATAGCCCAGCGCCCCGACCTCAGGGCGCTGGCCTACTACGGGCTTGGCATCACGCTCGAGCGCAGCGGCGACCTGCCGTCGGCACTGGATGCAATGCAGAAGGCGAACGGCATCCAGGTGCAGGCGTACGGCATCATGGGCAGCGCACTGGACATACCCACGGTCTTCTTCGTTCCGCCCTACGATCTCTTCTACTACAAGGCGCTTTCGATGATGGCAGCGGCCCGCAACGCGCGCGCTCCGTCGAAGAAGGTGGCGCAGCTCGAGAGAGCCGTGACCTACCTCAGCCGGTACCTCGCGGGTGCCGAGCACGATCACCAGCCGTGGGTGCAGCATGCAAAGCTGCTCCGCAGCGCGTGCCAGCGCAAGCTCGCCAAGGCCACCGTCGAGCTTGCGCGGAGCCACCAGAAGAAGAAGCGCTCGCGCTGACACTGCGCGACTCGTCGACCTATGCGGCGCGCGGCAGCTCCGGCTCGCTGGGTGCGCGCAGGATGCGCCCCACGCTCTCGCCGTCCTCGACCGACTGGAATACCGGCCGCAGCCCGGGACCGATTTCCCCTTCGCCGAAAGCGCCGCTCGCGGCGAGCGCGCGGGCGCGCGGGCCGTCGAGAACCAGGAACACATCGCTCAATCCCGATCCAGTCGGCGTATCGATGACGTCGACGATGCGGCTCCGGTCGAGGTGCAGTTCCTCGTCGCCGCGCCGGATCAGCACGCGCTTGTTCGTGATGAGATAGCGCGTCTGGTTCACCAGCCTCCCCGGTCGGATGACGACGTGATAGGCGAGGTACACCGCGATCGCGAGCACCATCAACGCACTCAGGCCCAGTCCGGCGACCAGTGCGATGAACGCGACCGACCCGGCGGGCAGCCCCGCGCCCAGCACGCGCTCGACGCTAGGCACGCCGAGCCACATCATGCGCACGAACGCGGCGGTGAGGAATCCCGCCAGAACCAGCTGCATCCACCCGCGCCGGGCATGCGGCACATAGGCGCGCAGCGTGGGACGGGGGCGCGCAGCCCAGACCACGCGCTCTCCGCTGTCGAGCCGCTGTGCCAGCGGACGCTCGCCGTGTCCGGTGGGTGCGACGCTCTCCTCGCCGCGGATGATCGCCCACACGCGATCGGGTGCGGTCACACCGTACAGGCGCAGCATCAGCCGGCGGCGCAGCGCGCCCGTCGGCACAGCCCTGACCAGCTCGAGGTCGCCTGCGCCGGGCGTGTGATGGCTCCAGAAGATGCGGGCGAAGCTGATGGAACGCCGCTCGATGCTGCGACGGAACGGACCGCGCTGGTAGATGACGTGGTGCTCCGTCACGACGTAGCGCACCTTCGCGAGCCAGAGCTTCGGGCCGTGCAGGCACGCAACCCCGAGCGTGACGGTCCACGCCGCGAACAGCAGCGACGTGTCCGGCGATGCGGACAGCGCCAGCGAAAGCACGAGCGCGAACAACGTGGAAATGGCCGAAGCCACGAACTCGAGCGCCGCCGCGGCACGCAGCACTGGCGGCGTGACGACCTCGTTGGGGTAGCCCGACCAGATGATGCGTTCGTCGAAGAGCGAGTCGCGTGCCAAGTGCCTGCCTGCAGGTTGAACGTCTGCGGACAACACTAACCTGGGTTGGAAGCACCACTCCGTCCAGTCGGGGCTGATTCCGCGCGTGCTGTAATGGCCGTTGGCGGCGGCTTTCGTTCAGGATGCAGGCGAGACGAAGACGATCTCGATGCGCTGGTTGCGCGCTGCTGCACCGCGTCGTCCGGGCTCTACCAGTGGTTCGGCGCCACCGGCCCGCTGCACCTCGACCTTGGCTGCGCCGGCCGTTTCGAGCGCCTTGGCTACCGCTTCGCCGCGCTTCTGGTCGCGCGCGCTGGGTGCTCCCGACGCGGAGTGCACGACGACGAGAACCGGGAAGGACGGGTGCGCCTTGGCGACGCGGCCGAGGAGCGCGAGCGTCTTTTCGGCCGCCTTGTCGAGCGTGTCTCCGCCCTGGAACAGCCCGCGCAGGGTCACGACGACGCCGCGGTCGTCGCGGAACGGATACAGCCCGCCGGTCTTCGACAACTCTGTCAAGAGCGCGTCGGTGACGCCCGCGGCCGGCGCTTTCGTGGTGGCAGGCCGGCGCGCCTTGCCGAGCGCCTCCAGACACCGCGAGCGCAACGCGATCGCGTCGTCGATCGGAGCCGGCGACGGCTTTTTGGAGAGCGTGGTGTCCAGCGCGTCGAGCTTCGACAGCGCTTCCTCCAGGCGCTTCGAGCTCTGGCCGAGCAGGCGGGTCGAGACGCACAGTAGGCGTGCTTCGACGGCCATCGACCGCGCCGCGGCGAGCCGGGCCTTGTCGCGTGCGGGCGAGGCGGGCGTATTCGGTACGAGTGGCAGCGCGTCCTGGGCGACCTTCGCGCGCATCTCGAGATCGTCGGCCTCGGCCGCGACGCGCTTCTCCTTCTCGTCGAGCGCGTGCAGCGACTTCCCGGCCTTGTCCAGTTGCGCCTGCGCCTTGTCGAGCCGCGCACCGGCCTTGGCCAGTCGCGCCAGCACGAAGGCGTGTGTGTACGCTGCGATCGCTTGCTCGTCGAGGATCTGTGCGCCCGACACGTCGTCGTCCTGGTATGCATGCTCGGCCTCTTGCCGGAGCTTCTGGGCGTGCGCAAACGCCTGGGGCGCGAGCTTCTGGGCTTCGGCGGCGGCGGGAGTGTGCTCGACCGCGTCGGCCTGGCTCATCACCTGCGGGCGCGGCGTCGCGGCGCACGAAAGCAGCAGCGCGGTCGCGAGCGCGGGCAGCAGCCGCTTCACTTCCCACCCCCCGGGGCCTTCTTCGCTGGCGGGGGAGGGTGGGCGCCGGCCTTCTCGAGCAGGTCGAGGCGCTCCTGTGCGCGGCCACGGCGGGCCACGGTTTCCTCCAGCAGGGCGCGGGCGTGTCTTGCCTGGGTCGCAGCGTCCGCGGCCTGCTTCTCGACCTTCTCGGCGCGCTGCTCCGCGGCCACGGTGCGGCCGAGATCCTGGGCCGTCTGGGCCCACTCGAGCGCCAGGCTTTCCAGCATGCCGGCGTGCCGGTAGTCGCCCGCGGTGCGGGCCTGGTGGGCCCGGTCCAGCGCCTGACGGGCCTTTTCGAGCGGCTGCTTGGCGAGCTTCGCGTTGTCGGGCTTGGCCTCGACCGCCTTCAGGATGCGCTGCGTCTCGGCTCGCGGGTTGCCGAGCGGCGTCGCCGCCAGCCCGACGCCCGCCACGACCAGCGTCGAACAGAGAGCGACAACGGCCAGGGTTGAAGCGCTATTGAGCCGCCGCACGGCGGGCAACAAGCCACGGGCCTGGCACGAGGTCAAGCCCCGGACCCGCCGCCGGGCGGCGCGGGCTGCCGGACCCGGTCGGGCTGTCCGCCGGCGGCGGGTGTACTCTACCGGGCCATGGCCGCTGGCCGGCTTCCGGACCTGCATTTCTTCCACGACGCGGAGCGCGCCCTGGTCGACCAGTCGCTCGATCTGGTCGCGGCGGGCGCCCAGATCGAAGCCGCCCTGTTCCACACCAATCCTCGCCCGCCTCGCCCGCGCCGCGGATCTGGTCCGCGACAGCCTACGCTGCTCGGGTCGTGGGAAGCGCGGCGCGTCGCGGCAGGGCCCGAGGGCACGCTGCTCGACCTTCTGTGCGCCGTGCCCGACTGGGACATCGAGCTGCACGTTCCGGTCCGCGTGATCTACGCGCTCACGTCGGCCCCGGGCGACCCGGGGGGGAGCTGTGCTCCCGCTCCGGCGCTATCCTCGTCGTGAAGCCCGCCTCTCGTTTCGCCCGCGGCTTCGCGGTATAGCGCGCCACCATGACACGACGCCGAGCGACCTGGGACGAGTATTTCATGGCCATTGCACGCGAGGTCGCGACGCGCTCGACCTGCGATCGCAAGCACGTCGGCGCCGTCATCGTGCGCGAGCGCATGATCCTCACCACCGGCTACAACGGATCCATCCGCGGCCTCGCGCACTGCGACGAAGAAGGGCACATGATGGAGGATGGGCACTGCGTGCGCACCGTGCATGCCGAGGCGAACGCCATCGTGCAGGCCGCACGCAACGGCGTCAGGCTCGACGGCGCGGACATCTACGTGACCGCGTCGCCCTGCTTCAACTGCTTCAAGCTGGTCGCCAACTCCGGGCTCAAGCGCATCGTGTTCGGCGAATTCTACCGCGACGAGCGCATCTTCACGCTCAGCGAGCAGCTCGACATCCATCTCGAGCACATGCCGATCGAAGAGGTGCCGCACCTGGAGCAGCCGTGACGTTCTCCATCGCGGTGATCGCGGGTGGGCCGTCGAGCGAGGCCCAGGTCAGCCGCGCGTCGGCGGCCGGCGTGGAGAAGGCGCTGGTAGAGGCCGGGCACCGCCCGCGTGTGGTCGAGCTCGGTCGCGACCTGCCCGCCGCGCTGGCCCGCGACGTCGACGTCGTGTTCCCGGTGACGCACGGCCCGCTCGGCGAGGACGGCTGCTTGCAGGGGCTGATCGAGGTACTCGATCTTCCGTACGTGGGCTCGGGCGTGCTGGCCAGCGCGCTGGCGGCCAGCAAGCCCCACGCGAAGGTGCAGTTCGCGCGGGCGGGCCTGCCGATCGCCGACGAGCGTCTGGTGCGGCGTGGCGAGGATCCGGGTGCGCGGGCGGCCGGGTTGCGCGCCGAGCTCGGGCTTGCGCTATTCGTCAAGCCAGCGTCGGGCGGCTCGGCCATCGGTGTCGGGCGGGTGCGCGCAAGCGACGACGACGGCGTGCTGGTCAGAGCGATCGAGGCTGCGCTTTCGGAGGATCCCGTCGCGCTGGTGGAGCGTTTCGTGGCGGGGCAGGAGATCACCTGCAGCGTGCTGGAGGACGAGTCGGGTGAACCGCGCGCGCTGCCGCCCATGTTGATCCTGAGCCGGGCCAACGAGTGGTACGACTTCCAGAGCAAGTACGCCCAGGGCGGCAGCGAGCATCGCTGCCCAGCGCCCCTTCCGGCGCTGCTGACCGAGCGCGTCCAGCAGCTGGCGGTGGCTGCGCACCGCGCGCTCGGGGCGCGCGACCTGTCACGCGTAGACTTCGTCGTGGCCGAGGGCGAGCCCGCGCCGATCACCCTGCTGGAGCTGAACACGCTGCCCGGCATGACGGCGACCAGCCTTTTCCCCGAAGCGGCGGCGGCGGCGGGCATCCCCTTTCCGGAGCTGTGCGACAGGCTGGTCCGGCGCGCGCACGCCCGCCCGCGCCGCGAGGCGCCCGGCGAGATGCCGATGCCCTGAGCTCAGGCGCTCAGTTCGGCGTCTTCCGCTTCGCGCGCCTTGGCGAGGCGGACCCGCTCGCGGAGCTTGTCGAGCAGCTCGGCGCGGTTTGCCGGCGGTGCGACGGGCCCGCTCACGCGGTGGCGGACACCGCTCTGCTCGATGTCGGCTGTCGCCGCCGGGACACGCACCGCATGCTCATCGCCTGATTCTGGCGTGGCGGCTGAAGGCTCCGGCGGCGGCGCGGCCATGGCGGCCAGCACGCGCTCGATGAACGCCTTGGCCGAGGCATTGAAACGCTTGAAGCGGACCTTCGCGCCGGCCGGCCGAGCGCCGTCGGCCTTGGCGTAGCCGACCGCCTTGCCTTCCGCCACGAGCACCCGCTCTCCGCCCTCGAGCAGCAGCTCGAAGCGTACCAGCGTTCCGGAAGCGAGCCGCGGCTGGTCGATCAGCACCATGCCCTTCTTGTCGATCGCCCAGCCCTCGGCGGCGATCAGCTCTTCTTCAGTCGCGTATGGCCGTACCAGGCTGAGCGCGACGGTTCCGGACACGTGCTGGACCTCCAACCGACAGGTAAACGCGGATCGACCGCGGCGGCAATCGGATCGACCCCGCCCCGGGATTCCCGCAGCGGAAACGATCGGCCCCGCCACCGGCGCAGCGCTCGCGATCGCGGCGGCACGGCTTGTCCAGCTGGGAGCACCCGGTAGTATGCGGACAGCGGATGCAGGCACGCAGGGTTCTGGTCGTTGGAGGAGGCGGACGCGAACATGCGCTCGCCGCGCGCCTTCTCGACTCCGTGTCGGTGGGTGAAGTGATCGTCGCGCCGGGCAACGCGGGGACCGCGCGGGCGCCACTGGGAAGCGACAAGACGCTGCGCAACGCCGCGGGCGATCCACTGCACATCGCGCGCGCCGAGCGTGTGGATCTGGTCGTGGTCGGACCCGAGGCGCCGCTCTGCGACGGACTCGTGGACCGCCTGACCGCCGAGGGCATCCTCGCCTACGGGCCGGGGCGGGCGGCAGCGGCGCTGGAGGGTTCGAAAGCGTTCATGAAGGACTTTGCGGCGCGCCATGGCATCCGCACTGCGCGCCACGTCGTCGTGCATGACATGCAGGAGGCGCGCCGGGCGCTCGACAGCTTCGACACTCCGCCCGTGGTGAAGGCCGACGGGCTCTGCGCGGGCAAGGGTGTCGTCGTGTGCCGCACCCGGGACGAGGCGCTGGCCGCGCTGTCGCGCATGCTCGAGGGCGAAGCGTTCGGCGACGCCGGACACACGGTGGTGCTCGAGGAATGCATCGTCGGACAGGAGGCGAGCGTGCACGCCATCTGCGACGGAGAGCGCGCGATCGTGTTGCCCGCTGCGCAGGATCACAAGCGCCTCGGCGACGGCGACACCGGCCCCAACACCGGAGGCATGGGCAGCTACGCGCCGGCGCCGCTGGTGACACCCGCACTCGCCCGGCGCATCGAAGAGGACGTGATCCAGCGCGCGGTGGAGGGCATGAAGGCGGACGGCATGCCGTATCGCGGCACGCTGTTCGCCGGCTTGATGATCACCGCGCGAGGCGAGGCGGTCCTGCTCGAGTTCAACGTGAGGTTCGGCGACCCGGAGACTCAGGTGCTGATGAACGTCGTGGAGGGGGACCTTGCCGAAGCGCTGGCCGCTGCCGCACGCGGACAGCTAGAGCGCGACATGCTGCGGGTCACGCGCGATCACGCACTTTGCGTCGTGCTCGCGGCCTACGGCTACCCGGGCAAGCCGCGCAAGGGTTACGTGATCGAGGGGCTTCCGCGCGCGGAGCGTCTGCCCGGCGTCAGCGTCTACCACGCGGGAACCCGGCGCGAGGACCGGCGGATCTTGACCCATGGCGGGCGCGTGCTCGGAGTCACGGCACGCGGCGCGACCCTGACCGAAGCGCACGGGCGCGCGTACCGCGCCGCGGAGCAGATCCACTTCGCCGGTCGGCAGATGCGGCTGGACATCGGCGCGCGCGCGCTGGGGAGCGGATGAGCGACCGCACCGGCATCAACGAGGCGTTGGCCGTGCTGGATGACGGCGGCGTCGTGGCGGCTGCGACCGAGAGCTTCTTCGGGCTGCTCGTCCACGTGAGCCGCGTCGATGCGGTCGATCGTCTCTTCGAGCTGAAGCCCCGCGGCGCCAACAAGGGCGTGCCGATCCTGTTGCCGGGGCGGACCGCATGGCGCGGACTGGTGGAAGAGCTACCTCCGCTCGCCGAGCGGCTGGCGGAGTCGTTCTGGCCAGGCCCGCTCAGCATCGCGGTGCCCGCCGCGAGCGACGTGGACCGGCGCCTGACGCTGGACGGGACGGTCGCGGTACGCCTGCCGGGCGCCTCGCCGGCCGAGGAGCTGGCGCGCCTCGTCGGCCAGCCGCTCACCGCCACCAGCGCGAATCTGCCCGGCGCGGCTCCGCCGACCAGCGCGCGGGAAGTCCGTGACGCCTTCGGCGGCGCGATCACCGACGGGCGGCTGTACGTGCTCGAAGGGAGCTGTCCCGGTGGTCGCGCCTCGACCGCGGTGGTGGTGCGGGACAGCCATGTGCGGCTGGCACGTGCCGGCGCCATTGCGGCGCGCGACATCCAGCGGGTCGCCGGCGTCACGCTCGGGACGTGAAGCGAAGGTCATGCGGCGGTCGACACCGCTGGCCGCCCTGGCACGAGGGTGATAGCGATAAGGGGGCATGGTCGACATCGCGCCGCTGCGCCCGCTCCGCTACGACCCGTCGGTCCTGCCGGCAGTGGTAGCGCCGCCGTACGACGTGATCGATGCCGCGCTGCGCGCGCAGCTGGCGGCGCGGGATCCACACAACGTCGTGCACATCGACCTGCCGGAAGGCGAGGGTCAGGCCCGATACGACCACGCGCGCGCGCTGTTCGAGGCGTGGCAGAGGCAGGGCGTGCTGGTGCGCGACGCCGAGCGCGCCTACTTTCGCTACGCGCAGGACTTCACGCCGCCTGGCGGCGGCGATTCGATCGAGCGGCGGGGTTTCTTCGCCGCGGTGCGCGCCACGCCGTTCAACGAGCGGAAGGTGCTGCCGCACGAGCTCACGTTGAAAGGCCCGAAGCTTGATCGCCTCGAGCTGGGCCGCGCGACGCGCGCCGCGCTGTCGCCGCAGTTCATGTTGTATCCGGACCCCGGGCACGCGCTCGAAGCGCACCTCGACGCGGGGGAGCCGTTCGCGGCCTTCACAACGGACGACGGCGTGCGCCATCGGCTGTGGCGCATCACCGACGACAGCTCGATCGCGCACATTACGCACGCGCTCGCCGCCCGCACGCTCCTGATAGCGGACGGGCACCATCGCTACGAGACAGCCGTTGCGCTGGCGCAGGAGATAGAACGCTCCGCGCCCGCGCACGATGCGTCCGCCGAGCATCTGTTCACGCCGGCACTCCTCGTGAACGAGGACGATCCGTCACTGGTCGTCTATCCGACGCATCGGCTGGTGCATTCGCTGGCGCGATTCGACTTCGAGCGCCTGCTCGAGCGTGCCGGCGAGCTGTTCGACGTGCAGCGCGTCAGCGGTGATTCGGCGGCCCTCGTGGCAAGGCTTTCCGCCGCACGCGGCAAGGCTGTCTGCGCCGTGGTCCCCGGAGGGCGCGCGGCGCTTCTCGTCCGTCGCGACGACGCCGACCTGGCCGGGCATCCGGTGCTCGGCGCGCGCCCCGACGTGCTCAGGGACACGGCGGTGGTACTTCTGCACGACGCTCTTCTGCAGCACATCCTCGGCATCACGCCCGTGGCGCAGGCAGCACGCGAGAACCTGACGTACGTGCAGGATCCGCACGAGGGAATCGCGATGCTCGAGCGCGGCAACGACCAGGTCCTGTTCTTGATGAATCCGACCCCCGTATCTGTGATCCGGCGCGTGGCTGAAGCCGGCGAGACGATGCCGCAGAAGTCGACATTCTTCTATCCGAAGGTTCCGACCGGGCTGTTCTTCCACACGCTCCATCCGGACCGCCATCTGACGTAGATCAACGCCGGCAGCGGGGGGCCGCATAGCCCGGTCACGATGTGCTATCGACACCCCGCACCTGCGGCGCCGGCCCTTCGCCGGCTCTCCCGGTGAACGCCGCGAGCCTCGTGGGGCTGCAACAGCGGGCCGCTTGACGCATCGCATCACAGGCGGTAGCCCCACGCACGCGGGGCTCCACGCCCAGAACGGAGGACCATGGCCCGAGTAATGAATTTCAATGCAGGTCCGGCGGCGCTTCCGCTGGCCGCTCTCGAGCGTGCGCAGCGCGAGCTGGTCGATCTCGAGGGTACGGGAATGAGCGTCATCGAGCACAGCCATCGTGGCAAGGCCTACGATGCCGTGCACAAGCAGGCGCTCTCACTGGTGCGCGAGCTTCTAGCCGTGCCCGACAGCCACGAAATCTTGCTGTTGCAGGGTGGCGCCAGCCAGCAGTTCGCGTGGATTCCGATGAACCTGCTCGGCGAAGGCAAAAGCGCCGACTACGTGATCACGGGGTCGTGGTCGAAGAAAGCGTTCAGCGAGGCGAAGAACGTCGGCCAGGCGCGCGCCGCGGCGACCACGGAGAAGGACGGCAAGTTCCCGCGCATTCCCGCACAGAGCGAGCTGGAGCTCGATTCCAAGGCCGCCTACGTCCACATCACGAGCAACAACACCATCGCGGGTACCCAGTGGCACGAGTTTCCCGATACGGGCAGCGTGCCGCTCGTCGCGGACATGTCCAGCGACATCATGTGGAAGCCGATCGATGTGTCGAAGTTCGGCATCATCTACGCCGGCGCGCAGAAGAACCTCGGCCCGAGAGGCATCGCCGTCGTGATTGTCCGCAAGGACTTGATCGAGGGCGGTCGCAAGGACATCCCGAAGATCTTCCAGTATCGCACCCATGCGGACAAGCAGTCGCTGTACCACACGCCGCCGACGTTCTCCGTGTACCTCCTGCGCAACGTGCTGGATGTCGTGAAGCAGGGTGGCGGCCTGGCCGCGATGGAGAAGCACAATCGCCAGAAGGCGGAGCTGCTCTACAAGGCGATCGATGGCCGCCCTGATTTCTACCGGTCGCCAGTGGACAAGGCGAGCCGTTCGATGATGAACGTGGTGTTCAATCTGCCGACGCCCGAGCTGGAGGCGGAGTTCGTCGCCGAGGCCCAGAAGAAGGGCATGGTTGGGCTCAAGGGGCATCGCTCGGTGGGGGGCATCCGCGCCTCCATCTACAACGCAGCCCAGCTGTCCTGGATCGACGCGCTGGTGGAGTTCATGAACGACTTCAAGAAGGGATCGTGATGGCAAGGGTTCTAGTCAGTGATCAGCTCAGCAAGGACGGGCTCGCTATCCTCGAGAAGGCCGAGGGCATCGAGCTCGATAACCGCCCGGGCCTGAGCGAGGAAGAGCTCGCCAAGGCCATCGTGGGCGCGGACGGTCTGGTGATCCGCAGTGGCTCGAAGGTCACCGCGCGGGTGCTCGAGGCCGCCGACAAGCTCGAGGTCATCGGTCGTGCCGGCATCGGCGTCGACAATGTGGACATTCCGGCGGCCACGAAGAAGGGCATCCTGGTGATGAACACGCCGACCGCGAACTCCGTCACGACGGCGGAGCACGCCATCGGCCTGATGTTCGCGCTGTCGCGCAAAGTGCCCGCCGCCGACGCCTCGATGAAGTCCGGCAAGTGGGAAAAGAAGAAGTTCGCCGGTCGCGAGATCAGCGGAAAGACGCTCGGTATCATCGGCATCGGCACCATCGGCAGCATCGTGGCCGTTCGCGCGAACGGTCTGAAGATGAACATTCTGGCCTACGATCCCGTTGTCAGCGAGGAGCACGCGGTCGAGCTCGGCGCCAAGCTCGTGCCGCTCGACGAGCTGTTCGCGAAGTCGGACATCATCACCATCCATACCCCGCTCAACGAGCACACGAAGCACATCGTCAACGACGCTGCGATCGAGAAAATGAAGGACGGCGTGATGTTGGTGAACGCGGCGCGTGGCGGCGTCTATGAAGAGGCCGCGGTGCTGCGCGGGCTCGAGTCGGGCAAGATCGCGGGAGCGGCCTTCGACGTGTACACGGAGGAGCCGCCCGGAGCGACCGAGCTCGTCAAGCATCCGAACGTCGTCGCTACGCCGCACCTCGGCGCCTCCACCAAGGAAGCGCAGAATCGTGTCTCGACCGAGATTGCGCACCAGGTCGTCGCCTTCCTTACCGAAGGCTCCGTGGTGAACGCGGTCAACAAGCCCGCGAAGTAGGGCGCCAGCCGGGCCTGGAGCGGCGAGGGGACGCTCCAGGCATGGCGGTTCATGGTCGCTAGAAGCGCGCGCCGCTCGTTACCGCGGCGATCACCTTGCCCTTGGCGTCACGCACCTTGGTGCCGCCATGGGCCAGGAACGGCAGCGATCCCAGCACCGTGACCGCGCCTACGGCCAGCGTGATGATGCCGGCGGTCTGCAGCCCGGTGCTGTCGGCGTAGCGGCCATAGCCGTACATGGCCATTCCCGCGAGGGTCACCGGCACGCCGGCGGACATGCCGACGATGCCGGTTGTCCGTGAGCTCGCCGAGCCTCCGGAGACCTTGAGCTGCGCCTGGCCGCTGCCCGGGTCGATGCGGAACACGTTGGAGGTGGTCATGCTGGGCGCCGCGACGCGCAGGTCGATGCCTTCGACCACGAGCGTGCGGTCGCATGGCGCCGTGCACGCGCGCCGCCACGCGCCCTCGTCGACGTAGTCGCGCGTTTCCAGCCACGCGCCCGGATAGTCGACGTGCAGGTGGACGAACGCCTTGCCCGGCGCGCCGAGGCGCGCCGCGGGGGTCGGTGCAGGAACGCGGGCCGGGGGCCCCGCGGACGCCAGCGGCGGGGACGCCGGCTGGGCGGGCGGGGTGGGGGCGGACGCAGTCGGCAGCGGTGCAGAGGAGCCGGCGGGCGGTGCCGCGGAAGACGCGGCGGGAGCGGTCGCCGATGCCGCCGGGGCGGAGGTGGTCGGCGCCGGTGGCGCGCCGGCCTCCGGTTGCGACGCCGCCGCGAAGGCGGAGCCCAGGAGCACCGTCGCGGCCGAGGCAGCACACACTCCGCGGGTCCAGTCCGTGGCGTTGGTCAGCACGCCCCAGACCACCGCATGGGCGCGCTCGCGGAGCAAGGCCTTGACGCGCCGCGGGCGCTCGGGCCTACCACGGGAGCCGTGGAGCCTGTTGTCGACCTGGGCCCGGGGGCCGAAAAGAACCCGCTGGCACGCGTGCTGGCCGAGCTGGTGCGGACGAACGTCCGCCGCGCGGCGCAGCGCCGCGAGCTCGAGCGGCTTCGCGGCTCGATCGCCGTCGTCGCGGACGACGCCGGCAGCGCCCTGACGCTCCGTTTCGACTTCGGTCGTTTGACCGTTCACGAGGGAATCGTCGGTATTCCCGATGTAACCCTGCGCGGCCGGAGCACCGACATCGAGGCGCTGGCGGATCTGCCCTTCAAGACCCGGCTGCGGTTGCCGCTGCCCGCCCCGGGCGACGCCGACGGCCGCCGCGCGGTCTCGGTCCTGTGGTCGGCCCTGCGCGGCCGGCGTATCAAGATCTACGGACTCCTGTCGCATCCCCGGCTCATCTACGGCCTGCTCCGGGTTCTGGCTCGCAGCGGGTAGGAGGG